>Ga0272446_1000109_pt1 | contig 111215 bp, 107 predicted proteins | sample YNPCB0061_FD_194587 | JGI IMG/M metagenome (GOLD analysis project Ga0272446, IMG submission 194587) | Hot spring microbial mat communities from Yellowstone National Park, WY, United States - YNP-CB-006-1 | ecosystem: Environmental > Aquatic > Thermal springs > Hot (42-90C) > Sediment | place...
TCTGCGAGGCGCTCGCGCCGGCGATCTCCTATGCCCGCCATGGCGTGCCCGTGGTGCCGCGGATCAGCGCCACGATCGGCACGATGCAGCCGCTCTTCGCCACCGCCTGGACGAGCTCCGCGGCCGTATTCCTGCCGGGCGGCGAGGTGCCGCAGCCGGGAACGCTGTTCCGCAACCAGGCCCTCGCCGATACCTATGAGCGGATCGTGCGCGAGGGCGAAGCGGCAGGGGCTGACCGCGTGGCGCAGATCGAGGCCGCCCGGCGCGCCTGGTACGGGGGCTTCGTCGCCGAGGCGATCGACCGGTTCTGTCGGGGAACGGACGTGCTCGACGTCTCGGGCCGCACCCATCGCGGGCTGCTGACGGGAGACGACATGGCCCGCTGGCAGGCGCGCTACGAGGAGCCGCTCGCCTACGAGTACCGCGGCGTGACGGTGCTCAAATGCGGCGTCTGGAGCCAGGGGCCGGCCTACCTGCAGACGCTCGCGCTGCTGAAGGGCTTCGACCTCGACGCCACCTCGCCGGTCGACCCGCGCTTCCTCCACCGCGTGATCGAGGCGCAGAAGCTCGCCTTCGCCGACCGCGAGGCCTGGTATGGCGATCCCGATTTCGCCGACGTTCCGATCGCGCATCTTCTGTCGGACGGCTACAACGACATCCGCCGGATGCTGATCGGCGAGACCGCGTCGATGGAGCTCCGCCCCGGCTCGGTTCCGGGCCGCGCGACGCCGTGGGTGGACCACGAGGCGCAGCACCGCAACGCCGCGAGCTACGGCTCCAACACCGGCGCGGGCGAACCCACCGTCGCCCGCCTCGGCGCGGTGGGCGGCGACACCTGCCACCTCGACGTGATCGACCGCCACGGCAACATGGTGAGCGCCACGCCCTCGGGCGGCTGGCTGCAGTCGAGCCCGGTGATCCCGGAGCTCGGCGTTCCCCTCGGCACGCGCGGGCAGATGTTCTGGCTGCGCGAGGACCATCCGAACGGCCTCGCTCCGGGCAAGCGGCCGCGCACCACCCTCTCGCCCTCGATGGCGCTGAAGGACGGAAGCGCCTGGATGGCCTACGGCACGCCAGGCGGCGAGCAGCAGGACCAGTGGTCGCTCGCCTTCCTGCTGCGCATGATCCACCACAGGCTCGACATCCAGCAGGCGATCGACGCCCCCGGCTTCCACACCGAGCACTGGCCCTCGAGCTTCTGGCCGCGCCCCGCGCGTCCGGGCCGGGTGGTGATCGAGGAGCGGTTCGGGCCGGAGGTGGCGGAGGACCTCGCCCGCCGCGGCCACGCCGTCGAGGTCGGCGGGCCGTGGAGCGAGGGGCGGCTCTCGGCGGCGCGGCTCGAGAAGGGCATGCTGAAGGCCGGCGCCAACCCGCGCGGCATGCAGGGCTACGCCGTGGGGCGGTGAGATGGACGGAGAGGACCGGCAGGCGGCGCGGCTGACCCCGCCCGAGCTGTTCCTTCTCTTCCTCGGCATCTCCGTCCAGAGCTTCGGCGGCACGCTGCCCTTCACGCGGCGCGCGCTGGTCGAGCGCCGACGCCTGCTCTCCGGCCCCGAGTTCGCCGAGATGCTCGCGCTCGGCCAGATGCTGCCAGGGCCGAACGTGATCAACCTCTCCGCCGCGCTCGGTGACCGCCACGCAGGGCCGCGCGGCGCGGCGGCGGCGGTCGCTGGCATGGTGGTCGTGCCGGTGCTGATCGTGATGGCGCTCGCGACCCTCGTCGGCACCGTGACGCATCTCGCCGCCGTGCAGGGCGCCCTGCTCGGCATGGCGGCCGCGGCGGCGGGCCTCCTGCTCGGCACGGCCTGGCGGATGGCCGAGCCCATCCGCCGCGCGCCGCTCGGCCTGCTGGTGTTCGCCGCCGTGTTCGGCGCCGTCGCGCTGCTGCGGCTTCCGCTCGCGCTCGTGCTGCTCGCGGCCGTGCCGCTCTCGCTCGCGCTTCACGGCGTGTTCGGGAGGTTCCGCCAGTGAGGTTCTGGCAGTGATCCTCCTGCTGCTGCACGTGATGGCCGTCTCGCTCGGCCTCTCGCTGCTCGCGGTCGGCGGGGCTATCGCGATCGTGCCCGAGGTGTACCGGATCGCCGTCGTCTCGAACGGCTGGCTCACCCCCGCGCGCTTCGCCGAGCTCTACGCGATCAGCCAGTTCGCGCCGGGTCCGAACGCGATGATCGTGGCGCTGGTCGGCTGGGAGGCGCTGGGCGGCCGGTTCGGCGGCTGGGTCGGCGGGCTCGCGGCGATGGCGGCCTTCGTGGGCCCCACCAGCGTGATCTCGGTGCTCGCCTTCCGCTCCTGGGCAGCGCGCATCCCGCCCGCGCGGCAGGTGCTGATCCGCGCAGGCCTCCTGCCGCTCTCCGTCGCGCTGGTCGCCTCCTCGGGCGTGCTGATCACGATGAGCCTCGGCGCCGTGCCGGTCGTGCTCCTGGTGGTCGGGGCCGTCACGGCCGCGTCGGCGCTGACGAAGGCGCACCCACTGCTGCTGATGGCCGCCGGCGCGGCCGCCGGCGCCGCCTCGACGCTGCTCTAGCGCTTCTTCGCCTTGCCCGCGGGCTTGGCCGCCCGCCCCCGCGCGGTGGCCGCCGCCTTGGCGGGCTTCTTCTCCGGCTTGACGGGCTTGGCCCTCACGCCGGCGGCGGCGCGCATCGCGCTGATCGTCGTGCGCGTCGTGATCTGGTCGGGGTTCATCCGAAGCTCGACCAGGGCGGGCCTGCCTGCCGCGAGCGCCCGCTCGACGGCGGGAGCGAACTCGGCGGTGTCCTGAACCACCTCGCCATGGCCGCCATAGGCCTCGATGAACTTCGCGAAGTCCGGGTTGGTCAGGGCCGTGCCGGAGACGCGGCCGGGATAGTCGCGCTCCTGGTGCATGCGGATGGTGCCGTACATCTGGTTGTTGAACACCATCACCACCGGGCTGACGCCGTGGTGGAAGGCGGTGGCGATCTCCTGCCCGTTCATCAGGAACCCGCCATCGCCGACCATGCTGATGACGGCCCGTTCCGGAAAGAGGATCTTCGCCGCGATCCCGGCCGGCACCGAGTATCCCATCGCGCCGCAGCACGGGCCGATCAGCCGCTGGCCCGCGCCGTAGTTGATGAAGCGCACGCCCCAGCCGGAGAAGTTGCCGGCATCGGTGGTCACGATCGCGTCCTCGGGCAGCATCGCCTCGAGCTGCTTCATGGCCGCGCCGAGATTGAGCCGCCCCTCATAGGCCGGCACCTCGCCCGACCACTTCAGCCGGTTGGCGCGGAGCTCGCGCGTCCAGCCGCGCCAGGCTGGCTCGACCGTCACGGTCGCTCGCGCGGCGGCGGCGAAGGCGTTGAGGTCCGACTGGATCGGCAGGTCGGCCTGGTAGACGCGGCCAAGCTCCGCCCCGTCGGGCATCACGTGCACGAGCGGCGCCTCGAGCCTCGGCGGCATGAACACGGTGTAGCCCTGCGTCACCGGCTCGCCCATCCGCGAGCCGACCGCGATCACGAGGTCCGCCTCGCGCGCCTTGGCGAACAGGGCGGGATCGCCGCCATTGCCGAGGTCGCCCACGAAGACCGGAAGATGGTTGTCGAGGATCGCCTGGCGGCGGAACCCGACGGCCGCGGGAAGCTCGTTCGCCATCAGCCAGGCGGCGAGATCGGCACGGCCCTCGGCGGTCCAGTGCGCTCCCTGGCCGAGGATGACGAGCGGGCGCCGCGCGCGGCCGAGCAGGCGCGCGAGCTCGGCCATCGCCGCCGGGTCGGGCAGGATGCGCGGCGCGACCGCGGGCCTGAGGTCGGGCGCCTCGGCGATGTCGGTCTGCATGTCCTCGGGGATCGCGACGACGACGGGGCCGGGCCGCCCGGACACCGCCACCTGGAAGGCGTGGTGGATCAGCTCCGGGATGCGGGCGGCATCGTCGATCTGCGTCACCCACTTCGCCATGCCGCCGAAGAAGCGGCGGTAGTCCACCTCCTGGAAGGCGTCACGGTCGGTGTCGCCGCGCGGGATCTGGCCGACGAGGAGCACGAGCGGCGTGCTGTCCTGCTGGGCGATGTGGATGCCGATGGAGCCGTGGCAGGCGCCGGGCCCGCGCGTGACGATCGCGACGCCAGGCCGCCCCGTGAGCTTGCCGTGGGCCTCCGCCATGTTCACCGCCGCGCCCTCGAAGCGGCAGGTGATCGTGCGGATATGGGAACGGTTCTCGTAGAGCCCGTCGAGCAGGCCGAGGAAGCTCTCCCCCGCCACCTGGAACACGTGCGTCACGCCCTGGGTGCGCAGCGCGTCCGCGAGCAGCCGCCCGCCCGTGCGCCCCGCCACCCGTGCGGCGCCGCCGCGCGCGCCCTCCGCCGGCCGAGCTTCGAGATGCGCCATCGTGGTCGTGTTCCCTGGCTTATGGTCGTGACGTGACGCCCTTATAGTGCGCGCGACGTGCATCGAACAGGCGGGGGCGGCATGACGGCGGCGGAGATCCTCGGGCTCGGCATCGCGAGACTTGCGGACGCGATCCGCCGCCGCGAGGTCACTGCCGTCGCGGCCGCGGAGGCATCCCTCGCGGCGCTCGAACGCTGGCAGCCCCACCTCAACGCGATGGCGCGGCCGCGGCGCGAAGCGGCGCTGGCCGCAGCCGACCGCCTCGACGCGGCGATCGCGCGCGGCGAAGCGGTAGGCCCGCTCGCCGGCGTGCCGATGGCGCACAAGGACATGTACTACCGCGCGGGCGAGCTCGCCGAATGCGGCGCGAGGCTCCGCCGCGGCCACATCCCCGACACGACCTCGACCGCGCTCGCGCGGCTCGATGCGGCAGGGGCGGTGCAGGTCGCGTGCCTCAACATGGCCGAGTTCGCCTTCAATCCCACCGGCCACAACGACCATACGGGCCATGTCCGCAACCCGTGGAACCCCCTGCACATCACGGGCGGCTCCTCCTCCGGCTCGGGGGCAGCGGTGGCGGCGCGGGCGACGCTCGCCGCGCTCGGCTCCGACACCGGCGGATCGATCCGCCTGCCGGCCGCGATCTGCGGCGTGACGGGGCTGAAGCCGACCTGGGGGCTCGTGTCCCGCCACGGCGCGATGCCGCTCTCGGCGAGCCTCGACACGGTCGGGCCTCTCGCCGTCTCGGCGCATGACGTGGCGCTGGTGACGCAGGCGATCGCCGGCGCCGACCCGCTCGACCCCGATTGCGCGCCACGCCCCGCGCCCGACTATCTCGAAACGATCGAGGGCGGCGCCAGGGGACTCGTCATCGGCGTCGATCGCGGCTTCCTGTGGGAGGGCGTGCATGATGAGGTGCGTGGCGTGCTCGAGGACGCGCTCGCCGCCTGGCGCGCGGCGGGGGCGACGGTGGTGGAGGTCGAGGCGCCCGGGCTCGCCGAGGTGCGCACGCTGATCGCAACGGTGATCCTCGCCGAATCCGCCGCACTGCACGCCGCCCAGCTCCGCGACCACGCCGACGACTACACCCCTGCCGTGCGCGGCCGCCTCGAGACCGGGCTCGCCATCCCTGCCGCGACCTATCTCGATGCGATGCGGGCGCGGAAGCCGATGGCGGAGGCGTTCTGCCGCGCCGTGTTCGGCCGCTGCGACGCGCTGTTCGCGCCCGTTCTGCTCGACCCCGTGCCGACCATCGCCGAGAGCGACATCGGCGCCCCCGGCGCGGCGCGGTGGCATGCCTCGATCCCGCGCAACACGCGCCTCTTCAACTATCTCGGCCTTCCCGCGCTCTCGCTTCCCTCGGGCTTCACGCGGAACGGCCTGCCGGCCGGGCACCAGATCGTCGGCCGCCCCTTCGACGAGGCGACGCTGCTGCGGCTCGGCCACGCCTTCCAGCGCGGCACCGACTGGCACCTCAGGGCGCCCGCGCTTCCCGCCTGACCAGCAGCCACACCAGCCCTCCCGCCTGGAACAGCGCCGAGAGCGCGAGCGAGACCGAGTAGCCGCGCGGGTCCCACCCGCCCGTGGGGGTGCGCTGCCAGAGGTCGAGGATCAGGCCGATGCCCTGCTGTTCGGCGAACACCACCGCGAGCATGACGGCGTTGATCGCGGTCGAGACCCGCCCGGTCTCGGAGCCGGGGAACCGGGCCGAGACGAGCGTGTAGCCGACCGGCCCCACGGAGGCGAGGAACGGCCACAGCGCCCAGCCGAGCCACAGCGGCAGGCCAAGCCCGAGCGCGAAGCCGAGCGAGAGCGCGATCGTGCCGAGCGTGCAGGCGACGATCATCGCCATGGGGTGCGCGCCCGCCGCCACGAGCCGGGCCTGGACGATGCCTGACAGGAACGATCCGGCGGTGAAGCCGAGCGCGTAGATCAGCAGCACCTCGGCCCGCCCGGGCCCGTCAAGGCCGGCGACGTCCCGCAGCCAGGGCCCGAGCCACAGCCCCTGCCAGGTGAAGTTCAGCACCGACAGCAGGATCACGCAGGGAACGAGGCGCACGAAGGCCGGATGGCTGAGGATGCGCCCGAGCGTTGCGATCTCGGCCGCGAGACCTCCCGTCGAGACGGCCTGCCTCGGAACGTCCGGAACCCGAGCCCAGATCCAGAGTGCCGAGAGCAGCGCGACGACGGCGACCGCGAGGAAGACCCCCCGCCAGCCGAGCACGGTCGCCGCCCATTCGGCAGGCACGGTGGCGAGGATGCCGCCGAGGGAGGAGAGCGCCACCGTCCAGCCCGCGACGGTCGCGACCTTGTCGGGGGGGAACCACTGCCGCGTCGCCTTGAGCTGCGCCATCAGCGCCGCCGAGATGCCGACGCCGAGCAGGACGCGGCCCGACAGGAGCTGGGCGAGCCCGGCGGAGGCGGCGAACACGAGCGCGCCGGCGGCGATCACCAGCATCAGCGTCGCCTGCACGCGGCGCGGCCCGTAGCGGTCGAGCGCGGCGCCGACGGGAAGCTGCGCGAGCGCGTAAGCAGCGAACAGCACCGCCCCCATCAGCCCGAGATCGGAGGCGGAGAGCGCGAAGGCCTCGGCGAGCACGGGCGCGATCACGGCGGTGACGGCGCGGTTGAGCTGGTTCAGCGCCGCGCCCGCCGAGAGCGGCAGCGAGATCGTGAGGAAGAGCCGGCCGATCGATGGCTGGGGCGGCTGCGCCATCGCGCTCAGTCGTCCGCCATGAAGCTCCGCCAGGCATCGACGCACTCGCGCACGGCCGCCTCGTAGAGCGCCCTGCCGTGCTCGGGGGTGGCGAGCGACGGCTCGCTGCCGATCCTCCCGTCGGGGTGCAGCGCGCGCAGGTCGAGCGCGTCTGTGAAGCGCCGGCGCGTCGGCGTCACGGGGCCCATCTCCACGCGCTTGATCGCCTCGGGATGGAGGAACTGCGTCAGCGCCACCTCGGACGGCGTGGCGTGGCTGCCGAGCCTGTCGCCATAGAACTCGCGTGAGAGGCGGCCGACCTCGGCGCCGTCGAACCAGTTGCGCATCGTGCAGCGGAGCCTCGGCACGGTTCCCGAGGGATCGAGCGAGGCGGCGGCATAGATCTCGCTGAACGCCGCCGAGAGGGGCGCGATGTTGCCGCCATGGCCGTTGATGAACAGGAAGCGGCGGAACCCGTGGCGCGCGAGGCTGAACACGACGTCCGACACGAAGGCGATCATCGTCGAGGGGCGCAGCGTGATCGAGCCCGCGAAGGCCAGGTGATGCTGCGCCATGCCGATCGACATCACCGGCCCGACCATCGCGCCCGTCGCCTCGCCCACCCCCTTCGCCACCGCCTCGGCGCAGATCGCGTCGGTGCCGATCAGCCCGTTCGGCCCGTGCTGCTCGGTCGAGCCGATCGGCACGATGATGCCCGCCGAGCGGGCGAGATAGGCCTCCACCTCGGACCAGGTGCACAACGACAGCTGCATGCGGCGTTTCCCAGAGGACGGCGAAGCCGCGAGTGTGGCCCCGCGCGCCCGCCTCGGCAACCCGAGGCGGCTACTCGGCCGGCGCGGCTGCCGCCACCGGGTGCGGGGCGCGCGTTCGGCGCGCGAGCAACGTGTAGGCCGCGGGAACCACGAACAGGGTGAACACCGTTCCGAGCGTCATGCCGCCGACGATCACCCAGCCGATCGCCTGGCGGCTCTCGGCGCCGGCGCCTGCCGCCATCGCGAGCGGCAGCGCCCCCAGCACGGTCGCGGCGGAGGTCATCAGGACCGGGCGGAGCCTGAGCGCGGAGGCCTCGATCACCGCCTCCACCACCCCCCGCCCCTGCTCGCGAAGCTGGTTCGAGAACTCGACGATGAGGATTCCGTTCTTGGTGATCAGACCGATCAGCGTGATCAGCCCGATCTGGGAATAGACGTTGAGCGTGATGCCGTTGAGCCAGAGCGCGAGCAGCGCGCCGCCCGCCGCGAGCGGCACCGAGAGCAGGATCACGAAGGGATCGATGAAGCTCTCGAACTGCGCGGCGAGCACGAGGTAGATGAAGGCGAGCGCGAGGGCGAAGGTGAGCGCGAGCGAGGCGGAGGTGGTGCGGAACTCGCGCGAGGACCCGGCATAGTCCACCTGCACCGTCGGCGGCAGGACGCGCGCCGCCGCCGCGTCGAGGGCGGCGAGCGCCTCGCCGAGCGTGGTGCCCGGCGCGAGCGTGGCGCTGATCGTCGCCGAGCGGAGCTTGTTGAAGTGGTTGAGCTCGCGCGGCGCGACGGTCTCCTCGAGCCGGATGAGGTTGGAGAGCTGCACCTCCGACCCCGCTGGCGTGCGCAGGAAGATGTCGAGCACGTCCTGCGGCCTTGTGCGGTCTGCCGGGTCGATCTGCACGATCACGTCGTACTGCTTGCCGTTCAGCTTGAACGTCGTGACCTTGCGGCCGCCGAGCAGCGTCTCGAGGCTGCGGGCGATCCTCTCCTCGGAGAGGCCGAGGGCGGCGGCCTTGTCGCGGTCGATCGTCAGGCGGACCTGCGGCTTGTTCAGCCGGAGGTCGCTGTCGAGGCCGGTGAGCCCCGGGATCCTTCGCGCCTCGGCCATCATCAGGTCGGCCGCGCGCTGGAGCTCCTCGTAGGGGCCGGAGGTCTGCAGCACGAACTGCACCGGCTTGTCGATCGCCGACTGGCCGAGCGAGGGCGGCAGCACGGGGAAGGCGAGCACGCCGGGGGTGGCGAAGAAGCGCGGAAAGAGCGACTGGGCGATCGCGGCCGACGAGCGCTCGCGCTGCGACCAGTCGGAGAGGCCGGCGAACATGATGCCCTGGCTGACCACCGGGAAGCCGGCGACGGTGAAGTAGCGCGTGACCTCCGGCGTCTCGGCGAAGGCGCGCTCGAGCGGGCGCAGCCAGCGCTGGGTGTAGTCGATCGTCGCCCCGTCGGGCGCGATCGCGACGCCGACGATGATGCCGCGGTCCTCCGTCGGCGAGAGCTCCGACTTGATGATGCCGAGCATCACCCAGGAGAACCCGCCGACCAGGAGCGCGAGCGCGAACACGATGGGCCGGGCGCCGAGCGCCGCCCGCAGCGCCGCGCGGTAGGCGGCGGTGAGCCCGACGAGCGCCCGCTCGCCGAACCGGTAGAGCGCGCCGCGGTCCGGCTCGTGCCTGAGCAGCCTCGAGCACATCATCGGCGTGAGCGTCAGCGCGACGAAGCCGGAGACGATCACCGCGGCGGCGAGCGTCAGCGCGAACTCGACGAACAGGCGGCCGGTGCGGCCCGTCTGGAACGCCATCGGGACGTAGACGGCGGCAAGCGTGATGGTCATCGCCACCACGGCGAAGCCGATCTCGCGCGCCCCCCTGATGGCGGCGGCGATCGGCTCCATGCCCTGCTCGATGTAGCGGGCGATGTTCTCGAGCATCACGATCGCATCGTCCACAACGAGGCCGACGGCCAGCACGAAGGCGAGCAGCGTCAGCGTGTTGATGGAGAAGCCGAGCGCGAGCATGAAGGCGAAGGCGCCGATCAGGCTCACCGGGATGGTCACGAGCGGGATCAGCGTGGCGCGCACCGACCGCAGGAACAGGAAGATGACGACGAGGACGAACAGCACCGCCTCGCCGATCACCTTGAACACGTTCCGGATCGCCCGGTCGATGAAGATCGAGCTGTCGTAGCCGACATCGACGCGCATGCCCTCGGGCAGCAGCGCGCGGATCGTCGGGAAGGCCTCGCGCACGGCGGCGGAGACGTCGAGCGGGTTCGCCGTCGCCTGCTTGATGATGCCGAGCGCCACGGCAGCCTGGCCGTTGAAGCGCGCGACGACGCGCTCGTCCTCCGGCCCGATCTCGGCGCGGCCGACATCGGAGAGGCGGACGATGTAGCCCCTCACCTCGCGGATGCGGAGCCGCTCGAACTCGGCCGGCGTGCGCATGTCCGTCTCGGCGACCACGTTGAACTCGCGGTTCGTGCTCTCGAGGCGGCCGGTCGGGATCTCGACGTTCTGGCGCCTCAGCGCATCCTCCACGTCGGCCGGGGAGAGACCGTAGGCGGCGAGCCGGACGGGATCGAGCCAGAGCCGCATCGAGTAGCGGCGCTCGCCGAAGATGCGCACGTTCGCAACACCTGGCAGGTTCTGAAGCCGCGACTTCACGAAGCGGTCGGCGATGTCGGTCACCTCGATCGGGGAGTGCCGGTCGGAGGAGAAGGCGAGGTAGATGATCGGCTGCGCGTCGGCCTCGACCTTCTGCACCACGGGCTCGTCGATCTCGTCGGGAAGCTGGGCGCGCACGCGCGCGACGCGGTCGCGCACGTCGTTGGCCGCGCCATCGGGGTTGCGCGTGACGCGGAAGCGCAGCGTGATCTGGCTCCGCTCCTGGCGGCTGATCGAGGAGATCACCTCGATGCCCTCGATGCCGGCAAGGCTCTCCTCGAGCGGCGTGGTGATCCGGCTCTCCACGATCTCGGCCGAGGCGCCGCGGTAGTTGGTCTCGACCGTGACGACCGGCTCGTCGATGTTCGGATACTCGCGCACCGTCAGCCGCTCGTAGGAGACGAAGCCGATCAGCACGACCATGAGGCTCATCACGGTCGCGAGCACCGGGCGGCGGATGCAGAGTTCGGAGAGCGTCACGGCTCAGCCCCCGGCCGGGCGCAGCCCGCCCGGCGCCGCTCCGGCCGGGCCGGCGGGCGGGATCACCGCGACCGCCGCTCCCGGCTGGGCCTTCATCTGGCCGGCGGTGATGACGACGTCGCCCGGCACGAGGCCGGAGGTGATCTGCACCATCCCCTCGCGCCTGAGCCCGAGCGTCACCGGCACCGGCTGGGCCCTGCCGTCCACCACCTTCATCACGAGGATGCGGCCGCCGAAGGGAACCACCGCTGCCTCGGGAACGAGCAGCGCCTCGGGCTCCTCGCGCACGGTGAGCACCACGCGGGCGAACAGGCCGGGGCGGAGCACCAGGTCAGGGTTCGGCAGCCGCGCGCGGATCGCGATCGACCGTCCAGCCGCGTCCGCCGCCGGGTCGATCGCGTAGACCTCGCCCGAGAAGGAACGATCGGGATAGGCATCGACGCGGACGGTGAGCCTCTGGCCGACGCGCAGCGCCGGCAGCGCAACCTCGGGCACGCGGAACTCGAGCTTGATCGGGTCGATGCTCTCGAGGTTCACGATATCCTGCCCGACATTGACGAACTCGCCGGGGCTCGCCCGGCGCAGCCCGACGATGCCGTCGAACGGCGCGACGAGGCGGTACTTGCCGAGCCGCGCACGGGCAAGGTCCACCGCAGCCTCGCCGGAACGCAGCGCCGCCGTCGCCTGGTCGCGGTTCGCCGCCGACCCCGCGCCGCGGGCGTAGAGCTCCTGCGCGCGCGCGGCGTTCGCCTGGGCGAGCACGAGATTCGCCTCGGCCTGGGCGAGTTCGGCGCGGGGGATGGAATCGTCGAGCTGGACGAGCGTCGCCCCGGCCTTCACGGGTGTGCCTTCGGTGAAGCCGATCTCGGCGATGCGGCCGGCGACCTCGGGGCGAAGCAGCACGCTCTCGTTCGACTTCAGCGACCCGACGGCGAGGATCTCCTCGGCGATGCGGGCGACCTTCACCGGCTCGGCCTCCACGGGCACCGCGAAGCCGCCCGGCGGACCGCCCGGCCCGCGCGCGGCGTTCGCGCCCTGCCCGGCGGTCTCGCGGAACTGCCAAAGCCCGTATCCGCCCGCGGCAAGGACGCCGAGAGCGGCAACGGCGACGATCAGGCGACGCATGCTTGCCTCGTCCTTCCGCCGCGCGGCACCGATGAGCGGGGCTGATCGCGGCGATCAGCGGAACTGAACACAGTTCAGTTTAGCAGCACCGCGCCTGCCGGCAAACACCGGCGCTGTCACGCCAGCGCGATGCAGCCCTGCTACAGGCCGGGATCGCCGAGCCCGACGAGTGCTGCTGCCTCGGCGATCTGCGCGATCGTCCGCGGGTCGAGCGCGATCCCCCCTGCGCGCTCCTGCCGTGCACGCGCCTCCGGCTCCCCCGGCAGCATCACCTTCCATGCCGGGTCGATCGGGGTGGCGGAGGTCACCCACGCGGCATAGGCAGCGATCGCCTCGGCGAGGCCGGCGCTCCCCGAGCCTCCGGTCGCGGCCTCGACCGAGACGGCGTGGATCAAGAGGTTGTTGCCGCCCTGCTCGTCCGTCCCTGGAGGCGGATACTCGGCGCCGCCACCCGAGAGCAGGCCCGCAAGCAGGTCGGTGAACACGTTGAGGGCGTAGCCCTTGTGGCCGCCGAAGGGGATCATCGCGCCCTCGGGGGGGCCGAAATAGGCGTTCGGGTCGCGCGTCGGCGTGCCGTCGGCCGCCACCACGGCGGCGTCCGGCAGCAACTCGCCCCGGTTGCGCGCCACCCGCAGCTTGCCGACCGCATAGTAGCTCGTGGAGAAGTCGAGCACGAAGGCTGGCCCGGGCGGGCGCGGCATGCCCATCGCGATCGGGCTCGCGCCGAGGCGCCGCTCGCGCCCGCCCCAGGGGGCGATCACCCCTCCGCCCGGCCGCGGCGCGTTGCAGAGGATGATGGTCGCGAAGCCCTTCGCGGCGGCGCGCTCGGCGTAGGCGCCGAGGCGGCCGACATGGCCGGAGCGGCGCAGCAGCACCGTCGCCGCCCCCATCGTCTCGGCGACCGAGCAGGCACGGTCGACCGCGGCGTTGGCGGCCGTCTGCCCGAAGCCGTTCCGGGCATCGAGCACCACGAGCGCCGGTTCCTGCAGCACCACCTCGGGCTGCCGGCCGGCGAACACCACGCCGCGCGCGAGCGCCCGGACATAGGGCAGGACGCGGATCATGCCATGGCTGTCGTGCCCGGCGAGGTTGGCGCCCACCAGATGCTCGGCGATCGACTCCGCCTCCTCGGCGGGGCATCCGGCGGCGGCGAAGATCGCGCGCGCGGCCTCGTAGAGGCGCGCGGGCGGAAACGTCCTCGTTCCGTCTGCCATCGCCCTCAGCCCTTCGCCGGGAACCAGGCCGGCCTGCGCTTCTCGAGGAAGGCGGAAAGCCCCTCCCGCCCCTCCTCGGAGGCGCGCTGCATCCAGCTGTCATGCGCGAGGCCCGCCATCTCGGCCTCGGTGAGCGTCCAGCCGGTGGCGGAGAGCATGCTCGCCTTCGAGCGCGCGACCGCGCCCGGAGCGGCGAGCAGGATCTCCTCGACGATCGCCTCGACGCGCGCCTCGAGCGCATCGGCCGGGACGACCTCGTGCACGAGCCCGATCCGCCTCGCCTCGGCCGCGTCGAAGCGTTCGCCCGTGAGCGCGTAGCGGCGGGCGTGGCGCAGCCCCAGCGCATGCACCATGTGCGTCGAGATCGGCGTCGGCGCCACACCGACGCGCACCTCTGTCAGGCCGAAGATCGCGCCCTCCTCGGCGACCGCGACATCGCAGCAGCAGACCACGCCCGCGCCGCCGCCGAAGCACGCGCCGCGCACCATCGCGACGGTCGGCTTCGGCAGCTCGTTGAGCATCCGCATCGTCCGCGTCGTCGTCATCGAGGCGGCGAAGGCCCGCTCGGGCGGGTAGGAGGCGGCGCGCCTGAGCCAGGCGAGGTCCGCGCCGGCCTGGAAGTGCCTGCCGGAGCCGGCGATGACGACGACCCGCACGGCAGCGTCGGCGGCAAGCGCGGCGAGCCCCTCCTGCAGGCGCGCCAGCATCTCCTCGTCATAGGCGTTGTTGACCCTGGGCCGGTTCAGCGTCACGCGCGCGATGCCGCGCGCGTCCGTCTCCATCAGAACGCTCGCCGTCTCCTCGCCCATCCCCTGCCCTCCCCTCGCCGGTCGCGCCATCCTGCGACGGGCGGCGCGGCCGGGGAAGCCGGGTCAGCCATGCATGGCCCTACTCCGCGGGGGCGGGCCGCGCCTGCGCGTGAGCGGCCTTCCCGCCGGCCGCCTCGTAGGCGGAGAGGCGGCGCGCGATCTCGCCGATCGGCCTGGTCAGCGGCGCGAGCAGCAGGTAGAGCGCGGGGATGGCGAACAGGGTGATGAGGGTCGAAAGCCCCATGCCCCCGATGATGACGACGCCGAGCGCCTCGCGGCTCTCCGCTCCCGCGCCGGAGGCGTCGGCCAGCGGCCAGGCGCCGAGGATGGTCGCGACCGAGGTCATCAGGATGGGGCGCAGCCGCGAGACCGAGGCCTCGAGCACGGCATCGCGCACGCTCATCCCCTCCTCGCGGAGCTGGTTGGCGAACTCGACCACGAGGATGCCGTTCTTCGCCATCAGCCCGATCAGCAGCACGAGCCCGATCTGGCTGAAGATGTTGAGCGAGAGGCCCATCGACCAGATGGCGAGCAGCCCGCCCGTCACCGCGAGCGGCGTCGAGAGCAGGATGATGAAGGGGTGGATGAAGCTCTCGAACTGAGCCGCGAGCACGAGATAGACGATCAGCAGCGCCAGAGCGAAGGTGACGTAGAGCGCGGCGGAGCTCTCGCGGAACTCGAGGCTCTGGCCCCGATAGGTGGTGCGTGCCTCGGCCGGAAGCACGTCGGCGGCGATCCTGTCCATCGTGTCGAGCGCCTCGCCGAGCGACACGCCGGGGGCGAGCGAGGCGGTGATGGTGATCGCGCGGATGCGGTCCTCGCGGCGGAGCTCCTGCGGCCGAGCCCGTTCCGTCACGGTGATGAGAGAGGAGAGCGGGATCAGCTGGCCCGAGCCGGAACGGACGAGGATGTTCGCGAGATCGTGCGGGGTGACGCGCTCGCCCGCCTCGGCCTGCATGATCACCTTGTACTCCTGGCCGCGCTCGACGTAGGTGCCGACCTCTCGCGCGCCCATCATCGTCTCGATGGTGCGTCCGATCGTGGCGATCGAGACGCCGAGATCGGCCGCGCGGCGGCGGTCGATGTCCACCTTCATCTCGGGCTTGGTCTCGCGGAAGTTGCTGTCGACGTTCAGCAGCCCGGGCTCCTGCCGGGCACGCTCGAGCAGCGCGTCGCGCCAGGATACCAGCGTCTCGTAGTCGGGCCCCTGGATGACGAACTGGACGGGGGGCTGGAAGCCGCGCGAGCCGAGGCTGCCGGGGTTGAGCGCGAAGGCCCGCACGCCGGGGATCGCCTGGACCTTCGGGAAGAGCTCGCGGGTGATCTCTTGCTGCTTGACCGAACGCTCCTTCCACGGCGCGAGCCGGAGGAACACGTTCGCGGTGTTCGGCACGGCTGGGCGCTGGAACCCGCCCAATGACGCGAACACGGTGACGGCGTCGCCGCGCTGCACATAGGGCCAGACGAGATCCTCGATCTGCCGGACCTGCTCGCGCATGTAGGGGAAGGTCGCGCCCTCGGGCCCGGTGGTCGGGATGATCACCACGCCGCGGTCCTCGACCGGGGTGAACTCCTTCGGCACGGCGACGAACAGCAGCACCGCCACACCCGAGAGCGCGGCGGCGGCGGCGAGCACCAGGATCGGCGCGCGCAAGGCACGATCGAGCAGCCAGCGGAAACCGCCGTTCATCCCGGTGAAGACGGGCTCGGTCCAGCGCACCAGGCGCCCGTCGGCGCTGTGCGGGCGGAGGAGCTTCGAGCACATCATCGGCGTCAGCGACAGCGCGACGAAGCCCGAGACCGCCACCGAGGCGGCGAGCGCGAAGCCGAACTCGGTGAACAGCCGCCCCGTCTGCCCCTCGAGGAAGGAGATCGGCAGGAACACCGAGATCAGGACGAGCGTGGTCGCCACCACCGCGAAGGCGATCTGACGGGCCCCGTGGAAGGCGGCGTAGAGCACCTCCTCGCCTTCCTCGATGCGGCGGTGGATGTTCTCGAGCACGACGATCGCGTCATCGACCACGAGGCCGATCGCGAGCACGAGGCCGAGCAGCGTCAGCACGTTCAGGGAGAACCCCATCGCGGCGATCACGATGAACGAGCCGATGATCGAGACGGGGATGGCGACCGCGGGGATGATGGTCGCGCGCACGCTGCGCAGGAAGATGAAGATCACGCCGACGACGAGCGCGAGCGCGATGAACAGCGCGTGGAACACCTCGTAGATGGACTGCGAGATGAACAGGCTCTCGTCGTAGCCATAGACGAGGTTCACGCCCTCCGGCAGCACCTGCCTCAGGTGCTCGACCTCCGCCTTCACCCCGTCCGCGACCGAGAGCGTGTTCGCCTTGGACTGGCGGAGGATGCCGAGACCCACCGCGTTCTCGCGGTTGACGCGCACCTCGCCCCGGTCGTCCTCCGGCCCGATCTCCACGCGGGCGACATCCCCGAGCAGCACCTGCGCGCCGCCCGAGCGGGAGACGACGACGTTGCGGAACTGCTGCGGCGTCGAGAGCCGGGTGTCGGTGCGCACGCTGAACTCGCGCGCCCCGCTCTCGAGCCGCCCGCCCGGAAGTTCGACGTTCTCGCGCCGGATCGCCTGCTCGACGTCCTCGACCGTGAGACCGCGCGCGGCCATCGCGCGGCGGTCGAGCCAGATGCGCATCGAGAAGCGGCGCTCGCCGCTGACGAGCACGCTCGCCACGCCATCGACCACCGACAGCCGGTCGACCATCAGCGTGCGCGCGATGTCGGTCAGCTCCATGCCCGAGTGCCGCGGCGAGGTCAGCATCACCCAGAGGATGGCGCGGGCGTCGCCATCGACCTTCGCCACCACCGGCGCGTCGGCGGTGTCGGGAAGGCGGTTGAGCGCGCGCGCAACCCGGTCGCGCACGTCGTTCGCGGCCGCCTCGACCGGGCGCGTGAGGCGGAACTCGACGGTCACCTGGCTGCGCTCGTCGCGGCTGACGGAGGAGATGGTCTTGATGCCCTCGATGCCCGCCACCGCGCTCTCGATGATCTCGGTGATCTGGCTCTCGACCACCGGCGCCGAGGCGCCCTTGTACGTGGTCGTGATCGAGACGATCGGCGGGTCGATGTCGGGCAGCTCGCGGATCGGCAGCTTCTTGAAGCTCGCGAGCCCGAGCACGATCAGCAGCAGCGAGACGACGGTCGCGAAGACCGGCCGCTTGATCGAGACGTCGGAGAGAACCATCCGGGGTCGTCCTCTTTCCGTCCGGTTCAGCTCACGGGCCGGCGCATGACCTCGGTCACCGTCACCGGCTGGCCGTTGCGCAGCCGCTGCAGGCCGCGCACCACAACCTGCTCGTCCGGGGCGAGACCGTCGAGCACCTCGACCTCCCCGGCCACGCGGGTGCCGAGCTTCACCTCCTGCCGCACCGCCCGGCCGTTGCGCACCGCGAACACGTAGGTGCGGTCGGCCACCGGGTCGATCGCCTCCTCGGGCACCATCATCGCGGTGTCCCGCCGCGCGAGCGTCAGGTCGATGTTCATGAACATGCCGGGCTTGAGCGCCTCGTCCGGGTTGGCGAAGGCGGCGATCAGCTTCACCGCCCGCGTCGCCGGGTCGATCCGCGTGTCCACCACCTCCACCGAGCCGTCGAAGTGCCGCTGGCCGAAGGCAGGGCTGGTCGCCACCACCGGCATGCCGACGGCGAGCCGCGCCACGAACACCTCAGGGATCGAGAACTCGACGCGCATGCGGGAGAGGTCGTCGAGCGTCGTCACCGCCTGCCCCGGCTGCACGAGCGCGCCGAGGCTCACCTGCCGGATGCCGACGCGCCCTGCGAAGGGGGCGACGATCTTCATCTCCTCGATCTTGGCCTCGGTCTGGCGCAGCCGGGCTTCGGCCTGGCGCAGCGCCGCCTCGAGCTGGTCGATCTGCGCCTCGGCCACGGCCTGGGTGGCGCGGAGCTGGCGGGCGCGGTTGAGGCGGGTGCGCGCGTCATCGAGCTGGGCGCGGGCCTGGTCGCGCTCCGCCTCCTGGGTCGAGCGGTCGAACTCGACGAGGATGTCGCCCGCCTTGACGAGCTGTCCCTCCTCGAACCGGATGGCCGAGACGATCCCGGAGACGCGGCTCGTCAGCGTGATCGCATCCCGCGCGCGGGCGGAGCCGACGCTCTCGACGCGCTCGACCACCGCGCCGACGCGAACCGGGGCGGCGACCACCTGGAGCCCGCCTCCGCCGGGCGGCCGGGCGGGGCCGCCGGCAGGCCCCCCGGGCTTCTCGAAGCCGAGCAGCGCGAGCGGCCGCGGCAGGCCGGCCTGCTCGCCATAGAGGTGCCAGGCTGCCCCGGCACCGACGAGAACGGCCAGGATCCCGATCTGCGTGATCACGCGCATGGACGCGCCGGTGCTCCCCTGAAGCCTGCGCCTCTCCTGCCGGGCACCCTGCCATCGGGCAGCAGCGGTCGCAACGCGCGAAACGAAACGATACGTAAGACGGCGGGTATCCAGCAAGAAGGGGGCCAGCCGCCATTCCCGCAATGTCTCCTCACGCGGGCGTGTTCCGCGCCTCCCGGAGCGCACGCCAAACACGCTCGGGCGTGGCGGGCATGTCGATCGGCCCCGCCCCCGCAGAGGCCAGCGCGTCGTTGACCGCGTTCAGCACCGCCGGCATCGCGCCCGCGCATCCGGCCTCGCCGCAGCCCTTCACACCGAGGGGATTGGTGGTGGCCGGGATCTCGATCGTGGCGGTCGCGAAGGCGGGAAGGTCATCGGCACGCGGCAGCGCATAGTCCATGAGGCTCGCGGTCAGCACCTGGCCGGTCTCCGGGTCATGGGCCATGTCCTCGAGCAGGATCTGCCCCGCCCCCTGGGCGATGCCGCCCACCACCTGGCCCGCGAGCGTCAGCGGGTTCACGACGACGCCGAAATCATTGACCGCGGAATAGGCAACCAGCGCCACCCTGCCCGTCTCAGGGTCGATCTCGACCTCGGCGACGTGGCAGCCGTTCGGGTAGTTCGGCACGCGCTGCACCGGATGCGCGGCGGCCTCCAGGCCGAGACCCTCGTCCTCGGGCACGAAGGCCGGGTTCCAGGCCGCCCGCGCCACCGCCTCCAGCGTCACCGCCCGGTCGGTGCCGGCCACACGGAACACCCCCCGCTCGGCCACGATGTCGGCCTCGGCGGCCTCGAGCAGCCGCGCCGCGATCCGCTTGCCCTTGGCCTCGACGGCCTCGGCGCAGCGGAGGATGCCCACCCCCGAAAGGGTGATGCTGCGCGAGCCCGCGGTGCCGGAGGCATGGCCCGTGACGTCGCTGTCGCCTTGCACGACCCGGATACGATCGAAGGGGATGCCAAGGCGGTCATGCAGGATCTGGGCGAACACGGTCTCGTGCGGCTGGCCGTTGCTCACCGCGCTGGTCGTCAGGGTGACGCCGCCCGAGCGGTCGAAGGCGAGCATCACGCGGTTGTCGCGGAACCCCGAGGGTTCGACGTAGCAGCCGATGCCGAGGCCGCGCAGCCTGCCCCTGCCGCGCGCCTGCTCGCGCCGCGCCGCGAAGCCCGGCCGGTCGGCCAAGGCCTCGGCCGCCTCGAGCACGCGGGGGAAGTCGCCGCTGTCGAACACCTGGCCGGTCACGGAGCGGAAGGGCATCGCCGAGGCGGGAACGAGGTTGATGCGCCGCAGCACGGCCGGGTCGAGCCCGAGGCTCCGGGCGGCGCGGTCGAGCGCGGCCTCGAGCGCGAAGGCGGCCTCCGGCTTGCCCGCCCCGCGATAGGCATCGATCGGAGCGGTGGTGGTGAGGTAGCCCTCGCTCAGCACGTGGTACGCGCCGATCGCGTAGGGGCCGGCGGCGATCCGCGGCGCGCCGAGGGTGGCGACGAAGGGCCCGGCGCCGGCGCAGTAGGCGCCGAGATCCGACACCCAGTGCCAGCGCACGGCGGTGATGCGGTGTGCGGCGTCGAAGGCGAGCGCGACGGTGATCTCGTGGTCGCGCCCGGCGCTGTCGGAGAGGAACGCCTCCGTCCGGTCGGCCGACCAGCGGACGGGCCGGCCGAGGCGCTCGGCGGCGTGCAGGAGCGCCACATGCTCTGGGTAGGCGTGGTTCTTCATCCCGAACCCGCCGCCGACATCGGGGGTGACGATGCGGAGCGCCTGGGGCGGGGCGGGAAGGGCGAAGCCGGCGAGCTCGCCATGCGCCTCCGCCGTGCCCTGGGTGGCCGCGGTCAGCGTCCAGCGCCGTGTGCCGGCGTCGTAGGCGGCCACCGCAGCGCGCGTCTCGAGCGGCGCCGCGGCGACGCGGCTCACCCGAAGCCGCGTCTCGACCACCTGCGCCGCGGCGGCGAAGGCGCGCGCGGTCGCGGCCTCGTCCCCCGCCTGCCAGAGGAACACGCGGTTGCCGGGAACCGTGTTGTGGATCGCGGCCGCCGCGCGCGCCTCGCCGATGCCGATGACGGGGGCGAGCGGCTCCCATGCGATGACGACCGCCTCGGCGCCGTCGCGCGCGGCCGCGGCGGTCTCGGCCACCACCATCGCCACCGCCTCGCCGACATGGCGGGCGGCATCGTGCGGCAGGGCCAGCCGGTCCGGGTAGCGTGCGGGCGTTCCGTCCGCCTGGGTGATGGAGATCTGGCAGGGAAGCAGGCCGCGGCCGGCGGCGCGGAGGTCCGCCCCCGTCACGACGGCGACGACGCCGGGAAGGGCCAGCGCCGCGCGCCTCTCGATGCCGCGGATCAGCGCATGGGCGTGGGGGCTTCGGACGAACACGGCATGCAGGGCGCCCTGGGTCAGCGCGGCGATGTCGTCGGTGTAGCGGCCCTGGCCGCGCAGCAGCCTCGGGTCCTCCATCCGCCGCACCGGCTGGCCGATGCCGAATCGCCGCTCGCCCCCGTCCATCCCGTCCCTCCGTCCCGTCCGGAGGGTGTCGCCGCGAAACCCTCAGGCGTCAACGCGGAGGCAGCGGGCCATGTGGAACGGCACCGGCCGCCGCTCATCCGGAAGCGAGGCCCGGCACGCATCGTCGGCGAAGGTGCAGCGGGGTGCGAAGGCACAGCCCTCGGGAAGCCGCGCGAGATTCGGCGGCGCGCCGGGGATCGCCGCGAGCCGCGTGCCGCGCAGCCCCGCATGCACCGTCGAGCCCATCAGCCCCTGCGTGTAGGGGTGCAGCGGGCGGAGCATCACCTCCGCGACCGGCCCCTCCTCGACGAAGCGGCCGGCATACATCACCGCCACCCGGTCGGCGATCTCGCCGGCCACGCCGAGGTCGTGCGTGACGAAGATCACGCCCATGCCGAGCTCCTGCTGGAGCTTGCGCAGGAGCAGCAGGATCTGGATCTGCACCGTGGCGTCGAGAGCCGTGGTCGGCTCGTCGGCGAGCAGGAGCTTCGGCCGGCAGGCGAGCGCGATCGCGATCATCGCGCGCTGGCGCAGCCCGCCCGAGAGCTCGTGCGGATAGTTCGCCAGCCGCCGCTTCGCCGACGGGATCTGCACGAGCTCTAGGAGTTCGAGCGCGCGCGCGTCCGCCGCCGCCCGGCTCACCCCCTCGTGGCGGACGATCGTCTCGGCGATCTGCCGCCCGATGGTGAAGACGGGGTCGAGCGCGGTCATCGGCTCCTGGAAGATCATCGAGACGACGCCGCCGCGAAGGTCCTCGAGCGCCCGCTCGCCCATCGCGAGCACGTCCTGGCCGGCCACCGAGATCGAGCCGCCGATCACCGTCTTCCTCGGCGGCAAGAGCCGCATCAGGGCGCGCAGCGTGACCGACTTTCCCGAGCCGCTCTCGCCGAGGATGACGAGAACCTCGCCGGGGTCGAGCGTGAACGACACGCCGTTGACCGCATGCACGGTGGCGTCCTTGGAGACGAACGTCACCGTCATGTCGCGCACCGAGACGAGCGGCGCCGCCGCGCTGGCGGGACGTTCGGCAAGGGTCGCTGTCTGCATGGCTCTGCTCACGCTGGGAGGGGTGGTTGGCGGCGATGCCACTCGGTGGCGCGCTGGTAGGCGGCGCCGAGGCGGATCAGCGCGGCCTCGGCGAAGGGCGGGCCGGCGAGCTGGAAGGCGGCGGGCAGCCCGTTCGGGGTGACGCCGCAGGGAACGGCGAGCGCCGGAAGCCCGAGATAGTTGAAGGCGCGCGTGTTGCGCACCATCCGCGCATGCACCGCGCCATAGTCGCCCGAGGACTCGACGTCCGTCTCGGCCCGCGTCGGCACCTCGCAGGGCAGGGCGGGCACGAGCAGCGCGTCGGCATCGGCGAAGGCGGCGGCGCAGAAGCGGCGCAGAATGGGCCCGCGAAGCCGCAGCGCGTCGAGATAGGCCGCTGCGGGGATGGCGAGACCCGTCTGCTGGCGCCCGAACAGGCCACGGGCATAGGCGCCGGGGTGCGCCTGCATCATCGGGGCGTGGATCGCGGCCGCCTCGGCCATCGTCACCACCGCCTGCAGCGTGAAGATCGTCGCGAGGTCGGAGAGCGCCACGGAGGCGACGCGCACGCCGAGGCCCTCGAACACGCGCCTCGCGGCCTCGAGCGCAGCGGCGACGGGCGTGGCGAGGTCCTCGTGGAACCAGCCCTCCGGCACGGCCACGGTCATGCCGCGCGCCTCGGCCCGCGCCGCTGCGGCATAGTCGGGAACCGGAACCGCCGCGGCGGTCGGGTCGGCCGGGTCGGCGCCGGCGATCACCGACATCACGGCGGCGAGATCCTCAACCGTTCGGGCGAGCGGGCCGACGCAGTCGAGGCTCCAGGCCCGCGGCATCGCGCCCGCGCGCGGCACGCGCCCCCAGGTGGGCTTGAGCCCGGCGATGCCGCAGCACGCCGCAGGCACCCGGATCGACCCGCCGGTGTCGGAGCCGAGGGCGGCGAACACCACGCCGGCGGCCACGGCCGCCGCGCTGCCGGAGGAGGAGCCGCCGGCGACATGCGCCGGGTTCCACGGGTTGCGCACGTCCCCGAAGTGGATGTTGTGGCCGGTCGCACCGCCCGCCCACTCGCTCATGTTCAAGGTGCCGAGGTCGATCGCGCCGGCCGCGTCGAGCCGCTGGAGCGCTGTGGCGGTGACGGGAGCGATCCAGTCGCGCCTGAGCCCGCTGCCGCAGGTGCTGACGCGGCCGGCCCTGTAGAACATGTCCTTGTGCGCCATCGGCACGCCGGCGAGCGGCCCGGCGAGCGGCGAGCGGGCGGCCGCCCGCGCGGCCTCGGCATCGAGGCGGATGAAGGCGTTGATGTGCCGCTGCCAGGCCTCGGCACGCGCCAGCGCCTGTTCGGTGAGCGCCTCCGCCGTCACACGCCCCGCCGAGAGCGCGGCGAGCGCATCCGCCAGCGTCGCCGGCGCGGGGCCCGGCGCGCTCCCGGGCGCGTCGGTCATGCCTTCGGCGCGAGGGAGGCGAGGGTGGCGGCGAAGCCCTGCGGCTCGTCCTCGAAGGCGAGCCGGGCGGCAGCCTCGCGCACGCCCCTCGAGAGCGTGTTCACGTCGCGCGCGATCTCGGCGGCACGCTGGTCGGAGACCGCGACGCCGTGGACGCCCTCGAGAATCGCCTTCACCGAAGCGGCGTCGAGTGCCGTCATGCCTTCCCCTCCTGTCAGGCGGGCGCGCGGCTGTGGCCGCTGCCCTTGGCCGCCATGTGGCAGGCGGCGAGATGGTCCTCCTGCGTCGAGAGCCCCGCAAGCGCGGGCGGCATTGCCGCGCACACCTCCTCGGCGAAGGCGCAGCGGGTGCGGAAGCGGCAGCCCGAGGGCGGATTGATCGGGTTCGGCGGGTCGCCCGTCAGCGGCGGCTCGGTCATCCGCCTCGCCGGGTCCATCGAGGGGCGCGAGGCGAGCAGAGCGCGCGTGTAGGGATGGCGCGGCGCGCCGTAGATTCTCTCCACCGGCCCGACCTCGGCGACCTGGCCGAGATACATCACGAGCACGCGGTCGGAGATGAACTGCACCACGTTCAGGTCGTGGCTGATGAACACGTAGGTGAGGTGAAACTCGCGCTTGAGGTCGACCAGCAGGTTGAGCACCTGCGCCTCCACCGACTTGTCGAGCGCCGAGACCGGCTCGTCGAGCACGATCACGCGCGGCTCGAGCGCCAGCGCGCGGGCGATGTTCACCCGCTGGCGCTGCCCGCCCGAGAGCTCGTGCGGGTAGCGCCGGGCGAACTGCTCGGGCGCGAGGCCGACGGCGGCGAGCAGGTCGCGCGCGCGGGCCCGCGCCTTCGCCTTCGGAACGCCGTGCACGGTGGGCGCGAAGGCGATGCTGTCCTCGATCGGCAGGCGGGGGTTCAGCGAGGCGTAGCTGTCCTGGAACACCATCTGGATCTGCCGCCGCATGTCGCTGAGCGACATCCCCCCGGGCCCGACCGGCTCGCCGTCGAAGATCACATCCCCAGAATCCGGCTCGATCAGCCGCATGAGGAGGCGCGCGGTGGTGGACTTGCCGCAGCCCGATTCGCCGACGATGCCGAGCGTCTCGCCCTTCATCACCGTGAACGACACGCCATCGACCGCTTGCACCGTGCCGACGGCGCGGTTGAGCAGTCCCCCCTTGATCGGGAAGTGCCGCTTGAGGTCGCGCACGATGAGCAGCGGCTGCGCAGGGCCGCCGACATCCCTCGGATCCGTCCCGCCAGCCGCGGTCACCGTCATGGTCGCACTCTCTCCCCTCGGAGCGCCGGCCGCAACCGGCGCGCGTTTGGCTTGCAACGCATGTGCCATCACTCCCCGCCCTGGATGGGCTAGCATGGCCGCACCACAGCGGGGGAGACCGCCCATGACCGTCAGGGAGATCGCAGAGGCCTTCGCCGCCCTCTGCCGCGAGGGCCGCTTCGCCGAGGCGGGTGAGCGCTTCTGGTCCGACGACATCGTCAGCATCGAGGCGAGCCCCGGGGAGATGGCGCATCTCGAGGGCCGCGAGGCGGTGAAGGCCAAGACCGCGTGGTGGGAGGCCAACCACGAGGTGCACGGCTTCGAGACGCGCGGCCCCTACCTCAACGGCGCGCAGTTCGCGCTCCACTTCACGATCGACGTGACGCCGAAGATGACCGGCGAGCGGACGCGGCAGGACGAGATCGCCGTCTACACCGTGAAGGACGGCAAGGTGGTCGAGGAGCGGTTCTTCTACTGAGCGGGGGCACGCTTGCCCCACCCCGCCCCCGACCATAGGCTCGCGCGGGCCACCGGGGAGAGCGCCGCATGCGACCGCTGTTCGTCCTGATCAAGTGCGAGATGGGCCGCGCCTACGAGACGGCGCGCGAGGCGGTGGACCGCATCCCGGAGGTCTCCGAGATCTACTCGATCTCCGGCCAGTACGACCTGCTCGGCAAGTTCTATCTCGAGCCGGGGGATGACCCGGGCCTGTTCGTCACCGAGAAGGTCCAGCGCCTGCCTGGCGTGAAGGACACCTTCACGCTGATCACCTTCAACGCGTTCTCGGCCGCCGCCTCCTCCGGTGCGGGGGGCGGATAGCGGCCCCTTGTGGCTCTCCCCCGCGTCACAGCGCGCCAGCTCGGCCTCTCTGCCGCGACGCTCGCGCTTGCCGCCCTCGGAGGCTTCGCTGCCCATCTGATCGGCATTCCGCTCGCCTGGATGATCGGCGCCATGGTCGCGGTCGCGGGGGCGGGAATCGCCGGCGCGCGGCCGGCCGCGCCGTCGCAGGTCCGCCCCGCGGCGCTGATCGTGCTCGGCACCGGGTTCGGCCAGGCCTTCACCCCGCCGGTGCTCGCCGCGCTCGCCGAGAGCATGCCCGCGCTCGTGCTCGCTGGCTTCGCCTCCGTGCTCTCCGGCCTCGTCGTCTCGCGCGTCACCGCCCGCGTCGGCGGGCTCGACACCAAGACGGCCTTCTTCATCTCGGTTCCCGGCGGCATCGTCGCCATGGTGGTGCTCGCCGCCCGTGCCGGCGCCTCGGTTCCCGCCGTCACGCTCGGGCAGACGCTGCGCATGGTGCTCGTGGTGCTCGCCTACCCGGTGGCGATGGCCGCCTTCGGCACGCCGGGGCAGGACGTGTTCTCGTTCACGCCGCCGCCCGTGTCATGGCCGCTCCTGCCGGTGCTGTTCACGCTGACGGTGGCCGGCGCGTTCCTTCTCAGCCGTACCGGCCTCGCCAACCCCTGGATGATGGGGCCGGTGTTCGTCTCGCTCGGCCTCGCGGTCGCCGGCACGCCGCTCTCCGGCCTCCCCCCCGCCCTGGTCGATGCCGCCCAGGTGGCGATGGGGGCAAGCCTCGGCACCAGGCTGACGCGGGAGTTCCTGTTCCGGAGCCGGCCGCTCCTCGTCGCGAGCGTGGTGAACATGCTCTTGCTCTCTGCCTTCGCCACCGCGATCGCCCTCGCCTGCGTGGCGCTCGCGCGGCTGCCGCTCCAGGCGACGCTGCTCGGCACCGCGCCGGGCGGCATGCCGGAGATGGCGATCACGGCGAAGGTGATGAACCTCGGCGTGCCGCTCGTCCTCGGCTTCCATCTGGTGCGGCTGCTGATCTGCAACCTGTTCGTGCCGCCGCTCTGGCGCGCCTGTGCCTGGGCGGAACGGACCCTCGGCCTCTCAGCCGGAGAGTAGCCCCATCGCCGCGGCGAACAGCGGCCCCTCCGGCTCCGCCCACGCATCCTGCACGGTGAAGTGGTTCCGCCCCGGCAGCTCGAGCACCGCCGCCTGGGCCCCGCCCGCCGTCCACCGTCGCGCCAGACCCTGGCTCTGGCGCAGGAACTCGGCGCTCTCCGCCCCGCCGACTGCGGCGATGACCCGCGCGCCCGCGGGCGGAGCGAGGTAGAGCGCTGAGAGGCGCATCGCCTCCGGATGGTCGAGCCCGAGCGCGATGTTCAGCGTGGTGCCGAGCAGCGGCGGCAGGTCGAACACGCCCGAGGAGGGCAGCACACCCGCGAAGGCGAGCTCGTGCGCGCCGCGCACCGCCCAGTCGGTCGCGGCGAGGGTGGCGGCGAGATGCCCGCCTGCGGAGTGGCCGCCGACCAGCCAGCGCCGCGAGAGGCCCAAGGAGGGCGCGGCGTTCCAGAGCGTCACCGCCGCCGTCTTGATGTCCTCGATCAGCGCCGCGAGCGTGACCTCGGGGCAGAGGGGATAGCCGGGCATGGCGACCGCGATGCCGCGCGCGAGCCAGGGCTCGACGATGAAGGCGAAGTCGCGCCGGTGCCGCCGCTGCCAGTAGCCGCCGTGGAGGAACACGAGCACCGGCGGCTCGGCGACGCCCTCGGGGCGGTAGAGGTCGATCATCCGCCGCTCGCCTGTGCCGTAGGCGATCGTCTCCGGCCGGAAGCGGAGCACCGCCTCGGCCGATGCCTGCGCCCAGCGCGCCGCGATTGCCGGATAGTCCGGCACGGCCGTGACGGTGGCGTATTGTTTCTCCAGATAGCCGAAGGAGAGGTCGTTCACGCGCGCGCCCCCGCGGCTTGCCGATGGCGCATCACGCGAACACCGCGTCGTCGATGTGCCGCTGCTGCAATGCCGAGAGCTTGATCGAGTTCCAGCCCGAGAGCCGCGGCGGAGGCCCCTTCAGCCACGCCACGACCGTCTCGCGGTTCTTCCGGTCCGGCGCCGACTTGGCGAGGGTCATCGCAGCCGCCGGGCTCGCGCGCCATGATGTGGCAGCGGGCGAAGGCGGTGCCGGGCGTCTCGAAGCCGCTGAAGCAGGCCGGCGGGCTCTCCCGCCCCTGCGAGCTCTGCGGGAAGATCTCGCCCACCAGCACCAACGGCCGCTTGGCGTCATCGATCAGGACGAACACGTTCGGCGCGTTCCGCGTCAGCCCCTTCCCAGCGTGCACCGTCATCGCGTCACCTCCCGGCGGTGCGGCAACGCTACCAGGGGCAAAGCTGGCGCCACAACCAGGGTGCCACTCACACGCCGAGCAGCGCGTGCAGCCGTGGCGGGTCGGCGAGCAGGGCGCGCCCCTCCCCTTCCCACGCCACACGCCCCTTCTCGAGAACGGTGAACCGGTCGGCCAGAGCAGAGAGGGCGCGCACGTCCTTGTCGACGACGAGGATCGCAAGCCCCTCCGCCTTCAGCCGCGCGAGCACGGCCCAGATCTCGTCGCGGACGAGCGGCGCGAGGCCCTCCGTCGCCTCGTCGAGGATGAGGAGCGCGGGGTTGGTCATCAGCGCGCGGCCGATCGCGAGCATCTGCTGCTCGCCACCCGAGAGGGTGCGCGCCGGTTGCCGCGCCCGTTCGGCAAGGCGGGGAAAGAGGGTGCCGACGCGCGCGACGGTCCACGGCCCCGGCCGGGCTGTCGCGACCAGGTTCTCGGCGACGGTCAGCGTCGGGAAGACCTGCCGGCCCTCGGGGACGAGGCCCAGGCCGAGCCGCGCGATCCGGTGCGGGGCGAGGCCGGCGAGCGCCTGCCCGCGGAACCGAACGCTGCCGGCGGCGGGCGGCGTCAGGCCGAGGATGGCGCGGATGGTCGTCGTCTTGCCCATGCCGTTGCGGCCGACGAGCGCCACCGCCTCGCCCTCCCCCACCCGGAGCGAGACGCCGAACAGCGCCTGCGCAGCGCCGTAGAACGCCTCGATTCCCGCCGCCTCAAGCAGTGCCTCAGGCATCGACGATGTCGCCGAGATAGGCCTCGCGCACCGCGCGGTCGGCTCGGATCGCCTCGGGCCTGCCGGAGGCGATCACACGGCCGCCGGCAAGGACGGTGATGCGGTCCGCCAGCGCGAACACCGTGTCCATGTCGTGCTCGACGAGCAGGATGGCGACCCGGCCCTTCAGCGCCGCGAGGCGCCGGGTCAGCGCCGGCGTCCCGGCAGCGCCGAGGCCGGCGGCCGGCTCGTCGAGCAGCAGCACGCGCGGCGCCTGCGAGAGCGCGATCGCGAGCTCGAGCTGGCGCTGCTCGCCATGGCTGAGCAGCGCGGCCGGAACGCCTGCCCGCGCCGCGAGCCCTGCGGCGGCGAGCGCCGCCTCTGCCTCGCCCGTCAGCGCCGGGTCGGAGCGCGCGGGGCGGAGGAACCGGAAGTTCCGCCCCTCGGCCGCCTGCACCGCCAGCATCACGTTCTGTCGCACCGTCAGCCCGCGGCAGAGCTGGGTGATCTGGAAGCTCCGCGCGATGCCGCGCCGCGCCCGCCGGGCGGGGCCGAGCGCTGTGACGTCCTCTCCGCCGAGCAGGACCGTCCCGGCGTCCGGGCGCTGCTCTCCGGCGAGCATGGCGACGAGGGTGGACTTGCCCGCGCCGTTCGGCCCGATCACGGCATGGCACTCGCCGGGAAGGAGCGTGAGCGAGACGTCCTCGTTCGCCGCGAGCGCGCCGAAGCGCCGCGTGAGGCCGCATGCCTCGAGCGCAGGCCTAGCCATCGCCGCGCGCGCCGGCCACCACGCGCCAGAGGCCGCCGCGGAAGAACAGCACGACGACCAGCAGCACGGGCCCGAGGATGAGCATCCAGTGCTCGGTGATCGCCGCGAGCTCCTCCTCGGCGAGCAGGAGCGCCACCGCGCCAAGCACCGGACCATAGAGCGTGCCCTGGCCGCCGAGGATCACCATCACGAGCAGCTCCCCCGAGCGCTGCCACGAGAGCAGGTCGGGCGAGACGAAGGAGGCCTGGTTGGCGAGGATGGCGCCCGCGAGCCCCGTCACGGCGCCGGAGAGGATGAAGGCCGCGAGCCGCAGCCGATAGACCGGCAGGCCGAGCGCCAGCGCGCGCCGCTCGTTCATCCGCGCGCCGCGCAAGGCGAGGCCGAAGCGTGCGGCCATCGCCGAGCGCGCGAAGGCGAGGAAGAGCGCGAGCAGGACGAGAGCGACCCAGTAGAGCGGCGCGTCTCCGGCGAGCGATGCCCCGGCGAGGACGTTGCGGGAGGGCACCATCAGCCCGTCGGTGCCGCCGTATTGCGGCAGGGCGAGGACGAGGAAGAACACCATCTGCGCGAAGGCGAGCGTGATCATGATGAAGTGCACGCCGCGGGTCCTGAGGCTGATCGCGCCGATCGCGGCGGCAAGCAGGCCGCACACGATCGCCGCCGCGGGCCAGGCGAGGAGCGCCTCGGCCGTGCCGCCGATGCGCACCGGCCAGTCGGTCACCGCGCTCCCGTCGGCGCGGTGGTGCAGCAGCACGCCCGCGACATAGGCACCGGTGCCGAGGAAGGCGCCGTGGCCGAAGCTCACCATGCCGCCATAGCCGAGCACGAGGTCGAGCGCGGCGGCGGCGAGCGCGTAGGCGAGCATCCGCGTCAGCACCGAGAGCAGGAAGGCCTCGTCCAGCGCCTCGAGCAGGAACGGGGCGGCGCACAGCGCCGCCGCGCCGGCGAGCACCGCGGCGCGCTCACGCATGGCGCGGGAAGAGGCCCTGCGGGCGAACGGCGAGCACCACCGCCATCAGCAGGTAGACAGCTACGGAGCCGAGATTGGCGGCCACCTGGTCGGCGCTCGAGGGCGGCAGCGCGCCGCGCAGCAGCACGGGCAAGAGCGCCCGCGCCCAGGTGTCGGTCAGCCCCACGAGCAGGGCGCCGGCGAGCGCGCCCCTCACGCTGCCCAGCCCGCCCACCACGATGACGACGAAGGCGAGGATCAGGATCTGCTCGCCCATGCCGACCTGAACGGCGAGCACCGGCCCGGCCATCACGCCGGCGAGCCCCGCGAGCCCGCCGCCGACGGCGAAGACGAGCGCGAACAGGAGCCCGATGTCGACGCCGAGCGCCTCGACCGTCTCGCGATGCGTGGTGCCCGCCCGGATCAGCATCCCTGCCCGCGTGCGCCCGATCAGCCAGCCGAGGAAGAGCGCGGCGGCGAGCCCCGCGCCGATCACCGCGAGCCGGTAGGCCGGATAGGGCACGCCCGGCAGCACCTCGACGGTGCCCGAGAGCAGCGGCGGCGCGGAGAGGAAGATCGGCGCGGGGCCCCAGAGCACCTTCACCCCCTCGTTGAAGGTGAGGATCAGCGCGTAGGTGGCGAGAACCTGGTCGAGATGGTCGCGCGCATAGAGGCGGCGGATCACCGTGAGCTCGAGCAGGAGCGCGATCAGCGCCCCCGCCGCGGCGCCCGCGACCACGCCGAGCGCGAAGGAGCCGGTGCGCGCGGTGACGGTCGCGCCGACGAAGGCGCCGGCCATGTAGAGGCTGCCGTGGGCGAGGTTGATCACGTCCATGATGCCGAAGATGAGCGTCAGCCCCGCGGCGATCATGAACAGCATCACGCCGAGCTGCAGCCCGTTCAGCGTCTGCTCGACCAGGAGGAGGGCGGTCATGGTCCGGAGGCGGGGGAGGCCTCCCTCCCCCGCGTGCCGTTCAGGCGGGCAGGGTGCACTGCGCGGCGTAGGCGTCCTGGTGGTTCTCGAACGCCGTGGCGATGGTGCGGTTGACCACGCGCCCCTGCCCGTCCCTGACCACCTCGCGCATGTAGATGGTCTGGATCGGATGGTTGTTGTTGCCGAACCTGAACGAGCCGCGGACGGACTGGAAATCCGCCCGCTTCACCGCGGCGTTGAAGGCCGCGCGGTTGCCCACCTGGCCGCGCGTCGCCGCGAGCGCCGAGCCGATCAGCAGCGCGGCGTCATAGCCCTGGCTCGCGTAGAGGCTCGGCAGCCGACGGTACTCGGCCTCGAAGGTGTCGACGAACTGCCGGTTCGCGGGGAACGGCAGGTCGAGCGCCCATTGCGAGGAGTTGAAGCAGCCGAGGGCATCGTCGCCGACGGCGGGCAGCACGTCCTGGTCGAAGGAGAAGCCCGGGCCGTAGAGGGGGATGCGCCCGCGCAGCCCGGCGGCGGCATACTGCTTGATGAAGTTGATGCCCAAGCCGCCCGGCAGGAAGATGTAGACGGCCTCGGGGCCGGCGGAGCGGATGGCGGCGAGTTCGGCTGCGTAGTCGAGCTGGTCGAGCCGCGTGTAGGTCTCGGAGACGACCTCGCCCTTGTAGAACCGCTTGAAGCCCGTCAGCGCGTCGCGCCCGGCGGGATAGTTCGGCGCCAGGATGAAGGCACGCTTCACCCCCCGCTGCGTCACGTACTGGCCGACCGCCTCGTGCAGGTTGTCGTTCTGCCAGGCGACGTTGAAGTAGTTCGCGTTGCAGCCTTCGCCGGCGAGCTGGCTCGGCCCCGCATTGGCGCTGATGTAGGTCGCCGCCGGCAGCACCACGGGGGCGACGGCGAGCATCACGTTCGAGAACACGATCCCCGTCATCACCTGGATGCGGTCGCGCCGCACCATGCGCTCGGCGACAGCGCGGCCGTTCTCGGGGCGGAGCCCGTCATCGGCGACGACCACCTCGACCGGATAGCCGCCGAGGCGGCCGCCGGCGTTCTTCACCACGAGGTTGAAGCCGTCGCGGATGTCGTTGCCGAGCGCCGCCCCGGGCCCGGACAGCGTGGTGATCATGCCGATCCTGACGGGGCCCGATTGCGCGATCGCCGGCGCGGCGAGGCCCCCGAGAGCCATGGGCGCCAGCGGCAGGGCGGCGGCGGTGCCGAGCAGGCGGCGGCGACGGATGGTCATGCTGTGAACTCCCCCCTTGATCCTGAACGCTCACGCGGCCGGAACGGCCGTGCCGATCATGCTGTCGCGCGTGACGAGCGCGGCAAGCCTCTCCTCGCTCCATCCCTCCGTCCCGGCGGGCCGCGCGGGCAGCACGAGGTAGCGCAGGTCGGCGGTGCTGTCGTGCACGCGCACCTCGATGCCGTCGGGCAGGGTGACGCCGAACTCGGCGAGCACCGAGCGCGGCTCGATCACGGCGCGCGAGCGGTAGGCGAAGGACTTGTACCAGTCCGGCGGGATGCCGAGCAGCGTCTTCGGGTAGCAGGAGCAGAGGGTGCAGACGATCATGTTGTGCACCGAGGCGGTGTTCTCGACCACGTGCAGGACCGTGCCCTGGAGGTCGATGCCCATCTCGGCGCAGGCCGCCGCGGGCGTGGCCATCAGACGCGCCTTGAAGCCAGGGTCGGTCCAGGCGCGGGCGACCACGGCGGCGCCCAGCGCGGGGGTGATCGCGTCCATCCGGTCGATCTGGCGGGCGACCTCGCCCGGCGCGAGCACGCCCGCCTCCTCGAGCAGCAGCCTGAGCGCGCGGGCGGCGAGCGCCTGCTCCGAGCGGAAGGACGGGTCGTCGGGCGGCGGCGCGTGGCCATGCGAGTGACCATGGTCGTGCCCATGGTCGTGACCTTGGTCGTGCGCGTGGTCGTGCGGGTCATGCATGCGCCGGCTCCAGCCAGTGCTCGTAGATCTCGACCTCGAGCGTGTCGCCGGCCGGCCCGGCATAGCCTCGCCAGAGCTGAGGCTGGGGGAAGCGGACGCGGTAGAGCACCTGCTTCGGCAGCCCATCCTCCCCGGCCGCGAGACCCTCGGGATTGCGGAACGGGCCCATCACCTCGGCGACCGTGCCGCGCTGCCCGCGCACGTAGTGCGGCGTGCGGATATGCGGTCGGCCGACCGAGATCGCCGGCCGCTCGGCGGTGACGCGCACGGCGTCGCCGGGGCGGAACCGCGCGCTCACGCGCCCCTCGCCTTCAGCTCGGCAAGCTTCGCCGCGAGCTGGCCGGGCCTGAGGATGCCCTTGAGCTCCATCGTGTAGACGATCGAGCGGAACCAGCGCTCGTAGTAGGAGAGCCGCGCATAGTCCTCGCCCGGGAGGCGCTCGATCCCGAGCCGGAGCTCATCGGCCGTCTGCAGCCCCTTGCGGCCGAGGATGGTGCGGATCGCGTCCACCTCCTTCTCCCACGGCGCGAGCACGTGCTCGCCACGCGGCACGGGGCCTGACCAGCGGTGGTCGGGGTCGCCGCCCATGTCGTGGAGGCCGCGTTGTTCCGGGTTCGTCGTCATGGCGCGATCCTAGGCCGCACGCCCCACATGCGCCAACATGTCGGCGCCGGGCAGCGTGTGGATCGAGGGCGCCGTCGAAAGCCCCTCCAGGTCGGGAACCGGCCTGGCGCAGGCGGGGATGAGCGCCAGCGCCCGCTCGATCGCCGCGGCAGCGGCGAGCAGGAAGGCATCGCCGCCGCGCGGGCCGACGATCTGGATGCCGAAGGGCAGCCCCTTCGAATCGACGCCGCAGGGCAGCACGATCGCGGGGTGGGTCGAGAGCGTCACGCCGTATGGGAGCGCGAGCCAGGAGTAGTAGGTCGCGAGCTTCCGCCCGTCGATCTCGCGCGGGGCGAGTTCGGTCCACAGCGTCGGCTGGACCGTCATCGCCGGGGAGATGATGAGGTCGACGTCGCGGAAGAACGCGCCCATGCGGCGGTAGATCTGCGTGTGCAGCGTGTGCGCCTCGGCCATGTCGGCGAGCGTGTAGCGAAGCCCCTCCTCGACGTTCTCGATCACGTTGGGGCCGAGCATGTGGCGGGCGGTGGTGTAGACGGGAAGATGCTTGGCGAGGAACGCCTCGGCCCGCAGAACGCCGAAGGCGCGGTCGGCCCCCGTCATGTCGGGATGCGCATCGGTCACGGAGGCGAAGAGGCCGCGGAACCGGGCGATGCGGTCGGCGAACAGGCCGCGCACCTCGGCCGAGGTGGGCGCGAAGCCGAAATCGGCCGTCACCGCCACGCGCAGCGTCGCGGGGTCGAGCTCCGGCAGCGGGTGGAACTCGCGCGGCTCGACCATCCTGCGGCCGAACACCGCGCGCGACAGCGGGTCGCGCGGGTCGTCGGATGCCATCGCCGCGAGCATCATCGCAAGGTCGGGCACGGTGCGGGCCATCGGCCCGAGCACCGAGGAGGGGTACCAGCCGAGGCCCCGCTTCTCCGACGGCACGAGCCCCGGCGAGGGCCGGAAGCCGACGATGCCGCAATAGGCGGCTGGGTTCCTGAGCGAGCCGCCCAGATCCGAGCCGGAGGCGAGCGGCACCATGCCGGTGGCGAGCGCGACCGCCGACCCGCCCGAGGAGCCGGCGCAGGAGCGCGCGGGGTCGAAGGGGTTGCCGGTCGGCCCGAACACGGGATTGATCGTGTTGGCGCCGGCGCCGAACTCTGGCGTGTTGGTCTTGCCGAGGATGACAGCGCCGGCCGCGCGCAGGCTCGCCACCATCCCGCAATCCGCCTCGGGCACGAACTCGGCGCATTGCGGGCTGCCATAGGTGGTGCGCAGCCCCTTCGTCTCCTCGAGGTCCTTGATGCCGACGGGCAGGCCGTGCAGCAGCGGCAGGGCTTCCCCCCGCATCACCGCCGCCTCGGCCGCCTTCGCCGCCGACCGCGCCGCCGCCTCGTCGATCGAGACCATCGCGTTGACGGCGTGGTTGACGCGCTCGATCCGTGCGAGATGCGCATCGAGCAGGTCGACGGGGCTGATCGCCTTCCGCCCGATCAGCCGCCGCTGCTCGATCGCGGTGAGGTCGCAGAGCGCGGTGTTGGACATGCCTCGTCCCTCCTCGGAAGCCGGATCTCAGAACCCCATGGCGCAGCCGTCCTTGCGCGGGTCGGACGCGCCGGCGAGCGCGCCCGCCGCATGGTCGATCCAGATCGCCTGGCCGCCGCCATGCGGCTTGTCCACCAGCTCCGGCACGTGGCCCATGCGCGCGAGGATGTCGAGCGTCGCTGCCGGGATGCCGTGCTCTGCCTGCACCTTGCCCGCCCAGGGGAACAGGCGCGGCGCATCGAGCGCCTCCTGGATGTCCATGCCGTAGTCGAACACGTTGGCGAGGAAGGTGGTCTGGCCCATCGGCTGGTAGTGGCCGCCCATCACGCCGAACGGCATCACCGCGCGGCCGTCCTTCATCAGCAGTCCGGGAATGATCGTGTGCATCGGCCGCTTGCCGGGCGCGATGCAGTTGGGGTGGCCGCGCTCGAGCCGGAAGCCGAAGCCGCGGTTGTGCAGCATCACGCCCGAGCCCGGAGCGAGGATGCCCGACCCGAAGCCCTGGAACAGCGAGTTGATGAAGGAACAGGCGTTACCCTCGCCGTCCACCACGCAGAGATAGACCGTGTCGGCATGCGCAGGCAGCAGCGCGGCGAGACCGGCGGGCGGCAGCTCGCGCATCGCACGGACAGGGTCGATGGTCTCGCGGAGCGCGCGCAGGTAGTCGGGCGAGGTCAGCCGCGCGACCGGCACCTCCACCTGCGCCGGGTCGGCGAGGAAGGCGTCACGGTCACGGTAGGCGAGCCGCGCCGCCTCGACATGCCTGTGCCAGCGCTCGGCCGACATCGCGCCGCCCTCGGCGGGCGCGTCGTGCTCGAGCATGCCGGCGATCATCAGCACGAGCAGGCCAGAGCCGTTCGGCGGGCACTGGACGATCTCGTGGCCCTTCCAGGAGGAGCGGATGGGGGTGACGAACTCGGCCGTGGCGCTCGCGAAGTCCTCCTCCGTGTGCAGCCCGCCGCGCGCGCGCAGCTTCGCCACCATGTCGGCCGCCACCGGACCCTCGTAGAAGCCCTTCGAGCCCTCGCGGGCGATGCGCCGCAGCGTCTCGGCGAGCTCCGGCTGGCGGAACACGAAGCCGGGCTGGGGCGCAGCGCCGCCGAACAGGAAGCGCGCGCGGCTGTCGGGGTCGGCGGCGAGCTTCTCCGTCGCCGCCGCCCAGTCCGTCGCCACGCGGTCATGCACCGGGTGGCCTTCCTCGGCCAGTCGGATCGCCGGCTGCAGCAGCTCGTCGAGCCCCTTCCGGCCGTGCGCCGCGGTGAGCGCCTCCCAGGCGCGCACGGCGCCGGGGATGGTGACGCTGTGGGCCGAGTTCGGGTCGAGCGCGGTGATGCCCTGGTCCTCGAACCAGCCGATGCTCGCGGCCGCCGGCGCCTTGCCCGAGCCGTTCATGGCGATCACCTCGCCCGTGCCGGCCGGCGCGTAGAGGCAGAAGCAGTCGCCGCCGATGCCGGTCGAGTGCGGCTCGACCACGCCGAGCACGGCGGCGGCGGCGACGGCGGCGTCGAGCGCATTGCCGCCCGCGCGCAGAACGTCGAGCGCCACGAGGGTGGCGACCGGCATCGAGGTCGCGGCCATGCCGCCTGTGCCGCGCGCGGGGCTGCGCCCCGGGCGATGGAAGTCACGCATCCGTTTCGTTTCCTTCCCGTGTCGTGCCCGGCCGCTCCACCCGGGCCGTCAGACGCACAGCATGCCGCCGTCGATGACCAGAGAGGCGCCGTTGATCAGCCCCGCCGCCGGCGAGGCGAGGAACACCGCAGCCCCCATCACGTCCTCCACCTGGCCGATGCGGCCGAGCGGGATGGCGCGCACGGCACGCTCCATGAACGCGGCGTCGGAGAGCACGCCCGCGGTCAGCGGCGTCTCGATGAAGGTCGGGCAGATCGCGTTCACGCGGATGCCCTTCGGCCCGAGCTCGACCGCCATCGCCTTGGTCAGCCCCTCGAGCGCGTGCTTCGTGGCCGTGTAGATGCTGCGGTTGACCCCCGCGACATGGCCGTTGACGGAGGACAGGTTGATGATCGCACCACGCTTCCCCGCCGCCACCATCCCCTGCGCGACCGCCTGCGCCACCGTGACGGCGGCGCGGATGTTGAGGTCGATCAGGGCATCCACCGAGGCGTCGGCGGCCTCGAGGAAGGGCTCGCGGATGTTGGTGCCGGCGTTGTTCAGCAGGATGTCGAACGGCCCCTCGGCGGCGACGACGGCGCGCACGGCGGCACGGTCGGTCGCGTCGAGGGCAAGCGCCCGTGCCGCCAGGCCCTTCGCGGCGAGGGCCGCGACCGTCGCCTGCATCTCCGGCAGCGACCGGGCCGTGAGCAGCACCTCGGCGCCGGCCTCGGCGAAGGCGATCGCCACCGCCCTGCCGATCCCCTTCGAGGCGCCCGTCACCAATGCCCGCTGCCCGTCGAGCCGGAAGCTCGGCGTCGTCGGGAGCCGCGTCTCGGAACCTGCAACCGCCATGTGCCCTCCCTCCTGTCGACGGCGCTGATGCCATGCGCCTACTGCGCGGTCCAGCCGCCATCGACCAGGAAGGCCGAGACGGTCACCATTCCCGCCGCCGGGGGGCGGAGCAAGGCGATCGTCTGCGCGACCTCCTCCGCGGTCACCGAAGGGCCCATCGGGATGCGCGCGATCACCGCCTCGCGGGCGGCGAGCACGGCATGCTCCCCGGCCGCCGCCAGGGCGCGCGCGGCTGCCCGCCCGATGCCCCGGCTCGCGCCGGTGACGAGGGCGCGGCTCCCGTCGAGCCCGAACCCGGGAACTGCTGCCATGCTGCCCTCCCCGCCCGGCCCGTCATCAGTCCGCCCGCCGGCGCCCGGCGCGTCAACCCGGCATGCGCCGGCGATGACAAGCGCCGGCGCCGCGACCATGATCGCCGGGACGTTTCGGGAGGCATGGGCATGGACAGCGGCGCGACGGCGACGATCGCCTGGGAGGATTTCGAGCGGGTCGAGATCCGCGTCGGCACGGTGGTGGACGCGCAGCCCTTTCCGGAGGCGAGAAAGCCCGCGATCAAGCTCTGGGTGGATTTCGGCCCCGACATCGGCACCCGGCAAACCTCGGCGCAGTTGACGGTGCATTACCGCCCCGATGCGCTGATCGGGCGGCAGGTGGCCGGGGTGGTGAACTTCCCGCCGAAGCGGATCGCGGGGTTCGAGAGCCAGTTCCTGGTGCTCGGCTTCCCCGACGAGGAGGGCGGGGTCGTGCTGGTGCGGCCCGATTTCCAAGTGCCCAACGGCGGTAGGTTGTTCTAAGCGCTGAGCCACTGAGGCCGCGTTCGACTGGACGGGCGTGTCATTGTTCTGTCATTTGTGCAGAGAACCCGGCTGACTTATGTGCGCCGCAGCGGCGCCCGCGGCTCGCGTCGCGCACGCTGCGGAAGCCGGGAAGCAGGGAGACCACCCGATGAAGACATTCGCCACGGCCGCGGCCTTCGGCGTTCTCGCCCTGGGGCTCGCGGCGACGCCGACTGCGGCCCAGGAGCAGTGCCCGCGCGGCACGCTCGACGTGCGGTTCTGCGACCGCGACGGCGACCTTGTCGCCGACCCGCCGACCGATCCGCGCCAGTTCGTCGATCCGCGCACGCTCATCTTCGCCTATACCCCGGTCGAGGATCCGGCCGTCTACCGGCGCGTGTGGGCGGAGTTCCTCGACCACCTCGCGAAGACGACGGGCCGGCAGGTGCAGTTCTTCCCCGTGCAGTCGAACGCCGCCCAGATCGAGGCGATGCGCGCAGGGCGGCTGCACGTCGCGGGCTTCAACACCGGCTCGAACCCGCTCGCGGTGAACTGCGCGGGCTTCGTTCCCTTCGCCATGATGGCCGCGAAGGATGGGCGCTTCGGCTACGAGATGGAGATCATCGTCCACGCCGACAGCCCGATCCAGCGCATCGAGGACCTGAAGGGGCGGAACATCGCCTTCACGGCGCAGACCTCGAACTCGGGCTACAAGTATCCGTCCTGGCTCCTGCGCGAGAAGTTCGGCCTGCAGGAGGGACGGGATTACCGCGCGGCCTTCTCCGGCCGGCACGACAACTCGATCATCGGCGTCGCCAACCGGGACTATGACGCCGCGCCGATCGCCAACTCCGTGATGATCCGGATGATCGAGCGGAACGTGGTGCGCGCCAACCAGCTGCGGACGATCTACAAGTCGGACACCTTCCCGACCACGGGCTACGGCTACGTGTACAACCTGCACCCCGACCTCGCGGCGAAGGTGCGCGAGGCCTTCTTCACCTTCCGCTGGGAGGGCACGGCGCTGCTCGAGGAGTTCGGCAAGGCCAACCCGCCGCAGGAGACCTTCATCCCGATCACCTACAAGCAGAATTGGGCTGTGATCCGCGACGTCGATACGGCGTCGGGCGTCTCCTACACCTGTCGCTGAGCCGGAAAGGGAGGCCTGACGGGGCGGCCCCGCAGCGGTCGCCCCGTTCGTTGAGGGGGATGATGCCATGCTTGTGATCGAGGGGCTGACCAAGCGCTACCCGACCGGAGACCTGGCGCTGGATAGCGTATCGCTCACCGTTCCCGACGGTCAGGTGATGGCGGTGATCGGCCCCTCGGGTGCCGGCAAGTCGACGCTGATCCGCTGCGTCAACCGCCTGGTCGACCCGACCGCGGGAAGCGTGCGGCTCGGCGACACCGACCTCACGAAGCTCGGCGACCTCGCGCTGCGCCGCGCGCGGCGGCGGATGGGGATGATCTTCCAGGAATACGCCCTGGTCGAACGGCTCACCGTGATGGAGAACGTGCTGTCCGGCCGGCTCGGCTATGTGGGCTTCTGGCGATCCTGGCTGCGCCGCTTCCCCCTGAAGGACGTGGAGGAGGCGTTCCGGCTGCTCAACCGCGTCGGCCTCGATCACATGGTCGACAAGCGGGCGGACGCGCTTTCGGGGGGGCAGCGCCAGCGCGTCGGCATCGTCCGCGCCCTGATGCAGGACCCCGAGCTCCTGCTCGTCGACGAGCCGACCGCGAGCCTCGACCCCAAGACGAGCCGCCAGATCATGCGGCTGATCATCGAGCTCGTGAGGGAGCGCGGGCTCGCTGCCATCATCAACATCCACGACGTGCTGCTCGCGCAGCAATTCGCCGAGCGCATCGTCGGCCTCCGCGCCGGGCGGATCGTGTTCGACGGCAGCGCCGACGCGATGACGCCGGAGGTGCTGACCGCGATCTACGGCGAGGATGACTGGACGGCCACGATCCGCAAGGCCGATGACGAGGACGACGCCGGGGACGGCGAAGCCGAGGCAGCGACCGACCCGGTGAGGATCGCCGCCCCGCAATGACCACAGCCGCCGCCACGTTCGACGCGCGGGCCGCCGCCCGCGCCTGGCGCCCGCCGCCGCTGATCTCGTCGCCGCTGTGGCGCTACGGCATCTACCTGCTCGCGCTGGCCTATGCGGTGGTCGCCCTCGGCACCTTCGAGGTGAACTGGACGCGGGCGGCGGAGGGCATGGCGCGCGGCGGGCGGTTCCTCGCCGCCTTCTTCCCTCCCGACTTCACGAGCCAGTGGCGCGACATCCAGGAAGGCCTGCTCGAGAGCCTGACGATGACCATCACCTCGACCGTGTTCGGCATCGCCCTCTCCGTGCCCTTCGCGCTCGGCGCCTCGCGCAACCTCGCACCCCTGCCTGTGTACCTGTTCTGCCGCGGCGTGATCGCGGTCAGCCGCACCTTCCAGGAGGTGATCATCGCGATCCTGTTCGTCGCGATGTTCGGCTTCGGGCCGCTTGCCGGCATGCTCACCCTCGCCTTCTCGACCATCGGCTTCCTCGGCAAGCTTCTCGCCGAGGACATCGAGGACATCGAGAAGAGCCAGGCAGAGGCCGTGCGTGCCACCGGGGCTTCCTGGTTCCAGCTGCTCGCCTGGGGCATCCAGCCGCAGGTGCTGCCGCGCTTCATCGGGCTTTCGGCCTATCGCTTCGACATCAACTTCCGCGAGAGCGCGGTGCTCGGCCTCGTCGGCGCCGGGGGCATCGGCGACACGCTGAACTCCTCGCTCGACCGCTACGAGTTCGGCACCTCGGCCGCGATCCTGCTCATCATCATCGGCATCGTGCTGGTCTGCGAATACACGAGCGGCTGGATACGCCGGAGGGTGCAGTGAGGACGGCGGCAGGGAGCGCGCGATGCCGGTCCTGACGCGCGACGACGGGACGAAGCTGTGGATGCGCCGCACCACGGCGGGCGACCTCGCCGCCTGGGGCGGCTGGCTCGGGCTCGTCGCGCTCACCGTCGCCTGCTTCCAGTTCATCAGCGACCAGACCATCTGGGCGTTCGTGTGGGACGCGCCGCAGCAGGCAGCCGACCTGCTCGGCCGTGGCGTGCCGCCGCGCTGGAGCTACGCCGAGGTGCTCTGGCGGCCGCTCTGGGACACGATCAACATCGCCACCCTCGGCACGCTGCTCGCGATCCTGATCGGCGTTCCGGTCGCCTTCCTCGCGGCGCACAACACCACGCCCTCGGTTCTGCTCGTGCGGCCGGTCGCGCTCTTCGTCATCGTCGCCTCGCGGTCGGTCAACAGCCTGATCTGGGCGATGATCCTCGTCATCATCTTCGGCCCCGGCATGCTCGCCGGCGTGCTCGCGATCGGGCTGCGCTCGATCGGCTTCATGGGCAAGCTTCTCTATGAGGCGATCGAGGAGATCGACGCGTCGCAGGTGGAAGCCGTCCGCGCAACCGGGGCGAGCGGCGCACAGGTGCTCGGCTGGGGAATCGTGCCGCAGGTGATGCCGGCCTTCGCCGGCATCTCGGTGTTCCGCTGGGACATCAACATCCGCGAGGCAACCGTGCTTGGCCTCGTCGGCGCGGGCGGCATCGGGGTGCAGCTCCAGGCCTCGATCAGCACCCTCGCATGGCCGCAGGTGTCGCTGATCCTCCTTCTCATCTTCGCCACGGTGATCGTGAGCGAATGGGTGTCGGCACGGGTTCGCTACGCCATCATCTGATGCCCTGAGCACGCGGGTTCGACCCTTGTGCGAAGGGTCTGCGCGCGGGGGTGGTGGGTCGTCCCGCTCAGCCGCCGAGCGAGCGGTCCGATCGAGTGGACCAGGGAGCTTGGACCGTGCGCCGGCCATCGGCGGGCGCGATGACACCGGTCGCGACGCCCGCGCTGCGCTCAAACCTTGCCACTCCCAGCGCTGCGGATGTGCGCCGGTCGGCCACGGTGCCGGACACGTCGAACGGCGGCGCCGTCACCGCGAGGCTCATCCCCGTGCCCGCCGCTCCTCCTCCTCGAAGGCGCGCGTGGCCTTCGAGGCCTCCTCGCGGATCTGGTGCAGGATGTCGGCGCGGAGCGCGTTGAAGCGCGGGTCGGTGAGCACCTCGATGCTGCGCGGGCGCGGCAGGTCGACCGTGATGCGGCTGCGGATGCGCCCCGGCCGCGCCGTCATCACATAGACCGTGTCGGCGAGGAAGATCGCCTCGTCGATGTCGTGGGTGATGAAGAGCACGGTGCCGCGCGTCTCGTCCCACACATGCAGCAGCAGCTCCTGCATCTGCATCCGCGTCTGCGCGTCGAGCGCGCCGAAGGGCTCGTCCATCAGGAACACGCGCGGGCGGAGGATCAGGCAGCGGGCGATGCCCACGCGCTGCTTCATGCCGCCCGAGAGCTGGTCCGGCAGGTGCCGCTCGAACCCGGCGAGGCCGACGAGGCCGAGGAAGGTCCGGGCCAGCGCCTCGGTCTCCTGCTTCGGGCGGCCGAGCATGCGCGGCCCGAAGGTGACGTTGTCCCACACGCTCAGCCAGGGGAACAGGCTCGCCTCCTGGAACACCACCGCCCGGTCGGGCCCGGGCCTGGCGACCGTCTCGCCGAACACCCGCGCCGCACCCGCCGTCAGCCCCTCGAAGCCCGCGATGATGTTGAGCAGCGTCGACTTGCCGCAGCCCGAGGGGCCGAGGATGCAGGCGAACTCCCCTTCCGCGAGCGCCATGTCGATCCCGGCCAGCGCCTCGACCTCGCCCGCCCGCCCGCCGAAGACCTTGCGCACGCCCTCGATGTCCACCGCCGCCATCAGCGCATGCCCCTCATCGCCCCCCCCTCATCGGGCACCGAACTGCTTCCAGTGCAGCACCCGGTGCCCGATCGCGACGAGCACACGGTCGGAGATGAAGCCAGCGAGCCCGATCGAGACCATGTCGGCGATCACCACGTCCATCCGCCCGACGTAGTAGGCATCCCACAGCACGTAGCCGAGGCCCGACTTCACCGCGACGATCTCGGCCACGATCACCGCCGTCCAGGCGATGCCCAAGCCGAGCCGCATGCCGGTGAAGATCGAGGGCAGGGCGTTCGGCAGCACCACGCGGAGCAGGAGCCGCCGCTCCGACGCGCCCATCATCCGCGCCGCCCGGATCAGGTTCCTCGGCGTGTCGCGCGCCCCTGCGGTGGTGTTGACGACGATCGGGAAGAACGCCCCGAGGCCGATCAGGAAGACCGCGCCCGCGTCGCGGATGCCGAACACCGCGATCGCGAAGGGCAGCCACGCGGTGATCGGGATCGGCCGGAGCGACTGGATCAGCGGGTCGACCGTTCCGGCGACGATCCGGTTCCACCCGATCATGATGCCGAGCGGCACGCCGATCGCGATCGCCGCCGCGAATCCGGTGAACACCCGCCGCGCGCTGAACAGAACCGTCTCCGCCCAGGTGCCGAGATAGGGGTTGAGCCCCATGCCCCGCGCGCCGAGGGCCCAGTCCCACCAGGTGGCGGCGACCAGGCTCGGCGCGGGGAGGATGCCCTGCGGCACCACGCCCGCACGCGCCAGCGCCTCCCACAGCACGACAAGCGCGGCGGGGAGCGCGAGGCCGAGCAGCGCGGGCGGGGCGGCCCCCGCGGCTGCCGCCATCAGCGGCGGTCCCGCTAGCGCCTGACCGAGGCGATGATCGTCTGGTCGAAGAACTGCGGCATCTCGCCCGAGACGTCGCGCTGCAGCACGCCGAGGCGGTGGAACTCCCGCGCCTGCGCCTGGATCTGCTCGAGCGTCAGCGACTGCTCGAGCGTCATGTCGTTCGCGACCGCCCGCGCCACCGCGGCGTCGAGGCCGGTCCAGGCAGCGATGGCGTTGCCGAGCGCCTCCTTCGAGGCCGAGATCCGGTTCTGCGCCTGGAGATAGGCGTAGACGAGCCGCCGCACCGCCTCGCGCTTGCCCTCCACCGCCGCCCGCGTGGCGCCGACCATGCCGAGCTCGGCGCCCACGGCGCGGGACTTCGAGTAGTCGAGCGCCGTCTGCCGCCAGGCGAGGCCCTGCTGGATCGCCATGCTCTCGAACGGCTCCCAGCCGATGAAGAGGTCGATGTCGCCGCGCTGCATCGCCTGCACGAAGGGCTGGCCGCCGCCCTGGATGTTGACGATGGTGAGCCGGCCGTAGGTGATGCCCGCCTCGGTGACGGTCGCGGCGAACTGGAACCACACCGCCGAACCGGGCGCGATCGCCACCCGCTTGCCGTAGAGGTCCTCCCAGGTGTTCAGCGCCACGCCGTTGCGCACGATCGGGTTCTTGGCCGAGACGCCGACGCCGAACAGGCCGACGATGCCGCGCAGGTTCTGGCTCACCGCGATCGGCACGTCCGCCGGCCCGATGGAGCCGATCTCGATCGAGGCGGAGGCGAGCGCGGTGCGCACATCGGCGTAGCGGACGAAGTTCACCATCTCGACCTCGACCCCGAGCGGCCGCGCGAGCTCGGCGACCAGGCCGAAGGGCGAAACATGCGGCACCTTCACGGCGCCGACCGTCAGCTTCACCGGCGGGTTCAGCGGCGCGGGCGGATCGACCAGCGCCACCTGGGCCGCGGCAGGGGCGGAGGCGATGGCAAGCGCGAGCGCGCAGCCGGCCAGGGTGCGGATCGACATTCCGGAAGCTCCCCGAAGCGCTTCGTTGTCCGGACGCTAGCCGCATCGGCCCCGCCTGTCACCCCGTCCGCGCCCGTGGTAAAGGGCCGCGAGGGGAGTGCCGCGACGGGCGGGGGAGAGGCGCGGGTGAGCCAGAGATACTACACCGTGACGTGGGACCAGCTTCACCGCGACGGCCGCGCGCTTGCCTGGAAGCTCCTGCCGCTCGGGCCATGGGCGGGGATCGTCGCGATCACCCGCGGCGGCCTCATCCCCTCGGCGATCATCGCCCGCGAGCTCGACTGCCGGCTCATCGAGACGGTCTCGGTCGTCACCTACGACGAGGAGGCGCGCGGCGAGCCGCGGCTGACCAAGCCGCCCGCGGCTGCGGGCTCGGGCGCGGGATGGCTCATCGTCGACGATCTCGTCGATACCGGCACGACGGCGCGGGTGGTGCGCGCGCTGCTTCCGGATGCGCATCTCGCAACGATCTACGCCAAGCCCGCCGGCAAGCCGCTGGTCGACACCTACGTCACGGAGGTGAGCCAGGACACCTGGATCCTGTTCCCCTGGGACACGGAGCCGCAGTTCACGCCGCCGATCGCCAAGGCGAACGGAGCGCGCTGAGATGCCCGGCCTCTGGTTCGAGCAGTTCCACGAAGGGATGGTGATCGACCACCCGATCCGCCGCACCGTGACCGAAGGCGACAACGTGCTCTTCTGCGCGATCACCATGAACCCAGCCGCGCTGCATCTCGATGCCGAGGCCGCGAGGGCGACGCCGTTCGGCAGGCCGATCGTCAACTCGCTCTACACGCTCGGTCTCATGGTCGGCATCTCGGTGCACGACACCACGCTCGGAACCACGGTCGCCAATCTCGGCTTCGAGGAGGTGGCCTTCCCCGCGCCGTTGTTCCACGGCGACACGGTGAGCATCCGCTCGACCGTGCTCGCCGTGCGCGAGAGCAGGTCGCGCCCGGCGGAGGGGATCGTGACGTTCCTGCACGAGGCCTTCAGGCAGGACGGCGTGCTGGTCGCGCGCTGCCGTCGCGCCGCGTTGATGCGGCGGCGCCCCGTCGCCGAGACGGAGGCATGAACACCCCCCGCGCCTTCCTCTTCGTGCCGGCCGACAGCGAGCGGAAGCTCGCCAAGGGCGCCGACAGCGGCGCCGATGCGCTGATCCTCGACCTCGAGGACAGCGTCGGCGCCGACCGCAAGGCGCTCGCCCGCGAGATGGCGGCGTCGTGGCTCGGCGCCCGTGGCGCCGGCGCGCCTCAGGGCTGGGTGCGCGTCAATGCCCTCGACACCGGGCTCACCATGGCCGACCTCGCCGCGGTCGTCCGCGCCCGGCCGGACGGCGTCGTGCTGCCGAAATGTTCCGGCCCCGAGGACCTGCGGCGGCTCGACGCCGCGCTCTCCGCGCTCGAGGCGCGCGAGGCGCTCCCCGACCGGTCGATCCGGGTGATGCCGATCGCGACCGAGACGCCGGCGGCGCTGTTCGCGCTCGGCGCCTACGCCGGCAGCCCGCGCCTCGCCGCGTTGACCTGGGGCGGGGAGGACCTCGCTGCCGCCGTCGGCGCCAGGACGAACCGCCTGGCGGATGGGAGCTGGGACGAGCTCTACCGCCTCGCGCGCAGCCTGACGCTGGCCGGCGCGGCCGCGGCCGAGGTGCCTGCCATCGACACCGTCCATGCCGACTTCCGAGACGAGGCGGGGTTCGCCACCCAGTGCGCGGAGGCGCGGCGGATGGGCTATGCGGGACGGATGGCGATCCACCCGGCCCAGGTTCCGCTGATCCTCGCCACCTTCACGCCGTCTGCCGAGGAGGTCGCGTGGGCCGAGGCGGTGGTCTCGGCCTTCGCGGCGAACCCGGGTGCGGGCGTGGTGTCGCTCGATGGCAGGATGATCGACCGGCCGCATCTCCTCCAGGCGCGGCGTATTCTGAGCAGCCGATAGTATTCGCCCCAGCACGCTCACGCGTGGATTGCATTTCTGCCCGTTTTTACGCTCTATTAACCAACCGACTGCGCATCACGGAGAAACGGCGATGGACGCCTCCGCCCAGGTCATTCCCTTCCGCCCGCGCAGGGACGCGGCGCCCGCCTGCTCGGCAGCCGGGCAGGAGCGGCTCTCCCGCGCCCTTGGCATGCTCGAGGCGGCGCTCGAGGAGCAGCGGGCGGCGATGGACCGTTTCCGCCTGGCGCTCGGCGATCTCGGCCGCGCCGTCTCCGGCCTCGAGTCCGGCCTCGTCCGCTATGGCGACGAGCTCTGCTGCGTCGGCCACGACCTCGAGCGGCTCGCGGTCGAGGCACGCGCGCTGGAGGTGTGGGCGGAAGACGCGCTGGCGCGCTCTCGCACCTGAGGCGCCGCCGTCACTCATTGGAGCGTCACCGCTCCGGGCGCTGACGGGGCGCCCGGCGGGGCGGTCCGCTTCGGTCGTGCCCCCGTGCGACCGCCGATGGGCGGGCAGCCGGGTTGGGATATACTCCGGGCCAATGAAGAGACCCGGAGGTGGCAGCATGCCGCAGATCACCCGCCGCGACGGGACCCTGGGCGCCGGACCGGCGCCCGGCTTCGGCCGCGCAGCGCCCCGGCCGCAGCACGCCGCCACGGCCGATGGGGCCGGGGCGGCGAGTCGGGCGGCCTGAGGGTGGCAGCCGAGCGGCGCGTCGTCGTCCTCGACGACGGCTATCCCGACTACGAGGCGGAACGATCCATCCTCGCCGCAGCCGGGGCGGAGCTCGTCCTCAGCCCCTGTCGGGGCGATGCCGCGAAGGCAGCGCGGGAGATGGCCGAGGCCGACGGCGTGCTGGTGCGCGAGACGCCGGTCGATGCCGCGGCGATCGCCGCCACGCGGGCGCGCGTGATCGTCCGCTACGGCGTGGGCTACGACAACATCGACACCGCAGCCGCGGCAGCGCGCGGCATCGTCGTGTGCAACGTCCCCGACTACGGCACCGAGGAGGTGTCGGACCATGCTCTCGCGCTCCTGCTCGCGGCCATCCGGCGCATCGCGGAAGCCGACAGGCGGGTGCGCGCGCATGGCTGGGGCGTGCCGATGGACCGCAAGATCCATCGCATCCGTGGCGGGACGCTCGGCCTCGTGGGCTATGGGCGGATCGGCGCGGCGTTCCACCGCAAGGCCTCGGCTCTCGGCTACGCGCGGGTGCTGGTGCACGACCCGTTCGTGCGCGAGGTTCCGCCTGGCGCCTCGCTCGCGAGCCTCGACACGATCGCCACCGAGTGCGACGCGATCAGCCTGCACGCCCCTCTCACCAACGCCACGCGGCACATCATCGGCCGCGGCTTCCTTGCCCTGGTGAAGCCGACGCTCGTGCTCGTGAACACCTCGCGCGGCGGCCTGATCGACGAGACGGCGCTCGCCGCCGCGCTGGCCGAGGGGCGGATCCTCGCCGCGGGCCTCGATGTCTATGACAGCGAGCCGCTCAGGCATGACAGCCCGCTCCGGGGCCTCGACAACGTGGTTCTGACCGACCATGCGGCATGGTACAGCGAAGAGGCGATCGCCGAGCTGCAGCGCAAGGCCGCCGAGGAGGTCGCGCGCGTCCTCAGGGGCGAGAAGCCGCTCTACCCGGTGAACACGACGCGCTGACCCTCCGGAGACCTGCCAGAATGAGCCATCCGCTGCTGCCGCGCCTCGTCGAGGCCCGCGTCGTTCCCGTCATCCGCACGCGCAGCACCGATGCCGCGCGCACCGCCGTCACCTGGCTCCGCGAGGCAGGCTTCACCACCTTCGAGATCACGCTGACGGTGCCGCGGGCGACGGAGCTGATCCGCGAGCTCGCGTCCGACCCGGCGCTGCTCGTCGGCGCGGGGACGGTGCGGACGGCAACGGAAGCCTATGCCTGTGGCGAGGCGGGCGCGAAGTTCATCGTCTGCCCGTGGAACGAACCCGAGATCGTTCCCGCCGGCCGCCGGTTCGGCGCGCTCGTGATGCTCGGCGCGCTGACGCCCGACGAGGTGGTCGAGGCCCTCGAGGGCTTCGCCGACGTGGTGAAGATCTTCCCTGCCGCGTCGATGGGCGGCCCGGCCCATATCCGCGCGCTCAAGAGCGTCTTTCCCGACGTCGCGTTCTGCCCGACGGGCGGCGTCGAGCCGGGCAACCTCCGCGCCTATCTGGACGCGGGCGCGGCCTTCGCCGGCATCGGCGGCAGGCTCGTCGACGAGGCGCTGATCGCGGCGGGCGCGAAGGACGAGGTGATCGCCGCGGCGCGCGCCGCGCTCGCTGCCTAGGCGGTCCGCCCCGATGCGCTTCCCCGTCCAGGTGCCGCCCGCTGGCCGGGCGCCCCGGGGGCGCGGCTGAGGCCGGGCGCCATGGCGATCGACATCCTCTGCATGGGCGAACCGATGCTGGAGTTCAACCAGCTCCAGCCGGATGCTGACGGCCGCGTGCTCTTTCTCCAGGGCCACGGCGGCGACACCTCCAACGCAGCGATCGCCGCCGCGCGGCAGGGCGCGCGGTCGGGCTACATCACCGCGATCGGACAGGATGCCGCCGGCGACAGCTTCATGGAGCTGTGGCGGGCGGAGGGCGTCGACACCTCGACGGTGATCCGCTCGGCGGAGGCGCCGACGGCCGTCTACTTCGTCACGCACGATGCGCAGGGGCATCATTTCACCTTCTACCGCGCCGGCTCGGCAGCCTCGCGCTACGCCCCGCGCGACGTGCCGGAGGCGGCGATCGCCGAGGCGAGGATCCTCTACGCCTCCGGCATCAGCCAGGCGATCAGCACCTCGGCGGCCGATGCTGTGTTCCATGCCATCGCGATCGCGAGGCGGCATGGGGTGAAGGTGGCCTACGACACCAATCTCCGCCTCCGCCTGTGGCCTCCGGCGCGCGCGAAGGCGATCATCGAGGCCGCGATCGGCCAGGCCGACATGGCCTTCCCCTCGCGCGAGGATGCCGAGGCGATGACCGGTCTGGCGGACGCCGATGCGATCGCTGACCACTATCTCGGCCTCGGCTGCCCGCTCGTGGCGGTGAAGTGCGGGGCCGACGGCGCCCTGCTCGCCACCGCTGAGGGTCTGCGCGTGCGTGCGAGGCCGCACGCGGTGACGGCCATCGACGCCACGGGCGCGGGCGACACGTTCTGCGGCGCCTTCATGGCGCGCACCGTGCTCGGCGATCCTCCGGCAGAGGCGCTCCGCTACGCGAACGCCGCGGCCGCGCTCTCGACCACGGGGTACGGGGCGGTCGCGCCGATCCCGCGCGAGGCGGAGGTGCGCGCCCTGCTCGGCGCGTGATCGGGGCCAGCGTGATCAGGGAAGGCCCGGGCGATCAGGGCCGAAGCGCAAGCCCCGGCCGCAGCCGGGTGAAGGGCAGCGTCGCCGGATCGGCCACGACAGGGCCCGGGGCGAGCACCACCAGGATCTCCTTCGCGATCGGCTGGAAGTCGGCGCGGAAATGCACGCTCGACTTCAGCGCGATGATCGGCACCGATGCCGGTTCGATGCCGACATGGCGGAACATCGCCTGGTCGTAGGCCTGCATCTTGCGGCTCGCCACCACCACGTGCACGCCTCCGGTCTCGAGCAGCGCCGTCGGGCCCAGATCGGCGGCGTTGCCGCGCGTCATCGGGCCGGTGCAGGTGAAGCGGCCATCGCCGAGCGCGAGCACCGTGAAGCGGCCGCGGAACGGCGCCCCGTCGCTCACCCCGCCGAGCGCGAGCGGGATGGTCGCGCCCACCCCCGCCGCGTGGGCTGCCGCGGCTGACGCGGCATCGTTCAGCACGCCGATCACCGCGCCATGCGCGCCGCCGGCGACGAGCGCTGCGAGCAGGCCGGTCGTGTCGCCATGGCCGCCGCCCCCCGGATTGTCCTGCGTGTCGGCGAGCACGACGGGAGGACCGCCGAGGCTCGCAGTGGCGCGCGCATGCGCCACCGCCTCCTCGGGCGACCAAAGCCGCACGGCGAGGTTCCGCCGCTGGGCCAGGACCATGCGGTGAAGCCGCTCCGCCGCCTCGTCCGCCGCTGCCTGGGTGTCGGCATAGGCGGTGACGGCGGGGCCGCATCCCTCGAAGTCGCAATAGGGGAAGCCGAGCGAGAGCGAGAGGTCCACCGCTCCCGTGGCCGCCTGGAGGTCGGGCAGCACGGCGTAGATCTGCCGCATGGGCGGCATCATCGTGCACTGGGCCGTGACGGGAATGAAGAAGTCGATCGGCGCGAAGGCGCGCGCCCAGGGACGCCCGCGCGCGATGCGGGCGAGCAGGAGCGCCATCGCCCTCGCCCCGGTCTCCTTCATGTCGATGTGCGGATAGGTGCGATAGGCCGTGAGCACGTCGGCGAGGTCGACCATGGCGCGCGTGACGTTGGCATGCAGGTCGAGGCTGACGGCGATCGGCAGGTCAGGCCCCAGGCGGTCGCGCAGCCGCCGGAGAAGCTCCCCCTCCCCGTCCAGCGCGTGCTCGGCCATCATCGCCCCGTGCAGGTCGAGACAGAGCCCGTCGAGCGGCATGGCCGCCGCGGCGCCCTCGACGATCCAGCCCGCGATCGTCTCGAACGCCTCGCGCGTGACGGGGGCGGAGGGCATCGCCATGCCCCAGGCGAGCGGAACGATCTCGTGTCCCGCCGCCTCCGCCGCTTCGATCGCCCCGGCTGCCGGCACGCGCGTTCCGGCGAGCGCCGCGCGCATCGCCGGTCCGCGCGAGAGCGGCGGGAACCCGCCTGGTTTCTCGAACGAGGCGAGGTCGGCCGGGAAGAGCGCGAAGGAGTGGCTCTCGTGCTGGAATCCAGCGACGCCGATGCGCATCGTCCGTTCCCCCTATGCGACGCCAGCCGTGGCCAGCACGGCATCGGCGAGCATCTTGCAGCCCGCCTCGGCCCAGGCGGGGGTGATGCTCTCGGCTTCGTTGTGGCTCAAGCCCCTGTGACAGGGGCAGAAGATCATCGCCGTCGGCACGCGCCGGGCGAGGTAGACCGCGTCGTGGCCGATCCCCGTCGGCATCTCCCGCCACGACAGCCCGCGCGCGATCGCCGCCTCGCGCACCCGGGCGACGAGCACGGGGTCGAACGGCGTCTCGGGGAACGACCAGAACGGAACGACCGCGGCCGCGACGCGGCGGGCCGAGGCGATCGCGCCGAGGCGCGCGCGCAGCAAGGCCTCCATCCGCGCAAGCGCCTCCGCGCGCGGATGGCGGAGATCGACGGTGAACCACACGCGGCCGGGAACGACGTTCCGGCTGTCCGGCGAGACGACGAGGCGCCCGACGGTGCCGTTGCCGCCGGTCTCGTGGGCGATGCCCTCGACCGCGACGATCATCTGCGAGGCGGCGACGAGCGCGTCGCGGCGCAAGCCCATGCCGTTGCCGCCATGCGCCTCGGCGCCCGTGACCGTCACCTCGAACCAGGCCTGCGCGGAGGCGCCGGTGACGACGCCGACCTCGGCGCCCTCCGCCTCGAGGAACGGCCCCTGCTCGATATGCAGCTCGAAATAGGCGCCGAGCCTCTGGAACAGGGCCGGATCGGCCTCGCCGCGCCAGCCGATGCGCGCGAGCTCGGCGCCGAACACCGCCCCCGTCGGGTCGGTCGTCGCCAGCACCTCGGCCTCGTCGAACAGGCCCATCGCGACGCCCGAGCCCATCATCGGCGGCGAGAATCGCGCCCCCTCCTCGTTCGTCCAGTTGACCAGCATCAGCGGCGCGCGCGTCACCGTCCCGGCATCGGCGAGCGCGCGCATCACCTCGAGGCCGGCGAGCACGCCGAGCACGCCGTCGAACCTTCCCCCCGTCGGCTGGGTGTCGAGGTGGCTGCCGAAGGCGACGGGCGGCAGCGACGGGTCCGCGCCGGGACGGAGGAAGGCCATGTTGCCGACGCGGTCGACCGTCATGGCGAGGCCGAGCGCCTCGCACCAGCGTCGCAGCAGGTGGCGGCCCTCGCCGTCGGCGTCGGTCAGCGCCTGGCGGTTCGAGCCGCCGGCGACGCCGGGGCCGATCCGCGCCATCGCCATGATGCTGTCCCAGAGGCGCTCACCGGAGACGGGGAGGTTCGTCGCCATCACGCTCGCTCCGTGCCGCACCAGGCGGCGATGGTGAGCGCGAGCGTGCGGGTGATCGCGTGCATGGAGGAGAGGCTCACGCTCTCGTCGATGCCGTGGATCGCATCGGCGTCGGGCCCGAACACCGCGACCGGCGTTCCCTGGTAGAGCGCGAAGAGCCGCCCGTCCGTCAGCCCCGTGGCAGGGTAGTCGCGCAAGCACCCGCCCGTCACCTCGGCATAGGTCTCGCGCGCCAGGCGGACGATCCCGGCCTCCATGTCGAAGACGCAAGGGTCGGCCATGAAGCCGCCCCAGGAGAGCGCGAGCGCCGCCCCCCGGAGCGCCGGGTCGGAAGCCGCCTCGGCGACGATGCGCTCGATGTCGCGCTTCGTCTCCGCCGCCGTGCGGCCCATCATCACGCCGACGCGCAGGCCGATGCGCGCGCGCGTCGGCACCGAGCTGTTCCACTCCCCGCCCTCGATCGTGCCGAGATTGACGTTCACGGGATGGTTGATGCCCCGGAACGAAGGGTGGATGCGCTCGGCGCGGTTCATCTCGTTCTCGTAGTCCTTGAACCGCGCCGCGACCGCCATCGCCGCCTCGATCGCGTTCACGCCGGCCTGCATCTCGCGAACATGCGCGGGCCTCCCCGTCACCGTCACCCAGGCCCAGACGACGCCGACCTCGGCGCTGTAGACGGCGGGAAAGCCAGGGCCGGGCTCGGGAATGACCACCGCATCGGCCTTCGGCATCGCGAGCATGGTGGCGAGCGCGCCATTGCCGGTGCACTCCTCCTCCACCACGGCCTGAAGCTGGACCTGGCCCGCGGGCGCGAGGCCCGCGCAGGCGAGCGCTTTCATCGCGATGATGTTGGCGACCAGCCCGGCCTTCATGTCGCCCGCGCCGCGGCCGAACATCCTGCCGCCGCGCACGGCCGGCTCGAAGGGCGGCGTCGTCCAGAGCTCCGCCGCGCCTTCCGGCACCACGTCGAGATGCGCCTGGAGGCAGAGGCTTCGCCCGCCGCCGCCCCGCGGTGCGTGCAGAGCGGCGACGTTGTCCCGCCCCGCGTAGGAGATGAGCGGCGGCGAGAAGCCGGGGTGGCCCGCGAGCGCGGCGGGGTCGGTCGGCACGCGGCGAACCTCGAGGCCGAGCGCCCCGAACAGGCCGGCGACATGGTCGAGGCAGGGGCCCTCGTTGCCGAGCGTCGAGGGGAAGCGGACCAGATCGGCGAGCATCGCCTCCGCCTCCCCCTCGAGCCCGGCGGTCGCATCGAGGATCGCGCGCCTCGCGCCAGGGTCGATCGCCACCATCCCTCCCCTCATGCGGCCTGGAGCGGCGGCGTCCAGGCCTTGCCGGGAATCGCATCCAGGAGCTCACGGGTATAGGGGTGTTCGGGCGCGCCGAACACCCGCGCCGTCTCCCCCATCTCGACGATCCTGCCCCTCTGCATCACGGCGATGCGGTCGCACACCTGCGCCGCGACGCGGAGGTCGTGCGTGATGAACAGCATGGTGAGCCTCAGGCGGCGGCGGATGCCGTCGAGCAGGTCGAGGATCTGCGCCTGCACCGAGACGTCGAGCGCGCTCACCGGCTCGTCGGCGATCAGGAGCTCGGGCTCGAGCGCCAGCGCCCGGGCGATGCCGATCCTCTGCCGCTGCCCGCCGGAGAACTCGTGCGGGAAGCGGTCCATCGCGCCTGGGTCGAGCTGCACGAGCGACAGGAGCTCGCGCGCCCGCGCCACCGCCTCGGCGCGCGGCATGCCATGGGTGATCGGCCCCTCGGCGATGATGTCGCCCACCCGCCGGCGCGGGTTCAGCGAGGCATAGGGGTCCTGGAACACCATCTGGATGCGCGCCCGGAACGGCCGCATCGCCGCCCGCCCGAGCGGCCTGAGGTCGGTTCCGTGGAAGGCGATCTCGCCGCGTTCGGGCTCGATCAGCCGCACGACGCAGCGCGCGAGCGTGCTCTTGCCCGAGCCGCTCTCGCCCACCACGCCGAGCGTCTCGCCCTTGGCCAGGGCGAAGGAGGCATCCGACACCGCGAGCACCGGGGAGCCGCGCCGGAACAGGCCGCCGCCGCGGCGGAACGACTTGCCCAGGTTCCGCACCTCGAGCACCGGCTCGGGCGAGAGCACCTCGGCCGGCCGCGCCCTGCCGTGCGGCACCGCAGCGATCAGCGCCCGCGTGTAGGGATGCCCCGGCGCGTTCAGCACGCGGCCTGCCTCGCCCTGCTCCACCACCCGCCCGTGCTGCATCACCGCCACGCGGTCCGCGATCTCGGCGACGACGCCGAAATCATGGGTGATGAACAGAACCCCCGTGCCGCGGCGCTCCTGCAGGTTCCGGATCAGCCGGAGGATCTGCATCTGCGTCGTGACGTCGAGCGCGGTCGTCGGCTCGTCGGCGATCAGCACGGAGGGGCCGAGCGCGAGCGCCATCGCGATCATCACCCGCTGCCGCTGCCCGCCCGACAGCCGGAACGGATAGGCATCGACGATCGAGGGCGGGTCTGGCAGCCGCACGTCCTCCAGGAGCGCGAGCACGCGCGAGCGGATGTCGCCCCTCTCGCCATGCACGCGGAAGGCCTCGGCGATCTGGTCCCCCACCCGCATCAGCGGGTTCAGCGCCGTCATCGGCTCCTGGAACACCATGCCGATGCGCGCGCCCCTGAGCGCGCGGAACGCCTCCGGCGCGAGGCGCAGGAGGTCCTTGCCCTCGAACAGGACGCGGCCGGCGCGCACCGGCAGGCCCTTCGGCAGCAGCCCCATCACGGCCGCCGCCGTCATCGACTTGCCCGACCCGCTCTCGCCGACGACGCAGACGATCTCCCCCGGCCGCACGGCGAGCGAGACGTCCTCTACGGCGTTCGCGCGGTCGCCGCCCGCCGGCAGGCCGATCGTCAACCCCTCGACGGCGAGGATCGGCGCGCTCATGTCGGCAGCGCGCCGCGGCGGCCGGCCAGGCGCGGGTTCAGCGCGTCGTTCAGCCCCTCGCCGACGAGGTTCAGGGCGAGCACGGTGAGGAAGATGGCGATGCCGGGGAAGACGCTCATCCACCAGGCGATGCGGATGACGCTTCGCCCCGAGCCGATCATGAACCCCCAGGACATCAGGTTCGGGTCGCCCAGGCCGAGGAAGGAGAGCGAGCTCTCGAGCAGGATCGCGGTCGCGACCATCAGCGAGGCGAGCACGATGATGGGCGAGAGCGCGTTCGGCAGGATCTCCGTCACCATGATGGCGATGCGGCCGCGGCCGAGCACCTCGGCCGCCTGCACGAACTCGCGCGAGCGCAGCGACAGGAACTCGGCGCGCACCACGCGCGTGACCGGCGGCCAGGAGACGACCGCGATCGCCACGACGATGGAGGTGATGGAGGGCGTGAAGATCGCGACGAGGACGACCGCGAGCACGAAGCTCGGGATGGTCTGGAAGAACTCGGTGAAGCGCATGATCGCGTCATCGACCCATCCGCCGCCATAGCCTGCCACGGCACCGAGCGTGACGCCGAGCACGAGCGCCGCAACCGTCGAGACGCCGCCGACGAGGAAGGAGACGAGCGCACCATGCGCGATGCCGGCAGCGACGTCGCGGCCGAGGCTGTCGGAGCCGAGCAGGAAGCCCCCCTCGCCCGGCGGCATGAACGGGATGCCGCGCATCTCCCACGGGCTGAACGGGTAGATCACCGGCGCGAGCACGGCCATCAGCGCGACGAGCACGAGGATCGCGAGCCCGGCCATGGCGCCGAGGTTGCGCGCGAAGCGGCGCCAGAAGGTCACGGCGCGCGTCTCATGCCACCTCGACCCGCGGGTCGACCACCGCGTAGAGAAGGTCGGTCACAAGGTTGAAGACGACCACCATCACGGCGGTGCAGAAGAACACGCCGAGCAGTGTCGCGTAGTCGCGCGCGAGCAGGGCATCGAAGGCGAGGCGGCCGATGCCGGGCCAGGCGAACACGGTCTCGACCAGGATCGAGCCGCCGACGAGCTGGCCCGCCTGGATGCCGGCGAAGGTGATCACGGGCAGGAGCGCGTTGCGCAGGACATGCGCGCGCACGATCCTCCCTTCCGGCACGCCCTTGGCGCGGGCGGTGCGCACGAAGTCCTGGTCCGCCACCTCGAGCATCGAGGCCCGCGCGAGGCGGGCGTAGATCGCGAGGAAGAAGAGGCCGAGCGTGAGCGCGGGCAGGATGAGGTGCCTCGCCACGTCGAGCGCGTAGGCGAGCCCGCCGAGCTCGGCGCCGACGGTATGCATGCCGAAGCTCGGCAGCCACTCGAGCCAGACCGAGAACACGAGCACGAGCAGGAGCCCGACCCAGAAGATCGGCGTCGCGTAGAAGGTGAGAGCGAGCACGGTGATGGCGCTGTCGGCCGCCCGGCCGACGCGGCGGGCGGCCATCACGCCGAGCGCGACCCCCCCCGAGACGGCGAACAGGAAGGCGGTGCCGGTGAGCAGGAGCGTCGCCGGCAGCCGCTCGGCGATCAGCCGCACCACCGGCTGCTGCTGCCGGTGCGAGAAGCCGAGATCGAGGCTCAGCATGTCGCGGAGATAGATCAGGAGCTGCTCGTGGAGCGGCCGGTCGAGCCCGAACTGCGCGCGCAGCTGCTGCATGAACAGCGGATCCGCCGCGCCCGACTGGCCGGCGATCACGCTTGCCGGGTCGCCCGGCGCGAGGCGGATCAGCACGAACTGGAACACGATGATCGCGAGCACCACGATCACCGCCTTCACGCTTCGCCCCGCCAGGAACCTCAGGAGCTTGGCGGCTCCCATCGCCCGCCGCCCGCGCCCTCAGGCGGCGAGGAAGACGTCGTCGAAGCTCTTGTGCACCCCGGTGCCGGTGGTGATCACGTTGCGCAGGCGCCGGTCATGGATGGTCGGGAAGGAGAGCTCCATCAGCCACACGAGCGGGATGTCCTCGACCAGCTTCTTCTGCACCTCCGAGAACAGCCGCCTGCGCTCCTCGGCGGCGGCGGCGTTGCGCGCCGCCTCGAACAGCCGGTCGACCTCCGGGTTCGAGTAGCCCGCGGTGTTGGTGAAGGCGACCTTCTGGATGTTGGAGGTGACGTAGGTGCGCTCCACCCCGAGCGTGGGGTCGCCCCACTGGTAGACGAAGTTGATCGTCGTCTCGTACTCCCAGTTGGCGAGGCGGCGGACCCAGCCGGCGACGTCGGTGCTCTCGAGCGTGACCTCGAGGCCGACCTGGCGCATTGCCTGGCGGAGATACTCCGACAGCCGGTTCCACACCTCGCCGTAGGGAAGCTGCATCATCTTGAACGAGGCGCGGATGCCTTGCGCGTTCGGCCTGAGCCCCATGCCGTCGAGCAGCGCCATCGCCTCGCGCGGGTTGAAGGCCGGCATCTGCACCGAGGGATCATGGAAGCGCGTCGCCGAGGCGATCGGGCTCGTCGCCGGCTTGCCGACGCCGAACCAGAGGCGCTGGGCGATGAAGCTGCGGTCGACCGCGTGCGCCATGGCGCGGCGGAAGCGCGCGTCCTTGAGGTTGTCGAGGCGGTTGTTGATCTCGATCCAGGAGAGCGGGGCGAAGAGCTCCCACCCGTCCTGCCGCACCTCGAGGTTCTGCTGCTGCTGGAAGCGGGGAACGTCGAACGGCTCGATGTCGTTCGAGGTGGTCATCTGCACCTGGCCGGTCTGCAGCGCCAGCGCGCGGCTCTGGCTGTCGGGCACGATCCGCCAGGTGATGCCGTCGAGATAGGGCTGGCCCGGCTTCCAGTAGCTGTCGTTGCGGACGAGGCGGATGAAGTTGCCGCGCTGCCACTCGGCGAAACGGAACGGGCCCGTGCCGATCGGCGTCGCGTTCGCCGGGTTGTTCCGGAAATCGGTGCCGTCATAGACATGCTTCGGCACGATCGCGCAGCCGGTGACGTCGAAGATCAGCAGGAACGGCTCGAACGGCGCCTTCAGCGTGAAGCGCACGGTATGCGCGTCGGGCGCCTCGGCGCGGTCGATGCGCTGGAGGATGGCGCGGGCGCGCGGGTTCACCTCCATGTGGAACTTCATGATCGAGAACACCACGTCCTCGGCCGTGAAGTCGCGCCCGTCATGCCACTTCACCCCCTGCTCGAGGGCGAAGGTGTAGGTGAGCCCGTCCTCGCTTCGCGTCCAAGACTTGGCAAGCACCGGCGTCGGCTCGAGCTTCGGGGTGACGCTGAGCAGGCCCTGGTAGATCTTGGAGGCGACGATCAGCGTCGGTCCCTGGTTGTTGACGCCGAGGACGAGCAGCGGCGGCTCGGGCGTGATGATGGTGTTGAGCACGCCGCCGCGTCGCGGCTGCACCCCCTGGGCCCGTGCCTCGGCGAGCGTCATCAGGGTCGGCGCGGCGGCGGCACCGGCAAGCAGGGTGCGGCGGCCGAGCGGAGAAGCGGTGATCATCGGGTTGTCCCCCTCTCGTAAGCGTCCCGGCGTCAGGCTATCGCGCGCGGCACGCGAGCGGCAAGGCGCGTTGCCCGCGGCACGCGGCGGACCTACCCTTGCCGAACCGCACGGAGACCAGGATGCGCGTCTTCCACCACCCCGATCAGATGCTGCACGATCCCCGTTTCTTCCTGATGCGCGGCAGGGTCGTGCCCTGCTTCGAGGTGCCTGCGAGGGCGGCCGCCCTGCTCGCCGGCGCCGAGGCGCTCGGCCTCGCGGTGGTGACCCCGCCCGCGGTGGTGCCGCCGCTGCTCGGCTCCGTGCATGACGAGGGATATCTCGGCTTCCTCCGCGAGGGCTGGCACGCCTGGTCGGCGCTGCACGAGGCAGGGCCCGAGATCGTTCCCAACATGCATCCGACGCCGGAGATGCTCGCCGAAGGAGCGCGGGTGGGCGCTGGAATCGTTTCGCGCGCTGGCTGGTACATGGCCGATACGGCCTGCGCGATCGGCGAGACGACCTGGGCCTCCGCCCTCGCCGCCGCCGCCTGCGCCGACGCCGCCGCGGCCGAGGTCGCCGCCGGGGCGCGCGCGGCCTACGCGCTCTGCCGCCCGCCGGGCCACCACGCCTATGCCGCGCGCGCCGGCGGGCACTGCTATCTCAACAACACGGCCCTCGCGGCGGAACGGCTGCGCGCCTCCGGCGCGGCGCGCGTCGCTGTGCTCGACATCGACAGCCACCATGGCAACGGCACGCAGGGCATCTTCTGGCACCGCGCCGACGTGCTGACCGTCAGCGTGCACGGCGATCCGAACCTCTACTATCCCTGGTACATCGGCCATGCGGAGGAGCGCGGCGGCGCCGGCGGCGAAGGCGCCAACATCAATCATCCGCTGCCGAGGGGCGGTGGCGACGGTCCCTGGCTCGAGGCGATCGAGGCGGGCTGCAAAGCGATCGCCCGGTCAGGGGCGGAGGCGCTTGTCCTCGCCCTCGGCTTCGACGCCTCCGTGCACGAGCCGCTCGGCTTCCTCGACGTCTCCGACGACGCGTTCGCGCGGGCAGGCGCGCGCATCGCCGCGCTCGGCCTGCCCACGGTGATCGTGCAGGAGGGCGGCTACGCGGTCGAGGCGCTGCCGCGGCTGCTCGGCCGGTTCATGGCGGGCTTCGGCGGCTGATCAGGCGGCCTTGCGCGCCCTCGCGAGCACCCGCTCGGCGGCGTCGAGCGCGGTGCGGATGTCGGCCGCCGACACGTCGAGATGGGTGCAGGCGCGCACGCGCATCGGCCCCATCGCGCCCATCCGCACGCCTTCGGCCTCGAGCGCGCGGCAGAACGCCTCCGCCGTCAGCCCGGTGCCAGAGACGTCGAAGAACACGAGGTTGGTCTCCGGCGTCTCCACCGCGATGCCGGGGAGCTGCGCGAGGCCGGCGGCGAGAGCGCGGGCGTTGGCATGGTCCTCGGCCAGCCGCTCGACATGATGGTCGAGCGCGTAGAGGCATCCCGCGGCGCAGATGCCACCCTGGCGGAACGCACCGCCCATCCGCTGCTTCCAGCGCCAGGCCTCGCCGATCAGCGCGCGCGAGCCCGCGAGCACCGCGCCAACCGGCGCTCCGAGGCCCTTGGTGAAGTCGAGCCAGGCCGTATCGAACCCCTTCGCGTGCTCCCTCGCGGCGATGCCGGAGGCGACGACGGCATTCATCAGCCGCGCCCCGTCGAGATGGGTTCCGAGCCCGTGGCGCTTCGCCGTCTCGGCGACGGCGTTGAGCTGCGCGACCGGCCACACCGTTCCGCCGCCCATGTTCGCCGTCTGCTCCGCCGCCATCAGCCGGGTGACGGGGGAATAGCGGCTCGGGTGGCGGATGGCCGCCTCGACATCGGCCGGCGTGAACTGCCCGCGCACCGAGGGCAGCGGCGTCACCAGCACGGAGGCGAGCGCCGCCGGCGCGCCGCCTTCGGCGACGAGGATGTGGCAGTCGGAGGCGCCGATCACCTCGTCGCCCGGCCGGCAGTGCACGAGCACGGCGATCTCGTTGCACATCGTTCCCGAGGGCAGGAACATCGCCGCCTCCTTGCCGAGGAGGTCGGCCATCCGCTCGCAGAGCGCGTTGATCGAGGGGTCCTCGCCGCGCTGCTCGTCGCCCACCTCGGCGCGCGCGATCGCCTCGCGCAGCCCGGGCGTGGGCCGCGTCTGGGTGTCGGAGTAGAGGTTGACCAGGCCGGGCGGGACGGCCTGGACGGCGGGCGCATAGCTCATCGGTGGTTCTCCGTCATGACCAGCAGCGGGCAGGGGCTCAGCCGGCGGCGGCTGCGAAGCGCAGGAGCGGCGTCCCCGCCCCCATCAGGAGTGTCGGGGCGAGGCCAGCCTCGCGCGCCGCCAGAACGAGATAGGGACCCATCAGCCCGCGCGGCCCGCCGGCGACGGCAGCCGCGAGCGGCGGCGCGCCGCCCAGCACCCCGGTCAGGTGCGTCGGCCACGCGGCGTTCGGGCCCTCGATCGAGACCGCGAAATCCTCCGCCCCTCCGTGCAGTCGCACCGTGCCGCCGCGCGGCAGCGCCTCCGCCGCGACGACCAGCGCCGCCAGCACGACGCGGGCGGTCGCAGGCGGGAACACGGTCGTCGCGGCGACCGCGGAGAGATCGGCCTCGACGCGCCCCGCCCCGATCGTGCCGCGCGCGAGCGCCGCGACATCGGCCGCCGAGACCGGGCCGGAGGCCGGCCCGAACAGCGCGCGAAGCAGCTTCACGCGGGCGGTGATCTCCCGCCCGCCCTCGAGCATCAGCTCCATCGCCTCGCCCCCCTGGCGCCCGGGCTCGAGCCTGGCAAGCTCGCCGGCGTTGGCGATGATCGAGAGCGGCCCGCTCAGGTCGTGGCAGAGACGCGCGGCGACGATTTCCGCGAACCGCTGCGCCGCCTCAGGCGTCTCACCGCCCATCAGTCCCCCCGCCCCCGCGTCGCCCGGCGGCCCTCACGCCGGCGGCTCAGATGTCTCTCCCGCCGAGCGGGATCACGTCAACCCATTCCCCGGCCGCAACCTCCGGCGCGTTCGGAGCGCGCAGGATCAGCCCGTCGGCGGCGGCGAGGATCGCCATCTGCGAGGAATCCTGACGCTCCGCCGGCGTCGCCACCAGTCCGCCTTCCGCATCCTGCGAGAGCGTGGCCCGGAGATGGTCCGCCCTGTGGTCGTTCGCCGCAAGCCTTGCCCCGGCCCGCGCCCGGACCGTGGCCGGCGCGTCACCGGGCAGGCCGAGCAGGCGCTCGATCGCGGGCACGAGGAACAGGATGGCGCAGACGGTCGCCGAGACCGGGTTTCCGGGAAGGCCGATCAGCGCCGCATCGCCCACCCGGCCGAACATGAAGGGCTTTCCCGGCCGCATGGCGATCTTCCAGAAGTCGAGCGCGAGGCCGAGCGGGGCGAGCGCGGGGCGGACCAGGTCATGCTGGCCGACCGAGGCGCCGCCCGAGGTGACGACGAGGTCGGCGCCGCGCGCGGCGGCGACGGCCGCGGCGATCGCGTCGGGGTCGTCGCGGGCGATCGGCATCGTCGTCGGCTCGCCGCCGGCCGCGCGCACCACGGCATCGAGCACGAAGCCGTTGGAGGAGACGAGCCCGCCCTCGGGCATGGGGTCGCCCGGCAGGGCGATCTCGTCCCCGGTCGAGAGGATCGCCACGCGCGGGCGGCGGCGCACGGTGAGCCACGCGTGGCCGGCGGAGGCGGCGATGCCGACATCCCGCGCGGTCAGCCGCCGCGGCGGCGAGAGGAGGACGGTTCCGGCCGCGAAATCGCCGGCGCGCCGGCGCACATGCGCGCCGGCCTTCGGCGCGAAGCGGATCTCCACCTCCGCCGCCCCCTCGCCGCGCTCCGCGAGGTCGGTGTCCTCCTGGATCACCACCGCATCGGCGCCCTCGGGCATGACGCTGCCGGTGAAGAGGCGGACCGCCTCGCCTGCGCCGACCGTTCCGGCGAAGGGATGGCCGGCCGGGGCGGAGCCGACGACGCGGAGCCGCGCCGGCGGAAGCGCGCAGTCGGCCGCGCGCACCGCGAAGCCGTCCATCGCCGAGACGTCCGTTCCGGGCTTGTCCATCCGCGCCGCGACCGGGGCCGCGAGCACCCTCCCCCAGGCGGCCGAGAGCGGCACGACCTCGGCGCCGACAGGGGAGAGCGCAGCGACGATCCGCTCCCGCGCCTCGGCGACCGGGATCATGGCGCGTCGTAGGTGCCGCTGCGCCCGCCCGACTTGTGCGCGAGGCGGATGCCCTCGATGCGCATCGCCCGGTCGATCGCCTTGCACATGTCGTAGACCGTGAGCGCCGCGACCGAGACGGCGGTCAGCGCCTCCATCTCCACGCCGGTGCGGCCCGTCACCTTCACCGTCGCGGTGATGCGCACCGTGTCGTCCCCCTCGGGCTCGAGGGCGAGCGCGACGGAGGAGAGCGGCAGAGGATGGCAGAGCGGGATCAGCTCCGCCGTGCGCTTGGCCGCCATGATGCCGGCGAGCCTCGCGACGGCGAGCACGTCTCCCTTGGCGATGGCGCGGTCGCGGATCGCGGCGAGCGTGGCCGGGGCCATCACCACGCGTCCCTCGGCGACGGCGACGCGGGCGGTGACGTCCTTCGCGGAGACGTCGACCATCACCGCGTTCCCGGCCTCGTCGAAATGGGTGAGCGCGCCCATCGCTCAGGCGAACAGGGCGCGGGTGGCGGCGGCGACGTCCGCCTGACGCATCAGGCTCTCGCCGACCAGGAACACGCGCGCGCCGACCGCCGCCATGCGGGCGAGATCGGACGGTGTGGCGAGCCCGCTCTCGGCGACCAGGAGCCGATCGGCCGGCACGCGCGGGGCGAGAAGCTCGGTGGTCGCGAGGTCGGTCTTCAGCGTTCGGAGGTCGCGGTTGTTGATGCCGATCAGCGGCGAGGCGAGGGCGAGCGCGCGGTCGAGCTCCGCTTCGTCGTGCACCTCGACCAGCACGTCCATGCCGAGGCCCGTGGCGAGGCGCTCAAGCGCGGCGGCCTCGCCGTCCTCGAGGCAGGCCATGATGAGGAGGATGCAGTCCGCCCCCATCGCGCGGGCCTCGAGCACCTGCCACGGGTCGAGCATGAAGTCCTTGCGCAGGACGGGCAGCGTCACGGCGGCGCGTGCGGCGACGAGATGCTCGGGCGCGCCCTGGAAGAACGGACGGTCGGTGAGGATGGAGAGGCAGGTCGCGCCGCCATCCGCATAGGCGCGCGCGAGCCCGGCCGGGTCGAAGTCGGGGCGGATCAGCCCGGCCGAGGGGGAGGCCTTCTTGATCTCGGCGATCAGCCCGTAGCGGCGCGAGGCCGCCTCGCGCAGCGCCCGCGCGAAGCCGCGCGGAGCCGGGGCCGCGAGCGCCTCCCGCTCGAGGGCGGCCGCGGGCCGCGCCGCCTTCAGGGGCGCGAGGTCGGCGCGCGTTCGGGCGCAGATTCGCGCCAGCGCATCGGGCATCCGTTCCGCCACCTCGCTCATGCCCGCCCCCCTTGCGTGATCGTGACGAGCGCGTCGAGCGCCGCCCGTGCCGCCCCCCCGTCGATCGAGCGAGCGGCCGCTTCCGCCCCCTCGCGCAGGCTGCCGGCACGGCCGGCGATCATCAGCGCTGCCGCGGCGTTGAGCAGCACCGCGTTGCGATAGGGGCCATCCATCCCCGCGAGCAGGGCGCGCAGCGCCTCGGCGTTCTCCGCCGCGTCGCCGCCCTTCAGCGCCGCGGGGCTGCCCAGCGGCAGGCCGGCATCCTCGGGCGAGAGCGTGAACTCGCGCACGGCACCATCCTCCCACGCGGCGACGTGGCTCGGGCCGGTGACCGTGAGCTCGTCGAGCCCGTCGGAGCCGTGCACGACCCAGGCGCGCTCCGCGCCGAGCCGGCCGAGCGTCTCGGCGAGCGGGCGGAGCCAGGCGCGCGAGAACACGCCCATCAGCTGCCGCCTCACCCCGGCGGGATTCGAGAGCGGGCCCAGGAGGTTGAAGATCGTCCGCACGCCGAGCTCGACCCTGGGGCCCGCGACGTGGCGCATCGCCGCATGGTGGCGCGGCGCGAGCAGGAAGGCGACGCGCGCCCGCTCCATCGCCGCCTCGATCACCGGGAAGGGCGCATCGAGGTTCACCCCGAGCGCGGCGAGCACGTCGGCCGCCCCGGAGCGCGACGAGACCGCCCGGTTGCCGTGCTTTGCCACCGGCACGCCGGCGCCGGCGACCACGAAGGCGACGGCGGTCGAGATGTTGAGGGTTCCGGCGGAATCCCCGCCCGTTCCGCAGACGTCGATCGCGCCCTCGGGCGCGGTGACGCGGCTCATCCGCGCCCGCATCGCCCGTGCCGCACCGGTGATCTCCGCCACCGTCTCGCCACGCACGCGCAAGGCCATCAGCAACCCCGCGATCTGCGCGGGCGTCGCCTCTCCGGCCATCAGGATGTCGAACGCGACTTCGGCTTCCGCCTCGCTCAGCGCAACGCCATCGGCGACGCGCGCAATCGTCGGCTTCAGCGTGCGTGACGCTGCGTCGGCAAGGCCCGCGCTCATGCCGGAACGGGCGCCCGGTTCTCCCGGCGGGCGAGCGCCATGAAGGTGCCGAGGATGCGGTGGCCGTGCTCGGAGGCGATGCTCTCGGGGTGGAACTGCACGCCGAAGATCGGCAGCGCGCGGTGGCGCAGGCCCATCACCAGGCCCTCGGCGTTGAACGCGGTGGCCTCCAGCGCAGAGGGGAGCGTCGTACGCTCGACCACCAGGGAATGGTACCGCGTCGCGCGGAAGCCCTGCGGCACGCCCTCGAAGATCCCGGTGCCCGAATGCTCGATCCTGTCCACCTTGCCGTGCCATGGCGCGGGCGCCCGCACGACCCGGCCGCCGAAGGCCTGGCCGATCGCCTGGTGGCCGAGGCAGACGCCGAGGATCGGCACCCTGCCCGCGCCCTCGCGGATGAGGTCGAGGCAGATCCCCGCCCGGTCCGGGTCGCAGGGGCCGGGGCTCAGCACCACGGCATCGGCGCCGAGCGCGAGCGCCTCGGGCACGGTGATGGCATCGTTGCGCACCACCTCCACCTCCTCGCCGAGATCGCCGAGGAAGTGGAAGAGGTTGAACGTGAAGCTGTCATAGTTGTCGATCAGCAGGATCATGCCACCACATTGCGCGGCGGTCCTCCGGGGGTCAACGCGTCTCCTCCCTGCCTTCATCCTCCCGGGAACGAGGCGGGAAGGGCGCGCATGAACGCCTCCCTGCGCCATCCCCCGCTCCAGCTTGGCTCGTGCCTCAGGTCTGGGGCCTGCGCTGCGCCGGCAGCGCAAGCCATGTGGAGCGCGCGCTCACAGACAGCCCGCGCGCGACGGGCGTCGAAGCCGTGGCAAAAGTCCGTCGCCTCGGGCTGACCCAGATCGTGGTTTCCGCCGACACCGGGGCTGCGGCCCGCACCGTGGCGGCCCGCCTCGGCGGTGATTGGGCTGCGACACCGGTGCTTCACTTCTGTCATCGCTCTTGTCGGCGGATTTGACACATGGCGTGGCGGGCCGGGGTGCGATCGTCGCAACCGCTTGATCGGACGAATTCCGAAGGTGTTGGCATGACGCTTGCTCAACAGAGCCCGTCAAGGCGTGTCCAGGTCGGCCGGACGCGCCGGAGACGGAGGACGGAGTAATCCCTATGATCCAGAGGCTCCTGATCGCTGGCCTTGCGACGGCGCTCGCACTGCCCGCACACGCGTCCGATATGCGCGAGTTCCTCCCCGACGTGTTCATCTGGGAGGATGGGACGGTCGTGACCCCCGTTGAGCTGAAGGCCCAGTGCATCCGCTTTCCGTACCTCAACGATAAAATGCCCTGCCTCGATGTCCCCGGCGGCGGGAGAATCTTCCTGCCAATCGGGCGGATCCCCGTGCCCCCTGCCGAAGGCAACCCGTTCTCCCTCGGGGCCGTGATCTTCGAGGATTTCCCTCCCGAGACGAGAGGAACGCTCTTGGGCAGCATCGGCTTTGGGCTGGAGGATGAAGACGCGCCGCTGTTCGAACTGCCGCTCGTCTTCACCTTCGGCTCGGTGACCTTCGAGCGTACCGTCTCGAACGTCTTCTCCTTCGACGGTCGCGACTGGCAGGCCCGGACAGCCGGCATCGGCGAGTCGGGCCAGTTCCGGCTCGAGGAGATTCCGACCTCGGAGAACGGGACGGATCTCTTCGCGATTTACCGCCCGTTCGACATCGAGCCTGTGAACCGCGTGCCGGAACCGGCTACGGCCGCGCTGATGCTCGTGGGCCTCGCCGGCCTCGCGGGGCTCCGTCGCCGGCGCGGCTGAGCCCGCTGCTGGCGGGTTCGAGGACGCTCGGCAGGAAGGGGCTGGCGCCCGCGCGAGTCCTGGCGGCATGACGTCGCGATGGCGCGGCGGACGGACGGCAAGCGGAACGTCAGGCACCGCAAGGGCGGGCTGGCGGCACGGCGGAGCGTCGGGAGGCGACGGCGGCGGCTCGCCTCCGTCGCTGCGCGCGCCCGCCGCCTGCTGATCCTCTTCTGCCTCGGCGTTCTGCTGGCCTATCCGGGCGCCCTTGCCGCCGATGCGCTGCTCGCGCTCCTGCAGTGAGCCGAGCCGGCTGGCGCGGCCGGGCGGCAGGTCTAGAGTGCGCGGACGACGCCTGAACCAGGGACCCGCACAGAGATGACAGACCTCCTCGACCCCGTCGGCGCCTTCATGCCCGGGCCGCGCATCACCCTGCCTGGCGCCGCCTCCGGCCCGCTCGCGGGGCTCACCTTCGGGCTGAAGGACCTGTTCGACGTCGCGGGCCATGTCTCGACCTTCGGCAACCCCGATTGGGCCCGAACCCACCCGCCTGCCGCCATCACCGCCCCCTGCGTAACGATGCTGACGGAAGCCGGCGCGGCGATGGTCGGCAAGACCGTCACGGTGGAGCTTGCCGCCGGGCTCACGGGCGAGAACCTCTGGTACGGCATGCCGACCAACCCCGCAGCGCCCGACCGCGTGCCCGGCGGCTCCTCCTGCGGCTCGGCGGCGGGGCTCGCGGCGGGGCTGTTCGACTTCGCGCTCGGCTCTGACACGGCGGGCAGCGTGCGCATTCCGGCGAGCTATTGCGGCCTCTGGGGCATCCGCCCCAGCTGGGGCGCGGTGAACGCCTGCGGCGTGCTGCCGCTCGGCCCCTCCTTCGACACGGTGGGCTGGTTCGCGCGCGAGGCTGCCATCCTCCGCCGCGTCGGCGAGGTGCTGCTGCCGCCCGATCCGCCAAGCGGACTCGGCCCGCTGCTCAAGGTCGAGGACGCATGGATGAACGCCGACCCTGCCGTGGCGGCGGCGCTCACGCCCGCGCTCGAGCGGCTCGAGGCGGCGTTCGGCCGGGCGATGCAGGTGGAGGTCGCGGTCGAGGGGCTGCATGCCTTCTTCGATGCGTTCCGTGCCTGCAACAACGAGGAGAACCTCGCCGCGCTCGGCGCCTGGGTGGCCTCGGCGAAGCCGAAGCTCTCGCCGGCGGTGCAGGCGCGGTTCGACCAGGCCCCCCACCAGCCGCCGGCCAAGACCGCCTGGGCGCGGCACCTGCGCGCGACCGCCGGGGCGCGGATCCGCGGCCTGCTCGGCGGCGGGGCGGTGATGGTGTTCCCGACCTCGCCGATGATCCCGCCGAAGCGCGACGTGGGGCCGGACGAGATCCAGCACCTGCGCGAGCGGACGATCGGCGTCACCTCGATCTCCGGCTTCTCCGGGGCGCCGGAGGTGACGCTTCCGGTCGCCCGCGTGGACGGCGCGCCGGTCGGTCTCTCTCTCGTCTCCGCGCCGGGGAGCGACCGCGCGCTGCTCGCCCTCGCCGAGCGCGCGGGGGAGGTGGTCGGCCTCTCCTGAACCCTCAGCGTGGCCCGAAGTGCCGGAGATAGGCAGGGCCCGCGAGCGGGCGCGTCACCGCCGAGTAGAGCTCGGCGGCGAGCAGCGTCATCCAGCGGAGCGCCCACGCTCCCTCCGCAGTGCCGAGGGGCGGCATCAGCTTGGCGTCGGGGTGCCGGGCGGCGACCACGAGGGCGCAGGCGAGGCTCTCGATGACGAGGGTGCCGTCGGGCAGGACCAGCGCCGGCAGCCTGCCCATCGGGTTCACCGCGAGATACTCGGGGCGGGCCTGGGCGTCGCCGGCAAGCGGAACCGCCCGCAGCTCCGGCGTCACGCCTGCCGCCGCGAGGAGGCACTCGACGATGGCGCTGCCCGCCCGCCGGTCACCGTAGAGGACGTATCCCATGCCGCGAGCCTGGGCCGAAGCCCGGGAATGGTCCAACGCGAAACGCTGATGCGGCCGATCAGCCGGTCGGGCTCGCCGCCGGCGGGGCGGCTGGGACGGCGGGGGATGGCCCATAGACGCGCTTGGCGCGGCGCTCGAAGGCCGCGACCATCATCCGCACCGCCTCGTTGAACACCACGCCGATCGCGGCCTGCAGGATGCGGCTTCGGAACTCGAAATCGACGTAGAAATCAACAACGGTTCCAGATCCTTCCGGGATGAACTTCCAGTGGTTGTTCAGGTAGCGGAAGGGCCCCTCCTCATAGCGCACGTGGATATGGCCCGGCCGGTCGAGCGTCACGTGGCTGGTGAACCGTTCGCGGAAGACCTTGAAGCCGATCACGAGGTCGGCGACCAGGTGGGCCTCGGACCGTTCGCGGATGCGCGCGCCGATGCACCAGGGCAGGAACTCCGGGTAGCGCCCGACATCGGCGACCAGGTCGAAGAGCTGGTCGGGCCGGTAGGGCATGAACGTCTTCTGCGCGTGCGTCGGCATTCCGGAGAGTATCTGGGCGTCAGGCCCGTGAAGAAAAGAAGAAACCGGACGCTCAGCGCGCCCGGGCGGCGGCGACCGAGAGCTTCGCCGCCCGCGCCTCGCGCAGCGCGGCGAAGTCGGCATCGGCGTGGTAGGAGCTTCGCGTCAAGGGGCTCGAGGCGACCATCGCGAAGCCCTTGCCCCGGGCGAGGGCGGCGTACTCGGCGAACTCCTCGGGCGTCACGAAGCGTGCCACCGCAGCGTGCTTCACCGTCGGCTGAAGGTACTGGCCGAGGGTGAGGAAATCGACCTCCGCGGCGCGGAGATCGTCCATCACCTGGATGAGCTCCGTGCGCTCTTCGCCGAGCCCAACCATCAGGCCGGACTTGGTGAAGATGGAGGCGTCGAGCTCCTTCACTCGCGACAGCAGGCGGAGCGAGACGAAGTAGCGAGCGCCCGGGCGGATCGTCGGGTAGAGGCGCGGCACCGTCTCGAGATTGTGGTTGAACACGTCCGGGCGGGCGGCGACCACGGTCTCGATCGCCCCGTCCCCCTTGCGCAGGAAGTCGGGCGTCAGGATCTCGATCGTCGTTCCCGGCGCTGCCGCGCGGATGGCGCGGATCACGGCGGCGAAATGGGCGGCCCCGCCATCGGCGAGGTCGTCACGGTCGACGGAGGTGACGACGACGTGGCGCAGCCCCATCGCCGCCACCGCCTCGGCGACACGCTGCGGCTCCGTGGCGTCGAGCGGTGCGGGGATGCCGGTGGCGACGTTGCAGAAGCTGCACGCGCGGGTGCAGGTGTCGCCCATGATCATCATGGTGGCGTGGCGCTGCGACCAGCACTCGCCGATGTTCGGGCAGGCCGCCTCCTCGCAGACGGTGACGAGCCCCTTCTCGCGGATCAGCGCGCGGGTCTCGACATAGACCGGGTGCGTCGGCGCCTTGACGCGGATCCAGGCCGGCTTGCGCTGGATCGGGTTGTCGGGCCGGTGCGCCTTCTCTGGGTGGCGTGCGGCACCGACCTTGCGATGGTCGATCTCGATGCGAGTGGTCATGGTTCAGATATGGATCACCCGGCCGTAGGCGTCGAGCACGCTCTCGTGCATGGCCTCGGAAATGGTCGGGTGCGGGAACACCGTGTGCATGAGCTCTGCCTCGGTGAGTTCGGCCGTGCGGGCGATCGCGTAGCCCTGGATCATCTCCGTCACCTCAGGCCCCACCATGTGCGCGCCGAGGAGCTCGCCCGTCCTGGCATCGAACACCGTCTTGATCAGCCCCTCCGGCTCGCCCATCGCGATCGCCTTGCCGTTGCCGATGAAGGGGAAGCGCCCGACGCGGACCTCATGGCCCTTGGCCTTCGCAGCCGCCTCGGTCAGCCCCACACTCGCGACCTGCGGCCGGCAATAGGTGCAACCGGGAATGTTGGTGACGTCCATCGGCTGGACGTGGTTCTTGCCCGCGATCGCCTCGACGCAGAGCACGCCCTCGTGGCTCGCCTTGTGCGCGAGCCAGGGCGGGCCCGTCAGGTCGCCGATCGCATAGACGCCGGGCTCTCCCGTGCGGCCGAGCCCGTCGGTGACAACGTGGGTGCGGTCGACGTTCACCTTCGTGCCCTCGAGCCCGATGTTCTCGACGTTGCCGACGATGCCGACGGCGCTGATCACCACCTCGACGGCGATCTCGGTGACCTTGCCGCCCTTCTCCGACCCAGCCTTTTCTTCAACGGTGACGGTCGCGCCCGAGCCGGTCTTGGCGACCTTCTTCACGGTCGCGCCGGTGAGCACCGTCATACCCTGCTTGACGAAGGCCTTGTGCGCGAAGGCGGAGATCTCCTCGTCCTCCACCGGCAGCACGCGGTCCATCACCTCCACCACGGTCACCTTCGCGCCCATGTTGGCGTAGAAGGAGGCGAACTCGATGCCGATCGCGCCGGAGCCGATCACGAGCAGAGACTTCGGCATCGCCGGCGGCACCATCGCCTCGCGGTAGGTCCAGATCGTCTTGCCGTCAGGCTCGATGCCGGGCAGCACGCGGGCGCGCGCGCCGGTGGCGAGGATGATGTGCGGCGATGTCAGGGTGGTGACGTCCTTGCCGTCCTTCGTCACGCGGACGGTCTTCGGCCCCGCGAGAGCGCCGTGGCCATCGACCACCGTGACCTTGTTCTTCTTCAGCAGGTGCTTCACGCCGCCCGAGAGCTGGCCCGCCACCTGGCGCGAGCGCTTGATCACCTTCTGGAAGTCGAAGCGCGGGTTGTCGGCCGCGAAGCCGTAGGCGTCGAGCGTGTGCAGGAGGTGGTTGATCTCCGAGGCGCGCAAGAGCGCCTTGGTCGGGATGCAGCCCCAGTTGAGGCAGATGCCGCCGAGGTGTTCGCGCTCGACCAGCGCGACCTTCATCTTGAGCTGCGCGGCGCGGATGGCCGCGACGTAGCCGCCGGGCCCGCCGCCCACCACGATCAGGTCATACGCGTCGGCCATCGTTCTCTCCCCGGTCCTTCAGGCCGCGCTCACAGCATCATCTGCAGCGGGTCCTCGACGATGCCCTTGAACACGCCGAGCCACTCGGCGGCGAGCGCGCCGTCGATCAGGCGGTGATCGACGCTGATCGTCACCGTCATCACGGTGGCGATCGCGAGCGCCCCGTCCTTCACCACCGGGCGCTGCTCGCCGGCGCTCACGGCCAGGATCGCCGCCTGGGGCGGGTTGATGATGGCGGCGAAATCCTTCACCCCCATCATGCCCATGTTGCTGATGGAGAACGACCCGCCCTGGAACTCCTCCGGCTTCAGCTTGCCGGCCTTCGCCCGCGCCGCGAGGTCCTTCATCTCGTTCGAGATGGCGGCGAGGCCCTTGCGGTCGGCCCCGCGGATGATCGGCGTGATCAGCCCGTCGGGGATCGACACAGCCACCGAGATGTCCACCTCGTCGTAGAGGATCATGCCCTCGTCGGTCCAGGAGGCGTTCACGTTCGGCATCCGCCTGAGCGCGAGCGCGGCGGCCTTGATGACGAGGTCGTTCACCGAGAGCTTGAAGGCGCCGGGCCCGTCCTTCGGCGACTTGGCGTTGAGCTCGGCGCGGAGCTTCATCAGCGCGTCGAGCTCCACGTCCCGCGTTGCGTAGAAATGCGGGATGGTCGCCTTGCTCTCGCCGAGGCGGCGGGCGATCACCTTGCGCATCGTCGAATGCGGAACGACGCGGTGGGGGGCGACGATCGGCGCGGGCGGCACGGCCGCAGCGGTCGTTCTGGGCTGCGGCGCAGCCGCAGCCGGGGCAACGACCGGCGCCGGGGCAGCCACCGGCTTCGCGCCCGCGCGCGCGGCGTCGATGTCGGCCTTCACGATGCGCCCGCCGGGGCCGGAGCCTTTCAGCGCGGAGAGGTCGATGCCCGCCAGCGCCGCCATCCGCCGCGCGAGCGGCGAGGCGAACACGCGATCCTTCGCATGGCCGTTCGCCGTGGCAGCGGCAGGCGCGGGCGCAACGCCGGGTGCAGGCGCGGCGCTGGGTGCGGGCGCCGGCGCCGCCGAGGGGGCAGGCGGTGCCGCTGGAACCTTCGCCGCCGTGGCCGTGCCGCCGCCATCCAGCACGGCGATCACGCTGTTCACCGCCACGCCCTCGGTTCCCTCGGGCACCATGATCCTCGTGAGCACGCCCTCGTCGACCGCCTCGACCTCCATGGTCGCCTTGTCGGTCTCGATCTCGGCGATCACGTCGCCGGCGCGCACCTGCTCGCCTTCCTTCTTCAGCCACTTGGCGAGCTTGCCCTCGGTCATCGTCGGGCTCAGCGCCGGCATCAGGATGTTGGTGGCCATGGTGTCCCTCCCCTGCCCGGCGCCGCTCAGCGATAGGTCAGCCGACGCGCTGCCTCGGCGATCTGCTGCACCGAGGGCAGGGCGAGCTTCTCAAGGTTGGCGGCGTAGGGCATCGGCACGTCGGCGCCGTGCACGCGGGCGAGCGGCGCGTCGAGCCAGTCGAAGCAGTGCTCCATCACGGTGGCGGCGATCTCGGCGCCGATGCCGGCATAGGGCCAGCCCTCCTCGACCGTGACGATGCGGTTGGTCTTCTTCACCGAGGTCACGATCGTCTCGATGTCGAGCGGGCGCAGCGTGCGGAGATTGACCACCTCCGCCGAGATGCCGGCCTCGGCCAGCGCCTCGGCCGCCTGCATCGCCCAGCCGACCGCGATCGAGAAGGCGACGATCGTCACGTCCGTGCCCGGCCGCTCGACCTTCGCGCGGCCGATGGGGAGGATGAACTCAGGGTCGGTCGGGCACTCGAAGCTCTGGCCGTAGACCACCTCGTTCTCGAGCACGATCACCGGGTTCGGGTCGCGGATCGCGGCGCGGAGCAGGCCCTTGGCGTCGGCAGCCGACCATGGCGCCACCACCTTCAGGCCGGGGCAGTGCGCATACCACGAGGCGAAGCACTGGCTGTGCTGGGCGGCCACGCGCGCGGCCGCGCCATTGGGGCCGCGGAAGGTGATCGGGCAGTGCACCTGGCCGCCGGACATGTAGAGCGTCTTGGCGGCCGAGTTGATGATCTGGTCGATCGCCTGCATCGAGAAGTTGAAGGTCATGAACTCGACGATGGGGCGGAGGCCGGCCATCGCCGCGCCGACCGCGATGCCGGTGAAGCCGTGCTCGGTGATCGGCGTGTCGAGAACGCGCTTCGGCCCGAACTCGTCGAGCAGACCCTGGCTGACCTTGTACGCGCCCTGGTACTGGCCGACCTCCTCGCCCATCAGGAACACGTCCTTGTCGCGCCGCATCTCGAGCGCCATCGCCTCGCGCAGCGCCTCGCGCACGGTGATGGTCGCCACCGGCCCCCAGTCCTTCTCCGGCACCGAGGCGGACGGCGCTGCGGGCGCTGCCGGGACCGAGGCGGCCGGAGCGGGAGAGGCGGCGGGCGGGGGTGGAACCGCGGCCGGGATCTCGGCCGTGGCAGCCCCGCCGCCGCCGCCGAGCACGGCGATGACGGAGTTCACCTGCACGCCCTCGGTGCCCTCGGGCACGACGATCTTCGACAGGACCCCCTCGTCGACCGCCTCGACCTCCATCGTGGCCTTGTCGGTCTCGATCTCGGCGATCACGTCTCCGGCGCGGATGACGTCGCCCTCCCGCTTCAGCCACCTCGCGAGCTTGCCCTCGGTCATGGTCGGGCTCAGCGCCGGCATCAGGATGTCGGTCATGGTCGTCGGTCCTCAGGGATTTCGGCGCGCGATCAGGCGGTTTCGGTGAGCACGTCGGTCCAGAGCTCCGAAGGGTCGGGCTCGGGCGAGGCCTGGGCGAAGTCGGCGGCATCCTGGACGATCGCCTTCACCTCCTCCTCGATCGGCCGCAGCGCCGCCTCGTCCACCCCGTAGAGCTCGGCGAGCGCGGCACGCGCGCCCTCGATCGGGTCATGGCTCTGGCGCATCTCCTGCACCTCCTCGCGGGTGCGGTACTTCGCGGGGTCGGACATCGAGTGGCCGCGGTAGCGGTAGGTCTTCATCTCGAGGAGATAGGGCCCCTTGCCGGCGCGGCAGTGGCCGACCGCGACCTCGGCCGCCTCCTTCACCGCCATGACGTCCATGCCGTCGGCCTGCATGCCCGGAATGCCCCAGGGCGCGCCGCGCTTGGAAAGGTCGGAGGTGACGGTGTTGCGCTCCTGCGCCGTGCCCATGGCGTAACGGTTGTTCTCGATGACGAAGACGACCGGCAGCTTCCAGAGCGCGGCCATGTTGAAGGTCTCGAACACCTGGCCCTGGTTGGAGGCGCCCTCGCCGAAATAGGTCAGGCACACCCGGTCGTTGCCGCGATACCAGTTGGCGAAGGCGAGCCCCGCGCCGAGGCTCACCTGCGCGCCGACGATGCCGTGGCCGCCGTAGAATCCCTTCTCGATGCTGAACATGTGCATCGAGCCGCCCTTGCCCTTGGAGTAGCCCCCCGCCCGGCCGGTGAGCTCGGCCATCACGCCGCGCGCCTGCATGCCTGTCGCGAGCATGTGGCCATGGTCACGGTAGGAGGTGATCACCTGGTCGCCCGGGCGCATCACGCTCTGCATGCCGACGACGACCGCCTCCTGGCCGATGTAGAGGTGGCAGAACCCGCCGATCAGCCCCATGCCGTAGAGCTGGCCCGCCTTCTCCTCGAAGCGGCGGATCAGCAGCATGTCGCGAAACGCCCTGGTGAGCTCCTCGCGGGTCATGGCCGGCGCCTTCTCGACCTTGCCCTTGCGGCGCGCCGCGCCCGCTTCCGCCGTGCCTGCCATCCTGAACCCCCGGGTTTCCTCGTTGCGACCCGCTCCCCCTAGCGAAGCGGCACGCCCAAGGCAAGCATCATGGCGCCGAAAAACCATTGTGTTGCAACGCAATAGATGACATTAACCGACTCTCGGTCAAGCAGGCTGAAACGCTTCGCTGTGGTCGGACGCGCAGGCCATGGTGTTGCAGGCGTGCGGGGCCCGGGGACAGGAAGTTGCCCGATCGGCCAGAGCGGGGAACCGCGCTTGCCGGCGTCCCGCCTCATACCGGCCGCATGAAGGTTCGACCTTCATGCGGTCCACATGGCTGGTTGCCTGGCGCACGGCCGCCCCGCCAACCCCGCGCGCATACCCTCCGCACAAGGGTCGAACCCTTGTGCTGCGGGCATCAGTAGAGCCGTCCGCCCGGGCCGTAGAGGATGACCATGTCATCCTTCCCCGAGAGGTTCAGCATCAGCCGCGCGCGCTCGTCGAGCGCATCGGCGTCGAGCCGCTCGGCGCGGAGCCCTGAGACGCGCAGCTCGATGCGGTCACGCTCCGCCTCGAGGCGGGCAAGCTCCGCCTCGGCAAGCGCGATCTGCTCGCGGATCGCGCCGAGAGCGATCAGCCCGCGGCTGCCCTGCAGCGTGTGCCAGACGAAGAAGCCGACGACCGCGACGGCCAGCACCGTGCCCACCGCCGCGCCCACACGCCGCTTCGCCTCCGAAGACATCCCCATCGGAATGAAAGAATCATGCCCGCGCGCGTCGGGGCAAGCGCGAATGCGCGGCTCAGCTCCGCCCGAGCGCGGCGCGCCCGGCGAAGCGTGCGGCCGGCCCGAGCTGCGCCTCGATGCGGATGAGCTGGTTGTACTTCGCGGTGCGGTCGGAGCGGCTGAGCGAGCCGGTCTTGATCTGCCCGCAATTGGTCGCCACCGCGAGATCGGCGATGGTGCTGTCCTCGGTCTCGCCGGAGCGGTGGCTCATCACGCACCGCCAGCCGGCCCTGTGCGCCATCTCTACCGCCTCGAGCGTCTCGGTCAGCGTGCCGATCTGGTTCACCTTGATCAGGATCGCGTTGGCGACCCCCTGCTCGATGCCCTCCGCAAGGCGCGCGGTGCTGGTCACGAACAGGTCGTCGCCGACGAGCTGCACGGTCCCGCCCAGCCGGTCGCTCAGGAGCTTCCAGCCCGCCCAGTCATCCTCAGCGCAGCCATCCTCGATCGAGACGATCGGCCACCTGGCGCAGAGACCGGCGAGGTACTCGACCATCCCGGCGGCGTCGAGCGTCCGCCCCTCGCCCTCCATCGCGTAGCGCCCGTCCTTGAAGAACTCGGTGGCGGCGCAGTCGAGCGCGAGCAGGACGTCCTCGCCGAGCCGGTAGCCCGCGCGCTCGGTCGCCTTCGCGATCGCGCCGAGCGCATCGTCGGCAGAGGCGAGGTTGGGCGCGAAGCCGCCCTCGTCACCCACGTTGGTGGGCTGCCCCTGGTCGGCGAGCGTCCTCTTCAGCGCCTGGAACACCTCAGAGCCGATGCGGATCGCGTCCGCCACCGTTCCGGCGCCGACCGGCATGATCATGAACTCCTGGATGTCGATCGGGTTGTCGGCATGCGCGCCGCCGTTGATCACGTTCATCATCGGCACGGGCAGGGTGCGCGCCATCGTGCCGCCCACCCAGCGCCAGAGGGGCACGCCGTGGGCCGCCGCAGCAGCCTTGGCCACCGCGAGGCTCACCCCGAGGATGGCGTTGGCGCCGAGCCGGCCCTTGTTCGGCGTGCCGTCGAGATCGACCAGCAGCGAGTCGATCATCACCTGTTCGGACGCGTCGAGGCCGGAGAGCGCGTCGAAGATCTCGCCCTCAGCCGCGTCGATCGCCTTCCTGACCCCCTTGCCGCCGAAGCGCGCCGTGTCGCCGTCGCGCAGCTCCACCGCCTCGTGCGCGCCGGTGGAGGCGCCGGAGGGAACGGCGGCGCGGCCAAGGGTGCCGTCCTCGAGCACGACGTCGACCTCGACGGTCGGGTTGCCGCGGCTGTCGAGGATCTCGCGCGCGGCGATGTCGGCGATGGCGGTCTTGGGCATGGCGCTCTCCGTCGGGGACGGCAGGCGATTAGCCGGAAGCGGCTGGAGGGGCAACCTCGCCCGCCGCGGGCCTGAGGGGCTGCCGCACGCTCACGGCAACCGGATCCACCGGGTTGGGCGCAGGGAAGCGGCAGCCCTTGCGGGCCCGCTCCGGCCGACCGCGCCTTGCGGTGGCTGCCGCGCAAGCGGCTCAGGCTTTCGCGAGGCGATCGAACGCAACGAGCCTGGCCAGCAGGGCCTCCATCGCGTCGAGGCGCTGCATCACCGGCCCGTCGGAGGGGGCCCGGTCGGGCTCCTCGTGGCACTCGATGAAGACCGCCGCGACCCCGACCGCGACGGCCGCGCGCGCGAGCACCGGCGCCATCTCCCGCTGGCCGCCGGAGGCGCCGCCGAGGCCCCCCGGCGCCTGCACCGCATGCGTCGCGTCCATCACCACCGGCCAGCCGGTCCCGGCCATGATCGGCAGCGAGCGCATGTCGGCCACCAGCGTGTTGTAGCCGAAGGAGGCGCCGCGCTCGGTGAGCAGGATGCGCCCGTTCCCGGTGCTCGCCACCTTCTCGGCGACGTTGGCCATGTCCCACGGCGCGAGGAACTGGCCCTTCTTGACGTTCACGGCCGCCCCGGTCTCCCCGGCGGCGATCAGGAGGTCGGTCTGCCGGCAGAGGAAGGCGGGGATCTGCAGGACGTCCACCGCTTCGGCGGCGATCCGGCACTGGTCGCGCTCGTGCACGTCGGTCAGCACCGGCAGGCCGAGGCTTTGGCGGATCTCGGCGAGGATCGCGAGCCCCTTCTCCATGCCGATGCCGCGCGCGCCGGTGAGGCTCGTGCGGTTGGCCTTGTCGAAGGAGGACTTGTAGATCAGCCCCACGCCCGCCCTCGCGGCGATCTCCTTCAGCGCGCGGGCCATCATGAAGGCGTGGTCGCGGCTCTCGATCTGGCATGGCCCGGCGATCAGTACGAGCGGGCGGTGATTGCCGATCGCGATCCCGCCGACCTCGACGGTGCGCGGCTCGCTCACCAGTAGCCCCGCATCAGCTCGGCCGCCCAGCCCGGCTCCCGGCGCTCGCCTCGAGGCGCGAAGCCCTCCATCCACGGCTTGATGTCGAGCACGGGCGTGCCGTCGATCGCGTCGAGGCCGGCCACGTGCAGCACGGTGCCCTCGACGCCGAGCACGCGGCAGATGGTGGCGCCGAGGCGGTTCGGCCGGTCCTTGCCACGCTGGGCGAAGATGCCGACGCGCGGCCAGGCCGGGTTGCCGCGGGGGTGGCGCGACCCATGCTCCTCGCGGGCGGGGTCGGCGGCGTGGAAGTGGTAGACGACCTCGACGTGCGAGAACGCATCGAGCCCGGAAAGCGCCTCGGGTCCGAACCGTTCCGCGTCGAGTTCGATGCGCGCCGCGACGGCGTCCCAGCCATCGTCCTCCGCTTCGGTGCGGGCGGAGCGCACGACGCCCACGGGCGTGAGCACGACCCGCATCAGACGAGCCTGCTCTGCTCGAGCGCGGCGCGGACGAAGCTCGCGAACAGGGGGTGCGGGTCGAGCGGGCGGGATTTCAGCTCGGGGTGGAACTGCACGCCCACGAACCACGGGTGGCCCGGAAGCTCGACGATCTCGGGCAGCGTCGCATCCGGGCTCATGCCGGAGAACAGCAGGCCACGCTCCTCGAGCAGAGGCTTGTAGCGGATGTTCACCTCGTAGCGATGGCGGTGCCGCTCGCTGATCCGCGCCGCCTGGTAGACGGACCGCACCAGAGAGCCCGGCTGCAGCACGCAGGGATAGGCGCCGAGCCGCATCGTGCCGCCGAGGTCGCTGCCCGCGTCGCGCCGCTCGACCTCGTTGCCCTTCGTCCACTCGGTGAGCAGCCCGACGACGGGGCTCTCGCAGGGGCCGAACTCGGTCGAGGAGGCGCCGGGCAGGCCCGCGAGGTTCCGCGCCGCCTCGATCACCGCCATCTGCATGCCGAAGCAGATGCCGAAGAAGGGCAGCCTGCGCTCGCGCGCAAACCGCACCGCCTCGATCTTGCCCTCCGTGCCCCGCTCGCCGAAGCCGCCGGGAACGAGGATGCCGTGCACGTTCTCGAGCCGGTGGATCGCGCCCGGGGTCTCGAAGATCTGGCTGTCCACCCAGTCGAGCTTCACCTTCACGCGGTTGGCGATGCCGCCATGGGCGAGCGCCTCGGCGAGCGACTTGTAGCTGTCGAGCAGGTTCGTGTACTTGCCGACGACGGCGATCGTCACCTCGCCCTCCGGCGCGCGGATCGTCTCGACGATCCTCTCCCACGGCGAGATGTCCGGCTCGGTCTCGAAGGGCAGGCCGAAATGCCTCAGCACCTCGCGGTCGAGCCCCTCGCGGTGGTAGCTCTCCGGCACCGCGTAGATCGTGTCGACGTCGAGGGCGGGGATCACCGCCTCCTGCCGGACGTTGCAGAACAGCGCGATCTTCCGCCGCTCGCCCTCCGGGATAGGCCGGTCGCAGCGGCAGAGCAGGATCTGCGGCTGGATGCCGACGTTGAGCAGCTCCTTCACAGAGTGCTGCGTCGGCTTGGTCTTCAGTTCGCCGGCCGAGGGAATCCAGGGAACGAGCGTCAGGTGCACGAAGATCGCCCGCTCGGGCCCGAGCTCGTTGCCGAGCTGGCGGATGGCCTCGAGGAAGGGGAGGCTCTCGATGTCGCCCACCGTGCCGCCGATCTCGGCGAGCACGAAATCGGCCTCCTCTCCGCCCTCGACGGCGGTCGGCGCGGTGATCACCGCCTTGATCGCATCCGTCACGTGCGGGATGACCTGGACGGTGGCGCCGAGATAGTCGCCGCGCCGCTCCCTGGCGATCACGTTGGCGTAGATGCGGCCCGTGGTGGCGTTGTCGGCCCTGGTCGCGTCCACGCCGGTGAACCGCTCGTAGTGGCCGAGGTCGAGATCGGTCTCGGCGCCGTCGTCGGTGACGTAGACCTCGCCGTGCTGGTAGGGGCTCATCGTCCCCGGATCGACGTTGAGGTAGGGGTCGAGCTTGCGCAGCCGCACGCGGTAGCCGCGCGCCTGCAACAGCGCGCCGAGCGCCGCAGACGCGATTCCCTTGCCGAGGGAGGAGACCACGCCGCCCGTGATGAACACGTATCGCGTCATGGGCGGACACCATACGCACGCAGTCGCGCCCCGCTCAACGGCCCCTCCATGCAGAGCGGATGCGCGTGGCGAAGCGCTTGATTCAGTTGGTCGGAACTGCCGGCGCCGGTGCGGCGGGGGCAGGCGCGGGGGTGGCCGGCGACGTGGACGCAGGGGGCGAATCGAGGAGCGACCGCGGCTGGCGGGTGCCCTGGTTGAGCAGAGCGAGCGCGAGAGAGAGCCCGAAGAAGATCGTGCCGAGGATGGCGGTCGTGCGTGTCAGCAGGTTGGCGGTGCCGCGGCCCGACATGAAGCTCCCCATGCCGCCCGAGCCCGAGCCGATGCCCAGGCCCCCGCCTTCGCTGCGCTGGAGCAGCACGACGACGATCAGCGCGATCGTCACGAGCAGGTGGATCACCAGGAGGATGGTGGTCATGGGCCTTGGCCGTCCGTGTCAGGGGTCGGCCGGGTCATACAGGCTTCCCGCCGCCCGCGCCACCCCCGCCGCCCGCGCCGTGGTGCGCCCCCTTACGGCGGCGCGGCGGCGGCGATGGCCAGGAAGTCGGACGCGACGAGGCTCGCCCCGCCGACCAGCGCCCCGGCGACCTCGGGGGTGGCGAGGATCGCGGCGGCGTTGGCGGGCTTGACGCTGCCGCCGTAGAGGATCGGCACCGAGGCCATCTGCCGGTTGCCGAGCAGCCAGCGGATGTGCGCGTGCATCTCGGCGATCTCCGCCCCGGTCGGCGTCCTGCCGGTGCCGATCGCCCAGACCGGTTCGTAGGCGACGATCCCGCCGGCCTCCTCGAAGCCATGCGGAATGGAATTGAACACCTGGTCCTGCACCACGGCCGTGGCGCGTCCCTGCTCGCGCTCGGCCAGCGTCTCGCCGACGCAGACGATGGGCCGCAGCCCGCAGGTGATCGCCATCCCGGCCTTGGCGGTCACGATCGCGTTGGTCTCGCCATGGTCGGCCCGCCGCTCGGAGTGGCCGACGATGACGAACGAGGCCCCGGCGTCCTTCAGCATCTCGGCCGAGATGTCGCCCGTGTGCGCGCCCTCGATCCTCGTGTGGCAGTCCTGCCCTCCGGCCATCACCGGCGATCCGCGCAGGGTCGCGGCCACCAGCGCCAGCGCCGTGGCGGGCGGGCAGACGACCAGGTCGGCCCGACCGGCGAGCACCCCCGCCCCGTCACGCACCGAAGCGGCCAGCGCCCTCGCCGGCTCGGTCAAGCCGTTCATCTTCCAGTTGCCGACGATCAACGCCTTGGCCATCCGAGCCCTCCCCCTGGTGCGCGCGCTTCCTACAGGCCGGAGAAAGGCTTGGGAATCATGCTTTGTTGCCCCGCCCCGGCCCCTCGCCTATGGTCCGCGCCCTCGGCACGGCAAGGCGGGAGGTTCCGCGTTCGATGCTCACCGCGATGCGCGGCTGGCTCAATTCCTGGGTCGCCAAGGGCCTGTTCATCCTGCTGATCCTGTCCTTCGCGGTGTGGGGCATCGGCGACTTCGTCACCGGCCGCGGCGGCCCCCCGAACGCGGTCGCGACCGTCGGCGGGCGCGAGGTGCCGCTCGCCGACGCGACGGAAGCGTACAGGCGCCAGCTCGCCGAGCTGCAGCGGAGCTTCGGCCCGCAGTTCCAGCCGGTCGCGCCGCTGCGGCAGCGGATCGCCGAGGACGCGGTGAACCGCCTCGTGACGCTGACGGCCGTGGCCGAGGAGGCTGACGCGCGCGGCATCGCGGTGACCGACGAGGCGCTCCGCCAGGTCGTGTTCTCGGCCCAGCCCTTCCAGGGCCTCGATGGCCGCTTCAGCCGCGTCGCCTTCGAGGCGTTCCTGCGCAACGCGGGGCTCACCGAGGCGCGCTTCCTCGAGCTCCTGCGCGGCGACATCAAGCGCCAGCAGCTGCTCTCGGCCGTCCGCGCGGGCGCGGTCGCGCCGGTCGCGCTCGCCGCACCGGTGCTCGCCTTCCAGCAGGAACAGCGCGAGGCGATCGCGGTCGAGATGCCCTTCATCGCCGCCGCGGCCCCGCCCGAGCCCACCGAGGACCAGCTCCGGCGCTTCTGGGAGAACAATGCCGAACGCTTCACTGCGCCGGAGTACAGGCGGTTCGCCCTGCTCGCGCTGACGGTCGACGACGTCGCGCGCGACATCACGCCCACGGAGGCGCAGCTGCGCGCCGCCTACGACGTGCGCGCCGCCGAGTTCCAGCGCGCGGAGCGGCGCGCGATCGAGCAGGCCGTCGTGCCTGACGAGGCGGCCGCCCGCGCGCTCGCCACTGCCTGGCGGGAGGGGCTCGACTTCGCCGCGCTCGAGGCGCGCGCTGCCGAGGCGGGCGGCACCGCCGTCGCGCTCGGCGAGATCGCCGCCGCCGAGCTTCCCGACGCCGCCCTCGCTTCCGCCGCCTTCGGGGCGGAGGCCGGCGCGGTGCTCGACCCCGTGCGGTCGCCCTTCGGCTGGCACGTGATGAAGGTGCTCGCCGTCACGCCCGCCGCCACGCGGAGCTTCGAGGAGGTCAGGGCGGAGCTTGCCCGCGAGGTTGCGCACGAACTGGCGGCGGAGCGCATCTACACCATCGCCAACCGTGTGGAGGACAGCATCGCCGAGGGCATTCCGCTGACCGAGGTGGCCCGCCGCCATGCCCTCACCCTGCGCGAGGTGGCGGCGATGGACAATGACGGGCGCGCCCCGGACGGTGCGCGGGTCGACCTCGCACCCGGCGGCACGCGCGTGGTCGACACGGTGTTCGCCACCCAGCCGGGGCCGCCGACGCGGCTCGTGGAGGCCGAGGGGGCCAACTTCTTCGCCGTGCAGGTCCAGGCGGTGACGCCGCCTGCGCTCCGGCCCTTCGAGAGCGTGGCCGCCGAGGTGCGGGCCGCCTGGGAGAACGCCGAGCGCCGGCGTGCCATGGAGGCCTCAGCCGCGCAGCTGCTTGCAGCCGTGCAGGGCGGCATGGAGTTCGAGGCCGCCGCCGCCGCGCAGGGCTGGACGGCGCGGCGGATCGGCCCCTTCCACCGCGGCGCGCGCGGCGCGGGCGCGCCGCCGCCGGCGCTCCTGCAGGCGATCTTCGGCCTCGCGCCGGGCGGGGTGACGATGGTCGAGGCGAACCAGGCCTTCATCGTCGTCGCCATCGCGCGCGTGATCGCGCCGGACCAGACGCCCGAGCGTCTCGACCCGCTGCGCGCCGCGCTCGCCAACGCGATCGCCGACGATCTGGAGGCGCAGTTCGCCCAGGCCATCCAGACCCGTGCCGGGGCGACGATCAACCCGCGCGCGATCGAGATCATGGTCGGCACCGATCCGTGAGCGAGGCGCACGACCCGGCCGCGATCAGGGCGGCCTATGCCGAGGGTAGGCCGCAGCTGCTCTGGACCACGACGGTCAGCGATCTCGAGACGCCGGTCTCGGCCTTCCTCAAGCTCGCCGCGGGGCGGCCGAACGCGGTGCTGCTCGAGAGCGTCGAGGGCGGGGCGAAGCGCGGCCGCTACTCGATCATCGCGCTCGACCCCGACCTGATCTGGCGCTGCCGCGGCGACCGGGCCGAGATCAACCGCTTCGCCCTGACCGACCCCGATGCCTGGCGCCCGGAGGCGGACGGCGCGCTCGCCTCGCTGCGCGCGCTTGTCGCCTCGGCGCGGGTCGACGTGCCGCCGCACCTGCCGCCGATGGCGGCAGGCCTCGTCGGCTACCTCGCCTACGACTTCGTCCGCCGCATCGAACGCATCCCCGAGACCAACCCCGACCCGCTGGGCCTGCCCGACGGCATCCTGATGCGGCCGACCATCGTCGCGGTGTTCGACACGGTCGCCGACACGCTCACCTTCGCCACCACACTGCGGCCCGAGCCGGGGCTCGACGCCGACACAGCGATCGCCGCCGCCGAGGCCCGCCTCGCCGCCGCCGCCTCGGCGCTCGCCCGCCCCCTCCCCCCGCCGCCGGCCGCCGCGCGCGGCGGCGCGGCGCTCGGCGCGGTCGAGAGCAACATGACGGAGGCCGCGTATGTCGCGGCGGTCGAGCGCGCCAAGGAGTACATCGCCGCGGGCGACGCGTTCCAGGTGGTGCCCTCGCAGCGCTTCCGCGTTCCCTTCGCGCTGCCGCCCTTCGCGCTCTACCGCTCGCTACGCCGCCTGAACCCCTCGCCCTTCCTCTTCTTCCTCGATTTCGGAGGCTTCGCTGTGGTGGGCTCCTCCCCCGAGATCATGGTGCGGCTGCGCGACGGCGTGGTGACGATCCGCCCGCTCGCCGGCACCCGCCCGCGGGGCGCGACGCGCGAGGAGGACGAGCGGCTGGAGAAGGAGCTGCTCGCCGACCCGAAGGAGCGCGCCGAGCACCTGATGCTGCTCGATCTCGGGCGGAACGATGTCGGCCGCGTCGCCGCCGTCGGCACCGTGCGCGTGACCGAGCAGTTCGTCGTCGAGCGCTACAGCCACGTGATGCACATCTCCTCGACGGTCGAGGGGAAGCTGCGCGAGGGGCTCGATGCGATCGACGCGCTGTGCGCCGGCTTTCCCGCCGGCACGCTCTCGGGCGCGCCGAAGGTCCGCGCGATGGAGATCATCGAGGAGCTCGAGCCGGAGCGGCGCGGCATCTACGCCGGCTGCATCGGCTATTTCGACGCGCGCGGCAACATGGACACCTGCATCGGGCTCCGCACCGCCGTGGTGAAGGACGGCATGCTCTACGTGCAGGCGGGCGCCGGCGTGGTCGCCGACAGCGACCCCAAGGCGGAGTACGAGGAGACCCGCCAGAAGGCCCGCGCGCTGATCCGCGCCGCGGAGGAGGCCGTGCGCTTCCAGCGCGGCGGCCGCTGAGCGGGGGCGTCAGGCCGCGGCGCGCGCCGCGATCGCGCCGGCGATCGATTGCAGACGCCGGATCGTCTCGCCGATCGTCTCGTCCAGGCTCCCGACCGCGGCCTCCCCATCCCCGACCTCCTCGGAGAGGTCCGCGAGCAGGCGTTCGGCGACCGAGGAGAGCGCCTCCTCGCCCTCGACCGCGATCGCGGCACGCGGCTTCGCGATCGCCGTCACCGCCGCCTCGAGCCTCGCGATCAGCGCCTCCGCCTCCGCCACGAGCCCGGCGGCGCGGGTGCGCGCGGTGTCGTCGGCGAGCGCGGCGGCGAGTTCCGCGCTCGCGGCATCGAGCCTGACGGCGATTCCCCCGAGCGCCGCCTCGTGCGCCGCGAGCGGCCCCTCGAGCCGCGCGAGCGCCTCTGCCGCCCGCCTCTCGATGTCCGCCTCGGCGGCGGCCAGCCCGCCCGCAAGGGCGGCGAAACGATCCTCCATCCGGGCCCGTTCGCCGGCAGCGCTCTCGGCGAGCGCCCGGGCGGAGGCCTCGACATGGCCGACCGCGGACGACGCGGCATCGCCCGCGCGCCACCCGGCATCGAGCGCCGCCACCTCCACGACGTCGCAGACCCGCGTCACCGCCGCCTCGACCGCGCTGCGCCCGGCTGCGACGAGCTCTGCCCGCACCGCATCGAGGCGGGCGGCGGCGGCATCCAGCGCCGGCGCGATGTCCGGCACGGCGATCGACGATGCCGCGCGCTCGACCCGCTCCGCAGCGCCGTCGAGCCGCGCAAGCCCCGCCGACACGGCGGCTGCGCAGCCCGAGAGCGCGCCGGCGATCGCCGAGAGGCGCTCCTCGCTCGCGGCAGCGGCCGGCAGGCGTGCGACCGCCTCGAGGAGGAGCGGCATCGCTGCCTCGAGGCGCCGCGCCTGCTCCGCCCCGCGCGCGATGGCCTCACGCAGCGCAACCTCCCCGGCCGACGGTTCACGCAAGCCGGACACGGCCGCCGCCGCGTCCGTGACCGACCGGGAGGCGGCGAGCGTCCGCTCCGCTGCCGCCTCGAGAAGCCCCGCATGGCGAGGCAGCGCGGCCAGCGCCTCGCTCACCGCTCCCGCCGCCCCGGCAGCATCGGCGAGCCGACGCTCCGCATCCCCGGCCACGGCGGCGAGGCGGCCGCCCGCGAGCGCGGCCTCTCCGATCGCGCCCGCCGCGTCGGCGACGGAACGGCGTGCCGCTGCGATCTCCTCGCCGGTCTGACGGAGCGTCAGCTCGAGGTTGGCCGCCAGCCGGCGCATCTCGAGGAACGGATCGGGCGGCGGCGCCGCTGGCTCCGCCAGGCGGGCGATGTCGCGCGCGAGCCCGCCCCAGAAATCGTTCCGCTCGAGCCCCCAGCCGGACGCGCCGGGGGCGAGCGAGGCACGCAGCGCCTCGCCCGGCGCGAGGGCGAGCGGCGCGGCGGCGAGCGCCAGCACCGCAGCGAGCACGGCAACCGCGATCGTTGCGAGCACGAGCGGTCCGGCCTCGCCCGAGGCGAGCAGTGTCGTCGCGAGGCCGACGGCCAGCGCCGCCAGGGCAGCGGAGGCGATCCAGGCCGGCCCGAGCGTTCTGGTCATGTCGGCACCATGGCGCGAGGCTGCGCGCGCGGCTCGCGCGCCGTCGGCACCGCCACGGTGGTGCCGGAGAGAGCGAGGACCTCGTCGCGTCGGAACGGGCGTGCGCCAAGGCCCTCGGAGAGGCCCCTGAGCAGCCGATAGGCGTGCCGGGCCTCGCGCAGCGGCCGCAGCGGCAGGCGCCCGCCGGCGCGGGCGGGGTCGAGCGCGAAGGCGAGGCCGCGCCAGCGCCGCGCCAGGTCCGCGTGGTCCGTCCTGTCGCGGAGCGCGAGCATGGACCAGGCGCGTTCCACCGTCGCGCTCTCGGCGCGCTCGAGCCGGAAGGCGGAGAAGGCGAGCGGCGGCAGCGGCCCCTCCACGGCGACGGCTCCACCGAACCGCCCGGCAAGCGCGACCACCGCACCCGCGACGCCCCGCGCGGCCGAACGCGGCAGCAGGACCGTGAGAACAAGGCCGGAGCGTGTCCAGCGCAGCCGGAAGCCCAGAACGTGCGGCGCGAGAGCGGAGCGGACCTGCGTGGCGATGTCGGCGGCGGAAACACGATGCCCCCCGGGAGCGATCGTGACCTCCCATTGCTGCGTCCCGCCGTCGCGCATCAGCGCCTCGGCAAGCGGGCCGGCTGCGGCGGCGATCACCCGAGGCCAGGCAGACGCCTCGCAGAGAGCGTGGCGAGGGTCCGCCGGGAGGAAGGCAGAGGCCGAGGCGGCACGGACCAGCGCGGCCCGAAGCGCCGGGCGATGCTGCGGCCAGGCGCGACCCTGGATGGCGAAGCCGGCGATCCCCCCTGCGCGACAGACGGCCACCGGGAGCACCCCGCCGCCGAGTACGGCCGCCACCCGCGCGGCCGACCCGGCGGGCGCGGCGCCGAGCACGGTGAGCATGGCGCCGGCCGTCATGCCGGCACCGCCTGCGGATGGCTGCCGCAGAAATGGCTCGTCAGCTTCGCGAGCATCTGGCGGTGGCGTGGGTCGAGGAGCCCGTCCGGCCCCGTCTTCAGCCGGGCGCCGAGCACGTCGAGAACGAGCGCGACGAACCCGGCATCGTCTGCCGATACGGCGGAGCCGGATGACTTGGCGAGCGAGGCGAGAGTGATGGAGCAGCGCAGGCTGGGGCGGAGGACGTATTCGCGCGAGCGCCGGAGGTCGCGCACCATGTCCACGATCCGGCCGGCCTCGTCCGGGCCGAGGCCGCTCCGCGCCGCGACGATGGCGATCTCGGTGTCGCGGTCATACCCGTCGCAGTCGATCGTCACCAGCCGGTCGAGCAGCATCGGAGGCATCGCCGAACCGGGCCGCGACATCACGATCGCACGGAACGAGGGATGCGCGGGCGCGCGGCCCGCGAGCACCGCAGCGAGACGCGGCGAGGCCGCCGCAAACCCGTCCGCCTCGGCATCGACCAGCAGCGTCGCCCCCGAGGCGCAGGCGACCGTCAGCGCAGCCGATGGCTCGGCGTTCCCCCCCACGCAGGCGGACACCACGTCCCTGCCGAGCCGGGCGGCGATGGCGCGGCCGAGCGTGGCCTTGCCGGTGCCGGCGGGACCCCTGAGATGCAGGCCGTGACCAGCCGACAGATAGAGCAGGGCGCGCGCCGCGACCGCCTCGATCGCACCGGTCCACACGAGGCCCGGCTCACCCCCGCCTGCGGGCGCGGGGGCCGAGGCCTGCCCCGCCTCCTGCGCGGGCCCATGCATCCGAAGGTCCATCGCTTCCCTCGCTGCCTCGCCGGGCTTTAGCAGCCGAAGCGTTAACGCGTGATGAACGCGATCGCGTGGCCGAACGCCATGGCGTTGTCAGGGCCGCCAGGGCGGGGCCAAATGGCGGCGCCGCGCGGCCGCGCGGCGGGAAACGTCCAGCATCATGAAGGGGCCGGGAATGAGCGAACGCGTGGCGATCGTGACGGGCGCGGGAACGGGGGTGGGGCGCGCCGCGGCGCTGGCGCTCGCAGCCGATGGCTGGGCCGTCGTGCTCGCTGGCCGGCGGCGCGAGGGGCTCGAGGCGACCGCGGCCGCTTCCGGCGCGGCGAAGACCCTGGTGGTGCCCACCGATGTGGCCAAGGCCGCGGAGGTGAACGTGCTGTTCGACGCGGCGGTGAAGGCCTTCGGGCGCGTTGACTGCGTGTTCAACAATGCCGGGATGAACGCGCCCGGCGTGCCGCTCGAGGACCTGCCGCTCGACACCTGGCAGGCGGTGGTGGACGTGAACCTGACCGGGGTGTTCCTCTGCATCCAGGCGGCGTTCCGCGTGATGAAGGGCCAGACGCCGCGGGGCGGGCGCATCATCAACAACGGCTCGATCAGCGCGCATGCGCCGCGGCCCGACAGCGCCCCCTACACCGCCACCAAGCACGCCGTGCTCGGGCTCACCAAGACCGCCTCGCTCGATGGGCGGAAATACGACATCGCCGTCTGCCAGATCGACATCGGCAACGCCGCGACCGAGATGACCGAACGGATGACCGCGGGGGTGAAGCAGGCAGACGGCCGCATCGCCGTCGAGCCCAGGATGGACGTCGCGCATGTCGGCCGCGCCGTCGCGTACATGGCGAGCCTGCCGCTCGAGGCGAACGTGCCGTTCCTCACCATCATGGCGACCAAGATGCCCTTCGTGGGCCGCGGATGACCGCTCCGCGCCGCGCCCTCCTCGCCGCCGCCGCGACGGCGGCGCTCGCCCGGCCCGCCAGCGCGGCCGATCCGGTCGATGTCGCGCTCGTGCTCGCCGCAGACGCGTCCGGCTCGATCGACGCCGACGAGTTCCGCCTGCAGAAGGAGGGCATCGCCGAGGCGCTCTCGGATGCGCGCGTGCTCGCAGCCATCCGCTCCGGCCCGCTCGGGCGCATCGCGGTCGCCTATGTCGAGTGGGGCGCGCCCGGCGGGGCGGCGACCATGGTGCCATGGACGGCCGTGGGCGGCGCCGACGGCGCGGCCTCCTTCGCACGCGCGCTGATGGCGGCGCCGCGCTCGGTGCAGTCCTGGAACGCGATCGGCGATGCGATCGACCATTCGGTCGCGCTGATCGAGGCCGCCCCCTTCGAGCCGACGCGCAAGGTGATCGACGTCTCAGGCGACGCTGGCGACATGCGGAGCCTCCGCCACGCCCCCGTCGCGCGCGACGCGGCGCTGGCGAGGGGCGTGGTGATCAACGCGCTCGCCATCGTCGAGGACCGCCCCGGCCTCGTCGCGCAGTACGAGCGCGAGGTGATCGGCGGCCCTGGCGCCTTCGTCGAGGCCGCGCCGACCAGGGCCGATTTCACCGCCGCGCTGCGGCGGAAGCTGGTCCGGGAGATCGCATGATCCTGCTCGTCAGGACGGGAGGCGAGGCGTCGCTGCCGGAATGGCAGGCGCTCTTCGCGGACCTGCTGCCAGGCCTCGACGTGCGCTGGTGGGACGACCCGGCGGTGCCGGCCGAGGAGGTCGCCTACGCCTTCGTCTGGGCACCCGAGCCTGGGCGCCTCGCCCGCTATCCGAACCTGCGCCTGATCGTCTCCTCGGGCGCGGGCGTCGACCATCTCGTCGGCGACCCTGCCCTGCCCGACGTGCCGATCGCCAAGATGGGCGCCCCGGAGGCGGTGGCGCGGATGCGCGAGTACGCGCTCGCGACGGTGCTGTTCCACCACCGGAAGTTCCACCGCTTCGTCGCCAACCAGCGCGCGCGGCGCTGGGAGGAGGAGGAGACGACGGAGGCGGCGAACCGCACCGTCGGCGTGATGGGGCTCGGCACGCTCGGGCTTCCCGCCGCCTGCGCGCTGCGCGACGCGGGCTTCCGCGTTCGGGCCTGGACGCGAACGGAGCGCGATGTGCAGGGCATCGAGACCTTCGCCGGCCTCGCTGGGCTCCCTGCGTTCCTCTCCCGCACCGAGATCCTGCTCTGCCTGCTCGCGGCCACGCCGGAGACTGCGGGCATCCTCGGCGCGCGGACGCTCGCGATGCTCCCTCGCGGGGCGTGCGTGATCAACGCCGCGCGGGGAAGCCATGTGGTGATCGAGGACCTCATCGCCGCACTCGACACCGGCCAGCTCGAGGCGGCCACGCTCGACGTGTTCGACGTCGAGCCGCTGCCGGCGGAAAGCCCTGTCTGGACGCATCCGGGGATCTTTGTCACCCCGCATGTCGCGAGCTTCCCGGACCGGCCGGCGCGGGCACGTTTCGTTGCCGACGCGATCATGGCCTTCGAGGCAGATGGAACGGTCTTGAACCGGTACGATCCGGATCGCGGCTACTGACCCTCGGCAGGGCGGCGAGCGCGGCGAGCGAGAACATCGCGCCGGCCACGAACAGCGGCGGATGGGCGCGGATGCGGGCGAAGGCCCAGGCCGCGGCGAAGCCGCCGAGCGCCTGGGCGAGCGCGTAGGCGATGGTCGCCGCGCGCCACGACCGCGCCGCCGCCTGCACCCCCGCGATCTCCCCCGCGCGGGCGAGCGCAAGCGGCGGAATGCCCGGGGTGAGCGCACCGACGACCAGCCCCGAGACGAGCGCCGCCGGCAGCGTGCGCACGAGAGCGGGCAGCGCCACCGCGGCGGCCTGGAGCAGGAGCGCGAGCGAGAGCGTGCGGCGGAACCCGATGCGGTCGCCCACCATGCCGCCCGCGAGGGGGCCGAGCGCCGCGCCGAGGCCATAGACCGCGAAGGCCGTCGCCCCCCAGCCGACGCCCTTGCCGAGCCAGCGCGCGACGTGATCGGACAGGAGCAGCATATGCGGAACGATCGCCAGAGCGCTGATCGCATAGGCAGCGATCAGCCGGCCGAGGCCGGCCGTGCCGGTGCCATGCCAGGGCGGCGGAGTGGGCGGCCAGAACGGCCAGGCCAGCACCGCGCAGCCAAGCGCCGCCGCGCCGAGGCCGAGCCACGCGGCCGGCACGCCGAAGCCGAGCAGCACCGGCAGCCCGAGCGAGGCCGAGACGATGCCCGCGCCGACGCCTGCGAAGACGGCCCCGCCGACCCGCCCGCGCACGGCGGGCGGAACCGAGGCGAGCAGCGACGGCGGCCCGAGCACCATCAGCACCCCGCCCGCAAGGCCGGTGGCGAACCGCGCCGCGCCGAAGAACGCCGCATCGGGCCGGAGCGCCGCGAACGCGGTCGCGGCGGCGACGAGCAGCATCATCGCCCGCATGACCGGGGCGAGCGGCACGAGGCGCGCGAGGGGGAAGGCGAGCGCGGCGCCCGCGAGATAGCCCACGAGGTTGGCAGCGCCGAATGCCGCCGCCTGGCCCGGTCCGAACCACCCGGCGGCGACGAGCGCGGGGAGGATCGGCGCATAGGCGAAGCGGCCGATGCCGAGACCCGAGAACATCGCAGCGAGGCCGGCGGCGGCCGCCCTGCCGGGGGAGAGTGCCGTGGTCGAAGGAGGCGCCATCGCCGCGAGACTAGCCGGGCCGGCTGCGCTTGACGCCCCCGGATGCGCGCCCGAACATTCGCCGAGGAACGAAGTGACGCTGGGAGCCGCAACCGTGAGCACTGCGCCGACGCCGCCCGTCGCGGCAGGCGACCGTCCGATCATCGCCGACCGGCCGGGACGCTGAGGCATGGACGACGCGCGCGCCGCCGACGGCGTGGACGTCATCCTGGCCGGCGGCACGGTCTGGCGCGGCCTCGGCCTTCCCGCCGCGACGGCCATTGCCGTGCGCGGCGGCGCCATCGCCGCGGTGGGGAGCGACGACGAGGTTCTCGCCCTCGCCGGCAGGGGCACGCGGCGCGTCGACCTCGCCGGGCGTCTCGCCATCCCCGCCTTCAACGAAGCGCACATGCACCTGCTGCCGTACGGGCTCGGGCTCTCGCAGGTGAACCTCCGCGCCGAGGAGGTGACGACGCTCGACGAGGTGCTGAGGCGGATCGGCGCGGCGGCGCGGTCGGCCCCGAGGGGAGCGTGGGTGATCGGCCGCGGCTACGACCATGGCGCGCTCGATGTCGGCCGCCACCCGACCGCCGAGGAGCTCGACCGCGCCGCGCCTGACAACCCCGTGTTCATCCGCCGCACCTGCGGCCACATGGGGGTCGCGAACAGCGCGGCCATGCGCCTCGCGGGGATCGGCCACAACACGCCGGACCCCGAGGGCGGCGTGATCGAACGCACGGGCGGGCGGCTGACGGGGCTGTTCCAGGAGCGCGCGATGCGCCTCGTGCTCGATACCGTTCCGCAGCCGGACGAGGCGCGCATGGTCGGGGCGATCGAGGCGGCGGGGCGCGAACTCGCCTCGCTCGGCTTCGCCACCGCCACCGACATGAATCTCGGCATGACGGCGGGGATGGCGGAGATCGCCGCATATGAGCGCGCAAGGGCCGAGGGGCGGCTTCACCAGCGCATGTGGCAGGTGCTCGCGGGCAACCCCGAAGGCATCGCCGAGGCGGCCTGGCAGGCAGGGCTCCGGCCGAACGGCGGCGACGACATGCTGCGCTGGGGCGCGGTCAAGGTGTTCGCCGACGGCTCGGCCGGGGGGCTCACGGCTGCGTTCTTCGACCCCTATCTCGAGAGCGCCGGCGGCGGCACGGGCGTGTTCTGCTTTCCCGACGAGACGATGCACCGTCTGCTCGGCCACTACCATCGCCAGGGCTGGCAGCTCGACATCCACGCGATCGGCGATGCCGCGATCGAGCAGGTTCTCTCCGGCATGGAGGCGGCCGGCACGCCCGACCACCCGCTCGTCGGCCGCCGCCACCGCATCGAGCATTGCGGGTTCGTGACGAAGGAGCAGCGGCGGCGGATGCTCGCGCACGGCATCCTGCCGGTGCCCCAGCCGGTGTTCATGTACGAGTTCGGCGACCTTTACGTGAGGAACCTCGGCCTGCCGCGATCGGAGGGCGCATATCCGATGCGCACCTGGCTCGCCGAGGGCCACACCCCGTCGGCTTCGTCGGACTGCCCGGTCTCGACGGTCGATCCCTTCGTCAACCTCTACACGATGCTGACGCGGCGGACGAACCGCGGCACGGTGCTCGGCGCGGAGGAGACGCTCACGCTCGCCGAGGCGCTGCACTGCTACACGTGGTGCGGCGCCTACAGCCAGTTCGCGGAAGCCCGGCGCGGCACGCTCAGCGCCGGGATGGACGCCGACATCGCGGTGCTTTCTGAGGACCTGTTCGCGCTCGAGGCCGATGCGCTCGCCGAGCGGGTCCGCGGCGTCGCCTGCGACCTCACGCTTCGCGGCGGCGTGGTGACGCATGACCGCCACGGCGCGCTCGCCGCGGCGCACTGAGCGACGATGCTCGCTCATATCGCACGGAGGCTGCTGACCGCCATCCCCGTGATGTTCGGGGTGCTCTTGATCGGCTTCGTGCTGCTCCAGGTGGTGCCGACCGACCCGGCGGTGGTGCGGGCCGGCCCGCTCGCCACGCCGGACGTGATCGAGGCGATCCGGCGCGACCTCGGGCTCGACCGGCCGCTCTGGATGCAGTTTCTCCTGTATCTGGGGCGGCTCGCGCAGGGCGATCTCGGCGTCTCGATCATCAACAACGTCCCCGTCGCGCAGGAGCTCGGCAACACGATCGGGCCGACGCTCGAGCTGATGGCGGGCTCGCTCTTCTGGTCGATCCCGCTCGGCATCCTGCTCGGCACCGTCGCCGCCTACTGGCGCGGCTCGATCTTCGACCGCGCCGTGATGGCCTTCGCGGTGGCGGGCGTCTCGGTGCCCGTGTTCTTCGTCGGGCTGATCCTGATCTGGTTCGTCGGCTTCAAGTGGCAGCTCCTGCCCTTCACAGGCCGCGCCGGGCCGATCTGGACCCTCGAGGGGCTCGAGGCGCTCGCGCTGCCGGCGCTGACGCTGGGCGGCGTGTTCGTCGGCCCCGTGGCGCGGATGACGCGCACCGCCGTGCTCGACGTGCTCGGCGCCGACCATGTGCGCACCGCCCGCGCCAAGGGGCTGGTCGAGCGGATGGTGGTTCTCCACCACGCGCTGCGGAACGCGCTCATTCCGGTGGTGACGCTGATCGGGCTGCAGATCGGCTTCCTGCTCGGCGGCGCGGTGGTGACGGAGACGATCTTCTCCTGGCCCGGCGTGGGCCGGCTCGCGGTCGGCGCCATCCTCTCCTCGGACATGCCGATGGCGCAGGGGACCATCATCGTGCTCTCGCTCGGCTTCATCGTGATCAACCTCGTCGTCGACGTCCTCTACGCCGTGCTCGACCCGCGCGTGAGGGCGTCATGACCGCCGCCACGTCCGTCGTTGACGCCCCGGCCGCGCCGAAGCGCGCCGGCGTGCTGCGCCGGCTCGCGACGGAGCCCGGCGCGGCGATCGCGCTCGCCTTCGTCGCCGCCACGCTCCTCGCCGCCGTCTTCGCGCCCTGGCTCGCGGGCGCCGACCCCTACGAGAACAACCTCCGCGCGACGATGCGCCCGCCGGGGGGCGAGTATCTCCTCGGCACCGACGCGCAGGGCCGCGACCTCGTGGTGCGCTGCCTCTACGGCCTGCGCGTGACGCTCCTGATGGGCCTCGTGTCGCTCCTCATCGGCGGCGGCATCGGCGTCCTCGTGGGGTTCCTCGCCGCCTTCTATCGACGCATCGATGGGCTCTTGATGCGGCTGATGGACATGCTGCTGTCCTTTCCCGCGATCCTGTTCGGGCTTGCGATCGCCGCGATCTTCGGTCCGGGCATCGTCGCGGTGGTGATCGCGCTGTCGGTCGCGACCGTGCCGCTGATGGCGCGGATCGTGCGCGGCGCGGCGCTTGTGGTGATGCGGCTCGACTACATCGAGGCGGCCCGCGCGGTGGGCATGAGCGACGCGCGGCTGATCTGGCGGCATCTCGCGCCGAACTGCCTCTCGCCGATCTTCGTCTTCGCCACGCTCCGGTTCGGCCAGGTGATCCTGCTCGGCTCGGCCCTCTCCTTCCTCGGCCTCGGCGCGCAGCCGCCGACGGCGGAGCTCGGCGCGATGGCCTCGGAGGGGCGCAACTTCCTGTTCTTCGCCCCGCACATCGCGGTGGTTCCCTCGGTGCTGATCTTCCTGGTGGTTCTCGCGTTCAACGTGCTCGGCGATGCGCTTCGCGACGCGCTCGACCCCAAGCTTCGTGTCTGACGGTTCAACGAGACGGGAGACGAACAATGATGCTTCGACGGACGATGAAGGCGGTGCTGATGGCCGCCGCCGGCGCGGTGGGTATGTTCTCGGCCAGCGCCGCCTGGGCGCAGGCCGCTCCCCGCAACACGCTCGTGGTGCTGCGCGAGATCGACGCCGACCGCTACGACCCGCACAAGGTGACGGCCTTCGCGGCCGGCGAGGTCATCTACATGATGACCGACACGCTGGTCTCGCTCGACTGGGACCAGAAGACGATCCGCCCCGGCCTCGCGACGTCCTGGACGGTGAGCGATGACGGCAGGCTCTACACCTTCCGGCTGCGCGACGACGTCACCTTCTGCGACGGAAGGAGGATGACGGCAGAGGACGTCGTCTATTCCATCAAGCGCTGGATCGACCCAGCGACGAGGAGCCCCGTGCGGGCGCGCGCGGGCAACGTGAAGGACATCCGCGCCGTCGATGCCACCACCGTCGAGTACGAGCTCGAGGAGCCGTTCGGCGAGCTCCTGCTCCAGCTCACGCTCTATTTCGCGGGCATCATCGACAGGAACACGGTCGAGCGGCTCGGCGACAATTTCGGCGCGCAGGGCTTCAACGGCACAGGCCCCTATTGCTGGGTGAGCTGGACGCCGCGGCAGGAGCTCGTGCTGCAGAAGCACCCGACCTATGCCTGGGGCCCGCCGATCTACCAGAACCCCCGCCCGCAGATCGACCGCGTGATCTGGCGCGTCATCCCCGACCCGAACACGCGCATCGCCGCGCTGCAGACGGGACAGGGCGACATCACCCAGCACATCCCCTTCTTCGCCGTCGAAGGCCTCCGGCGCACGCCCGGCATCACCATGGCGCGGCAGGAGAGCTACTTCGTCGACTTCTTCATGGGCTTCAAGGTGGACAAGCCCGTGGTGAGCGACCCCGCCATCCGCCGCGCCGCCAACCTCGCGATCGACCGCGACGCGATGGTGCAGGCGACCTTCTTCGGCGCGGCCGACCCGATGCGCTCGCTCATCCACCCGGCCGCACCAGGCTTCGATCCTGAGGCGAAGGCGAAGCAGGTCGGCTTCGACCGTGCCGAGGCCGTCCGTGTCCTCGAGGAGGCAGGCTGGCGTCCCGGGCCCGACGGCATCCGCGTGAAGGACGGCCAGCGCGCCTCCTTCGTGGTGTACGGGATCACCACCCAGGCCAACCGGCAGATGACCGAGGCGATGCAGGCCGATCTCCGCCGCGTCGGCATCGAGATGCGAATCCAGCTCTTCGACGCGACCGTCGCCTGGGGGCGGCTCGCGACGCAGGAGTTCGACGCCTTCATGATGTCCTACCCCTACACCTCGGCGACCGACGCGATGAGCCTCTACTTCCGCTCGGCCGCAGCGCCGACGCCGAACCGCATGAACTGGAAGAACGAGCAGACCGACCAGTGGATCGCCACCGCCCGCGCCGCGCTCGACGAGCGGGTGCGGCAGGAGGCGGTCGCCAACGTGCAGCGCCAGCTCACCGAGGCGAATGTGTGGTTCCCGATCGCGCACTCGCAGCTCTGGCTCGCCTCGGGCCGGCGCGTCCAGGGCGCGCGCCCGCACGGCGTCTACTCCGCCGCCCTCTACAAGGGCCTCGACATCCGCCTGACGCAGTGAGGAGGCACCGATGACCGACGCGCCGATGACGGCGGAGCCGACGACGCTGATCCGCAACGCCGCCTTCGTGGTGGCGTGGGACGCGGCGGCGAAGAAGCACGCCTACATGCCGGGCGGCGACGTCGCCTGGCGCGGCGGGGCGATCACCTTCGTCGGCCGCGGCTATGACGGCGCCGCGGATCACGTGATCGACGGGGCCGGGCTGATGGTGATGCCCGGCCTCGTCAACATCCACTGCCACCCCTCCTCGGAACCAATGAACAAGGGGCTGACCGACGAGGTCGGCTCCCCCGGCCTCTACAACTCCTCGCTCTACGAGTATCTGCCGATCTTCCGCGGCGACCCCTCGGGCGTGAAGGCCTGCGTGCGCGTCGCGCTCGCCGAGCTCCTGCTCTCGGGCGTGACGACGGTGGCCGATCTCTCGATGGCGCATCCGGGCTGGCTCGACCTGCTCGGCGAGAGCGGCATGCGAGTCGTGATCGCGCCGATGTTCCGCTCGGCGCGGTGGTTCACCAGGAACGGCCACGTCGTCGAGTACGAGTGGGACGAGAAGGCCGGCGTGAAGGCGATGGAGGAAGCCTTCGCGCTGATCGAGCGGGCCGAGCAGCACCCCTCGGGCCGTCTCTCCGGCATGGCGGTGCCTGCGCAGATCGACACCTGCACGCCCGAGCTCCTGAAGGACAGCCACGCCGAGGCGAGGCGGCGCGGCATCTCCTGGCAGATCCACGCCGCGCAGAGCGTGGTCGAGTTCCACGAGATCACCCGCCGCCACGGGCTGACGCCGATCCAGTGGCTCGAGAAGCTCGGCACGCTCGGGCCGGGCACGATCATCGGCCACGGCATCTTCCTCGACGACCACCCGCGCACCCGCTGGTCGACCGAGATCGATCTCGGCCTGCTCGCGGACAGCGGAACGACCGTTGCGCACTGCCCCACCGTGTTCGCGAGGCGGGGCATCATGCTGCGCGACATCGGCCGCTACCGACGCCGCGGCGTGAACATCGGCCTCGGCACCGACACCTTCCCCCACAACATGCTCGACGAGATGCGGCTCGCCGCCTACGCCGCGCGGATGATGGCAGAGACGCCCCGAACGCTGACGAGCGGCGACCTGTTCGAGGCGGCGACGGTCAACGGCGCGGCAGCGCTCGGGCGCACCGACATCGGCCGCCTCGCCCCCGGCTGCCGGGCGGACCTCGTGCTGGTGGACGTGACGCACCCCGGCATGCGGCCCGCGCGCGACCCCGTGCGCAGCCTGATCTATGCCGCAGCCGACCGTGCCATCCGTTCGGTGGTGGTGGACGGCAACGAGGTCGTGCGCGACGGCAGATGCCTCACGATCGACTACGCCGCCGCAGCGGCCGAGCTCGACGAGGCGCAGAAGCGGATGATCGCCGGCGTGCCGGAACGCGACTGGGCGCATCGTCCGCTCGAGGCGATCAGCCCGCCCACCTTCCTGACGATCTGACGCGGATGGCGGACGGGGCCGCCCCGCTTCTCGCGATCGAGAACCTCCGCACCGTGTTCCGCTCCTCCGACGGCGACCTGCCGGCGGTGGACGGGGTGTCGGTCTCCGTCGCGGCAGGCCGCACCCTCGGCATCGTCGGCGAGAGCGGCTGCGGCAAGAGCGTGCTCTCGCTCTCGGTGATGCGGCTCGTCCCCCGTCCGGGCCGGATCGCCGGCGGCTCGATCCGCTTCGAGGGGCGCGACCTCGTCGCGCTGCCGGAAGCGGAGATGCGGGGCCTCCGCGGCGGCTCGATCGGCATGATCTTCCAGGAGCCGATGACGAGCCTGAACCCGGTGCACACGGTGGGGCGGCAGATCACCGAGGCGGTGCGGGCCCACCGCGACCTCTCCCCCGCGGCGGCGAAGGATGTCGCGATCGAGAGCCTCCGCCGCGTGCGCATCCCCGCGCCCGAGCGCCGGTTCGACGAGTACCCGCACCAGCTCTCGGGCGGCATGCGCCAGCGGGTGATGATCGCCATGGCGCTGTCCTGCGAGCCGAAGCTGCTCATCGCCGACGAGCCGACGACCGCCCTCGACGTGACGATCCAGGCGCAGATCCTCGACCTCCTCCGCGCGCTCCAGCAGGAGACGGGGATGGCCATCATCCTGATCACGCACGATCTCGGCGTGGTGGCGGAGATGGCCGACGACGTCGCGGTGATGTATGCCGGCCGCGTCGTCGAGACCGGCCCGGTGGGCGCCGTGTTCGGCGACGCGCAGCACCCCTACACGCTCGGCCTGTTCGGTTCGGTGCCGCGGCTCGATGGCGAGAGCGCGTCCCTGCTCGCCATCGAGGGAACGGTGCCGCCGCCCTTCGCGCTTCCGCCAGGCTGCCGCTTCAACCCGCGCTGCGCCTTCGCCTCCGACCGCTGCCGAAGCGAGATGCCCGCGCTCCGCCCCCTCGGGCCAGGCCATCAGGCGGCATGCTGGCACGCCCCGCTCGAGGCGACATCCGCATGACCGCGCCGCTTCTCTCGGTGCGGGATCTCGCCAAACACTTCCCGGTCGAGCGGGGGGTGCTGTTCACCACGGTCGTCGGCTCCGTCCGCGCGGTGGACGGCGTGTCGTTCGACCTCGCCGAGGGCGAGACGCTCTCTCTCGTCGGGGAGTCGGGCTGCGGCAAGAGCACCACCGCGCGGCTCGTGCTCCGCCTGCTCGAGCCGACGGCAGGGACGATCCGTTTCGCCGGCGAGGACATCACCCGCACACGCTCCGCCGGGCTCGCGCCGGTCCGCCGCGCGATGCAGCCGGTGTTCCAGGACCCCTATGCCTCGCTCAATCCGCGCATGACGGTGGGGCGCATCGTCGCAGAGCCGATGGAGGTGCATGGACTGGGAGACGATGGCGAGCGCCGCGCGCGCGTCGAGGAGCTGCTCCGCCTCGTCGGCCTCGCGCCCTACCATGCGCAGCGCTTCCCCCACGAGTTCTCCGGCGGGCAGCGGCAGCGCATCGGCATCGCGCGCGCTCTCGCCGTCAACCCCCGCCTCGTGGTGTGCGACGAGCCGGTCTCGGCGCTCGACGTCTCGATCCAGGCCCAGGTGGTGAACCTGCTGAAGGACCTTCAGCACCGGCTCGGCCTCTCCTACCTCTTCATCGCGCACGACCTCGCCGTGGTGCGCCACGTGTCGGACCGGATCGCGGTGATGTATCTCGGCGAGATCGTCGAGACGGCGCCGAAGGCCGCGCTCTACGCCGCGCCGCGCCACCCCTACACCCAGGCGCTGCTCGCGGCGATCCCGGTGCCGGACCCGGCCAGGCGCCGGGCGCAGGCCGCGCTCGGCGGCGACGTGCCGAGCCCGATGAACCCGCCGCCGGGCTGCCGGTTCTCGACCCGCTGCGCCCATGCCATGCCGCGCTGCCGCGAGGAACGGCCCGCGCTCCGCCCGCTCGCCGAGGGGCATCTCGTCGCCTGTCATCGGGCCGAGGAGCTCGCGGTGCCGGACATCCCGAGCCTCGCCCCGCACCCGCCGGCGCCGGCCGTCGCGCGGCGCCTCGCGCTCGCCGCCGCCCGCCGCCTCTCGCCTTGAGCGCGGCGCTGCTCTAGCGTCCGGCAGGGCTGCAACGGAGGAACGCGATGATCGCGAGCATAGTCTCGCCACGGCTTCTGCTCGTGGGCGGCAACGCTGTGGCGCAGGTGGCGGAGGTGCTGGGCAAGCTCGGCCTCTCCCGCCCTCTCGTCGTGACCGATCCGTTCATGGTGTCCTCGGGCATGGTCGAGCGCGTGCTCGCCCCCCTGCGCGAGAAGGGCATCGCCGCGCCGGTGTTCAGCGAGACGGTGCCGGATCCGACCGATACGGTGATCGAGGCCGGCGTCGCTGTGCTCGCTCGAACCGACGCAGATTGCCTGATCGGCTTCGGCGGCGGCAGCCCGATGGACACCGCAAAGGCCATGGCCATCCTGGCCGCGGGTGGGGGGAGGATGCGGGACTGGAAGGTGCCCGCCGCCGCCGACATGGCGGCCCTGCCGATCATCGCGATCCCGACCACCGCCGGCACCGGCTCGGAGGTCACGCGCTTCACGGTGGTGACCGATACCGAGAGGAACGAGAAGATGCTGATCGCGGGGCTCGCCGCCCTGCCGGCGGCCGCGATCGTCGACCATACGCTCACGCATTCCGTGCCGCCGCGGACCACCGCCGACACCGGCATCGACAGCCTCACCCATGCGCTCGAGGCCTATGTCTCGAAGCGCGCCAACGCCTACTCCGACACGATGGCGCTGCGCGCGATGGGGCTGATCGCGCGGAACGTGCGCGCCGCCTATGCCGAGCCGCGGAACGAGGCGGCACGGGAGGCGATGATGCTCGGCGCCACGCTCGCTGGGCTTGCCTTCTCGAACAGCTCGGTCGCGCTCGTGCACGGCATGAGCCGGCCGATCGGGGCGCATTTCCATGTCGCGCACGGGCTCTCCAACGCCATGCTGCTGCCGGCGGTGACGCGCTTCTCGCTTCCCGCCGCGCTGCCCCGCTACGCCGAGGCCGCGCGCGCGATGGGCATCGCGCGCGCCGAGGAGGGAGACCAGGCGGCCGGCGCGCGCCTCGTCGAGGAACTCGCCGCGCTCAACCGCGACCTCGCCGTGCCGAGCCCGCGCGCCTACGGGCTCGACGAGCGGAAGTGGAACGACCTCCTGCCGACGATGGCCGACCAGGCGCTCGCCAGCGGCAGCCCTGCCAACAACCCGCGCGTGCCGACGAAGGAGGAGATCGTCTCGCTCTATCGCGAGGCCTGGGCTTGAGGATGCGGCGGCGGCTGTTCTCGGCGGGCGTGCTGGCGATGACCTCGGCGCATGCCTGCACGCAGGAACCAGCCTCGCCCGTTGGTTCCTGGCTGCTCGACGGGCTTGGCGGCGCCCCCGTCGCGCACGGCGTGGCGAGCACGCTCGAGATCGCACCCGACGGCACCGTGAGCGGAACGGGCGGCTGCAACCGCTATCGCGGCCGGGCGGAGATCGGCCAGGGCAACATCGCCTTCTCCCCGCTCGCGGCGACGCGCATGGCCTGCCCGGGCCCCGCGATGGAGCAGGAGCAGTGCCTGTTCGCAGCGCTCGCCGCGGCCCGGCGGTTCCGCGTCGACGGCGCGGCGCTGCTTCTGCTCGGCGAGGATGGCGCGCTCGTCGCCCGCTTCTCGCGCTCCCTCTGACCCTCTTCGGGAGTGGCGTCATCGCTGACGCGAGGCGTTCCACGCTTCCTTCTGCACCTCGTCCGCGCTGCCACACCGGCGGCGCTGACGGAGGCGTGCCGCACCTCGGGGCTCGCGCCTGCGCGGGCGTGGCGGGAGTTCATGCGGCAGCCCGGAACGGCGCTGCCGGAGACCGGACCGATCGAGGTGCGCGCCGTCGAGTCAGGCGTCGCGCCGGCCTCCGCCCGAGCCGCGCTCCGACAACGACATCCTTCGCCGCGGTTTCATGGAGGGCTACCTGAGGGAGAACCGGGCGCCGCCGCGACGGTGACCCGGAACGCGCATTGCGGGCACGGAGGCCAGCCCGCTACCGTTCCGCAGCACGGCCACGGGACATGCGGGGAAGGATGACCGGGCACGCACCGGCCCACGAGGCGCATCTGCGCGGAAGGCTGCGCCATCTCTACTTCGGCACGTCATCGGGCTGCCGACGCTTCCGCTACGTCGTGCTTGCCTTCGATGTCGCCACCGTGCTCTTCGTCATCGCGACCTCCTTCGTCAGCCGGACCACGCTCATCGAGCTCATCGACGTCGTCATCGGCGTGGTGCTGCTCGCCGAGTTCGCCGCGCGCATCGCCGCGAGCCGCAGGCCGCTGCGCGAGGCGCTGATGCCGGCGTCGCTGGTCGACATCGTCGCGATCGGATCCTTCCTCGCACCGCTTGCCGGCGAAGGCTTCGGGTTCCTCCGCATCGTGCGCACGCTGAGGCTTCTGCACTCCTACCGGATGGCGGAGATGCTGCGGCAGGACTTCGCGCTCTTTCGCCGCAACGAGGACGCGTTCCTCGCCGCCGTCCATCTCTGCGTGTTCGTGTTCATCATGACGGCGGTGGTCTACGAGACGCAGCACGGAACGAACGCCGAGATCGGCAACTACGCCGATGCGCTCTACTTCACCGTCACCGCGCTGACGACGACCGGCTTCGGCGACATCACGCTTCCCGGCACCACCGGCCGTCTCATCTCGGTCGTGATCATGATCGCGGGGGTGACGCTGTTCCTCAGGCTCGCCCAGGCGCTGTTCCGGCCGCGCAAGGTGCGCTTCCCCTGCCCCGCCTGCGGGCTCGCGCGGCACGACCCGGACGCGGTGCACTGCAAGGCCTGCGGCACGCTGCTCGCGATCCCGGACGAGGGGCGGGACTGACGCACCGCTGCCCCCCATTTCGCGCCGCCGGGATTAAGGATCTGCTTCCCCGGCGCAGGTGCCTGACCGGCCACCGTTCCGGACCCCGCATCCGCCACCCCGCGCGCCAAATCCAGGCCAAACCTGGCCCTGACCGCGCGGCCCACCGGCGGGGAGACCATTCGCAGCCTGTGGAGGTGGCGTGGGAACCACACACGGGGTTGTCCCGATCTCTGTTGAAAATGGGGGGGCGGCGTTGCCCACCTTGAGCCGATAGGCTCTGGGTGTCGAATCCAAAGGAGGTGAGCCACGCCGTGCCGGTCATCCGGCGCGATGCCGCGACGGCTCCCGGCAGCCTTCACCGCGCGGCAACAGGAACGTCATCGGTTGGTCATGGCAGGTTGCTACGCAGCAGCATATGGAAGAGCCTCCGCCGACCAGCCATTTCCTGAAGCTTGAGAACATCGAGCGCAGCTTCGGCCAGGTACGTGCGCTCGCCGGGGTCAGCGCCGAAGCGCCCGCCGGCAGTTTCGTCGTGGTGCTGGGCCCGTCGGGCTGCGGCAAGTCCACGCTGCTCCGGATCATTGCCGGGCTCGACACCGCGACCGCGGGGCGCGTGCTGATCGGCGGGCGCGACGTGTCGCGTCTGCCGCCCTCCGAGCGCGGCGTCGCCATGGTGTTCCAGAACTACGCGCTGTTCCCGCATCTGTCGGTGGCCGAGAACATCGTGTTCGGGCTGAAGGCGCGCCGCATTCCGCGCGCCGAACGCGAGCGGCGCCTTGCCCATGCGGCCGGGATGCTCGGCCTGTCCGCGCTGCTCGAGCGGCGGCCGAACCAGCTCTCCGGCGGGCAGCAGCAGCGCGTCGCGCTGGCCCGCGCGGTGGTGGCGCAAGCGGCGATCTGCCTGATGGACGAGCCGCTGTCGAACCTCGATGCCAAGCTGCGCGCCGAGATGCGGCGGGAGATCCACGCCCTGCAGCGTCGCCTCGGCATGACCATGGTCTATGTGACCCATGACCAGGCCGAGGCGATGAGCATGGCCGATCGGGTGGTGCTGCTGCGCGAGGGGCGGGTCGAGCAGGATTCGGCGCCGGCCGAACTCTATGCCCGGCCTGCCTCCGTGTTCGCCGCCTCCTTCATCGGCACGCCGCCGATGTCCCTGCTGCGCCTCTCGCTCGGGGCGGGCGGGGCGGTGGTGCGCGGCACGTCGGGCCCGGCGCTAGCCCCGGCCGAGGCGGCCGGCGCCATCCTCGGCGTGCGGCCGGAGGAGATCGCGCCGACCGACGGCGAGGGCCTCGCCGCCCGCGTGCTCTCGGCCGAGTTCCTGGGCGCCGAGACCGTGCTGTCCTGCGCCGTCGGCGATGCCGGCGAGGCGCTGCAGGCGCGCTTTCCCGGCCACTACCCGGCGGCGCCGGGCGCGCCCATCCGCCTCTGCCTGCCGCCCGCCCGCCACCTGTTCGACGCGGCGACCGGACGCCGCCTGCCCGACCCCGTCCACCGGCCGGAGCCGGTGGCGGCCTGACCCCTGCAGCTGGAGATACGCGATGCCGATCACCCGCCGTGCCACCCTCGGCGCCCTGGCCGCAGCGCCGCTTGCCGCCCCGGCCGTCCACGCCCAGGCGGCGACGGAGATCAGCTTCTTCTACCCGATCGCGGTCGGCGGGCCGATCACCCGCATCATCGACGGCTACTGCGAGGATTTCGCGCGCGAGAACCCGGGCTTCCGCGTGCGCCCGATCTACTCCGGCTCCTACCAGGACACGCTGACCCGGGTGCTGACGGCACTGCGCGGCGGCGACGCGCCGCAGACCGCCTGCCTGCTGTCGGTGGACATCTTCACCCTGATCGGCGAGGACGCGATCCTGGCATGGGACGATCTGCCCGGCGTCGAGCGCGCCTGGCTCGACAGCTTCTTCCCTGGCTTCCTCGAGAACAGCCGCACCGCCGGCAAGACCTGGGGCATCCCGTTCCAGCGCTCGACCGTCGTGCTCTACTGGAACAAGGAGGCGTTCCGCGCCGCCGGGCTCGACCCCGAGACGCCGCCCGCGACCTGGGCCGAGCAGATCGCCTTCGCGCAGCGGCTGACGCGGCGCGAGGGCGGCCAGGTGAGCCAGTGGGGGATCCAGATCCCCTCCTCCGGCTTCCCCTACTGGCTGTTCCAGGGCTTCACCACGCAGAACGACGTGCGGCTGATGAACCCGGAGGGCAACCGCACCTTCTTCGATCACCCGCGCGTCGCCGAGGCGCTGCAGTACTGGGTGGAGCTGTCGGCCCGCCACGGCGTTCATCCGCCGGGCATCGTCGAGTGGGGCACCACGCCGCGCGACTTCTTCGAGCGCAAGACGGCGATGATGTGGACGACCACCGGCAATCTGACCAATGTCCGCCGCAACGCCCCCTTCCCCTTCGGCGTCGCCATGCTGCCGGCCGGGCGGCGTCGGGGCAGCCCGACCGGCGGCGGCAACATCTACGTCTTCAAGTCGGCCACGCCTGCGCAGCGCGAGGCCGCGGTGCGCTTCGCCAAGTTCCTCACCACGCCCGAGCGCGCTGCGCAGTGGTGCATCGACACCGGCTATGTCGCGGTGTCGCCGGCCGCCTTCGAGACCCCGGCGATGCGCGCCTATGCCGCGGAGTTCCCCGCCGCCCTCGTCGCCCGCGACCAGCTGCCGCATGCGGTGGCGGAGCTCTCCACCCATGAGAACCAGCGCGTCACCCGCGCGCTGAACGACAACCTCCAGGCCGCGCTGACCGGCGCCAAGCAGCCGCGCGCCGCGATGGCCGACGCCCAGGCCGCCGCCGAGCGCATCCTGCGCGCTTTCCGCTGACCCTGCGAGACGAGGAGACACCACGATGACCACAACGCTCACCCGCCGCGCCGCGCTCTCCGGCGCCGCTGCGGCGCTCGCCACCCCGCTGGTGGCCCGCGCGCAGACGGTGCGCGAGATCACCTTCTTCTACCCGATCGCGGTCGGCGGGCCGATCACGCGGATCGTGGACGAGTACTGCCAGCGCTTCGAGGCGGCGTCCGGAATCAAGGTGAACCCGGTCTATTCCGGCACCTATGGCGAGACGCTGACGCGCGCGGTGACCGCCATCCGCGGCGGCGCCGGCCCGCATTTCTCGGTGCTGCTGGCGGCGGAGCTGCACAGCCTGCGCGACATGGACATCCTGGCGCCGATCGAGGACATCGCGGCGACGCCCGAGATCCGCGCCTGGCTGTCCGGCTTCTTCCCGGCCTTCATGGCGAACAGCCTGGCCGAGGGGAAGACCTGGTCGGTGCCGTTCCAGCGCTCGACCTCGATCTATTTCTATAACCGCGCGATGTTCCGCGAGGCGGGGCTTGATCCCGACGCGCCGCCGCGGACCTGGGCGGAGCTGGTCGCCGCCGGCCAGCGCCTGACGCGCCGCGAGGGCCAGGCGCGCTGGGGCGTGCAGCTCGCCACCAACGACGGCACCGCGCAGTGGACCTTCGGCGCGCTGACCAACCAGGTCGGCCACACGCTGATGAACGCCGCCGGCACCGAGGTGTATTTCAACCATCCGCTGGCGATCGAGGCTGCCGAGTTCTGGCGCGCGCTCGCCTTCGAGCATCGCATCACCCCGCAGGGGGTGACGGAATGGGCGACGCTGGCGCCGAACTTCCTCAACGGCACCGCGGCGATGATCTGGTCCACCACCGGCAACCTGACAAACATCCGCCAGAACGCGCGCTTCGAGTTCGGCGTCGCCGGGCTGCCGGGGCGCGAGGCGCCGCGCACCGTGGTCGGCGGCGGCAACCTCTACATCTTCAAGAACGCCAACCCGGCGGAACGCGAGGCGGCGCTCCGCTTCGCCCGCTTCGTCACCTCGCCCGAGCTCGCCGCCGACTGGTGCATCCGCACCGGCTACCTCGCGGTGCGCGAGGACGCTTGGCGGACCGAGGCGCTGCGCCGCTACACGGCCGAGTTCCCGGCCGCGCTGGTGGCGAAGGATCAGCTTCCGGTGGCGACCGGCGAGCTTTCGACCTACGAGAACCAGCGGGTCTACCGCGCGCTCAACACCAACCTGCAGGCGGTGCTGACCGGCTCGAAGACCCCCCGCCAGGCGATGGCGGATGCGCAGGCCGAGGCCGACCGCATCCTCCGGCCCTTCCGCCGCGCCTGAGGCCGGCGCGATGAGCAGGACGACGCTGCACGCCTGGCTGCTGCTGACGCCGGCGCTCGTCCTGCTCGTCGCCTTCACCCACTACCCCGCGGTCGCCACCTTCTGGCACTCGCTGTTCTCGACCCCGCGCGCCAGCCGGCCGGCGCGCTGGGTCGGTCTCGACAACTACGAGGCGCTGCTGGACGATCCGGTATTCTGGCAGGCGTTCTGGAACAACGCGATCTACGCAGGCGCGACCATCCCGCTGTCGATCGGCATCGCGCTCGCCATGGCGCTGTGGGTCAACGGCCGCATCGCCGGGCGCGGGCTGCTGCGGATGGCGTATTTCACGCCGACCGTTCTGCCGATGATCGCGGTGGCGAATCTGTGGCTGTTCTTCTTCACCCCCGACTACGGGCTGCTCGACCAGATCACCTCCGCGCTGTTCGGCTGGGGGCCGACCAACTGGATCGGCCAGACCGAGACCGCGCTCGGCGCGATGATCGCGGTCGCGGTGTGGAAGGAGGCCGGCTTTTTCATGATCTTCTACCTGGCCGCGCTGCAGGCCGTGCCGCCCTCGCTCTACGAGGCGGCGGCGATCGAGGGCGCCTCGCGCTGGACGGTGTTCCGCCGCGTCACCCTGCCACTGCTCGGGCCGACCACGCTGTTCATTCTGGTCAACGCCGTGATCAACGCCTTCCGCCTCGTCGACCACATCATCGTGATGACGCGCGGCGGGCCGAACAACGCGACCCAGCTTCTGCTGACCTACATCTACGAGGTCGGCTTCCGCTTCTGGGACACGGCGATGGCGGCGGCGCTGACGCTCATCCTCCTCGTCATCCTGGCGGCGGCGGCGGGCCTGCAGTTCTTCGTCCTCGGCAAGCGGACCTACTACCGGTGAGCGCGACCCTCTCCGCGCCGGCCGCCGCCACTCCGCGCCTCGATGCCGCGCTGCAGACGCTCGCCGCCTGGCTGCTCGGCGTGGTGTGGATCGCGCCCCTCGTCTACGCCGCCTGGGCCGCCTTCAACCCGAGCGAGTACACCACGCGCTTCACCCTGGTGGCGCCGCTGACGCTCGCGAACTTCGCCGCCGCCTGGGAGTCGGCGCCCTTCGCCCGCTACTTCCTGAACACCTTCCTGCTGGTGACGATGATCCTGGCGGCGCAGTTCGTGCTCTGCACGCTCGCCGCCTTCGCCTTCGCGCGCAGCCGGTTTCCCGGCTCGTCGCTGCTGTTCGGCCTCGTGCTCGTGCAGCTGATGGTGATGCCCGACATCCTGCTGGTCGAGAACTACGCGACGATGCGCCGGCTCGGCCTCGTGGACACCATCCTCGCGATCGGCCTGCCCTACATGGCGTCCGCCTTCGGCATCTTCCTGCTGCGCCAGGCCTTCATGCAGGTGCCGAAGGAGCTGGAGGAGGCGGCGCGTGTCGAAGGCTGCGGCACGCTCGGCATCCTGCTGCGCGTCTATGTGCCGCTGGCGCGCCCGACCTATCTCGCCTATGGCCTGACGTCGGTCTCTTTCCACTGGAACAACTTCCTCTGGCCGCTCGTCATCACCAACAGCGTCGAGACCCGGCCGCTGACCGTCGGCCTCTCGGTCTTCGCCTCCACCGACCAGGGCATCGACTGGGCGATCATTTCGGCGGCGACGCTGATGACCTCGGCGCCGCTGCTGGTCGGGTTCCTGTTGTTCCAGCGGCAGTTCGTGCAATCCTTCATGCGTGCGGGGATCCGCTAGTGGTCTGATCGATGTTGACGATTCCCTTGTTGGCCCGGACCTGCGAGTCTGGGCTTATGAGACAAGGCATTGAGGTCCGGCTCCGGCCGGGCGACCGCGAGCGGCTCGAAGGCGTGGTCTCCGACCGCAAGAGCCCACAGCACCATGTCTGGCGTGCGCGGATTGTGCTGCTGACGGCGGACGGGGCGGGGACGATGGCGATCCGCGCGGCGACCGGCAAAGGCAAACCTACGATCTGGCGCTGGCAGGCGCGCTACATGCAGGACGGCGCCGACGGCCTGTTCCGGGACGCCCCGCGCGGCCGCGCCTTCGCCGCCGCCTCGCCCGCCCGGATCGCCGCCGTCGTCGAGCGCACCCTGCACGAGGACCCGCCCGCGGCGACGCACTGGACGCTGCACGCCATG
>Ga0272446_1000110_pt1 | contig 110755 bp, 99 predicted proteins | sample YNPCB0061_FD_194587 | JGI IMG/M metagenome (GOLD analysis project Ga0272446, IMG submission 194587) | Hot spring microbial mat communities from Yellowstone National Park, WY, United States - YNP-CB-006-1 | ecosystem: Environmental > Aquatic > Thermal springs > Hot (42-90C) > Sediment | place...
GCCCTGGTGAAGTACCTCAATGGTCGAGAATTCCACCCGCCGCCGGGTTTACCGGCCCCAGCATAGCCGGGATTTCGCCGCCGGGGTGCCCCTCCGCGGGCGGGAAGCGGCCGGCGACGGGCTCGTACTGCTCTTTTTAGGTGGAACAGTTCGACTTCGCCTTCCACCCCAGCGTCGACCGCGCCCTCATCCAGGACCTGGCCACCGGGCGCTTCATCCATGAGCCCGCCTGCGTGCTCATCGCCGGCCCCTGCGGCACCGGCAAGAGTCACCTGGCCCAGGCCCTCGGCTACATCGGCGCTCGCCTCGGCCACGACGTGCTCTTCACCACCCAGAGCCAACTGCTCGGCGCGCTGAACGCGGCGCGGGCCACCGGCTCCTTCGAGCGGCACTTCCAAACCCTGGCCAGGACCGCCTTGCTGATCATCGACGACTTCGGCCTCAAACCCCTGCGCCCGCCGCAGGACGAGGACTCCCACGACCTCATTGCCGAGCGCTACGACAGGCCGCCACCATCGTCACCAGCAACCTCGACTTCGCCGAGTGGGGCGATGCCTTCCCTAACCGCCTGCTCGGCGCCGCCACCCTGGATCGCTTGCGCGATGGTGCCTACCGCGTGGTCCTCGACGGGGCCAGCTACCGTTCCCCCAGACCCCTCCCGCAAGCCCCGAAAACACCCCTTGCCAAGGGCCCCAAAACCGCGAAACCATAACCCCTGTTCGAGACCCTTCAGCGCCGCTTCCCGGCGGCTCCATTAACCCGCTCACGGGTGGCTCCATGAGGGTGATCCGTGACATTTATTGCGCTTCCCGTGCGGGCCATGGATGGCCCGCCCGTTTCGAGGGCCTTAAGCCCTTGAAACGGGAGCGTCCCGCGACGCGCGCGTTGCGGGACGCGAGCGGATCAAATGCCGGGAGGGCATTTGATCGGCGTCTCCCTTGCGGCGCAATTCGGGCGCCGCAAGTGCTTGGGTGGCTTCGGGTGACGAGTCCAGGCGTCCTAGTGCGCCCTACGCGCTGCGCAGGCGGGTGAGCTTGACCAGGGCGATGGCGGCAAATGGCAGGAAGAGCGCAAGCCCCGTCACCGTCAGCAGCAGCCAACCCAGCTCCGAGTAGTCTGCCGGGACCGTCACGGCTCCGGTGGCGCGGTCGGTGACCTCGCGGGTGACCGTGAAGACCTGATTCAGATACTTGGTGCCGAGCTGGCTGAGCGACAGGGCCAGGTTGGTGAAGGAGGCCATCACCGCGAAGAAGGTCGCCTTGAGGTGCGCTGGGGCCGAGTTGGCGATCCAGGCCAGCATGGGGATCATGGCCACCTGGCCCAGGGGCGACTCGATGGCAGTGTCCACCAGGGCAATGAAGCGCGCGTCGATGAGCCCCCCCGTGTGGGCGGCCGTCCAGACATGGAGCCCGTAGTACATGCCGATGATGGGCAGCGCGAGCAAGGTGCCGAGTAGGGTCAGGAAACCCACGATGTAGGCGATGGAGTGGTCCGCCATGAAGCGGCGGAAGATGAACATCCCGAACAGGGCCATGGCGCTGCCGATCAGCGAGAGGATGGAGAGGAACTGCTGGTCGAATCCCAGGGCATCGATCATCCACCAGGTCTGTCCTGCCCCCGGGCTAGGCGTGGCCCGGAAGACGAAGATCACGATGGCCGTCCCCAGCAGCACCCGCCGCGCCTCGGGGTCGAGCGCCCCCATGAGCCGGACGATCAGGAACACCACGATGGTCATGGAGCCCAGGAAGACGATCTCCTCGTTGTAGGGGACATCTCCGAGGCCCATGGCCAGGGTGAAGGCCACGAAGACCAGACTGCCGCCCAGGATCCACCAGTTGGGCGCAGTCAGCTCGGCACGCCCGTGGACCAGCTCCTGGGCGGCGGCGGCGTCAATGCCATGGGCGCGCAGGCGCTTGAGCTCGCGCCGCTTGAGCACCCCGCCGAGGATGACGCCGGAGATGGAGGCCACCGGTATCAGGAGGGCGAGCTCGTAGATCCGGATGTAGGTGGCGAGCTTCTGGGCCTCGTCCATGGCCTCCACCCCGTGGAACAGGAAGACATTGAGCAGGGCCACGAAGACGCCGCCGCCGATGATGGCGACCCGCCCCAGGGTCTGCATGGTGGTGTGCATGAGCCGCTTGGCCTCGGGCGCGAAGGGTTTGCCCTGGGGATCGACCGTCGGGACCGCCTCCACCGTCATGGCGTCCGCCACCACGTCCTGCACCACATAGCCGGTGGGCGCCAGGAGCACGCTCAGCACGTACCAGGCCGGCACCGGCATCAGGGCGCCCATGGCGTCCGGCCGGGCGAGCAGGCCCAGCATGATCAGCAGGCTCGCGGCGATGAGCGCAGCCCCCAGATAGACGAGGAGGGACTTGTAGCGCCAGATCAGGTCCACCAGGTGGCCGATGGGCATCTTGAGCGCCCAGGGGATCATGGCCCAGAAGCCCAGGGCCGCGAGGAACTCCGCCGAGAGGCCGAGGTAATCCTTGACGAAGAAGGTCCCGACGATGGCGGTTAGCCCGGAGACCCCCGCGGCCAGATAGACCATGAGCGGCGGCAGGTAGGACAGGCGCAGCTCGCGCCCCAGCTCAAGGACGTTGCGGTCGAACCAGTGATAGACGCGTGTCAGCATGGGTGGCGGGATCAGGTGAGGGTTGGGCTTGAGCCAAGGATGCCCTGGGCGTCAGGGCACGTCACGGCCGCGTTGTCGAGCCGCAACCACCCCAGCCGCGGGGAAACAGGCCCTCGAGGGTCCCCGAGGCGTGGAGCACGGCGACCCCGAGGGTGTAGCCCCGAAAGCCGACCAGCACCTGTCCTCGCTCGCCGGAGTCGAGCTGGGCCGGGGTCGGCCGCAGATCGCCGCGGCCGAGATAGGCCCGGGCCTGACCGGGCTCCAGCTCCAACCGATGGCGGGTCGCCTGGGGGCCCAGCAGCAGGGCCCCAGCCGTGGTCGGCTTGGGGCGCTTGGGATCGGTGCGGTGGAAGAACAGCCCGATGCTCTCGGCGGGCGGCTGGGCCGGGGGCCTATGGTCGCCGGCAGCCAGGTGCAGACCGCGGGCGCTCTGGCGGTGGATGCGGTAGCGGTCCCACAGGTCCAGGGGCAGACCATAATAATCGCGCAGCTCGGCAAGCCAGGTTGCGTCGGGCTCGGGCCTGAGGACCGCCGCCGCTGGCTCGGCCTCGGCCGGTGCATCCGCCGCCTTTTCCAGCACGGCCACGAAGAAGCCACCGGTATCGTTGTGGTGGGGCCAGATACGCAGGCAGAGCGCCAGGCTCGCGTCCAGGCCGCGGCCCATCCAGTGGGTCAGGCCCGGGCTTGAGACCAGGCCCGCCAGGCCTGCCGGGGCGAGGCGCACGCGGCCAGCGAGCTCGTCCAGGAGATCCGCAACCACCAGCTCGTTCTCCTCGGGGGCAAAGGTGCAGGTGGAGTAGACCAGGCGCCCGCCGGGCCTCAGGCGCCGCACCCCCTTTCGCAGCAGGGCCCGTTGCCGGGCGGCTTGGCGGCTGGAGTGCTCTGGACCTAGCGTCGCCGAGGGGCGCCTCGGACGGCGCAAGGTTCCCTCACCGGAACAGGGCGCGTCCACCAGGATTCTGTCGAACTGCCCCGCCCCCGCCGGGTAGTTGGCGCCGTCCACCGCTGTGGTGGTGACGTTGACCACCCCGAGCCGCTCCAGGTTGCCCTGCAGGGCCCGCACCCGGGCGTGGGAGTGGTCGTTAGCGACGAGGGTGCCGCGGTTGCCCAGCGCAAGCGCGATCTGGGCCGTCTTGCCGCCGGGGGCGGCGCATAGATCGAGAACCCTGTGGCCGGGCCGCGGGTCGAGGAGCATCACCGGGACCTGGGATGCCGCCTCCTGCGCATGGGCGAGTCCGGCGCAGTACCACCAGCGCCGCCCGGCCTCAGGGTCCGATCCCAGCCGGAAGGCACCCGGCCGCCAGGGCAGAGGGCTCGGACTCAGCCCGTCTTCTTCGAGCACGGCGCAAAGCCCTGCTGGGTCGATCCGCGTGGGATTCGCCCAGACACAGGCCGGCATGGGCGAGGCCATGGCCTCCACGAAGGCGGGCCAGTCGTCGATCAGGTCTCGGTAGCGTTCGAGCAGGTGCACGGAAGGACGCGAGCAGGCATCGAGGGTGCGGCTTGGAGAGCGCGGCATCTTGCCAGCCCGCGCCGGAAATGTCCCTACCCGCGTGATCTGGTGGCGAGCGTCTGGGGGGATCAATTGAGCCGCCCTGCCTTTGGGATCGACTGCCTTCCCCCCCGCCTTCCACCAGCCCGGTGGATGCGCGCGCTATTTGCGCCCACGCGGTGCGAGACCCCATGACGCGCGCGGCTCTTGACGGGAAGCGTGACGCTTGCGATGCGATGCCCAGTTGCGTCCCTTTCCACTCCACAGGAGATGAAAGCTCCGCGTCTCCCGGCACCGCCAATTCCGGCAACACCCTGGGATGCTTCTCGGCGACAGGCGTCTTGGCAGCACCGCCTGGCTCGCGGCGGCCGTGTTCCCAGGCCCGCAAGGCCCGAGGTGACACCCCGAGGAGCGCAGTGAAACGGGCCTGGGACAAGCCCGCCACCACCCGGGTGCATGATGGGCCCAGGCCCCAGTGGCGCTCCCCACAGGTCCGGCACTGTCGATCAGTCACCCGGCTCGGCGCTCCGGTTGATCGCGGCACAGACATCCAAGTCCGCCAAGGTATCCACGTCGAGCAGGACCCCGGGGTCCTGGGTCGGCAGCACGACGAGCTCGCTCCCGTGGGCGCCAATGAGGTCTCTGGCGCCTTGGTCCCCCTCGAGGCGCATGAGCCGACCCCCCCAAGCAGCGGCGAAGCCGACCGGATGGCCGCGCTTGCCCCGGTAGGCTGGGGCCACCAGGGACGCCCCCAACGCCAGCCGCTCGGCCAGGGCCCGGATGGTCTCGGGGCGGATCCACGGCATGTCCCCCAGAGCGATGAGCCAGCCCGCCGCATCACGGGCCGCGCTGACGCCCGCGGCGATGCTGGTCCCCATGCCGCCGTCGGCCCCAGGGTGCTCGACGATGCGCAGCCCCATGGCCCGCAGGACCGATGCCAGTGCCAGGTCCCCCGGCCGCACCACGGCGATGCTGTCGGGCACGGCCGTGGTGAGGTTGCGTCCTGCGGCCACCCCGATCGGCTCCCCGCCGGGCAGCCGATGCAACAGCTTTTGAGCCCAGCCGTGGCACCCGCCCTGGGGTCCAAACCGCCGCCCGGAGCCCGCGGCGAGCAGGATGCCGGTGATGGGTCTCACGGGTGGGTAGGCGGGGTGTTCAGGTCATGCCGCACGGCGGTGGCGCCCAGGACCCCGATCTGGAAGACGCGGGAGGCCAGGCCCGTCCATCTCCCTGAAGGGGCTGACGTCATGGGTAACCAAAGGCTCTGTCGGCGTTGGTGCCTGTCACGCGGGGGTCGTCGACACCCCCTGGGCGCGTCGCTTGCGCCCTCTGCCAAGTCAAGGGCCGCGTGGGCGCCGGCATGCCGGGCACCTACGGCGGCCGGTGGTCCAGACCGGCCAGGTACCGCACGGCACCTACGCCTCGATGCAAGCACAGCCAACAAAGCATGCTGACTGCGATGCTCGCGTTGGGGCTCGTTCGTCACCTCACCCAAAGGCCCTGCGGCCGTCGTGGTCGACGGGCGCAGCAACGAGCGCCTGCGCTCCTCCAACCCCCGCCGGCCTGGCCGGACGAGAACTGTCTCACGGTCTGGGGTCCGCTTGGAAGATGGGGCTCGGCGGGACCAGCACGGAGATCTCGAAGAACTGCTCGATCGACCCCATGCATGCGCGCCTCCCTCATCGCTGTCCCGCCGGGACCCCGGCACCGTTCCGGGCGGCGGTCATCTCCGCGAGGATCGAGAGGGCGATCTCAGCCGGGCGCTTGCTGCCGATCGGCAGTCCTGCCGGGCCCCGCAGGCGCTCGATCTGGCTTGGGGTCAGGCCCATCCGGGCCAGGCGCTCCCGGCGTGCCGCGGCGGTGCGTCGGGAGCCGAGGGCGCCCACGTAGAAGGCCCGGGAGGGCAGGGCCTCGAGCAGGGCCAGGTCGTCTTGCTTGGGGTCGTGGGCCAGGGTGACGACGGCGGTCCTCGGCTGGTCGGCCAGGGCCAGGACGGCCTCGTCGGGGGGCAGCCGGGAGTAGGTGACGTCCCCCAGGGGTGATGGATCGGCGAAGGTCTCCCGCGGGTCGCAGATGGTCACCCGGTAGTCGAGGAGCCGGGCCATGGTGGCGAGGATCCGGGCGAGCTGGCCGTCCCCGACCAGGAGCAGGTGCCAGGCGGGGCCGAAGACCTTGACCACGGCCGCCTCGGACACCGAGAGCTCAGGGCGCCCCTCGCCCGGGTGCAGGCTGACCTCCCCGGTGGTGAGACACACCCGCCGGGCCACCAGCTCGCCCCCCTCAAGGCGCCGGAGCAGGGCCTCGACGGGTTCGGGGCCGGGCAGCTCCTCCACCAGCAGCTCGAGGCGCCCGCCACAGGGCAGACCCAAGCGGCCCGCCTCGGCCCGGTCCACGCCGAAGTCCACCAGGGTCGGGAAGGGCTCCGCCAGCTCGCCGCTGCGAAAGCGGGCCAGCAGCTCCTCCTCGACGCAGCCGCCGGAGACGGAGCCGACCAGGGCGCCGGAGTCGCTCATGGCCAGCAGGGAGCCGGGCGGTCGGGGTGACGAGCCCCAGGTACGCAGCACCGTTGCCAGGGCCACCCGCTCCCGGGCGCGCAGCCAGCGGGTGGCGGTTTCCAGGACCTCCGCGTCCGAGCCCGCGGGCGCGTCCGGCCCCTGCCCCGATGCCATCAGGCGAGCTTGAGCGGAAGCTGCCGCAGGCGCTGCCCAGTGGCGGCGAAGACGGCGTTGGCCACCGCCGGGGCGATCACCGGGGTGGCCGGCTCGCCCACCCCGGTGGGGGGTTCCGCCGAGGGGACGATATGGACCTCCACCTCGGGCATGCGGTCGATCCGCAGGACCTGGTAGTCGTGGAAATTGGACTGCTGGACCAGGCCGTCCTGGAGGGTGATCTCGCCGAGCAGGGCGGCCGAGAGGCCGAAGCCCATACCGCCCTCCATCTGGGCCTTGATCACGTCGGGATTGATGGCGATGCCGCAGTCCACGGCGATGACCACCCGATCGACCCGGATCCGGCCGCCCTTGCGCACCGTCACCTCCGCGACCTGGGCCACATAGCTGTTGAAGGACTCGTGAATCGCCACCCCCCGGCCCCGCCCGGCGGGCAAGGGCGTGCCCCAACCGGCCTTCTCCGCGGCCAGGCGCAGCACCCCCTGGTGCCGGGGGTGGCCCTCCAACAGGGCCATCCGGAAGGCCACCGGGTCTTGGCCGGCCAGGGCGGCGAGCTCGTCGATCAGGCACTCCACGGCGAAGGCCGTGTGGGTGGAGCCCACGGAGCGCCACCACTGAACCGGGACACCGAGCTTGGGTGAATGCAGCTCGGTCTGGATGTGGGGGATCCGATAGGGCAGGTTGGAAGCCCCCTCCACTGAGGTCTGGTCCACCCCGTCCTTGACCAGCACCGGCTCGAAGGCCGTCCCGGCGACGATGGACTGGCCGACGATCCGATGGTGCCAGGCGAGCGGCCGGCCCCCCGCGTCCAGACCGGCCTTGACGCGGTGCAGAAAGAGGGGCCGGTACCAGCCGGCGCGCATGTCGTCCTCCCGGGTCCATTGCAGCTTGATGGGGGTTTGGGCCCCGGCGGCCTTGAAGATCTCGGCCGCCTCGGTCACGAAGTCCGAGTGGGGGTTGGCGCGGCGGCCGAAGGAGCCGCCCGCGTAGAGCATGTCGATGCGGACCTGCTTGGGCTCCAGGCCAAGGACCTTGGCCACCGCCGCCTGATCGGCGGTCTGGAATTGCTCCCCATTGATCACGCGCACCCCGTCGGGCTCCGGGGCTATGACGCAGTCAATGGGCTCCATGGCCGCGTGGGACAGGTAGGGGACGCTGTATTCCGCCTCGATCACTCGGGCGGCGTCCGCCAGGGCCGACTCGGCATCCCCATCCCGGCGGGCGACCATCCCGGGCTGTGCGGCCAGGTTGCGGTACTGGGTCAGGATCTCCTCCGAGCCGAGGCGGAAGGCGTCCGTCTCGTCCCAGACCACGGTGGGCGCGAGGGCGTCGCGCCCCAGCTTGGCGCCCCAGAAGTCCCGTCCGAGGACGGCGATGCCGCTGGGGATCTGCACCACCTTCACGACGCCGGAGACAGCCATGGCGGGCGCCGGATCGAAGGAGCTGACCCTCGCCCCGAAGCGAGGCGGGTGGACCACCAGGGCCGTGAGCATCCCCGGCAGCCGGACGTCCTGGGTGAAGATGGCGCTGCCGTCGATCTTGCCCGGCGCATCTTTACGCCGGATCTTGGGGTTGCCGATCAGCCGGAAGTCGGCGGGGTCCTTGAGCCGGACGTCCGCCGGGACCGGCTGCCGTGCGGCGGCCTCCGCCAGCTCGCCGAAGGTGGCGCGGCGGCCGCTGCCGTGGCCGAGGACCCCATCGCGCACCTGGATCTCGGCGGTGGGGACCTGCCAGCGCTCGGCGGCCGCCTGGACGAGCATCTGCCGTGCCGCGGCCCCGGCCTTGCGCATCTGCTCATAGGAGTTGGCGATGGCCGTGCTGCCGCCGGTCCCCTGGGAAGGCCCCCAGAAGAGGTTGTTGTAGCGGCTGGCGTCCGCCGGGGCCCCCTCCGCCCGGACCTGGTCCCAGCGGGCGTCGAGCTCTTCGGCGACGATGGTTGGCAGCCCGGTGTAGGTCCCTTGACCCATCTCCAGGTGCTTGACGATGACGGTCACGGTGTCGTCGGCGCCGATACGCACGAAGGCATTGGGCTCGAAGGTCGCCGCCACGCGATCCGCGCCCCCGGCGATGCCCGGTCCTGCCTCGAGCATCCGGGCGCGGCCCAGGGGTAGGTGCAGGCCCAGGGTCAGGCCGGCCCCGGCGCTCAAGCCCAGCTTGAGGCCAAGCCGGAGAAAGTCGCGGCGGCTCAGGTTTTCGATCCGATGGGTTTCCATGGTCGTCGCCCCCTCAGGCCAGTTGCTCGGCCGCCCGCTTGATGGCGGCGCGGATACGGGCGTAGGTGGCGCAGCGGCAGATGTTGCCCGCGAGGGCCGCATCGATCTCGGCGTCGGTGGGCTCCGGATTACTGTCGAGGAGGGCCGCGGCGGCCATGATCTGCCCGGACTGGCAGAAGCCGCACTGGACCACGTCGAGCTCCGTCCAGGCCTGCTGCACGGCCCTGCCCGTTGGGGTGTCGAGGCCCTCGATGGTGGTGACCTGGCCCCCGGCGGCGGCGGAGAGGGGCGTGGCGCAGGCGCGCACCGGTGCCCCGTTGAGGTAGAGGGTGCAACTCCCGCACTGGGCGATGCCGCAGCCGTACTTGGTGCCGGTGAGGCCCAGGTGGTCGCGGATGGCCCACAGCAAGGGCATGCTGGGGTCCAGGTCGAGGCTGTGCGCGGTGCCGTTGACGGTCAGGGGGATCACGGTTCGCTCCGGGTCGGGCTGGACGGTTCAATGGGCTGGCTTCTACCCCAAGGGACGTGGTGGCGCAACCGTCTCGTTTAGATTGGATGGGGCATTGGGACAGGTGGCGCCGTGGCTGCGCGTTTCTTCTGGCCAGGCGGTGGCCCAGGGCGAGAGCCGTCGTGCGGACCAGCGGCTGCCTTGCCCAAGGCTCACCGCCGGCGCGCTGCGAGGAGGACCAGGCCCGACAGGTTGCTGCTAGGCAAGCGGTGATGGTTTGCGCTTCCCGTGCGGGCCAGGGATGGCCCGCGATGGTCCCGCACCCTGTCGGCGCCCAGGGAATGTGAGGGACACCCACGGCCTGGGTTCTTGGCCGGTCATGGCAGAGCGGGCAGTGGGACGGCGGCAAGTCCGATCGCCTGGCGGACAAGCCAGGCTTGACACCGCGCGCCGCTCGCGCTTGGCTTGGGGCGTCACTGGAGGTTGGACGTGAGCAAGCCTCCGACAGCCGCAATCCGAAGAGGTACGCCCATGGAAGCCCAGAAGCTGGCGACGCTTTCCGACCTCCTCGCCTACCCGGACGAGCGGGTGGAGCTGATCGACGGCGAGATCGTCCGCCGACCCATGGCGCGCGCCGAGCATGGGCTGGTGCAGAGCAATGTCATCGGCGAATTGCAGCCCTTTCGGCGCCCCACCGGCCCCGGCGGCTGGTGGATCGCAACCGAGATCAGCGTCCTTTACGAAGCCCAGCAGTGCCCGAGCCACGACCTCGCCGGCTGGCGCCGCGAGCGCCTGCCCGAGCGCCCCAGCGGCGTCGTCGAGCTTGTGCCGGACTGGGTCTGCGAGATCGTCTCCCCCGGCCACGAGCGCAAAGACACCCTGACGCTATTGCTGCTCCTGCAACGGCACCGCGTTCCATACTACTGGCTGATCTGGCCCGAGGAGCGGACCCTGGTGGCGTACGGACTGGACGGCAGCAGCTATCGAATCGTCGCCGACCTGAACGTGACCGGAGCCGACGCCGGCCGGGTCGCGATTCCGCCGTTCGAGGCGGTGCCGATCGATCTCGGCTACATCCTTGGCGGCTGAGGGGGCGTGCGGACAAGCTGGACCTCGAGCCGACGGCGGCCCCGCCGTGCAAACTCCGCTTCTCCGCCTGCCAAGACCGAGTTGCGCACGCTGATGGTCAGGGGCCGAGATGCAACAGTGCAGCAGGCCGCTCGGGCGGCGGCGGATGCGGGTTTGCTGCCGGGCCCGGTGCCAACCGGCGTGCTCAAGGCGACGTTGCCGGTGTTGTGCGCCCGAGCCGGTCCCGTCACGGGCCATCCCGGGGAGATGGTGCGGCGCGATCTCGGTGTGCTGGAACAGCGGGTGGGCGGCGGACTGGCCGCGGCCCACGACGCCTTGACCCGCAGCCGCGCGATCAGCGCCGGCCTGCCCGACAGCCCGATCAATGCCTGGAATCCTCCTGATCCTCGCCATCCAGCGAAGGAGATGCCGTTTCAAGGGCTTAAGGCCCTCGAACCGGGCGGGCCATCCCTGGCCCGCACGGGAAGCGCACTCAATCAGCCCTAAGCCTTCTGATGCCCGCTGACGAAGGCGTGCAGGGGTTTGGTTTCCTCGAAGGTGCGCTCCTGCTCCGGCGTCGCTTCCCTTTGGTAGCGGCGCTTCCAGTCCGCGTAGGGCATGCCGTAGACCGCCTCGCGGGCGGCGTCGTAGTCCAGGGCCACCCCACGCTCCTGGGCCGCGGCCAGGTACCACTTGCTCAGGCAGTTGCGGCAGAAGCCGGCCAGGTTCATCAGGTCGATGTTCTGCACATCGGTGCGCCGCTGCAGGTGCTCAACCAGGCCGCGGAAGGCGGCCGCCTCGATCTCGATGCGGGTCTGATCATCCATCGGAGTGCCCTCGGGTCATCGGTGAACGGCGCGCCGCTGAAGCTGGCGCGGTCCGAAAGCATAGCACCCGAGGCTTGAGGCCTTGGCCCGGCATCGGCGGCGTATCCGGCCGGGCCGCCCGTTCAGGACGCCGCCTTTGCCCCCTGACCCGGGGGCGGCGCCCTGAGAACGTGCCGCTTGATGCGGCCGACCACATGCATCTCGCAGGCGCGGCAGTCGAATCTCAGGGTCAGCCGCTCGCCGCCGTTGACCAGGGTCATGGGCTCGGCCCGGACCTGGCCTTGGACCCCGGTGACGCCCTTGGCCTGCTTGGGGCAGAGGCTGAAGGCATAGCGCAGGCAGTGCTTGGTGACCATGAGGGAGACCTCGCCGCGCTGCTCGTGGGCCTCGTAGGCGGCCTCGATGAGCCGCACCCCGTGCCGGGCATAGAAGGCTCGGGCGGCCCGATTGTAGACGTTGGCGAGGTAGCTGAGCGCCTCCTGCGGATAGGTGGGCGGGGGATTGGTCTCGGCTCGGCGCAGGGGTCGGACATAGGCGGCCAGGCGCGCCGCCTCAAGACGCTCCACCGCCTCGCGGCGCAGCCGGTTGGCCGCGGAGGCGGGGACGAACCAGGGTCGGCCCCAGTCGAGCTCCAGGTGCACCAGGGCCAGGTCCGTGCCCCCCAGGCGGGCGATCTGGTCGCGCAGGGTGGCCTCGGCCTGGACCGGGTCGCGAGGCTCGTCCCTCGTGCAGGGCAGGCGGGCCGTCGCACTGATGCCATCCGCATCGGTCAGGGTCAGGGCGAGCCCTTCATCGGTCTCGCCGAGGCGGGCCCAGACCTCGATGCGCCGCTCGGCGGAGGGGCGGGCGAGGGCCTGCTCCCAGGCCCGGTCGCGGTTGCGGCTGATGCCCAGGCCCGGACGCAGCCCCGGGAGGCTGGCCAAGGGCTCGTTCGGCCAGACCCGCCAAAGGTGCTCGCCGGCCGGCTCGACGCGGTTGGCCTGGAGCCCCACCACGGTCCTCTTGTGCAGATAGGTCAGACCGTCGCCATTGGCCATCGACTCGGCGGTGTGGATCTCGAGCCAGTCCGGGCCAAGCCGCGCGACCGTCCCCAGGGGCACTCCGACGAAGCCCGGGCTGTCGAAGGCGCCGATGTCCGCCTTGCGTCCCGTGGCGAAATAGTCCGTCGCGCCGCGATGGAAGGTTTTGTCCGGGTCGGGGGTGAACAGGAGCCTGGTACGCCCGCTCGATGCCCGCGCCAGCGCCGGGCGCCGCTCGATGAGGGCGTCGAGCAGGAGACGGTAGTGCCCGGTGATGTTCTTCACATAGTCGGCGTCCTTGTAGCGGCCCTCGATCTTGAAGCTGTGCACCCCCGCGTCGATCAGCGCCTCCAGGTTGGCCGCCTGGTTGTTGTCCTTGAGGGACAGGAGGTGCTTGTCGAAGGCGACGACCCGACCCTGCTGGTCCTGGAGGGTGTAGGGCAGCCGGCAGGCCTGAGAGCAGTCGCCCCGATTGGCGCTGCGGCCGGTGTGGGCGTGGCTGATGTAGCACTGGCCCGAGAAGGCGACGCACAGGGCCCCGTGGACGAAGTATTCGAGCACGGTGTCCTCGGGCACCGCGGCCCGCACGGCCGCGACCTCGGTGAGGCCGAGCTCACGGGCCAGCACGAGCTGGGAGAATCCAACCTGGGCCAGGAAGCGGGCCTTTGCCGGGGTGCGGATGTCGCACTGGGTGGAGGCATGCAGGTCGATGGGGGGCAGGTCGAGCTCCAGCAGGCCGAGGTCCTGGACGATGAGGGCATCGGCACCCGCGTCGTAGAGCTCCCGGATCAGGCGCCGGGCGGGCTCGAGCTCATCGTCGTGCAGGATGGTGTTGAGGGTGACATAGACCCGCGCGTGGAAGCGCCGCGCGTGCTCCACCAAGGCGGCGATGTCTCGCACCGGATTGCCCGCATTGTGCCGCGCGCCAAAGGCGGGGCCGCCGATGTAGACCGCGTCGGCACCGTGCAGGATGGCCTCACGGCCGACGGCCGCCGTCTTGGCGGGGGCGAGCAGCTCCAGCGGCGTTTGGGTCATGGTGCGTGCCAGCATGGAGCGGGCTCAGCCGGCCGGCTCGCCGCCGAGCAACCTCACCCGATACCGGCGGGGGTCCTCCGGGTGGCGCAGGATGTCCCCCGAGCGCAGGGCAAAACCGCCCCTGCTGCGGTCGGCGAAGTACAGCTTGAGGGTCTCCTTGACGACGGCGAAGGCGAGCCCTCCCCAGGGGATCTCCTCCTCGCGAAACAGGCGCACCTCCAGGCTCTCCGGGCCTGGGCCGAAGTCGAGGTCCAGGAGTCGGCCGCGAAACAGCAGATAGACCTGGTCGATGTGCGGCAGGTTGAACAGGGTGTAGAGCCCCAGGACCTCGACCCGGGCGCGGGCCTCCTCCAGGGTCTCGCGGGCGGCGCCGTCCTGGGTGGTCTCCCCGCGCTCCATGAACCCGGCGGGCAGGGTCCAGAGACCGAGGCGGGGCTCGATGGCGCGCCGGCACAGCAGGATCCGATCCTCCCACTCGGGGATGGACCCGACCACCACCTTGGGGTTCTGGTAATGGATGGTGCCGCAGGCGCCGCAGACATAGCGTGGGCGGTTGTCGCCCTCCGGGACTCGCACCCCGACCTCGGCCCCGCATTGGCTGCAATAGTTCATGGCACCGGTTCTGACTTTTTCGCTGCTTTCGGATTGTAACCGCTGGGGCGCTTGACCGGTCGCCCTGGCCGGCACGGGGTGGGGGCGGCTTGCACGGAGCGGCCCGGTCTCCGATGATTCGCCGACCAACCCGAGGAGCGGCCCCATGCAGAGTGTCCACCCGCTGGTCGAGAAGAAGCGCAACCAGGTCGAGCAGGGTCTCTGCGACATGGGGGCAAGTGTCGTCGCGGCCCTACGCCAGTCGGTCGAGTGCCTGCGCCATCAGGATCCCGAGCTGGCTCGTGCCATCATCGCCGGCGACGACCCCATCGATCGCCGCCGCCGCTGCCTCGAGCAGGAGTGTCTGGTCGTCCTTGCGGCGCACAAACCGGCCGGGCAGGACCTGCGCGTGGTCGGGGCCACCTTAGAGCTGGCCACCGAGCTGGAGCGCATCGCCGATTATGCCGTGGATGCGGCGCGCAACGTGATCGAGATGGGCGAGGAGCGATTCCCGGCCGAGGCCCACGCCCTGGTCGTGCAGGTCGCCGAACAGGCGACGACCATGGTCGCAGAGGCCATGGCCGCCTATGGGCACGAGGTGGACGCCGCGCGGGCGCAGAGGGCGGCCGCCGAAAACGCCGCGGTCATGGGTCAGGTCCAGGCGGCGGTGGAGGCGGTCATCGCGGCCATGCAACGGGACCCTGCCTCGGCTCGGTCGGGGGTGCGTCTGCTCTGGGCCGTGCGTGACTATCAGCGGGCGGCGAGCCGGGCCACCAACATCGCCGAGCGGGTCGTCTATATCGCCACCGGAGAGACCATCAGCCTGGGCTGAGGGCATCGCCGTGCGCCGCTCGGCCCCTAGGCAGGGACGGTGCGGCCCCTGGCCCAGGTGCGCAGCGCGGCGATCGGATGGTCCATGACCACCGAGAGGGGCTGGGTGCGCTCGATCTCGGCGGCGATGTCGTCGCTGGTCGGCATGGCGTCGCGGGCCTGACCGGCGTACAGGGCCGAGACCACCGCCGCCTCGATCCCGGCCCCGGAGAAGCCGTCGGTGATGTTCGCCAGGCGGTCGAGATCGAAGGCGCCGGGGTCCAGGTCGCGCCGGCGCAGTTGGATGGCAAAGATCTCCCGGCGCGCCGCCCGGTCCGGGAGGTCGACGAAGAAGATCTCATCCAGCCGGCCCTTGCGCATCAGCTCCGGGGGCAGCCGCTCGATGTCATTGGCCGTGGCCACGAGAAAGACCGCCGCCTGACGCTCGGCCATCCAGGTGAGCAGGGTGCCCAGGACGCGGCTGCCCACCCCGTCTCCTTCGCCTCCCACCGCCAGCCCCTTCTCGATCTCATCGAGCCAGAGGACGCAGGGCGCCATGACCTCCGCCGTCTGCAGTGCCCGGCGGAGATTGCGCTCGGTCTCGCCGTAGAACTTGTCATAGAGGGTGCCGACGTCCAGACGCAGCAGCGGCACCCCGAAACGCCCTGCGGTCGCCTTGGCCGCCAGGCTCTTTCCGCTGCCCTGGACGCCGAGTAGCAGGACCCCGCGGGGGCGGTCCTTGAGGTTGGTCTTGCCGAGGAACGCCAGACGGCGCCGATCGAGCCAGGCCTTGAAGTTATCAAGGCCGGCCAGGTCGCCGTAGTCCGCCGTGTCGTATTCGAACGAGACGGCCCCGCCTGGGCTGAGCAGCTCATACTTGGCCCGCGTCAGCTCGCGCACGTCCTCCTGGTCCAGGACCCCGTCGTTGCGGATGGCCTGGCGGATGAGGCGCCGGGCGTCAGATTCGGTGATGCCCAGGATGTTGCGCGAGAGGCGGTCGACCGCCTCTCGATCCGCGCGAAACGGGCGGGTCGCCTCGCGCTGCCAGGCCTGCGCCTCCTCGCGAATCAGGGCCAGGATGCGGTTGCGGTCGGGTAGGCGCAGGCTGAAGCGGGCCGCCAGGTGGCGCAGCTCCGGGGGCATGTCCAGGGCATGGCTGACGAAGACCAGGGTGCGGGCCGTGTCCGCATAGCCCTGGGCCGTCTCCTTGATGAGCCGCACATGCAGGGGCTCGCCGAGAAAGGGGTGGAAGTCGAGCAGGAGATAGATGCCGCGCTCGGGCGTGACCTTGATGTAGCGCAGCACCTCCGCTGGCTCGGCGAGGCGCGCATTGGGCGGATCGTCCCACTCCAGACGGCGCAGGCCCTCGGTGAGGGTCCAACAGTACACCGGCTGGTTGATGCGCAGGGCGAGCCCGGCGAAGAGGGCGACGATGCGCGGCTCCTCCAGCGACTCGATGGACAGGATAGGGCGGTCCGAACGCAGGAGGAGCTCAAGGTCGTGCAGGTCGGTCATGACACCTCGGCGGGCGGTCGATGAGATTCGGGGCCGTTTGTGCAGACGTCGATTATTGGCCATCCTGGCCGGCGTCCGCACGTCGCGCGAGACGCGGCTGGTGCGCCCTGTTGGCCCGGGCGCCGAGCCCCCCGGCGCGGCCCCATGAGCGACCGGCAATGCCTGGCCTGTGTGGTTTGACGAGCGGGGCGCCCGTGCGTATGATCCGCAGCCCTTAGCTTCGTGACCTCGACCGCAAGCGGGGTATAGCGCAGTCTGGTAGCGCGCCTGCTTTGGGAGCAGGATGTCGGGGGTTCGAATCCCTCTACCCCGACCAACTGCGATGGCAGTCGGTGACGTGCCCCCCACCAGGCGCCGCCAGGGAAGCGCCGCCAGTAGGCGCCCGTAGCTCAGTCGGATAGAGCAACGGCCTTCTAAGCCGTGGGTCGCAGGTTCGAATCCTGCCGGGCGCGCCAAACGCCCCGCCGGGATTTTTGCCGGGGCTGGGTGAAGACTTGCTGCCCTGGTCAGCCCGGCGGCCGCAAGGAGGCAGGCGCCCTTGGCGCGGGGTCGCCGAGGCCAGTTTCGACGGTGGACGTAGCTCAGTCGGTAGAGCGCAGGATTGTGATTCCTGTGGTCGTGGGTTCGATCCCCATCGTCCACCCCAAGGTGCCGTTCAGCGGCCAACTCGGCCTTTCTTTTGGGCCGTTGACGACTGAGGACGAAGTCGTAGAATCAAGTCGTCAACCCTTCCTGGGTCGTTAGCTCAGCTGGTAGAGCAGTGGACTCTTAATCCATCGGTCGTAGGTTCGAATCCTACACGACCCACCAATTAAAACAGCGGCTTAGGCCGCTGTTTTCGTTTGAGCCCCGAGCGCATCCGCAGCAAACGCCAATGGCTGCGCTTGATGCCGGGGTGCCGGGGCCTCGCCCGAGCCCGCAACGCGCACGGGGCACGACCCTGGGGCACCGATGGGCCGTCCCGTCACCAGGGCAGGGCCGTGCCGTCGAGGCGCAGGAAGGCCCCGGACATCCCGAGCTCGAAGCCATCCACGAGGGCGAGCATGGCGGCCACGCTCGCTTCGGGCATGGTCCCCGCCGAGGGCCCGCCCATGCGCGTGCGCACCCAGCCAGGATGCACCAGCAGAACGCCGATCCCCAGGGGTCGGAGCTCCAGGGCCAGCCCGTGCATTGCCGCGTTGAGCGCGGCCTTGCTCGATCGGTAGGCATAGTTGCGCGGCGTGTCGATGCGGGCAATGCTGCCCATGTCGGAGCTGATCGTTAGGACCAGGGGGCGGTTGCCACGCGCAAGATGGGGCAGGAACGCCTCGGTGACCCGCATCGGCCCGAGGGTGTTGACCCGCAGGGTCTCCTGCCAGGACTCATAGTCGATGCTGCCAATGAGGTCCCGGCCCCAGTGCTCGAAGTAGACGGCGGCGTTATTGATCAGCAGATCCAGCGCCTCGCCCTGCAAGGCCGCCGCAAGCGCTGCGATCTGGTCGGGGGCGGTCACGTCCAGGCGGTCGACGCGCACACGGGGGTCCTGGGCCGCCAGGGTGCGCAGGTCGAGCGCCTGCTCGGGATCGCGGCAGGTCGCGATGGTGCGCCAGCCGCGCGCGGCGCATTGGCGGACCCACTCCAGGCCGAGGCCGCGGCTGCTGCCGGTGATGAGCACCGTCGTCATGGCCGCAGTCTAGCCGATGACCGTCCACATCAGGCGGTTGGACTTCGGATCAGCATCGTCTTCATCCTCGCCTGTGTCCCTTCGCGCAGCGCTTGGTCTGCTCCCTCGGCTATCATTGCGCTGACCACAGCCCTGGCATTGGGTCAGGGATGTCCGCCTAGCCCTTGCTCGGTCCATGACCCTGGCCAATCCACCGGAGATCCAGATGAAGACCATCACCCGCCTGGTCGCCCTGTGCGGCGCGCTGACCGCCGGTTGTGCGTACGGAACAGACCCGGCCGACCGATGGCTGTTTACCCGGATGAGCGACCTCGACTACGCACGCATGATCTGCGAGCGCGTGGACATCCAAGATGACGCCACCTGTGTCAACCGGATGCTCGACGTCTATGCCAATCCGGCGGAGGCTGAGTTTCCGCCCGAACAGTCGACCTCTGGGCCCTTCCTCATCATGCTGGGGGCCGACAACTACTACGGCTGGTACCGCTCCCACCCGTTTGCCGCCGACTTCCGCGTCACGAATGGTCGGACCATCTGCCGGGGCGGCTATAACGCCTTCATGGGAGCCACCGATGCGGTCTTCGCGGTGCAATGCGACGATGGGCGCCATGGCACGGCGACTACTGTCCGGGACACCAGCGGGCGCAACGGCGTTGGCACCCTGACGATGAGCGACGGTAGCGTTGGGCGCATCATCTTTGGCCGCGATGTCCTGCAGGGGACGCCTGCCGCGGGCTGACGGCCGGCGCCGCTCTGGGTCGCGGAGCCTACCGCGTCCAGGGGCTCTGCCAGCACCTTGGCGGCGCGGCGTGTCGGGATCCCCAGGACGCCCCCTCTCGCCTGCGACCTTGGCTCCTGCCGCCAGGGTTTTGGCCCTCGCAGGCGAGGGAGACGCTTGGGGCCGGGTCGCCGACGAGGGACGAGGATCGTGCCCGGACACACCCTGCGAGTGCCGCCCCACTGACGACCACGAGCATCAGACGCCTTATGGAATACAAAGATTACTACAAGATCTTAGGGGTCTCCCGGGACGCCTCCCAGGACGACATCAAGCGGGCCTTTCGCAAGCTGGCCCGCAAGTATCATCCGGATGTCAGCAAGGAGCCCAATGCCGAGGCGCGGTTCAAGGAGGTCAACGAGGCCAACGAGGTCCTGCGCGACCCCGAGAAGCGGGCGGCCTACGACGCCCTGGGCAGCGGCTGGCAGTCAGGGCAAGAGTTTCGCCCGCCCCCGGGCGAGGGCTTTAGCCACCGCGAGTTCCGTTTCAGTACCGAGGACGCGGCGGAGTTCAGCGACTTTTTCTCCAGTCTGTTCGGCGGCCGGGGTGCCGCGCCGCGCGGCGAGCCGCGCCCGCGGCGAGGCCGCGACCAGACCGCGCGGTTGCGCATCCGCTTGGAGGACGCCTTTCACGGTGCCACCCGCCAGCTTCAGATCGATGCCCCCGAGCTCGGCCCCGACGGTCAGGTTGCCCGCCGCCCGCGGACCCTCAATGTGCGCATCCCGGCCGGGGTTACCCAGGGCCAGCAGATCCGCTTGGCCGGACAGGGATCTCCGGGGGTCAAGGGCGGTACCGCCGGGGATCTGTTCTTGGAGATCGACTTCGAGCCACACCCCTTCCTGCATCCGGAGGGGAAGAACATCCACCTGAACCTGCCCATCTCCCCCTGGGAGGCGGCCCTTGGGGCCACGGTGTCTGTGCCCACCCTGGGCGGACCCGTCAGTCTCAAGATCCCGCCTGGGACCCAGACTGGCCGGCGGCTGCGGCTGAAGGGGCGCGGCCTGCCCGGGGACCCTCCCGGCGACGCCTATATCCAGATCGAGATCGTTACCCCGCCGGCCGACACCGAGGAGGCCAAGGCGGCCTATCGTCGCCTGGCCGAGGCTTGTCCCTTCAATCCACGCGCCAAGCTCGGAGTCTGATCCATGAACACGCCAGCGAGCGACCTCGAAGGCGTCGTGCTCGACGAGCGCGTCACCGTCACCTTTACCGAGCTTGCCCAGTTATGTGGGTCCGACGACGAGGTGGTCCGCCTGCTCGTGGCCGAGGGGGTCCTGCATCCCCTTGGTTCCCGCCCCGAGGAGTGGCGCTTTAGCGGCATCGAGATCCGCCGGGCTCGCCGGGCGCTGCGCTTGCAGCGGGACCTCGACCTGAACCTGGCGGGAACCGCATTGGCCATCGATCTGCTCGACGAGGTCGATGCCTTGAGGGCGCGCATCAGGGCCCTGGAGGCACTGCTTGAGTTCGGGGCCTAGGGTCCCTGGCCTGGGAGGGATCCGCGCCAACGTCCGAGACCTGCCCATACAGGGTCCCATCGCGGGCTCCCTAGGCGCCCCACCACCTTGACCGCAAGTTGAGCGAACGGCCATGGCGAAACCCGAGATCTTGGGCCAGATGTCTGCCCTCCAGGGCCTGCTGCGCGACCTCCTCCAGGAAGAGCCCGACGACGCCCTCCCGGTCCCGGGTCTCGGGACCCTGGGCTGGTGCCTGGGCCGCTCCGTCTATCGGGAGCTTTATTGGTTGCGGGAGGTGGTCTGTGGGGAGGCAGACCTGAGCGCGCGGGTCCGCCACCTGTTCGGGGAAGAGGCCGGTTCCGGCCCTGTGCCCGACCCGGCGGCCCGCTGCCCCTTGCTGCCGCCGACCCCCCATCTGTTGCGCTGGGCGCGGGAGATTCAGGACGAGGATTTGCGCCGGCTGGCGACCCCTGGGGCGCTGCCCGGCCATCCCCTGCTGGCCGAAGACCGACTGACTTGGTACCTGCTGCAGGAGTCTGCCAAGGACTTCGAGCGCATGCTGGCGGTGCGCCTGGCACGTCGGCTGGGGCGGGCGGAGCCCCGGGCCTATCGGGTTGCCGCGCCGCTTGCCCCTCGACCGCCCCTCGCGGATGCCCATCGGGACTTGGTTGAGGTGACCCAGGGGCACTACCGCATCGGGTCGCGTCACGAGCCCTTCGCCTACGACAATGAGCTGCCACCTCAAGCGGTGGAGCTCTCAAGCTACCGGATCGCACGCCTGCCGGTCACCAATGCGCAGTATCTGGGCTTCATGGAGGCGGGCGGTTATGCCGACCCTGACCTTTGGGGTGACGCCGGGCGCCGCTGGCTCGCCGCCAATCCGGTCGGGGCTCCCCTGCACTGGCGGCAGGACGTGGACGGTTGCTGGTATGGGGTCGGCCTGACGGGGGTCGCCGCCGACCTCCCGCCGGATCAGCCCGTGTCAGGGATCAACCGCCATGAGGCCCAGGCCTACACCAACTGGGTCTCGGGTCTGGGCGGCAGCGGCGCGGGTGCCGTCCTGCAGCACGAATACCAGTGGGAGGTGGCAGCACGCGCGGGGGTCATCGAGGGCACGGGCCGGGTCTGGGAATGGTGCGCCAACCCCCTGCACCCTTACCCGGATTACTCGCCCTTCCCAGATCCGCACGGCGCCCGGGTCTTCGCCCTGGGCTCTGTCAGCCTGCGCGGGGCAAGTCTCCACACCCAGCGCTGCCTGCGCCGGGCTAGCCTGAGGCACTGGTCCGATCCGACCGAGCGCAGGGGATTCGCGGGCATGCGCTTGGTCTTTCCGCCGACCTGAGGGTCTTTGGCCCAGCGCTGCGGCTGCTTGGCTGAGTGGCACGGGGCCCGAGCGGGGGGGCGGGAATCGGCGCGCAGGCCTGGGCTGGGCTCTGGGCGGTTTCGCCGACTCTGGACGCGAAATTGCCGCCATGTCTTATAATCCTCACGCCAGCCTAGGTTACTCGCCGGGGCTGGCCACAGGCTCACAACGTCAAGTCGAGGAGGAAGACGATGAAGAATCTCACCAGTGCAGTTGCCGTCGCCGTGGTGATCGGCGGCGCGACCCTGTTCACCGCTCAGAGCGCTAGCGCCTTCTGGGGCGGCGGTCCCTGGTACGGTGGTGGCCCCTGGTATGGCTATGGCTGGGGCGGCCCCTACGGTTGGGGCTATCCCTACGGCTGGGGCTATCCCTACGGCTGGGGCGGCTACGGTTACCCTTACTACGGCGGCTGGGGCGCCTATGGATACCCCTATGGTTACGGCTACGCGTATCCCTACGCGGTGGCCCCGGTGACCGTCGCGCCCGCGGCACCCTCGTCCTCGTCGGCCAAGTAAGACGGCGGCACAGTCCCGCGCCGGGCCGTGGGGGCTCAGGCAAGGGGTGGGCCTGCCCACCCCTTGCCCTTCCTAGGGGCGCAGGGGGCACCGCTCGAGGCTCCCCATCTCCGGCCAGCCATGGTGCCCACCTATCCGCCCCATCGTTACAGCGATGACCTGGTGCTGCGGGTCCCGCCGGCCCTGTGGCTGGTCATGGTGTTCCTGGTCCGCCATCTGGCCTTGCTCGGGATCACCTTTCTTCCGACCATGGGGCCGGAGATCCTCGGGCTGCGTGGGCTCGTGAAGCCGCACGTCTTGGTGGCCGACCTCGTCGCCTTGCCGGTTCTGATCGCTGCCGCCCGGCGCCGTCCCCAGGCCAGTCGCGCCGTGCGGGCGGTCTGGCCCCACGGACGGACCCTGCTGACGGTGTCCGCCCTGGCCTTTCCGATCTTGGCGCTCGGCGGGCTGCTCGCCTCGGGGCGTCCCCTGGTCCTGGGTATCGACGCCCCCCTGTTGGCGAGCCTCTGCGTCAGCTTGACCGCTGCGCTCTACCTCTGGCGCTCGCCCCTTGTGCGAGACGTCTTTCGCGACTTTCCGGCGACCGCCAGGGCTCGGGTTGAACCAAGACGGCGCAAGCGCCAACTGTGAGGGACAGACGTAACGACCCGAGGCGCCGACCTTGATCCTGAATGCCCTGCGCGAAGGGCTCGGACGTTTGATCGTCCTTGCCGATGTCATGACCCGCCCCAAGCCGCTCCAGCGCCCGCCTGAGCGTCAGCGCGAGGTCGAGGCGCAGACCCGCCATCTTTCCCTGTACCAGTTTTACGCCTGCCCGTTTTGCGTGAAAGCCCGCCGTGCCCTGCACCGGCTGAACCTGCCGGTGGGGGTGCGCGACGCCCAGCACGACCCAGTCCACCGCTCAGCCCTGCTCGCTGGAGGCGGTAAGATCCAGGTTCCTTGCCTGCGCATCGACGGCCAGGACGGCACCCGCTGGATCTACGAGTCCAGCGACATCATCGCCTACCTGGAGCGGCATTTCGGCCCGCCCGACGGAGCGACCTGAGACCGGTCAGCCGCGGCGCCGATGACCCAGGCCGAGCGCCGGGACCAGGCCGTGCGGTCCGATGCCGCCTGACCGATGAGGGCCGGCTCGCGCGTGGCACCTGGGCGAGGCACAGGCTGATGTGCTGCCGATCGGCAATCACCCACGGCTGCGGAGGCGGCGACGTCACACATGCTGGAGCACCTCGCACAAATCCTCCTGCTTCTGGGGGTTGCGGTGGCCGTGGTGGTCAGCTTCCAGCGGCTGCACGTCCCGACCAGTCTGGGCTACCTGCTGGTGGGGGTAATCCTGGGGCCCCATACCGCTGGCCCCACGGTCTATGTGCCCGAGTTCGAGGCGCTGGCCGAGTTCGGCGTGGTCTTTCTGCTGTTCACCATCGGTCTGAACTTCTCCCTGCCCCAGCTGCATGCGCTGCGTCACCAGGTGCTCGGGCTCGGGACCGGACAGGTCGTCCTCACCACGGCGGCGGTCGGCCTGATCCTGTGGTTGACCGGCCTCTCGGCTGCGGGGGCCTTCGTCATGGGCGCCGTTTTCGCCCAGTCGTCGACCACCATCATCGGCAGCCTGCTGAGCGAGCAGGGCGAGGAGAACACCCGCCACGGGCGCCTCGGGCTTGCCCTGTCCGTGTTTCAGGACGTGACGGCCGTGCCCTTCCTGGTGATGATCCCGGTGCTGGGTGCCTCCGCTGGCGCCGATGCCCTGGCCGGGGCCCTGGGGTGGTCGCTGGCGAAGGGGGTGGCGGCCTTCGCCCTGGTGTTCCTGATCGGCCGCTACCTCCTGCGCCCCCTGTTTCACCTGGTTGCCGACCGCCGCTCCGCCGAGGTCTTCACCCTGGCGGTGCTGCTGGTGGCCCTGCTCGCCGCTTGGACCACCAGCAGCCTGGGGTTGTCGCTGGCCTTCGGCGGCTTCCTGGCCGGCATGATGCTGGGGGAGACCGAGTTCCGTCACCAAGTGGAGTCGAGCATCCGCCCCTTCCGCGACGTGTTGCTGGGGCTATTCTTCGTCGGTGTCGGCATGCGCTTCGACCCGGCGGCGGTGCCGCCGATCTGGCACTGGGCCGTGCTCGGTGCGCTGCTCATGCTGGTGACCAAGACCCTGATCGTCGCGGGGAGCCTGCGTGCCACCCGGATCGATGCGGCCGTCGCCTGGCGCACGGGCCTGCTGCTTGCGGTGGGCGGTGAGTTTGGCTTCGCCCTGATCGCCATCGCCCTGGATGCCAACGTGATCGACCCCCGGCTGGGGCAGATCGCCCTGACCTCGGTTCTGTTCTCCATGATCGCTGGCGCCGTCCTGATTCGGTTCAACCGCGCCATCGCCATGTGGCTGGTCAAGGGCGGGCGCGATGCGGCACCATCGCTCCCGGACATCGGCACTGAGGTCGCCGATGCGCCGCCGGAGCAGCAGGTTGTGGTCGGCGGTTACGGGCGGGTGGGGCACGCGGTCGCGGTGCTGTTGAAGGCGAGCGGTGTACCCTTCGTCGTGTTTGATACAGACCCGAAGCGGGTCGCGCAGGGACGCTGTGATGGACATGCGGTGCTGTACGGCGACATCGCCGACCCCGAGCTGCTGGCCGCCATCCATGTGGAGCAGGCATCCCTCGTGGTGATCACCGTAGACAGGGCGGCCACGGCGCTGCGGGCCGTGGCCGCCCTGCGCGCCCGCTGCCCACAGGTGCCCATCGTCGCGCGGGCCCGTGACCTGCAGACGAGCGCCCAGTTGCTCGATGCCGGGGCTACCCATGCCTATCCTGAGGCGATCGAGGCGAGTCTACGCCTCGGGGCGACCGCCCTGCGGATCCTGCGTGTCCCGGTCGATGCGATCGACCTGGTCGTCCAGGACGTGAGGGATTGGGGCTACCAGCCCGTGCTCGATCACGAGCCGAAGCCGACACCGAATCCGGAGCAGGAGCAGGAGCGCGGCGCGCGTCCGCCAGCCGATGGAGGCGTTTGAGATGAGGCGATTCAAGAACATCCTGTGCGCGATCGAGCCCGAGGCGGGGTGCCACGCTGCCGTGGAGCGGGCGGTGACCCTGGCGGAGAACAATCAGGCCCATCTGACCCTGGTTGCGGTCGCCGACCTCGCCCTGGCCAGCGGCGGGCTGGGTCCACGGCCGCGGGACGCCCTGGGCTTGAGCGCAACCCTCGAAGGACTTGCCGCGCCCTACGCTGGGCGTCTCACCGTCCGCACCCGCGTCCTGCAGGGGACACCCGTGCTGGAGCTGATCCGCCAGGTCCTGAGAGGCAAGCACGATCTCCTCATCAAGGTGGCCGAGCAGGCGGACTGGCTGGAGCGGCTGCTGGGCAGCGACGACATCGAGCTGCTGCGCAAATGTCCCTGTCCCCTGTGGCTCTGCCGTGCAGACGAGCCGAGCAACTATCGGAGCATCCTCGTCGCGGTGGACCCGGACGATTCCTATCCGGCGGCCGAGCTCGAGGCGCGCCAGGCCCTGAACCGGCAGGCCCTGGAGATGGCGGTGTCATTGGCCCTGTCTGATTTCGCCGAGCTGCACCTCGTGCATGTCTGGGATGCGGTCGGTGAGGCCGTGATGCGGGGGGCCATCCTAGCGGTGCCGCAGGGGCAGGTCTCCGCCTATGTCGACCAGGTGCACCAGCGCCGTGCGGCCCATGTCGATGCCCTGCTGCGCGAGGTGACCGGCCGGGTCGGCGGCGATGCCATCGCCTACCTCAAGCCCCAGGTGCATCTCATCAGGGGGCAAGCGCGCGAGGAGATCCCGGCCTTGGCCAAGCGTCTGGGGTCCGACCTCATCATCATGGGGACCGTCGCCCGAACAGGCGTGCCCGGCCTCCTCATGGGCAACACGGCGGAGGCGATCCTCGACCGGATCGACTGCGCCGTCCTGGCCATCAAGCCGCCTGGCTTCGTGACGCCCATCGCCCTGGATGGGTGACGGGTCTCGCGGCGTTCTAGGTGTTGGGCGGCCCGGACCTTGGCCGATCCGCGAGCAGGCGCTGGATCACTAGCCCGGCGAGGGTCAACCCGAACAGAGCGGGCAGGTAGCTGAGGGTGCCGTTGATGGCCCTGGGGCGGCCGCGCCCGGTCGGCTCTGGCGGCAGGGGGGGCATCGGCGGCTCCTCGGACCAGACCGCCAGCACACCCCGGCCGATGCCCCGCCGGCGCAGCCTCTGGCGTACCACACTCGCCAGGGGACAGCCGCGTGAGTCCATGAGGTCGCCGCCGCGGATGCGCGTCGGGTCCAGGCGTCCGCCGGCCCCCATGCTGCTGGCGACGGGGACGCCGGCGCCGCTGCAGGCGGCGATCAGGGCGACCTTGCTGCTCAGGCTGTCGATGGCGTCGACGACCTGGTCGAAGCCGCCGGCCACCAACTCCGGCATCTCGGCTGCCGAGAGGAAGCGCTCGACCAGGGTCAGCCGGCAGGCTGGGTTGATGTCGAGGACGCGCTCGCCCATGACCTCGACCTTGGCACGGCCCAGGGTGGAGCCCAGGGCCAGGAGCTGGCGGTTGAGGTTGGAGGGGGAGACCCGGTCAGGGTCGGCCAGGGTCAGGTGGCCGACGCCCGCCCGGGCCAGGGCCTCGGCGGCGAAGGAGCCCACCCCGCCGAGCCCGGCCACCAGGATGCGAGCCCCGCGCAGCCGCGCGACCCCCGCATCGCCCACCAGGATGCGGGTGCGCTCGAAGAGCGGGGCGTCAAGCTCGGCAGGCGGCCCCGGCGGTGTGCCGGCCATGCGGGGTCAGGCGATGCCGAGCACGGCGCGTGCATTGGCCGTGGTCTGGGCAGCCAGCGCGGCCGGATCCGCGTCGCGCACCTCGGCCAGGGCGGCCAGGATGTCCGGCAGGTAGGCAGGGCTGTTGCGCTCGCCCCGGTGGGCCGCGACCGTGAGATCCGGGGCGTCGGTCTCCAGGACGATGGCCTCGATGGGCAGGGCGCGGGCGAGTGGCCTGAGCCTCAGCGACCGCTCGAAGGTCAGCATGCCCCCGAAGCCAAGCTTGAAGCCGAGCTCCAGGTAGCGCCGGGCCTGCTCCAGGCTGCCGTTGAAGGCGTGGGCGATGCCGCCCCGCACCCGGATCCGCTTCAGCGTGTCGAGCACCTGATCGTGGGCCTTGCGGACATGGAGCAGGACCGGCAGCCCGGCGTCCCTGGCCAGCGCGAGCTGAGCCTCGAACAGGGCCTGCTGGCGGGCGGGGTCCAGATCGCGCTCGTGGAAGTCGAGCCCGATCTCGCCGACGGCCAGGGGCCGCTCCTCGACCAGCGCCCGCCCCAGGGCCGCGACGTGCTCCGGGCGGTGCTGGGCAAGATAGATCGGGTGCAGGCCCAGGGCCGGGTGCAGGTCGGGGCCGCTGGCACAGAGCCGCAGCAGCCGCGCCCAGCCGGCGGCATGGATGGCGGGGACCACGATGCCCACCAGCCCAGCGGCGCGGGCAGCGGCGAGGACTTGATCCCGATCGGCGTCGAACGCCTCCACGTCCAGGTGGCAATGGGTGTCGATCAGGGCCGGGAGCCGAGCGGCGGCCTCGCCCGGGCTCATGCAGTCGCGCCCTTCTTGTCGCGGACGTAAAGTGCCTTGTGGGGACCGCCGCCCACCTGGCGCTCCTCCACCTCGAAGATCCCCACGGCCTTGACCAGGCCGCTGAGCTTGGCATAGCCCCAGGTGCGGGAGTCGAACTCCGGGGCGAGCTTGGCGACGGTGGAGCCCACGACCCCGAGCTCAGCCCAGCCGCTGTCGTCCGAGGCGGCAGCGACGGCATTGCGCAGGAGGTGGACGAGCTTGGTGTCCTGCTTCAGCTCCTTGGCGGATGTGCGGCCCGCCGGTGCCGCACCGGCAGCCTCCTCGCGCAGCAGCTCGACGAAGATGAACTTGTCGCAGGCGGCGACGAAGGGCTCGGGTGTCTTCCTCTCACCGAAGCCGTAGACCGCGACCCCCGACTCGCGCAGCCGCGAGGCGAGCCGGGTGAAATCGCTGTCGCTCGAGACGATGCAGAAGCCGTCGAACTTGCCCGTGTAGAGCAGGTCCATGGCGTCGATCATCATGGCCCCGTCGGTGGCGTTCTTCCCGGTGGTGTAGCGGAACTGCTGCATGGGCTGGATGGAGTGGCGCAGCAGCGTGGGCTTCCAGGACCCCAGGTTGGGTAGGGTCCAGTCCCCGTAGATACGCTTGACGTGGGCGGTGCCGTATTTGGCGATCTCGGCCAGCAGCCCCTCGACGATGGACGCCTGGGCGTTGTCGGCATCGATCAGGACGGCGAGCCTGCGGTTTTCCACCTCGGCCATGGGCGCTGGACTCCTGTGCGGTTGGCCTGCTAAGGCCGCATTGGGGGCTGGTCAAACGCCGGCCGCTCGTTGGCGGCCGCCATTACCACATGAGGTCGTCGGGGACCTCGTAGCCGGCGTAGGGGTCGTCGGTGCTCGGATCCGCCCCCGCATGGCCGGCGGATTGAGCCCGCTCTTGGACGGGGTTCTGAACCAGGATCAGGCCTGGATTGCGTGCCCGCACCCGGTCGGCGACCTCGGCAGGGATCAGCTCGTAGAAGTGATCCTGACGCACCAGTGCCAGCCGTCCGCTGGCCAGGGCGCGTTGCTGCTCGGGGGTGACATAGATCCGCTTGAGGGCCTTGCCGTCGGCGAAGTTAAAGGCGATCTCGGCGCGGTCGCGGGTGATGCGGTGGGCGTGGATGAGCTGGCGCAGCTCGTTGGCCAGGGCCGTCTGGCGGGCCGCTTCCTCTCGCTCGCGATTGAGCGCCCGGTCGCGCTCCGCCTTCTCGGCCCTGGCCTGCTCCGCGCGCCGGCGGCGCTCCTGGGCCTCGGCGTCGGGGGCGCCGCCGCGGGCCTTCGAGCCCTTGTGCTTCTCGGTCCTGGTCTGCCTGGCCTTCTGCTGGGAGACCAGTCCGGCCTTGAGCAACTGTTCCTGAAGGGAGCTGGCCACCTATTGCCTCCAATGGTGCTGGGCCCACGATTGCGCGCAGAGGATGTCCCACCGGGCGCCTGGGATGCAAGCCTGGGAGGGACGTACCGAGCCTGCCGGCCTGTGGAAACCTGTGCCAGGTCTTGCCATGCCAGGTAGAATCCCGGGCCGTCGCCGCACCCCTGGCGCCCGTTCGGCTGGCGCGGCCGGGCGTGCCGGCCAGGCCAGGTCGGCGGCCTGCTGCCTGCCATCAACCCCACTGAGGACTTTGATCATGAAGCGACGTTTGGCCTTGTTCGTCCCAGCCCTGCATGGGGCCCTGCTCGGCGCCGTACTGGTGGCCCCGATCCCGAGCCGCGCCGCCGATGCGATCAATATCGGCTACGTGGACATGCAGGAGGTACTGGAGAAGAGCAAGCTCGGCCAGCGCGCCCAGGCGACCCTGAAGGAGAAGTTCGGGCCCAAGCAAGAGGAGTTTTCCAAGGAGGAGCAGTCCATCCGTCAACAACAGCAGACCCTCGAGCGTGACAAGCCGCTCATGAGCAAGGACCAGATCAAGAAGAAGGAAGATGAGCTGCAGAAGGCCATCGAGTCCTTCCAGAAAACCGCCGGCACGACCCAGCAGGAGCTGCTCAAGGAGCAGCAGAAGCTCGGCCAGGCGGTGGTCGGCCCCGCCCGGGAGGTCATCCAGGCCCTGTCCAAGGAGAAGAAGATGAGTGTGGTCTTCGAGCGCCAGCAGGCTGGGCTGCTCTACATCGATGGGGCTCTAGACCTGACCAAGGAGGTCATCAAGCGCTTGGACGACCGCGCCAAGTAGGCCTGGGCCGAGGGGCTGGCGGAGGCTCGTCGTGCGTTACCGCATCCTGCCCGTGACCCCGTTCGAGCAGAACTGCACCCTGCTCTGGTGCGAGCGGACCGCGCAGGCGGTCGTTGTGGACCCGGGCGGGGAGGTGGGGCGTATCCTCGCCGCCATTCGCGACCAAGGCGTGACCGTCACCAAGATCCTCTTGACCCACGGTCACATCGATCACGTCGGCGGCGCCGCCGAGCTGGCCGAGCGGCTGGGCGTCGGGGTGCTGGGTCCGCACCCGGACGATGCCTTCCTACTGGACGCGCTGCCAGAGCAGGCGAGGATGTTCGGCTTCCCCACGGTGATGCCATTTCGCCCAGGCCAATGGTTGGATCAGGGCGAGCGGGTCATGGTGGGGGAGTCGGTCCTCGAGGTGATCCACTGCCCGGGCCACACGCCGGGCCACATCGTCTTCTATGACCGCGAGGGCGGCCTCGCCCAGGTCGGAGACGTCCTGTTCAAGGGGTCCATCGGGCGGACGGATTTCCCCCGCGGCAAGCACCAAGCCCTGCTGGAGTCGATCCGCACGCGCCTATTCCCCCTGGGCGACGCCGTGCGCTTCATCCCAGGACATGGCCCTATGTCCAGCTTCGGGGCCGAGCGCCGCAGTAATCCCTTCGTTGGAGAGGGCCGCCCCTAGGGAGATGCTGATCAAATGCCCTCGCGGCATTTGATCCGCTCGCGTCCCGCGACGCGCGCGTGGCGGGACGCTCCGTTTTCCAGGGCTTAAGGCCCTCGAAACGGGTGGGCCATCCCTGGCGCGCACGGGAAGCGCCATCAATCAGCGCTTCCCTGGGTGTTCCCTGGGGGGTTAACGGCCGACAAATACCGAAGCTGAACAAATCAATGGGAAGACCAGCGGAAACTGTGCTTTAATTGCCCAAACGGAGGAAACCGATTCATGGGCAAAGTCGCTCCGGAACCTTTGGTCTCCCAACGGACCCACAGCGGCAAGAGCTACTGGGTCCGTAATATCCTGGCCTCGACCCGGGACAACGCAGACGCCGCCGACCCGGCCCCCGTGGCCAGGGGCGCGTCCAAGTCTCCCGCCAGCAAGAAACGCTTCGTCGAGCCTTATCGACTGAGCGATGAGCAGCGTGCGGCCATGCTGGCCCCCCTTGCGGAGCGCGGCATCGGCGATCCGGAAAGCCGCGAGCTCTTCGCGGCGGCCCTGGCGTACGACCTGGCGACCTGTTATGAGCTGACCGTGGCCAACGCGGGGCCAACGGCTGAAGTGCCGGCTGAACAGGCGACCGAACCGGCACCGGACGAGGCTGCGGAGCGGCGGCGCCAGGTCGTCGCGAAGGGCGCGACGCGCAAGGCCGCCCAAAAAGCGGCGTCGGACCCGCAGCTCGCCGAGCTCGCCGAGGCCGCGCGGGCACTGGCAGCCCGGTTCGACGCCCTCGGGGGCGAGGCCCGCGCACGCCTGCTGCGAGGGCTGCGCGAGGCGGATCTCTTCCGCCGTGGCTACGACGATGCCTACCTCTCGGCCCTGCAGGGCGAGCTGCTGCGGCTCGCTCAAGGAGGCGTGGCGCCCGATGAGGCCGAGACGGCGAGGCCGGCGCAGGCCGCGCCGCCCCCCGAGCGCCAAGCGGCACCCAAGCCATCGCCCGCAGCACGACAGTTTATCGCCCGGGCGGCCGGTGCCTTCGAGCAATGCTTCGACCAGGCCCCCACCGCCCAAGTGGGCGGGCCCTTCGCCGCCATGCTCAAGGCCTTGGTCTCCATTACCGGCGTGCGCATCCCGACCGATGCGCGCAACCTGGCCGAGCTGCTCAAGCGCGCCTGAGCGGCCATCGCCGGCGCGTGGCCGGCACGAGCTGGTCTCAAACGGCGAGACATGCGCCGCTGACCCCATGTCGGAGCTGGGCTATCTCGTCCTTGTCGCCTTGGCCGTCCTGGCGGCAACGATGCTGCGGCTCCTGTTGGCCAGCCGCCCGTTGCGCGGCCGCCCCATCAGCGACCTCGCGAGCCTGTTTCCGCAGCTCGGCCCAGGCCAGAGTCCGGATCAGGGTCAGGTCCAGAGTCAGGGCAATCGCTGGGGCAAGGCGGCCATCTACTGCTACAGCCGCCACTGCGGCCCATGCCGGCGCCTGACACCGGCCATCGACACCCTGCGTGAGGCGCATCCCAACCTGCTCAAGCTCGACGTCGCGGAGCACCCGGCGGAGGCTCGCCGCCTGGGCATCCAGGTCACACCCACCATCCTGCTGGTGGAGCATGGTAGGGTCCTGAAGGCCATCGTCGGCGCGCAAGGGCTTGCCGCGGTCAAGGTCTTCCTCGACAGCGCCTGAGGGCTGCGGGGCCTTTGCCCCCGTGGCACTGGGCGAGTCTTCGCACAGGTTGCGAACATCGGGCGGCGCGCCGCGGCTGCCGCCCCATCTCGGTTTACAATAGTCGGCCACGTCGCCCTGCCCAACCCGATGGGGTCGAGATGTTCAGACGCTTCCTCAACGCGAGAAAACGGACGCCTGCGACAGAGGATCAGACATCCCTTGTCCGAATTGCGCGCAGTCACGAGGACCCGGCGGCGCGGCGCGATGCGTGCCGGCGCCTGCGCGATCTGCCCGTGCTCCTGGCCGTCGTCGCCGAAGACGACGATGCCGGGGTGCGCGAGATTGCCATCGGGCGCTACCGCAACCTGATCTGCGGGCTTGAAGACCAGCCGTTGGACATCGAGCTCCGTCTGGCAGCGCTGGCGGATCAGGATGACCCGCGCATCCTGGAGTATGTGGCCGTCAACGCCTTGGACGCGGGGGTGCGTCACGCCGCGATTGCGCGCGTGGCCAACCCGACGGTCCTCGCAACCTGTGCGGTCCACGACGCCCTAGCGGCCAATCGCGCAGCCGCCGCCGGCCTGCTGGAGGACCGCCATGCGCTGGAGCAGGTGGCCCGTCAGGCGGCCAAGCGCGACAAGAACGTCTACCGCTTGGTGCGCCAAAAGCTCAAGGTCATCCAAGAGCGCGAGGAGCTACCGCGGCGGGCCCGTGCCCTGTGCGACGAACTGTGCGAGAAGCTCGATCGCCTCGGCCGCTTCGACACCTGGTCCCAGGACCTCGCCCTGCTCGCGCACCTCGACCGGCAGTGGGCCGAGATGGAGCCCCATGCCGACGCGACCTCGCGCGAACGCTATGCGTCCCAGAGGGCCCGGTTCCTGGATGCTTACTCGGCCTACCGCGAGGCCAACGCCGCGCAGATCGCCGCCGAGGAGGCACGCAGCGCCCTGCGCGCCGAGCGCCGCGCCCTCCTGGCCGAGCTGGCCCAGGCCGCGGCCCTCGAGGACGAGGCCGCGATCGCCGAGACCTGTGCGCGGATCGGGGAGCGTTGGGGCGCCCTCGAGTCCCTGCCGTCCTCCGAGCAGACAGCGGCCGAGGGTGAGTACGCTGAGCTCCTGCGCCAAGCCGAGCAGCGGCGCGAGGCCCTGCGGGCGCAACGCAGCGCCAATGACCGGCTCGCGCGGCTCAAGGCCGCGATGCAGCAGCGCCTAGGCCAGGCCAAGCCCCTGGACCACAAGGACGTCCAGCACCTCATCGAGCAGGCGGGGCCGGCCCTGGCCACGCCTGGGGTGTCCCATGGGTTGCGTGAGGCGTTCCAGCAGGTGCGCAAGGAGCTGGAGGCGCGGCTCGCCAAGCAGCGCAAGCACGCCGCCCAGCGGTTGCGAGAGGTGCCCGAGCGCCTGGCCGAGCTGGAGACGCACCTTGCCGCGGGGGAGCTCAAGGCCGCTGAGCCCCTGCTGCAGAGCCTTGAGGCCGGGCTAGAGCTGGCCCAGGTCAGCGGCCTGCCGCGCCCCGACCATGCCCCCCTGAGCGAGCGTCTGCACGCCCTGGCGCCTCGTGTCCGGGAGTTGCAGCACTGGCGCAAATGGGGTGCCGACCAGCACCGCCAAGGGCTCCTGGAGGCGATGGAGTCCCTGGCGACGGCTGACCTGTCGCTGGAGGCCGTGTCGCTGCGCCTGCATGATCTTCAGATGGAGTGGAAGACCCTGGACAAGGGCGGAGGGGCGCCCGTTAACCATGCCCTTTGGCAACGCTTCCATGCGGTCTCCCAGCAGGTCTACGAGCGCTGCCGGCCCTATCTTGAGGCCCAGGCGCGGGAGCTGGAGGAGAACCGCCTGAAACGCGAGCGGGTCTGCGAAGAGCTCGAGCACTTCCTCGACCAGGTGGACTGGGCGCGCATGGACTGGAAGAAGGCGGTCCGCGCCGAGCGCGAGACCCGCAAGGCCTGGGCGAGCCTGGGTCCGGTCGAGCCGCGCCAGCGCCGTGTCCTGGAAAAGCGCTTTCGTGCCGCCGTGGCAAGGCTCGACGAGCGGTTGGAGGCGGAGCGCAAGCGCAACCTCCAGCTCAAGGAATCCCTGATTGCCCGGGTCGAGGGACTGGCGGGGGAGTCGGATCTCGAGCACGCCTTGGAGGAGACCAAGCGCGCGCAGCGGCAGTGGCAGACCACGGTTGCGGGCCGTCAGCGCGACGAGAATCGTCTCTGGACTCGATTCCGCACCGCATGCGACGCGGTCTTCACCCGCCGTCAGGAGCAGCACGAGGCCCGGCAGGCGGAGCTCGCTGCCCACCTGGCCGCGCGCGAGGAGATCTGTGCCGACGCCCTAGCGCTGGCGCAGGGCGAGGCGACGCCGGAAGAGCTCGCGCATGGGCTGCGAGAGCTTGAGGCGCGCTGGCGCGAGGCGGAGGCCCTGCCGGTGGCGCGTCAGGCCGCTGCGGACCTCACCCGGCGCTGGCGCGAGGCCCGGGATGCCCTGGTGCGCGCGAAGCGACAGCGTCTCGACACGCTGGAGCAGGCCCAGCGCGACCTGCTCGCCGCCCGGGCGAGGCTCTGCACCGAGCTCGAGCAGGCGGTCCTGAGCGGTGCCGTGGAGCCGACGTTGGTCGAGTCCCTGGCCGGGCGGTGGGAGGCCCTGGATACCTTGCGTGACCAGGCGGATCAGGTGGCCCTGGCCAGACGCTTCGATGCCGCACTGGCCGCGGCCCGCGAGGGGCCTGCGGCGCGCGATGCGTTTCTGGCCGCCGCAGGTCCCGCCGCCCAGCGCCGCCACGCCCTGTGTCTGCAATTGGAGATCCTCGCCCAGATCGACTCGCCGCCGGAGCTGGTAAAGGAGCGCATGGAGCTCCAAGTCGCGCGGCTCTCCGGGCGCATGGCGGCAGGTGGCTCTACCCAGCCCCCGGGCGCAGCCCAGGTGCTGCGCGAGTGGTACCTGTGCGGCCCCGTGCTCGCCGACGAGGCGCTGGAGGCGCGTTTCGAGAGGGCGCGCGTCGCCCTGGAGCCGGGTGCCGGGGGGCTGCGTGATCCAGGGTGATCCCCAGGGGGCCTCGTGAAGCCCCCGCCCGCAGCCAAGACCCTTGCCGGGCGGGCACCCTTTGCCACCCCTGAAGAGGCCCAGGAGGCCTTCTACGCCGCCTTCGCGGCCACGGATCTGGAGGCGATGGCCGAGGTCTGGGGCGATGCCTCCGACAGCCTCTGCATCCATCCAGGCGGTGGGCTGCTCCTGGGCACCACGGCCATCATGCAGAGCTGGATGGAGATCTTCTCGGCCGCCGAGCCGCCGAGCGTCGCTGTGGAGCCGGTGACCAGCATGACCAGCGGGGACCTGGCCGTGCGGGTGGTGGTGGAGCTGATCCGCCCCAATGGGCGCCCCCGGGAGGCCCCAAGCCGGGTGCTGGCGACCAACGTCTTCAGGTGTCGGAACGACTCGTGGCACCTGGTGGGGCATCACGCCTCCCTGCCGCTTCGGGTGCGCGCACAGGGCAGTGACCCAGATGCCCGGCTGCACTAGGTCCAGGGTCGCCAGTGGGGCGGGCCAGTGGGGCGGCCAGTGGGTGGCTTGGGTTGTGCGGCTGCCAGGGCGGCTCACGTGTCGTCGGAGATGCGCACGCAGAGCACGTCGCAGGACAGCCCCTGGACGATACTCTTGACGGTCGAGCCGAACAGGGCCTTTAGCCCGTGGCGCCCATGGCCGCCCAGGATGACCAGGTCGACCCCGAGCTCCTGCGCAGCCGTTCGGATGGCGTGCCCGGTCGGGCCAACCTGGACATGGCGGTCCTCAGGGGGGACATCCAGCCGCTCGCCGAGGGCGTCTAGGTTGGTGCGGGCCGTTTCGAGCAAGTGGCTGTCCGGGCCGAAGGTCTCGGGCAGGGTCACGTCCCCGGCATAGGACAGGGGCATCAGGTCCGCGGTGAGCGGCACATAATCAAGCACGTGGACCAAGCTGAGGCGTGCCTGGTAGAGGGAGCGCAGTTGCATCGCCCGCTCGATGACGACCTCGGCCTCAGGCGTGAAATCCACGGCCAACAACAGGTGCTTGTAGTCTCGTTCCGACATGTCGACCTCGCGCGTGAGCCCTCCTGTCATCCAAGTATAGGGACCGCAGCCATGGTGGAGCAGGGTTCAGCGGTGGGGAGGCCTCGGCCGGCGCCATCCCCACCCTGGCCTGCACCCTGATGGCCATCATTGCACCCGGCGCCAGGGCCGCCTAAGGTCGAGCGCCGCCGCACACCAGCCCTGGCACGAGCATCATGCGCATCGCCGCTCTACAGCCGCTCCGTCACTCTCCGTTCGACCTTGACCGGCCGGAGGCCTATGCGCGGTGGCGCGACCTGCGCCTCGCCCGAGCACCCGATCGCCTCGCGGACCTGATCGTCGAGGTCGCCGACCTGAGACGGCTCACAGAGGCGGAAGGCGCGGCCATTCGGGAGCGCTGCCGGCGCGCGAACATGGCGATCTACGCCGGGGGTAGCGGGGACGATCCGGACAAGGGCCTGGTGCAGGACCTCGGTGCCCAGTTCGGCCTGCATCATCTGGACCACAACCGGGGCGCCGATGAGGATGCCATCACCTCCCTGAAGGTGCAGTCGGACGTGGGCCACCGGGATTACATCCCGTACAGCAACAAGGCGATCGCCTGGCATACCGACGGCTACTACAACACCCCACAGCAGCAGATCCAAGGGCTCATCCTGCACTGCGTCCGGCCCGCCGCGAGCGGTGGCGCCAACGCCCTCCTCGACCACGAGATCGCCTACATCCTGGTGCGCGACCAAGAGCCCGATTTTATCCGCGCCCTGATGCACCCGGGGGCGATGACGATCCCCGCCCACGTCGTGGGCGGGCAGGTGGTGCGCCCGGACAGGACGGGTCCAGTGTTCTCGGTCACCCCTGCGGGTCGCCTGCACATGCGCTACACGGACCGCAAACGCAGCGTGCTCTGGCGCGAGGACCCCCTGACCGCCAGCGCCCTGGCCTGCCTAAGGGAGGTCTTGCACCGCCCGACACCTTGGCACTTGGAGGCACGGTTGGAGGCCGGCTGGGGGCTGGTCAGCAACAACGTGCTGCATACCCGCAGCGCCTTTGAGGACGGCAGCCACCCGCGCCTGCTCTACCGGGCACGCTACTACGACCGCGTCGCCGGGAGCTGAGGCCGCGGAGTCCTGTGGGGGCGGGCATGATCGAGATCGCAGCGGGGATCGTCATCGATGAACACTTGCTCCAGGAGCGCTTCGTTCGCGCCCCGGGGCCTGGCGGCCAGCATGTCAACAAGGTCTCGACTGCGGTGGAGCTGCGCTTCGATCTGTCCGCCCCGCCCCTTCTCCCAGAGGCGGTCCAAGCGCGTCTGATCCGCCTGGCGGGGCGGCGCCTCGCTGCCGACGGGCTCCTGACCATCCAGGCCCATCGCTATCGCACCCAGGAGCGCAATCGCCGCGATGCCTTGGAGCGCCTGATCGCCCTGATCCGGCGGGCGACCGAGGTGCCGAGGCCGCGCAAGCCGACGCGTCCGACCCGTGCATCCAAAGAGCGGCGCCTGCGGGGTAAGGCCCGACGCGCCGAGGTCAAGGGGCTGCGGCGGCGCACGCGCACGGAGGATTGACCTTTCGCCAGCGCCGAAACCAGTACCTCAACCAGCGCCTTCGGGGAGAGGGTCTGGCTGGCGGGCGACGAGGGCGACTAATCCCCCCGCAGGGTCCTGGGCAGGGTGATGTTCACGAGCTGGGCGCAGCCGGGGCCCAGATTCGACCAGTCGTCGGGCATCTCCAGGCGCGCCAAGGCGGCGGTGGGCAAGCGCTTGCCGCCGCCCAAGGCCTCGACCTCGTCCCCCGCAAGGTAGATCAGCAGCTCCTCAATCCCCGGGTTGTGGCCGACCAGCAACACCGTCTTGGCATCGGCTGGGAGTCTGGCCAGCAAGCCCAGCAGGTCGCTGAGGGTCGCCTCGTAGATCGCCTGGTCCCAGACCACGGCCTTACGCTTGTAGTCCAGGCCCTTGCAGACGGCATGGGTGGTCTGGCGGGCACGCTCCGCCGGAGAGCTGACCACCAGGTCCGGTATTAGGCCCTCGCGGTACATCCACGCCCCCACCCGGGGGGCATCCTTCTTGCCGCGCTTGGCCAGGGGACGGGCGAAATCGTTCTCGGCGCGGTCGTCCCAGTCCGATTTTGCGTGCCTTAGGATCAGCAGCTCACGAGGCATACGGAGGATGGGCTCGGCGTAGTTCAATGGAAGGGACGCAATGGCTTCCGGTGATGGCCAAGCTTTTTAACACAACCGTCACGAAAGCGTCACCGCAAGGCACGGGGTCCTGGGTCTGCCCTGGCTAAGCGGGATGACCCTTGGTGCCACGGTTGCGCTGCGGGAGCGCCGGTCCGAAGTCAGACACCCTTAGCGGACCTCAGCAAGGAGCCGCCCCATGAGGTCGCGTGCCTGGGCCAGGTAACCGCCCCCGAAGAGGTTGAGGTGGTTGAGCACATGATAGAGGTTGTAGAGGTCCCGGCGCACGGTATAGCCGGGATCCAGGGGCCAGACCTCGCGATAGGCGGCGTAGAAATCGGCGCCAAAGCCGCCGAAGAGCTCGGTCATGGCGAGGTCTGTCTCCCGGTCACCGAAGTAGACCGCGGGGTCGAAGATCACCGGCTCGCCGCCCCGGGCGAAGGCCATATTGCCACCCCAAAGGTCGCCGTGGAGCAAGGATGCCGCCGGACCATGCCCGATGAGGGCCGGCAGCCGCGCGAGCAGCTCATCCCCCTCGGCCTGCAGGGCGTTGGCATAACCGTTGCGCGCCGCGAGCGCGAGCTGGGGACCCAGCCGCCGCTCGGCCCAAAATCGAGCCCAGTCGGAGTGCTGGGCATTGAGCTGCGGCGTCGAGCCGATGGTGTTGTCGCGCACCCAGCCGAACCATGGGCGGGTGCTGCCATGCATGGCTGCGAGCAGGCGCCCGGTACGCACGCCGCCCCCCGCCGGGCGTCCGTCAAGGTCGATGTACTCCATGGCCAGGAAGGCGTGGCCTTGGACGCTCCCGGTGCATACCGGGGTCGGTACGCGCAAGGTCTTGCTGGCGGCCAACTCTGCGAGGCCCAGGGCCTCGGCCTCGAACATCGGCAGCAGGTCTCCGCGATTCAGCTTGACGAAGTAGGTCTGCGTCCCGTCGCCCAGGGCGAAGGTGCTGTTGATGCAGCCACCGCCCAGGCGGCGGGTCAGCACGCGCGCAAAGCGGCAGCCCGCGGCCTGACCGATCTGACTGGCGATGGCGGCCGCGAGCGGCTGGAGGTCGGTCATGCGCTCGGGGCGCCCTCAGGCGCGGGGCTCCCGGCGCAGCAGCGGACTGCTGCGCGGGAAGTGACTGCGCAGGAACTCCATCTGGTCGGCGAGAACGTGCCGCCCCATGAGGAAGATGTACTCGGCGTGGGTCGGGGTGAAGGGGACGGCGAGGAGCTCCATCCCAGCCGCCTCCGGGGTGCGGCCCGCCTTGGCGTTGTTGCAGCGCAGGCAGGCGGTGACCACGTTATTCCAGTGGTCCCGGCCGCCGAGGCTTAGCGGCCGCACATGGTCGCGTGACAGGTGCCGGGCCGAGAACCGCCCGCCGCAGTAGAGGCAGAGGTGGTCGTCACGCTGGAACAGGGTCCGGTTGGTCAGCGGTGGGGCATATCCCCCCCGGCGTTTCATCAGGGCGTGGTGACTCCCGCGTGTGGCGATGATCGAATGGATGGCCAGCTCGCTGCGCCGCCGGGTCGCGGAGTTGGTGCCGCCGCGCAGGACGAAGAGGGGGGTGCCGTAACCGTAGGCCACTTGGCCGAGGCAATACAGCCTGGCTGCCGCCCGATAGTCCACCCACTCGAGGGGCAATCCCGCGAGGTCGGCGCGCAACACCTGCTGGCTCAATGGCACCATGGATTGGCTATGGCTGGGCGTTTGGCGAGCATAATACACGCTTGGAAGGACCCATCAAGACGGGGCGGCGAGGGGGACCGAATCGGCCCTTTCCCTGTTGACAAGGACCTTGCCTTGTCCCCCGCCCGCAAGCTGTGCACAGGCTGCGCGGCGGCATAGGTTGACTAAATCACCTGGTCGAAATTGATTTATCAGTCTTCGGTAATGAACAATAAATATCTGATTATCATGAATTTTATCCTGTCGTCCAAAAACTGGCCAAGCTAACAGAACTGTAATGTTGACGAGGCTGGAGGCCGAGTCCTCAAAGCTTGTTCACAGAGTTATCCACAGCGCCTGTGAGCAGAGTCGTCTTCTTCAGATGCCTCAGGATCTTGTCACGCATTCGCAAGACGCTTCCGAAGAAAAGCACTCAACTCCGACTGGATTTCCGGTGGCCGAACCGCTGCAACCGGCGGAGGGTACGAGCGCATCCCACGGGGGCGATGCCTGCCTGAGGGTGGCGGTCGCTGTCCCTCTGGCGACGCTCTTCGATTACCTGCCCCCTCCTGGCGTGGACATCGCCGGCATTGCCCCGGGCAGCCGCGTGTTGGTCCCGTTCGGCCGCGGCCGGCGGGTTGGGCTGGTGCTGTCGATTGCCAGCGGTACCGACCAAGCCCCCGAGCGGTTAAGGCCCGCCCTGGGCCTGCTCGACCCTGGTCCCCTGCTCAGCGCCCTGGACCTGGAGCTCATCCAGTGGGCCGCTGAGTATTACCGGCACCCGGTGGGCGAGGCACTCTTCGGCGCCCTGCCGGCACGGCTGAGGCGACCTCAGCCGCTGCTGGACGAGCGCCCCAGGGGTTGGCGGCTCACCGCCGCCGGGCGGTCGCAAGATCCCGAGCGCCTGCGCCGCGCCCCGCGGCAGGCGGCGGTCCTAGAGCGGCTCCGTACCGCTGCGGCTGCGGGGGCGGAGTTGGCCCAGACCTGCGGCAACTGCTCCGCCACCCTGCGTGCCCTGGCGGTTAAGGGCTGGATCGAGGCGTGCGCCGTCGAGCGCCCTATCGGCCATCCAATCGCCCATCCAACCGACCGGGCAGCCGAGCGGGCTCCCGCCCCGCAGATCCGCACGGTCCAGCCCCCGGACCTCAATGCGGAGCAGGCCGAGGCCGTGACCCGGGTGCGCGAAAGCTCGGGTTTTCGCGCCTTCCTGCTCGACGGGGTGACGGGCAGCGGCAAGACGGAGGTCTATCTGCGCCTGGTCGGGGACGTGCTGGCGGCCGGACGTCAGGCCCTGGTCCTGGTCCCCGAGATTGGCCTCACGCCCCAGCTCGAGCGCCGCATCCGGGCGCGCATCCGGGCGCCCATGGCCGTGATCCACTCCGGGTTGACCGAGCGAGATCGCGAGCTGGCCTGGCGCGCCGCGGCCAGCGGTGCTGCCGCACTCGTGCTGGGGACCCGCTCGGCCGTCTTCGCCCCCCTGCCGGCCCTGGGTCTGGTGGTGGTCGACGAGGAGCACGACATCTCCTTCAAGCAGCAGGACGGGTTTCGTTACTCGGCCCGCGATCTCGCCTTGCGCCGGGCGCAGCGGGCCGGCTGTCCGGCCATCCTCGGCTCGGCGACGCCGTCGCTGGAGAGCCTGCTCGGTGCACAGCGGGGACGCTACGTCTGGCTGCATCTGACCGAGCGTGCCGGCGGTGCCCAGACGCCTCGGCTGGATGTGGTCGACATCCGTGCCCAGCCCCTGCAGGGAGGTCTCTCCCGGGTCCTGGTGCGGGATCTGACCGCAGAGATCGCCGCCGGCAACCAGGTCCTGCTGTTCCTCAATCGCCGCGGCTTCTCCCCCATCCTCACCTGCCACGACTGCGGATGGGTGGGTGACTGTCCCCACTGCGACGCGCGCCTGACCCTGCACCTGGTGCGCCCGCGCCTCATGTGCCATCACTGCGGCTGGAGCCGCGGCGTGCCGGAGGCCTGCCCGGCCTGCGGTAAGGCCGATCTGCGCGCCCTGGGCCAGGGCACCGAGCGGCTGGAGGAGGAGCTCCAGCGCCTCTTTCCCGATGTCCCCGTGGCGCGGATTGACCGTGACAGCAGCCGCGGCGGGCGCCTGGCGCGGCTCCTCGAGGGTGCGCGGCGCGGCGACTTCCCGATCCTGATCGGCACCCAGATGCTGGCCAAGGGGCATCATCTCCCCGGCGTCACCCTGGTGGGCATCCTCGACCTGGATCAGGGCCTCTACGGCGCGGATTACCGTGCCCCTGAGCGCATGGCCCAGCTCATCGTTCAGGTCGCGGGGCGTGCCGGGCGGGCCGAGCGCCCCGGGCGGGTCGTACTGCAGACGCGCCACCCCGATCATCCGATGCTCGCTGCCCTGTTGGCGGGGGGTTACCGGGCCTTCGCCGAGACCGCCCTGGCAGAGCGTCGCGCCGCCTCGCTACCGCCCTTTTCCCATCAGGCCCTTCTGAGGGCCGAGGCACCGGCGCCACAGCAGGCGCTGCATTGGTTGGCCGGCGCCGCCCAGCTTGCCGCGGCGATCCGCCCGCCGGGTTTGGCCCTCTGGGGCCCGGTGCCGGCGCCCATGGAGCGGCGCGCCGGGCGCTTTCGCGCCCAGCTCCTGGTCCAGTCCGACCAACGCCCCGTGCTACAGACCTTCCTGGCGAGCTGGGTGCCAAGGCTACGGTCGCTCAAGGGTGAGGCGGCGCTGCGTTGGTCCCTGGACGTCGACCCCCAGGAAATGCTGTAAAGTGGGGATTCCTGTATCCTTTGCCGCTCTCCCGCCACTCTCCCAGCGGGCCCGATCTTCAGCGAGGCAGAGCACCGGGCCGCCGCCGCAGGCGTCGGGCGGCCCATCCTCCCACAGTGACACGACCCCATGAAGCAACAGGTCAAGGCACTCCTGGTCCATGCCCTGAATCGGCTCGGCGATGCCGGGGCCCTCGGCTCAGATGCCCTCGCGCCAGGGCGCCTGGCCGAGGTGCAGCTTGAGCGCAGCCGCGACCCTGGCCATGGCGATTTCTCCACCAACCTGGCTCTGGTCCTGGCCAAGCGGGTGGGCAGCAGGCCGCGCGAGCTGGCGGCCCGGCTCGCGGCGGCCGTCCCGGCCTCGGATTTGGTGGCACGGGTCGAGGTCGCTGGCCCGGGCTTCCTCAATTTCCACCTGGCCGCCGATGCCTATCTCAGCCTGGTCCCGCAGATCCTGGAGGAGGGCCCGGCCTATGGCCGCAGCCGCCTAGGGGCCGGGCGGCGGGTCCAGGTGGAGTTCGTCTCGGCCAATCCCACGGGCCCCCTGCACGTGGGGCATGGGCGGGGTGCCGCCTACGGCGCCGCCGTCGCTGACCTGCTTGCTGCCGTTGGTTACGAGGTCCATCGGGAGTACTACGTCAACGACGCGGGGCGGCAGATGGACATCCTGGCCGCCTCGGTCTGGCTGCGCTATCTCGAGCTGTGCGGGGAGGAGCTGGAGTTCCCGAGCAACGGCTACAAGGGGGACTACGTGTGGGACATCGCCGCGACCCTGCACCGGGAGCACGGCGACGCCTACCGCCACGGGGCAGACGAGGTCTTCCACGGCCTGCCCCTCGACGCCCCCGCCGGCGGCGACAAGGAGGCTCACATCGATGGGGTCATCTCGGCCGCCAAGCGCCTGCTCGGGGACAATCGCTATCGCTACGTCTTCGAGTTGGGGCTCAACACCATCCTCGACGACATCCGCGATGACCTCGCCCTGTTCGGCGTGACCTACGAGCAGTGGTACTCGGAGCGCTCTCTGACCGAGTCCGGGGCGGTGAACCGCGCCCTGGAGCGCTTGCGCCACAGTGGCTCCACCTACGAGAGAGACGGCGCCCTGTGGTTCCGCTCCACGGCCTTTGGCGACGAGAAGGATCGCGTCCTGGTGCGCGAGAATGGCCAGTCGACCTATTTCGCCTCGGACGTTGCCTACCACATGGACAAGCTAGAGCGCGGCTTCGACCGGGTCATCGACATTTGGGGGGCCGACCACCATGGCTATGTTCCGCGGGTCAAGGCCGCCCTCCAGGCCCTGGGCGAGGACCCCAAACGGCTGGACGTGCTGCTGGTCCAGTTTGCCATCCTCTACCGCGGGGGGCAGAAGGCCCAGATGTCCACCCGCTCGGGGGATTTTGTCACCTTGCGGGAGCTACGCAAGGAGGTGGGGCGCGACGCCGCGCGCTTCTTCTACGTCATGCGCCGCTGCGAGCAGCACATGGACTTCGACCTGGATCTCGCCAAGTCCCAGTCGGCCGACAACCCGGTGTACTACGTCCAATACGCCCACGCCCGCGTGTGCAGCGTCCTGCGCCAGGCGGCGGAGAAGGGCATCGTGTTGGAGCCGAGCCCAGGGATCACTCACCTGGAGCGGCTCACCGAGGGCCGCGAGCAGGCCCTGCTCAAGACCCTTGCCCGCTACCCTGAGGTCATCGAGGGGGCGGCGCTGAGCGAAGAGCCCCATCAGGTGGCCGCCTACCTGCGCGAGCTTGCCAACGGCCTGCACGGCTATTACAACGCCCACCAATTTCTGGTCGGCGATCCGGACTTGCGCGATGCCCGCATCAAGCTGATCCTCGCGGTTCGGGTCGTGCTGCAGAATGGGCTGGGACTGCTAGGGGTCTCGGCCCCGGAGATGATGTGACATGGCCGCCGATGCCAAGGCCCGCCCACCCATGCCAAAGCTCAAGCGCCGATCCGCCCGCTCCTGCGGCTTCTGGTTCACCTTCGGTGTGCTGCTCGGCGGTTTCGCCGTCGGTACCTACCTGATGGTGCGCACACCCATCCAGGCCCAGCCAACCGGGCCGGTTGGGGCCAAGTCCGAGTCCGACAAGGCGCCTGTGGCTGCGCCGCAGTTCGACTTCCACGACATCCTGCCGGAGCTCGAGGTGGTCGTGTCCGACACCGAGCTGAAGTCGGACATCAAGCGGGTGGACGAGAAGAAGCCAGATGTGGCCAAGAAGCCGGAGCCGACCAAGGCGGACCAGGCCAAGACGGATGCGCCCAAGCCCACCGCGAGCGCCGAGCCCGCGAAGAGCACCTATATGGTGCAGGTTGCCTCCCTCAAGACCGCAGCGGACGCCGAGCGCGTCAAGGCCCAGCTCGCCATGCAGGGCATTCCGGCCCGGGTCCAGACCGTGACCATCAACGGAAAGGACACCTACCACCGCGTCCAGGCCGGGCCCTATCAGGGGACCCAGGCGGTCAACGAGGTGCGCGGTCAGCTCAAGGCGAAGGGGATGGACACCATCCCCATCAAGCTCAAATAGACGGGATCGGATGGCGAGGCAGGCGGCCGGACGTCCCGCGGTCTAGCCCCCGCAACGCGTTGGCAGGAGTGGCGTCGGCTCAGGATCCCCTGGCTCGACCCAGGCGTAGACCTCGGAGGCGGTAGGACCGCAACCTGGGCAGCTCCTTCCACAGCCCCCCGCGGCGCCGAGACGCCGCACCCGCCCCTTACGCTCCCAGACGGAGAGCATCGCACGCACGGCCTCCGGCTCCGCCCGCAGGTGCAGGGCAAGGTCGGTCAGTGTGGCCTGCCGCCGCACCTGGAGGTAGTCCTTGACGTCCGACAGGATCATGCCTGCACCCTCGCCGGGCGGGTGCCGGTGCCCTCGCCCCGACCGCTGCGGGCCCAGGCGCGCAGGCCCACGACGACGAGCGCCAGGATGACGCCCAAGCTCAGGACCCAGGCACCCGACGCCAGAGGGTGCCGCTCGAAGGTCGCCACCTGATAGAAGAGTGTCGCGGTGGTGAAGGCAATGCCCGTGGTCCAGGCGGCGACGAAGGCCGCCCAAGGTGCACCGGCCTCGCGGACGATGGCGCCTATAGTCGCGACGCAGGGGAAATACAGGAGCACGAAGAGTAGGTAGGCAAAGGCGCCGGCCCGTCCGTCAAAGCGCGCCTCCATGGCACCGAAGGTCCCGGTATGGACCTGCTGGGCCGCGGCGGCGGCCTCCAGGTCGGAGAGGTCGCCGACATCGAGCTTCAGCGGGTCGCCGAGGCTGCCCACCGCTGCCGCCAGATTGGCCGGCACCGTGGCGGCTGCGGCCAGCAGGGCATCGGGCAGTGAGAAGGCCTTGGCGTTGGTGGCGGGCGCCTCCTCCGCGGCAAGCCGGGTGTAGAGGGAGTCGAGTGTGCCCACGATCACCTCCTTGGCCAGCACCCCGGAGACGATCCCCAAGACCGCCGGCCAGTTCTCCTCCCGCACCCCGAGCGGGGCGAACAGCGGGGCAGCCGTGCGGCTCGCGGCGCTGAGGATCGAGCGGTCGCTGTCCCGGTTGCCCAGACTGCCGTCCGTCCCCACGGAGCCCAGGACGTTCAGGATCAGGACCATGACCACGATGACCCGTCCGGCCTCGCGCAGGAAGATCTTGACCCGGTCCCAGGTCCGCAACAGCACCCCCTTGAGGGTCGGCAGGTGGTAGGGCGGCAGCTCCATCATGAAGCCCGCGCTCTCGCCTTGGAGCAGGGTGCGCTTCATGATCAGCCCGGTGAGCACGGCCACCACGATCCCGGTGAGATACAGGGCGAAGACGACGTTCTGGCCAGAGTGGGGAAAGAAGGCCGCGGCAAAGAGGACATACACCGGCAGCCGCGCCCCGCAGGACATGAAGGGGTTCATCAGGATGGTGAGCTTACGTTCGCGCTCGTTCTCCAGGGTGCGCGTCGCCATCACAGCCGGGACATTGCAGCCGAAACCCACGATTAGGGGCACGAAGGCCTTGCCCGGCAGCCCGATGCAACGCATGAACCGGTCCATGACGAAGGCGGCGCGGGCCATGTACCCAGAGTCCTCGATGGCGGACAGAAACAGGTAGAGGCTGGCGATGATCGGGATGAAGGTGGCCACCACCTGCAGCCCGCCGCCGATCCCATGGGCGAGGACCAGGGTCAGCCAGTCCGGCGACCCCAGAGTGCCGAGCAGGCTTCCGAGCCCGTCCACGAACAGGGCCCCGGCGACCCCGTCGAAGAAGTCGACGAAGGCCCCGCCAAGGCTGACGGTGAACACGAACATCAGGTACATCACGAGGAGAAACAGCGGGATACCCCAGACCCGGCTGAGCACCACCCGGTCGATGCCATCGGACAGGGTCCAGCCCATCTGGCCGCGCTGGCGGATGACCCGCTGCGCCAGCGCATGGGCGTGACCGAACCGGGTGTCGGCGATGTGGATGTCCGCGTCCTCCCCCGAGCGCCCCTGGATCAGCCCGCGCCAGTGCTGCGTGCGGGCCAGGGTCGGGGGATCGGCCAGGCGTACCGCTGCGGGGTCGCCTTCCAGCAGCTTGAGGGCCAGCCAACGTGCATTGCCCCGGCTGGAGGGGGTCTCCGGGCTGGGGACCAGGCGTGGGGCCAGATCCGCGACCGCCTCCTCGACGCAGTCCTCATGGGCGAGCGCGAAGCCGCCGACCTGCCGTCCGGCGGCGACGGCGAGGGCGCGGGCCTTGAGCTCCGTGATGCCCTCCTGGGTCACCGCGACGATGGGCACCACGGGGCAGCCGAGCTCGTCGCTCAAGCGCTCGGTGTCGATCAGGACGCCGCGCTTGCGCGCCACATCCATCATGTTGAGGGCCACCAACAGCGGTACGCCCATCTCAAGGATCTGCACGGAGAGGTACAGGTTACGTTCCAGGTTGGAGGCGTCGAGGACATTGATGATGAGGTCTGCCTCGCGCGAGAGCAGGAAGTCCCGCGTGACCCGCTCGTCCGGGGATCCAGCGTCCAGGGAGTAGATCCCCGGCAAGTCGATGATGGTCAGGGTGCGCCCGTCGAGCTCAAGCCGCCCCTCCTTGCGCTCCACCGTGACACCCGGCCAGTTCCCGGTCTTCTGGCGAATGCCGGTCAGGGCATTGAAAAGGGCCGACTTTCCGCAGTTGGGATTGCCAGCGAGGGCAATGGTCAGGGCCTTGTTGCGGGCCGGTAGGGTGGGATCTTCAACGACGCCCATAATCTAAGATACCGCCTGATGAGTGGGCGAGTCGGCATGGGCCGCGCCGGAGCAGAGCGCCGCCGGTCCTGCCGAGCCTACGAGATCCAGGTGCGGGCGCCCTGGCCAGCGGCCCTAGGCCAGAGGGGATGCGACGTCCTGGGGCTGCACCGCCGGCATGACGGCCGCCGGCATGACGGCGGCGACCCACAGCCGATCGGCAATCCCGCCCCCAATGGCCACACGCGTCTGGGCGCTGGACACCACCAGGCCGCATCCGCGCTGGTGCAGCACGCAGACCTCACGGCCGACGCCTAATCCCAGGCCGAGCAGCTTGTGGCTGAGGGCCCCTCCACCACGAATCTCGGCAATGCGGGCGCTGGCCCCGGCAGGCAGGGCGCTGAGCGGCATCAGCCGGGGGGGTGCGAGGGCCATGGGGTCGTCCGCCGTTAATGAGAACAGTTCCTATTTTACGCGCGCGGCTCGCCCTGTCAACCAGTTGTCACCAGCGAGGCCGTGCAGCCCTGCTGTTAGGGAAGCGCTGATTTATTGCGTTTCCCGTGCGGGCCCGGGATGGCCCGCCCGTTTCGAGGGCCATAAGCCCTTGAAACGGAGGCATCCCGCGACGCGCGCGTCGCGGGGCGCGAGCTGATCAAATGCCGGGAGGGCATTTGATCAGCATCTCCTTAGTCCACGAGGTACGGGACCTATCCGCCCCAGGTCTGCCGAATGCCCATCAGCCTTCACTGTCCCGCCTGCGGACCCTGAGCTTTTCGGCCACGCCACCGCCAAGGGCGACCCGGGTCTGCCCATTGGAGACCACGACCCCTTGGCCTCGATGGTGCAGGACCGTGACCAGGCTGCCGACACGTAGCCCGAGCCCGAGGAGGCGGCGTGTCAACGCCCGCCCGCCCTGGATCTCGGTGATCTGTGCCGGGGTGCCGACCGGCAGATCGCACAGACGCAGGAGGTCGGGGTGTGATTCTTCCAAGGACGGCTCGCGTGACACCGGCTGGGCCTGGAGGTTGCGATTCTAGACTGCCGCCCGTCGGCCCTTGTGGGACGAGGGGCAGCGCTCAACACAGGTCGAATCGGGCGAACTGCATGCTGAACTGGCCACGCCCCTGGGTCTGGCTGCGCAGGTCCGTGGCGTAGCCCAGGAGGCGTGCCAATGGGACCTCGCAGTCGACGGTGACGTCTGCCCCCCTGGCCTCGCTACCGCGGATCACGCCCCGACGGGCTTGCAGGTCCCCCAGCACGGTACCGAGATTCTCCTGGGGCACGACGACCTCGACGGACATCACCGGCTGAAGCAGCGCGGGGCGCCCGGCGCTCAGCGCCTTGCCCAGCGCCCGGGCGGCAGCGGCGGCGATGGCCTCTAGGGTCGAGGCCGGCCCAAACAGCTCAAGCTCGAGGGCTCGGACCTCCACGTCCTCCAGCGGGCTGCCCTGGAGGGGGCCAGCCGCGAGACCCTGACGCAGACCCTGCTCCAGCGCCTGGAGCTGGAGCGGGGTGGCCTGAGTCCCGGCGGGCAGGATGCGGGGATCGACGCTCACCCGATTGCCGCTGGCGCGTTCACGCGGTGCAACGGCCACAAGCACGCGGGCACGCAGCTCCGGGGTGCGCTGGTCCGGCAAGGCCGGAGGCGAAAACAGCACGTCCCCGGTGCCAGTGCCCAGAACGGTCTCGCGCACGGCGACCGAGGGACGCCCACTGCGCACCGCGACCCCGTACTCGCGCTCCAGCCGCTCGAGGACGATCTGCAGGTGCAACTCGCCCATGCCGCACAGCAGGCGCTGCCCCGTGTCCGGATCGTCTTCGACCTTGAGGGTCGGATCCTCTTGCGCAGCCTTGTCGAGCGCCTCGAGGAGCTTGTCGCCATCGGTGCCGAGGGCGGGCTCGATGGCCAGGCAGAGCACCGGGGCGCGCAGCTCGATGCGCTCCAGACGCAGCAGGTGGCCAGGCTGGCACAGGGTGTCCCCCGTGGTGGCGAAGCGCAGCCCGGCGAGGAGGACGATCGCCCCAGGCTCGGCGACCTCGAGCTTGGTCTTCTTGCCCGCATCCACGTCGAAGATGCGGGCCACCTGCTCCTTGACCACGCGCCCGTCGGCCCCGATAAACTCCACCGCATCCCCGGGGCGCAGACGGTTGCGGTAGACGCGGGTGAAGACGTGGCGGCGCCCCTCCCACATCTGCACCTTGAATGCCAAGGCGACCAGGGGGCCCGTATCGCCCAACACCACCGACTCCGTGGTCCCGTCGGGGCGAACCGCCTCTGCGGCTGGGCGATCCAGGGGTGCCGGGAGGAAGTCGATGACGCCGTCGAGCAGGGGTTGAACACCCAGGTTGCGTAGGGCGCTCCCGCCGAAACAGGGGCACAGCCGGCCGCTCAGGGTCCCCTCCCGCAGGGCGGCACGCAGCGCATCCGGGGGTGGCGGCTCGCCGGCGAGGACGAGCTCGGCCACCTCCTCGTTGATCTCCGCGGCCGCCAGGAGGAGGGCCTCGCGATGCGCCTGGACCCGCTCCCACAAGGCCGGCGGGCAGGGCTCGACCAGGGTGTCGCGCCCCTGGTCCCCGCCGAACCGGATGAGGGTGCGGTCGATGAGCTGGACCACGCCAGGCTCGGAACCGGCGGCGGCGTCGCCAATCAAAGGGACCGTGATGGGCACCGGTTCGGTCTTCAGGCGGGCGCGGATGTGGGCCAGGGCATGGTCGAAGTCGGCCCCGGGGCGATCCATCTTGTTGACAAAGAAGAGCGCCGGCAGACGGAACCGGGAGCGCTGGCGCCACACGGTCTCCGTCTGGGGCTCGACACCGCGTACGCCATCGAGCACCAGGATGCAGCCGTCGAGGACGCGCATGGAGCGCTCCACCTCGATGGTAAAATCCACATGGCCAGGGGTGTCGACGATCTGCAGGGTGTGATCGCGCCATGGGGCCTTGGTGACCGCCGAGGTGATCGTGATGCCGTGGCTCTGCTCCTCGGCCATGTAGTCCATGTGGGCCGCGCCCTCGTGGACCTCACCGATCTTGTGCGAGGCGCCCGTGTAGTAGAGGATGCGCTCCGTCAACGTGGTCTTCCCTGCGTCCACATGGGCCGCCACGCCGATGTTGCGGACGCGTGCAAGTTGAGTGGACTTGGTCATCGAATGAGGTTTGGCAGCATCATGAAGTACGGCGACAAGACGGCGATCACCTGGCCCGCATACGGCTTGCGAGCGGCGCTGGGCTGCGCCCTCGCCCTGGGCGGCGCTTTGGGTGGCACGGCACCCGCTCAAGGGGAGACCTTTCGTCTCGCCAGTCCGACCGATGGGGTGATCGGCGCGCCATTCTATGTAAAGACCCGGCGGGAAGACACGCTTCTCGACATCGCGCGGCATAACGACCTCGGCTATGACGACATGAACGCGGCCAATCCCAGGGTCGACATGTGGGTGCCCGGGGCTGGGGCCAATGTCCTGGTGCCCACCCTCTATGTCTTGCCTCAGGCGCAGCGCAACGGCATCGTGCTGAACGTGCCGGAGAAGCGGATGTACTTCTATCCAGAGGGGCCGGATGGGACCACGGTGGTCACCTATGCGATCAGCATTGGGCGCGAGGGCTGGAACACCCCCATCGGGACCTTCCAGATCACGGGGAAGGTTAAGGACCCGACCTGGACCCCGCCGCCCTCGATCCATGCCGAGCGTGCCGCCGAAGGCCGCGCGCCATTGCCGGCGGTGGTTCCGGCTGGACCCGACAACCCGCTTGGACAGTACGCCATGCGCTTGAGTGCCCCGAGCGTTCTGATCCACGGAACCAGCAAGCCCTGGGGCCTGGGGATGCAGGTCACCCACGGCTGCATTCGCATGTATCCCGAGGACATCGAACAGTTGTTTGGCCGAGTCTCGGTGAAGACCCCGGTCACCATTGTGAATCAGCCGTTCAAGGTCGGTTGGCTGGGCGATGACCTTTATCTGGAGGTGCACATCGCCGCAGACGACGAAAAGAGCAAAGACCGCGATCCCCGCAGCATTGTGCCCGGGTCGGTGGCGAACCTGGCGGGGGTCTATGTGGACTGGGAGACGGTGAGCAGGGCGCGGGACGAGAACACCGGCCTCCCGGTGTTGGTGGGAGGCCGGCGCAGCTCAGCCGATTGGCTTCACTTGGACATGATCTTCTGATACATGCGGTTGACGCGATCGGTGTTCGCGTCGCAGCAGGCCTGGGCGGCGTTGGCCTTGTCCAGCGCCTGCTGGGCCAGGGCCTTGGCCTCTTCGACCTGGGCGGTGGTCGCGCAGCCGCCGAGGATGCCGGCGGTCAGAACCGCGACGGCGGTCAGTGAAACGAGCTTGACGGTCTTCTGCATTGGTGAGTTCTCCATGGATGTTGTGCCGAACGGCCCCCTTTGTATAACACACCGTCAGGGTTTTTCCTAACCTTCCACGAGGGTTCGGCCCCGCCGTGGCAGGCTTGACCGCTCGGTGCGTCGGCGGATCGAGCCGCCAGAGGGTCATCAAATTGTTTGCTACTTCAGGCGAAATTGCAATGTCGCGGGCTGGGTTTTCAACGGCTTAGACTACTCCGCAGACGCGCTTCGGCGCTCGGTCTTTTTCCTTATCTGCCAATGGGTTGGTCTTATCTAGGGGTCTGACACCGCCGCGACCCGGCGGCCGCATTGGTGGCGGTGAAGTCAACTGGGCAGCCGGCGCTGGGCCCTGACCTGAGGCGCCCTGCCAAGCAGCCGCATTAGGCGGCCACCCGTACCCCATCGAGAGGGCCATGGTCGAGCGTTACTACGACAAGTTTGGCACGCCACCCCATGCTGCCCCCTTTCGCTGCGACGGCTTCCAGCGCGGCGGGGCTATCCCGCGCCGCGGCGGGGGGGGGCTGCCGCTCGCGGCTCTGCCCCCCTTTCTGCGCGCCTTGCTGGTCACCGATGGAACCGTCACCAAGATCCTGGAGGCTTATTTCTGGGAGCCGGTGATCGTCGATACCCTGGGCCAGGAGCAGGTGAGCGCCGAGCGTGACATCCCCTGGGTCGAGGTCGCTGCGGGGGACGGAGTCTTGGTGCGCCAGGCCCAGCTTCGCGGGGCCGACAGCGGCAAGGTCTATGCCAGCGCCTTCTCCGTGATTCGACCCGAACGCATCCCGCCGGGCTTGCGCCATCGACTCATCGACCGGGAGATTGGTATCGGTGTTCTGATCCGCGACAGCGGGCTGGAGAGCTACCGGGAGGTGATGGAGGTCGGTGTTGTCGAGGGGGATAGGCCGGGGGGCGAGACGCGTGGCGTCTTTCGCACCTACCGCATCATCATCGATGGGGCGCCGGTGATCCTGATCACTGAGACCTTCCCCCTGGCACTCTATGCCTCAGGCTAGGACCCAAGCGATAGGGCCGGAGCCGCAGGGTCCTGGCCGAGCGTTCCGGCCAAGTGTCTGCGAACCGATCGGGGGCTCGGGCGACGCCCCGTGCAGTCTCCGCGGAGACACTGCTGTGCCCATCGGCAGGCGCGGTTGGCCGGTCACTCGAGCGTGCCCCGGTGCGTGTCCTCCAGCTCCAACCGCTCGATATCGGCCAAGGAGATTCGTCGTCCGTCGAGGGTGAGGAACGACCGGCCAGAGACGTCCTGGCGACGCGCCCGATAGGTAGCGCCCTTGCCGGTGTTGGCGTTGATGACCCGCACGGTCACCGGCTCTCGGCCCATCGACCAGGTCCGCCAAAGGGTGATGCACATTCCCGCGACGATCACAGACACCAGACCGTAGGCGAGGGCGCGCGGGACCCAGGCGGGGACCGGCAGGCCTTCGCTGGCCGCCGGCGGGCCGCCGCGGCGCGGCGCCTTCGAGCGGGAGCGGATCACCAACCAGGCCAGCGCCAGGACGGCAAGGGTCAAGAGGACCTTCGTCACCATGGGGGTGAAAGGTACCATGGGCCCTGCCGGGGGACCACGTGCCGCGCCGGGCCGTCCTTGCCCAGGTCCCGGGGCGGCCTTACCATGCCTGGCCCCACTGGAGCTGAATGGGCGCTGGTCGGGAGGGCGCCCGCCCGGTGCCCCAATGCCCGTCGCCCAACGCGAAGCCGAGCAAAGCTGCAACCCATGACTGCGACGTCGACCTCAGCGCGCATCGCCCGGCTCCTGGCGCCGCTGGTCGGCATGTTGGCCTTGCTCGTTGCCTGTAGCGATCCGCAGCCGCCGACCCTGCCGCTGTATCGGGCCCTCCAATTGGGCGACCTCGATCAGGTCAAACGCCATGTGGCACACGGCAGCGATATCAACAGCCCCGACGGTGCCGGGGACTACCCGCTCCATGTGGCCGCGCGCAATGCCCAGGTCGCCATCGTGCGTCTGCTGCTGGAGCACGGTGCTCGGGCGGACGTCCTCGATGCGCGTGGCCGAACCGCCCTGCAGGTCGCCCTCGCCGGAGGGCGCACCGAGCTTGCGCAGGTGCTGTTCGCCGCCGACGCCTCCGAGTCGCCGCAGGCCCTGCTGTTCGCCCTGGTCCGGGAGGGTAGCGCCGACCGCGATGCCCTGGCCTGGCTGCGCCGGCACGGCGCAGACCTCAACGCCCTCGACGACCAGGGGCTTGCCCCTTTACACCGCGCTGTAGAGGCTCGGCAGGTGGCCCTGGCGAAACGGTTGATCCTGGCGGGGGCCGATGTCAATCTGCCGGGCGGAGACGGGCAGACACCCCTGGCGCTGGCCCGGCGGATCGGCGATGCTGATCTTTTGCGCCTGCTGCGCCAGTATGGGGCAACCGCCCCGGGGCCAGGGGCCGCCGCGGGCGCGGGTCGACCCTAACGCGCCTCAGCCCACGACACTCACATTGGAGCGCACATCGGATGGCCGATCATCCCGAAGACCTGACCGTCGCCTACAGCGAGGGCGGCATGGAGACGGTGCAGGAGCTCGACAAGGTGATCCTGTCGAAAGGCGCCTGGACGACGATCCTGTTCCGTTACCGCGACTGGGACCGCGCCGCAGGTGCCTGGGGTCCAGAGAAGTACAGCATTCGCCGCTACCAAAAGCGCGGTGGCGAGTTTCGCCAGCAATCCAAGTTCAACATCTCCAGCCGAGCCCAGGCCCAGGCCATTGTCTCGGCCCTGCAGGCCTGGCTGGACCAGACGCCATCCGGGGGGGATGGGGCATGAGGCGCGGTCCACTGAGCTGGGTTTGGGTCGCCGTGGCCGCACTCGGGCTCGGCGGCTGTCTCGACATGGAAAAGGTCGTCCGCGTCAACCCCGATGGCAGCGCGCTGGTGGAGGAGCGGATGCTGATGCAGCGCGACGCCCTCGCCTTGATGCAGGGCATGGCCAAGATGACCTCCCAGACGGGCGGCGAGGGTGGGTTTCAGCTCCTTGACCCGGCCCGCCTCGCCGCGGAGGCCGCCGCTATGGGTCCTGGGGTGACGCTCATCTCGGCGGAGGCCCTGTCCACGCCGCAGGGGGAGGGATATATCGCTCGTTTTGCCGTCGCCGACATCAACCAGTTGAGCCTGGACCAGAATCCGAACCAGCCGGCGACCGAAGGTGCGGCGCAGTCCGGCCCCCCAGGCGCCGGAGCGATGGGCGGCACCCAGGACCGTGCCGCGGGCAGGCCAGCGTCGGGCCCAGCGTCGGGCCCGGCGGTGGGCTCGCAGCCTGCACGGGAGGCGATTCGCTTCGAGCTCCAGAAGGGCGCTCGGCCCCTGCTAGTCATCCGCTCCCCGAAGGCCGATCAGGCAGGCCAGGAAGGGGGTACCGCCGCGGTCGCCAAGGATCCCCTTCCGGAGGGGCCCGAGGGGCAGATGGCACTCCAGATGATGCAGCAGATGTTCAAGGGGATGCATGTGGCGGTGTACGTCGAGGTCAACGGCGAGATCCTCGAGACGAATGCGGGGTTTCGCGATGGCTCCCGGGTCACCCTCATGGACATCCAGTTCGACCAGATCCTGGCCGACCCGGTGCGCTTCAAGCGTCTGGCGTCGGCTCAGCCCGAGGGCATGGAGCAGATCAAGGCCCTCCTCAAGGACCTGCCTGGGGTCAAGGTGGAGCTCAACGATCCTGTGCAAATCCGCTTTGCGCCCCGTTGAGGCCCATTGGCCGGCCCCGGTGGCCCTGGCGGCTCGGGGTGACGCTTGGCGAGCCGCTGGCGCCCTGGGTGGGTTCGCCTTGCTGCGGGGCCGGTGCGCCGCCCACCTGTGTCAGGCCGGCATCCTCGCGGTTCCTGGCTGGACCTGGCTCGGCCGGTGGCCGGCCTCCTGGCTGGAGGCCGGCGGCCGTGCATGAGCTCTCGGTCTGCCTGTCGCTCCTGGGCCAGGTCGAGGCCATCGCGCGCCAGCACGGGGCGATCCGGGTCGAGCGTATCGTGCTGCGCATCGGTCCCCTGTCTGGCGTCGAGGCCGATCTGCTGCGCAGTGCCTACCCCATGGCCGCGGCCGGGACCCTCGGGGAGGGCGCCGTGCTGGAGATCGAGGCCGCGGCGGTGCGGGTCCAGTGCCGGGAATGCGGCACCGAGTCCGATGCGGCTCCCAACCGCCTCCTGTGCCCTGCCTGTGGAAGCTACCACACCCGCCTGATCGGCGGTGACGAGCTGCTCCTCGCGCGGGTGGAGCTGGCCATTGGCGACGCTGGGGCGGGTGCCGACCCGCCGTCGGGGGTAGAGCCAGGCGGGGGGAGTCCGCCCGGCGGGGCCGCTGTGAATTCGCTACACTGACGCCACCCCAGACCGGCGCGGTGACGTCCGCGCCGCTCTTCGAGAGGAGCCAACCCATGTGCGAGACCTGCGGCTGCAATATCACCCCCGGCAATGAGCACTTGCTGGAGCCCGATGGCCCGCTGGGGCGGACCCCGGACGGGCGCGCCGCCGTGACAGTGCTGCAGGCGCTGCTGCACGAAAACGACCACCAGGCGGCCCACAACCGTGAGCACTTCGATGAGCACGGGGTCCTGGCCATCAATCTCATGTCCTCCCCGGGCGCCGGCAAGACCAGCCTCCTGGAGGCCACCATTGAGGCCTTGCGGGGCGAGCTGGCCATCGCCGTGATAGAGGGCGATCTGGAGACCGAGAACGACGCCCGGCGGATCCGCGCCAAGGGGGTGCCGGCCATCCAAGTCTCCACCGGGAGTGCCTGCCACCTCGACGCCCACATGGTCCACGATGCCTTGCACGAGCTGCCGCTGGCCGGCCTCGACCTGCTGTTCATCGAGAACGTCGGCAATCTCGTGTGTCCGGCAAGCTTCGATCTGGGTCAGCACCGCAATGTCACCCTGCTGTCCGTGCCCGAAGGTGACGACAAGCCCGCGAAGTATCCGGTCATCTTCCGGGCTGCCGATGCGGTGCTCGTGACCAAGGCGGACCTGCTCCCCGTGCTGCCGGAGTTCGATCCCCGGCGGGCTGAGCGCAGCCTGCGCGAACTGGCGAGCGATACGCCCTGCATGAGCGTCAGCACCCGCGACCGGGCTGGCGGCGGGGCAGGCCCCGGGATGGGTATCGGAGTCTGGCTCGATTGGCTGCGCGCCGAGGTCGCCGCCCAGCGCGAGCGGCTAGGGCGGGGCCAGACCCAGAGACCCAGGGTCCAGCCCGAAGGGGTGCGAGTCCATGCCGTCCACGACCCCGGGCCGGCACATGGGCACGGGAGCTAAGCCGCCCCGAGCCAGTCCTGAGCGGTAGGGCCTAAGGGGTCGGCGTCATGTGTTGACCGCCCCTGCCCCGGATGGTAAGAAGCCGGCTGCGCTGGGCCAGGTCGTCCCGGCGGTCACACCGAGCGAGCGGACGGCAAGACCTGGAGACCGATGGCGGCCCCTGTTGATCCAGAGACCTGATCCAGACATTCATCGCCCTGACGAAGGAGGACCTCACCCCGTGGCACGCAACACCTTCAAGACCTGCACCATCCTGGCCGCCGCCGCTTCCATCGCCGGCTCCCTGGCCTATACAACGCCGGCCCTGGCCTTCAACTTCGGTGACATGATGAACCCCGGCAAGTGGATGGGCGGCAGGGGCCGCGACCGCTATGACGACGACTACTACGATGGTCCTTACGGTCCCTATGGCGGTCCTGGCTGGGGCGGCCCCGGCTACGGCTGGGGTGGGCCTGGCTACGGGGGCGGCTACCCTGGCTACGGCGGCTATGGTTACCCAGGTGCAGGTTATGGCTATCCCGGGGCGGGCTATGGCTATCCGGGGGTAGGTTACCCCGCTGCGGTGCCAGCGGCGCCCGCTGCAGCCGCGGTGGCACCCGCGCCGGCCCCGGTCCAGTCTCAGGCCCCTTCGTCCAGCCGGAGCAGCAGCTCAAGCGCGAGCGAGATCGAGGCCTTGAAGCGCCGCATCGACGAGCTGGAATCGGCCCAGGGCGGCAAAGGCACCGCCAGCTCGGCCCCAGCCGGGTCCGATTGGCCGTCCGCCCCCTCGTTCCGGCCGATGAATAAGTACTGAGGCCAGGGTCCCTCCCCCGGCGCAACCCAGAAGACCCCGCCTCGGTGCGGGGTCGCGTCCTTTGGGCCGGCGCCTCTCCGGCACCTCGGGGCCAGCCTGGATCCCTCAGCCGAACAGTCCGTGGAGGAACCAGCCCCGCCTCCCGTGGCGCTCGCGGTAGATCCAAAGGCGCTGCCCTCCTGGGGTGGTGGCGACGAAATAGTCTCGCGCCACCTCGCAACCATCCCACCAGCCGGTCTCGATCCGCTCCCGCTCGGTGCCCAGGTCCAGTGTCCCGCCGTACCAGGGCCGCTGTCCGTGTACCTCCAATGGCTCAGGCTCGGGCAGCAGCCACAGGGGACGGTCGAGGCGTCCGCTTCCGGTGCCGACCTCGCCGGGCAGACACCAGCGCCAGGCCCGCTCCGGGCGGTGATCCGGCAGGACTTGGACCCCGCGCACCGCCTCTTCCCCGAGGCGGGAGCGCAGGCGGTCGAGCAGGCTCGGGTCTGGTGTCCGGGCCGCGGCCCGCTCGGGAAAGAGGTCGCGGGGGCCGGGCGGTAGGGGACGGATCTCCCCGGCGGCGAGGGCCAGGCTGCGCACCGGTGCCGGCAGGGCCAACTGGCCCAGCCGCTCGCGCAGCAGATCGAGCCAACCCCCGGGGTCGCGGCTGGGCGTAGACATCCCCAAGGGAAAGACCGTATCGGGCCGCTCGGCGTGGCCCAGCCGCCACTCCAGACGCTGTACCCCCGCCTGGCGCCCCAGCAGATAGCCGCAGAGCTCCTCGACCAGGCGCCGGCAGGCGAAGACCAGGGCCGGCGCCTCCGGTACCTCCGCAGGCAGATCGAGCTTGCCCCTGTAAGACGCTGGCGGGACGAAGCTCGGGCGTGGGTCTGGCTCTTCCCCCAGCAGGCGGCGGAGCCGCGCAATCAGCCCCGGGCCAAGGCGCTGGGCCAGCCCGGACCGCGGCAGGCGCAACAGGTCCGCCATCTGGCGCAGCCCCATGGCCGAGAGCTCATCGTGTCCCCGACGATCGAAGCCCAAGGCCGTCACTGGCAGGGCGGCCAGGGCAGAGCGCAGGGCCTCCCGGCTGGCGATGATCCCGTCCAGTCCTTGCTCGGCCAGAAGCGATGCAGCCCCGGGCGTCGGGGCCAGGCAGCAGGTGCACGCGTAGCCGAGTCCGGCGACCCCCGCCTGCACCCTGGCCAAAAGTGCCCGCGCTCCGCCGAACAGGTGGAGGCTGGCGGCCACGTCGAGCACCAGGGCCTGCGGTGGGGCCAGGCTCACCTGGGGCGTGAAGCCGGCGCACCAGGCGGCGAGGCGTTCCAGGGCAGCCCGTTCGGCCTCGGGCCTGCGTGGGAGGATGCGTAGGTCCGCCGCCAGGGCGAGGGCTGCCCCGGCCGCCAGGGCGGGCCGGATCCCGCGGCCTTGCGCAGCGGCGTTGCACAACAGGATGCGCCCGCCTCCAGGGTCCTGCCCCACCGCCAGGGGGAGCGGCGAGGTCAGGGAGCCGGGATAGACCTCCAAGGGCAGGGCGGGCAGGTGGATGGCCAACCAGTGCATGATCTGGGCGGCGACAGTCGCCGGTGGCAGCAGCAGCCCTTAGGGTCAGACGTGCCGTGCCGTCTCAAAGCCCGGCCCAGAGCCCAGCCCGGCGTCCAACCGGGGGACCCGGATTGCCCCTGCCGAGGCTGCGCCGCGCTGCTTGAGGATGCGGATCTCCCACCCCTCTGCCGCCTGTCGCACCTGCAGCCGCAGGGCTGCCGGCGAGGGATCGCAGGCCGCGGCCTCACCGCGAAAGAGCAAGGCCAGGGCATCCCCCCTCTGCGCCGCGAGCTGCAGACGGCGCAGGGTCACCCCCCGCCAGTGGGTCTCTCCACCCCAGATCACCACGGCGCTGCAGGCCCTGGAGCGCAGCCCTTGCTCTGCCGCCCAGGCCGTCGCCCCGCCTGTCCTCACCACCACCACTCGGCTCAGGTCCAATCCGCGGGCCGCCAGGGCCGGGGCAAAGGGGGGTAGCGGCGGGTCGACCAGGAGCAGCCAGCGCGGTCCTTGGCTGAGGGGGCTCAGGGCCGGGAGGATGAGCCCCAGGGCGCCCTCCGGGCGCTCGGTCAGGACCTCCGTCAGGCTCGCCGGCGGCCAACCGCCCCAGCACAGGCGGGTATCCAGGGCCGGGTAACCAGTGGCGACCCCCCTTGGGGCCGCCGCCGATGCCGAGCGGCCGCGCCACAGGTTGGGGTGCCCGGCGAGGATCTGCTCCAGGCCCATGGGGTCTTCTGCCTCAGGCTGTCGCTAGCGGTGTATCGACGAGGTCCTCGCCCGTCCCTCCACGCCGAGGCGCAGGACCCCCACGGCGAGCCCCTCGATGGTCAGCGACTGGAGGCGCAGATCCACCTGGATGGGGGGGAAGGCGGGGTTCTCGGCCAAGAGGTCTACCCTGTGGGTCCAGTTGGCGCGGCGGCGCAGGCGCTTGACGGTGACCTCATCCCCCAGGCGCGCGACCACGATCTGTCCGTCCCTTGCCTCTGGCGTGCCGTGGACGGCCAGCAGGTCGCCGTCGAGGATGCCGGCATCGCGCATGCTGCTGCCGCGTACCCGCAGCAGATAGTGGGCCTGGGGCTGAAACAGGTTTGGGTCGACGCGGCAGTAGTCCTCGATGTGCTCCACGGCCAGGATGGGGCTGCCGGCGGCGACCCGGCCCACGACTGGCAGGTTATCGTCCCCTGGCCCGCCCTCCGCCAGGCGAATACCTCGGGAGGAGCCCGGCTGCAGCTCGATGGCCCCGCGCCGGGCCAGGGCGCGCAGGTGATCCTCGGCGGCGTTGGCCGAGCGGAAGCCGAAGGCCTTGGCGATCTCCGCCCGGGTCGGCGGAAAGCCGGTCTCGCGGATGTGGTGGCGGATCAGCTCCAGGATCTGGCGCTGGCGGGCGGTGAGGTCATTGGACACGGGTTCTCTCACCTGGGACGGTCAGGCGCAGGTACATGGTGACTGTAATTTTATCCAGTGCTCATCCCCTTGCAAGGGCGAGCCCGCGGCTCCGAACCCCCGGCTCCGCATGCGGCGCCCCGCGGCACGCTCCACCGGGGGCGAAGGGGCGGCTCGGCGGTTTGGCCCGGCCGCCGATCCAGCCCCGGGGTTTCTACTCCCCCCAACGCCGTCCGAGCCGATGGGCGACGCCCAGGTGGTCAAGCACCCTGGCGACCACGAAATCCACGATGTCCGCGATGCTCTGCGGGCCGAAGTAGAATCCCGGGTTGGCCGGCATGATCACGGCCCCGGCCCGTGCGAGGCGCAGCATGTTCTCCAAGTGGATGACGGAGAAGGGCATCTCGCGTACCACCAGGATGAGCTTGCGGCCCTCCTTGAGGGCCACGTCCGCGGCGCGGTCGATCAGGTCGCCGCTGATCCCAGCGGCGATGCTCGCGAGTGTGCCCGTGGTGCAGGGACAGACCACCATGGCGTCCGGCGGATTGGTCCCGCTGGCGACTGGGGCCGTCCACTCCTGGCGCCCAAAGACCCGCAGCTGGCCCGGCGCGGCGGCGAGCCGCTCGCTGAGAAAGCGCTCCATGTCAGTCGGGTTGGCTGGGACCGCGACCCCAGCCTCCATCTTGAGGACGATCTGCCCCGCCTGGGAGACCATGAGGTAGACGCGGATCCCCGCCTGGACCAGGCAGTCGAGCAGGCGCAGGGCATACTGGGTTCCAGACGCGCCGGTGATGGCGACCGCAACGGTCTTGGGCCAGGCCGTCCCAGCCTCGCGCATCGCCCCGTTCATGGCGTCGCTCGCGGCGCCGCCGCCCGGGGCGCCCCGGAGCCTAGGGCGCTGAGCAGCCGCTGGTGGATCCCTTGAAAGCCGCCGTTGCTCATGACCAGCACCTCGTCTCCGGGCAGGGCCTCGCCCGCCACGCGGGCCACGATCGGCTCGACCTCGGAGAAGATCGCGACCTTGTCCCCGAGGGGCGCGAAGACCGCCGCGGGATCCCAGCCGAGATCCGGCGGGGCGAAGACATAGACCCGATCTGCGTCCGCCAGGGATGCGGCGAGCGCGGCGTTGTGCACACCCAGGCGCATGGTGTTGGAACGGGGCTCCAGCACCGCCAGGATGCGCCGGTCCCCGACCCGCCGGCGCAGCCCCTCCAGGGTGGTCGCGATGGCGGTCGGGTGGTGGGCGAAGTCGTCGTAGATCCGCACGCCCGAGGCCTCGCCGCGCAGCTCCATGCGCCGTTTCACACCCGGGAAGCGGCTCAAGGCGGCGATCCCCGCTGCCGGGGGGACCCCAACGTGGCGGGCCGCTGCGAGCACGGCGAGGGCGTTGGCGACGTTGTGCCGCCCGCTCAGGCCCCAGATGATCTGCCCCGTCACCTGGCCAGGGCCGCGGACCTGGAAGCGCGAGCCGTCGGCCTCGCTCAGGTTCGCCGACCAGTCGCCAGCCTCCCCGAAGGACTCCAGCGGGGTCCAGCAGCCCATCGCCAGGACCTGGTCCATGGCCGCCTCGCCCTGGGGATGGACGATGAGCCCCGAGCCTGGGATGGTCCGTACCAAGTGGTGAAATTGCCGCTGGATCTGTGCCAGGTCCTCGAAGATGTCGGCGTGGTCGAACTCCAGGTTGTTGAGGATCAAGGTGCGCGGCCCGTAGTGCACGAACTTCGAGCGTTTGTCGAAGAAGGCGGTGTCGTACTCATCCGCCTCCACCACGAAGAACGGGGCCGAGCCCAGCCGCGCCGAGACCCCGAAGCCTTGGGGCACGCCCCCGATGAGAAAGCCGGGGTCGAGTCCCGCTTCCGCCAGGACCCAGGCCAGCATGCTCGCGGTGGTGGTCTTGCCGTGGGTGCCCGCGACCGCCAGGACCCAACGCTCGCGCAGCAGATGCTCGCGCAGCCACTGGGGACCCGAGACATAGGGCAGGCCGCGGTCGAGCATGGCCTCCACCACGGGGAGGCCGCGCTTCATGGCATTGCCCACCACCACCACGTCCGGGGCTGGATCGAGCTGCCCGGCGCCAAAGCCCTCGACCAGCGCGATCCCAGCGGCGGCGAGCTGGTCACTCATGGGCGGGTAGACATTGGCGTCGGAGCCCGTCACGCGGTGGCCCAGGGCGCGCGCCAGCAGGGCGATGCCACCCATGAAGGTCCCGCAGATGCCGAGGATGTGCAGGTGCATCTCAATCCCCCGTGAACAGCGCGCCCAGCAGCGAGTAGGCGAGCAGGTTGTAGGCGATGGCGATCAGGGCCCCCTGGACCAGCGGGAGGTCGAGGGTGTGGCGCAGGATGTGCCCCATGACGACCAGGCTCCAGGCGAGCAGGGCGAGGAACAGGACGGCGGCCACACCGGTGAGCTGCGAGTCACCACCCCCGGAGGCCAGCCCCAGGGGGACCAGGACCAGCAGGTTCAGCACGGCGCCGCTGCCCAGCAGGGCGGATGCCGACTGCTCGAAACGCGCCCGGCGCCCGAGCCACCGCAGGCCGCCATAGAGGAGCCCCACGAGCAGGGCCGCGTCAACCAAGGTTTGGGCCAATGCCTCCCAGAGGCCTTGGCCGGTCGCCGCGCCCAGGAGGACGCCCACGCCCAGATAGACCAGGATCAGGAACCGGACGAGGATGACTGAGGCAGGCAGGTCCTGGGGGGCACGGCGCAACAGGCAGAGCTCGATGAAGAATTGGATCAGCGCCTGCAAGTCGGGACCTCAGGGGAAGGCAGCAGCTCGGCCGGGGGACCGTTCAGGGGCCATGGATGGGCCTCGGGGGCCATGATAACGGCCCCTTGGCCCGGCCCATAGCCTTTCCCTTAAGGCACGGGGAGACGCAACGGCGCCCGCCCCTGGCGCAGGCCTGTCCGGCTAGCGCCTCGAACGGCCCCTGCCCACGGGCTCCAGCGGCCTTTGGGCTCGGGCCAGCACCGCACCGGCCACCGCCATGGCGAGGGCTAGGCCGACGGCCAGCCAATTGCCGACCCGGACAAAGGGGGTGGCAGCGGCACGGGGCTGCAAGTCCCGGGTCAGCCCGCCCCGTTCGAGCAGGGGAATGGTTCCGAGGACAGCGCCGTGATGATCGATCAGGGCCGAGATCCCGGTGTTGGTGGCCCGCACCAAAGGACGGCCGGCCTCCAGGGCGCGCATACGGGCGATCTCCAGGTGCTGATGGGGGGCCAGGGAATCGCCGAACCAGGCGTCGTTGCTGACGTTGATGAGGTAAGCGGCGGCCGGCAGGGCGCGCAGCACCTCCTCAGGGAAGGCGTCCTCATAGCAGATGGTCGCCCCCACGGGCATCCCGTTGACCTGAAGCACCGACGCCCCGGCCTCGCCGCGGCTGAAGTCTGACATGGGGACATCGAACAGCTGCACCAGGGGCCCGAGCCAGGCCTTGAAGGGCATGAACTCGCCGAAGGGGACCAGGTGGCGCTTGGCGTAAAGGTCTTCCTGGTCGCCGATGCTGAGCAGACCGTTGTAGTAACGCCCGGTACCGAGCGCCCGGTAGGGGATGCCCAGGACGACGGCGACCCCCGCCTCCCGCGCCGTTCGGGTCAGGGGTTCGATCAGGCCGTCGCGCACCTCGTCGAGAAAGGTTGGGACGGCCGTCTCCGGCCAGACGATCAGGTCGCTGGTGTCCAATCGCTCGCGGGTCAGCTCCAGGTGGGCCTCCAGCACAGGGACCAGGGCGTCTGGGTTCCACTTCATGGAGGGCTGGATGTTGGCCTGAATCACGGAGGCCCGCAGGGGCTCCCCGACCGGACGGGTCCATTCCACGAGGCGCAGGGCCCCCCCGGTGGCCACTAGCACGCCGAGGCCGGCAGCCGCGCTCCAGCGCAAGCGGCCCTGGGAACGCACGGCCACCCACAGGAGGCCGGCGGAGAGTGCCACGGCCAGGCTGACGCCATAGACCCCAGCGACGGGGGCGAGTCCTCCAAGGGGGCCGTCCACCTGGGTGTAGCCGAGGGCGAGCCAGGGAAAGCCGGTGAAGATCCAGCCGCGGAGCCACTCCAGCAGCACCCAGACCGCCGGCAGCAGCAGCAAGGGGCCGCCCAGCGCGGCGCCTCTGGGCAGGGATGGCCGGCCCAGACCCGGGACCCACTGGGCAGGTGCGGCGCGGCCCAGGGCCCGCAGCACCCAACCGACGAGCCCGTAATAGAGGGCCATGGCCGAGATGAAGGCCGCGGTGAGCAGGTGCGCCACCAGCGGCGGCATGTTGCCGAACTCGTTGAGGCTGATGCGGATCCAGAAGACCCCGAAGCCGAGCAGCCCCAGTCCGAAGGCCCAGCCGGCGAGAAAGCCTCGGGCCGGGGTCTGACCCTCCAGGGTCAGGTAGAAGACCGCCACTGCCAGCACCGCGAGCGGCCACAGGCCGAAGGGCGAAAAGGCTAGGACGGCGGTGGCGCCGGAAGCGGCGGCGACCAGGGCAAGGCCCCACCAGGGTAGCTGCGAGGGTGCGAGGCGCATGGCGGGGTCCTGAGTCCTGGGGGCGCGTTTTCTAACAGTCGGGCGGGATGCCGTCAAATCGGCAGGTGCGGCCGCACGGACAGATACCGGACAAGCCCCAGGGTGGTCGTCTGTCCGTGGGCGACCCGGCTGCGGTACAATTTGTGCGCTGCAATACCAGGGCGGCAGCCGGTCCCCTGGCATCGGCGCCACCGCTTGCCCATCCAACGCGTCACCGCCCGCCATGACCAGCCCCCTCTTGGCCGCCCAGGCCCCCGCAGCGCGCATCCGCGAGATCCCGTACAACTACACGTCCTTCTCCGACCGGGAGATTGTCATCCGTTTCCTCGGCGCGGAGATGTGGGACCTCATCGAGTCCCTGCGCGGCAGCCGCCGCACGGGGCGTTCGGCGCGCATGCTCTTCGAGGTCCTGGGGGATATGTGGGTGGTCAACCGCAACCCCTATCTGCAAGACGACCTGCTGGAGAACCTCGGCCGGCGCCGGGCCTTGGTGCAAGCGCTCTGCCACCGTCTCGATCAGTTCGAGGCCCGCCTCAACGACAACGCCGATGCCGGCCGGCTCCTCGCCGCCGCGCGGGTGGCGGTGCAGCGCTTCAACGATGCCTTCGACGAGCAGCGGCGGCTGCGCGAGAGCCTGCGCCGGGCGCTGATCGGGATCACCCGGGCCGATAACCTCGACTTCGGCGGCCTCGCCCGCGTCTCCCACGCCACGGACGCCACCGACTGGCGCGTCGAGATGCCCTTCGTGGTCATCTGTCCGGACAGCGAGGCCGAGGTCGCCCCCATCGTTCGAGCCTGCATCGACTGCGGCTTGAGCCTGATCCCTCGCGGCGGGGGCACGGGCTACACCGGCTCCGGTATCCCCCTCGACGAGCGCTGCGCCGTCATCAATACGGAGAAGCTCGACACCCTGTCCGGCGTCGAGGAGGTGGCGCTGCCTGGCGTCCCAGGAAAGGTGCCGACGGTGCACTGCGGTGCCGGCGTGGTGACGCGGCGCGTCTCGGATCTGGCCGAAGCCCATGGGCTGGCCTTCGCCGTCGACCCGACCTCCCAGGACGCATCGACCATCGGCGGCAACATTGCCATGAACGCCGGCGGCAAGAAGGCGGTGCTGTGGGGCACCGCACTGGACAACCTGGCCTCCTGGCGCATGGTCACCCCGGACGCGGAGTGGCTGGAGGTGGAGCGTCTCGATCACAACCTGGGCAAGATCCACGACCAGGCGCAGGTGCGCTTCCGCCTGACCCGCTACCAGGCCGATGGCAGGACGCCGAAAGGCGGGCCAGAGCTGCTGAGCATGCCCGGTCGTGCCTTCCGCAAGGCCGGCCTGGGCAAGGACGTGACCGACAAGTTCCTCGCCGGGTTGCCGGGCGTCCAGAAGGAGGGGTGCGACGGCTTCATCACCTCGGCCCGGTTCATCCTCCACCGCATGCCCGAGCAGGTGCGCACCCTCTGCCTGGAGTTCTTCGGCTCCGACCTGTCCCGCGCCGTGCCGGCCATCGTCGAGCTCAAGGGCTACGTGGACGCCCTGCCCGATGTGCAGATCGCAGGCCTGGAGCATCTGGACGAGCGCTATGTCCGCGCCGTCGGCTATGCCACCAAGGCAGCCCGGCGGGAGCGGCCCAAGATGGTGCTGCTTGCGGACCTGGTTGCCGACGATGCCCAGGCCCTGGACGCCGCCGCGGCCGAGGTGGTGCGCCTGGCCCAGGCTCGGGACGGGGAGGGGTTCGTCGCGGAAAGCGCCGAGGCGCGGCGGCGCTTCTGGCTCGACCGGGCGCGCACCGCCGCCATCTCGCGGCACACCAACGCCTTCAAGATCAATGAGGACGTGGTGATCCCCCTGGAGCGCCTGGCCGATTACAGCCGCGGCATCGAGCGCATCAACATCGAGCAGTCCATCGCCAACAAGCTGGCCATCATGGACGCGCTGCTCGACTACCTGGCCGGCGATCTGCCCGAGGCCCGGGAGACCGGCGAGTACGAGCCATCGCTGGAGGCGGCGGCGATCCTGGACGCCAAGCGTGCTGTGGCCCGCGGCATCGTGGATGCGGCCCGCGCCCGCTGGGAGGCGGTGCTTGCCGGCCTGGATGCGGCCGCCGCCGATCACCCGCATCTCCTGGAGGGTCTGCGCGAGGGGGCGCTGCGGCCTGGGGATACGCTGCTGGATCTCATGCTGCGCCGGGACCTGCGCCAGTCGTACCGGCGCGAGGTGGCCGCGCGTCTGGACGAGGTCTTCGCCGGCCAGCATCTTGGTGCCTTGCGGGACCGGTTGAGGCAGATCCACGCCCGTATCCGCGATTCCCGGCTCTTCGTCGCCCTGCACATGCACGCGGGGGATGGCAATGTCCATACCAACATCCCGGTGCATTCCTCGGACTACGCCATGCTCCATGAGGCGGAGCGCATCGTCGCGCGCATCATGGCACTGGCCTCCAGCCTTGGGGGTGTGGTCTCCGGTGAGCACGGCATCGGCATCACCAAGCTCCAGTTCCTCGCCCCGGACAAGCTCGAGCCCTTCTGGTCCTATAAGCGGCGCGTCGATCCCCAGGCCCATTTCAACCGCGGCAAGCTGATGCCCGGGGCGGGGCTCGATGGGGCCTACACACCCTCCCTTCGTCTGGTGGAGCAGGAGGCCATCATCCTCGAGGAGACCGAGCTCGGGGCCCTCAACAACGACATCAAGCACTGCCTGCGCTGCGGAAAGTGCAAGCCCAAGTGCATGACCCATGTGCCGCGGGCCAATCTGCTCTACTCGCCGCGCAACAAGATCCTCGGGACTGGGCTGATCATCGAGGCCTTTCTCTACGAGGAGCAGACCCGGCGCGGCCTGTCGCGGCGGCACTTCGCCGAGATGAACGACATCGCCGACCACTGCACCGTGTGCCACAAGTGTCAGCCGCCCTGCCCGGTGGACATCGATTTCGGGCAGGTCACCACACGGCTGCGCCACATCTTGGTCGAGCGCGGCAAGAAGCGCTTCAGCCCCGGGGCCTGGGCGGCGCTGCGTTTTCTCAACGCGACCGACCCGCGCGCCGTGCGCCTGTTGCGCCTGGTCCTTGGGCGCTGGGGCTTCGCCGGGATCAACCTGGCCCATCGGGCGGCCCGGGGGCTTGGTCTGCTGCGCCGACGCACTGATACGCCCGCGCGGACGACCGGCCGGCCGGCGACCACCGCCCTGGCACTGGACCTCATCAGCCGCCCCATCCGCGTGGCTCCGCCAAGGCGCGGCTTCCGTCAGGAGCTCGGCCTGGAGGACATCACCCAGGTCCCCATCCTGCGTGATCCGACCCGTTCGACCGAGGACGCAGAGGCGATCTTCTATTTCCCGGGCTGTGGCTCGGAGCGGCTGTTCTCGGACGTTGGGCTGGCCACCCTGGCCATGCTCTATCGCCAGGGGGCGCAAGTGGTCCTGCCGCCGGGATATCTGTGCTGCGGCTATCCCCAGAGCGCATCCGGCCTGGAGGCGAGCGGGCGGCGCATCGCCATGGACAACCGGGTCCTCTTTCATCGGGTTGCCAATACCCTGAACTACCTGGACATCAGGACGGTCATCGTGTCCTGCGGGACCTGCATGGATCAGCTCTTGGAGTACGAGTTCGAGCGCATCTTCCCCGGCTGCCGGCTCCTCGACATTCACGAGTGGCTGATGGAGAAGGGGGTCGCGCTGGCGCCCGCATCCGAGGGCCGGCAGCTTGACGGTGGCCAGGAGGCCATGGCGAGCCGCGAGACTCAGGTCCAATACCTCTATCACGATCCTTGCCACACGCCGATGAAGACCCATGCGCCGATCAAGGTCGCCTCGAGCCTCATGGGTCAGCCGGTGCTGCTCAGCGACCGCTGCTGCGGGGAGGCCGGGACCCTGGGGACCGCCCGCCCCGACATCGCCAACCAGATCCGCTTTCGCAAGCACGAGGAGCTGACCGCGGGCATTCGGGCCATCACCGGCCGGGACCGCACCGACGGCGCGGTCAAGCTCCTGACCTCCTGCCCCGCCTGCCAACAGGGGCTTTCCAAGTACACCGACCAGACCGGTCTAACGACCGATTACATCGTCGTCGAGCTGGCCCGGCGCCTCCTCGGCGAGGGTTGGCAGCGGCGTTTCATCGATGCCGTAAAGGACGGTGGCATCGAGCGGGTGCTGCTGTAGGGGCTGTTTTGCGGCGGAAACCCTGGTGGTTGCAGCCGTATGCCTGGGGGCGCCTCTCGCCAGCCAGGGTTCCGAGGTCCTGACTCCGCCTCCCTCCCCGAAGACTCGGCCCCCTGGGCAAAGTAGGGCTACGCGCCGGTGTCTCGTTGACACGTTACAGTGCGCGCGTAGACTTCTCTCGGCGCCTGCTACATCGGGCTGGAGCCCATGGGAGATGTGGATGGGGCCCAGCGGACCGAACGGATGACCAGATCATTTCGAGAACCAATCTGAGGGGGGATTGAGCGATGAGAAGATCCTTGAAAGACGCCTGGACCGCGGTGCTCTGTGCCTGCCTGGTGGGGGCGGGCCTGTGGGCCGGTCCGATCTCGGCTGCCGATACCTACAAGCCGTTCATTGCAGGTGCACCGGCCGGCAAGACGGTGGACGAGGCCGTCAAGAACGTCAAGGCCAAGCTGACCAGTGCCAAATTCGAGATCGTCGGGGAGGATAGCCCCTACCCGGATGGCTCCCTGCGGCTCATCGGTGTGACCAACGCCGAGCTCAAGCGGGCGGCCTCCCAGCACAGCACGGGCGGCTTCGGCGCGGTGATGCGGGTCGCTGTCACCAAGAACGGTGGTGCCGTGGAGGTGAGCTATACCAATCCAGCCTATCTTGGGATCGCCTACAAGCTCGGTGAGCTCAGCGGTGTGGGCCAGGCCCTAAGTGCCGCCCTGGGTCCCGGTGAGGCATTCGGGTCCAAGGGTCTGTCGGAGGCCAAGCTCGCAAGGTACCACTACATGGCCACGATGCCGGGCTTCAAGGATGCCAAGAAGGTCGCGTCCTTCGCCTCCCATGCCGAGGCGGTGTCGGCGATCGAAAAGGCGATGAAACAGCCCGACTCCGACATGCGCGCCATCTGGCAGGTCAAGGTGAGTGGCGATCAAACCCTGTTCGGTGTCCGCCTTGACGGCGGCCCCTGGCGCGGTCAGATCAAGGGCATTATGGACAAGATCGACATCAGCACGCCAAAGTCGAGCGCGGCCTTGCCTTGGGAGATCCTGGTCAGCGGCAAGGATGTCTATTACCTGCCTGGCAAGTACCGAATTGCTCTGATGTTTCCGGATCTCACCATGCAGCAATTCCTGAAGATCTCCAACGTGCCGGACATGATGGAGCGCAGTGCCGAGGAGTTGGTGACCTTGGCTGGGGCCAAGGTCGAAAAGAAGCGCGAGGGATTCCAGGTCGATTGAGGCTGACCGACCGGACAGAGCCGGGGCTCGGGGCGATCCGCACTGAAGGGCGCGCCCTGGGCGGGGTCCGGCCGCGGTCGGCTCAGTTGTGGGGCGCTGTTTGCCGCAAGATCGGCAACCCCGCCCCCGGGCGTCGGCATTGGGATTTGATCTGTGGGTTTGAACCGCCGAGTCTGCCCGTTTGACCAAGGGAAGCGCTGATTTATTGCGCTTCCCGTGCGGGCTAGGGATGGCCCGCCCGTTTCGAGGGCCTTAAGCCCTTGAAACGGGAGCGTCCCGCGACTCGCGCGTCGCGGGACGCGAGCTGATCAAATGCCGGGAGGGCATTTGATCAGCATCTCCCAAGGGGGGCGCGCCGTTCGCGCTCATGGCCGATGGATCCGACCGCCCCTCACGAGGCGCGGTCGGCTCGTGTAACCGATCAGCAGAGATGCCAGCCATGCCAGCAGCCAGCGACGACGCGAATGACGGGGAGATCGTCGAGATCTTCGTGGAGGAGGCACAGGAGGTGCTCCAGGGCATCGACCGCGACCTGGCGGTCTGGAAACAGCGCCCAGCCGACAAGAATGCCCTGACCGGGATCCGCCGGGGCTTCCACACCCTCAAGGGCAGTGGACGCATGGTCAAGGCACTGGACCTGGGCGAGCTTGCCTGGAAGATCGAGCACATGCTCAACCGTGCCATCGACGGGGCCATTCCGGTGACCGACGCGATGGTTCAACTGGTCGCCGCCAGCCGCGGGGCCATGCCGAAGCTCGTCGAGGCCTTCCAGAGTCGGCGCAAATCTGAAATGAGCGAGGAGCTGGAGACCTTGATGAGTCAAGCCGACGCAATCGCCAGCGGAAAGCCGCCTGCGGCGGCCGCAGCGCGTCCGGCGCCTGTCCGGGCGGGGGATGAGGCGATGGTGCAAGGGAGGATCGAGGACCTGCAGCGCCGCCTCGAGCGCATGGCGCAAAGGTCCGACGAGGCGCTGCAGCGCTCCGAGATGGCCTTGCAACAGGTGCGACGCGTCGCTGCGGAGATCAGCAACCTTCAGTCCGATGTGCAAGGCCGTGCCGCGAGCACGGATCTCGCGACCCTTGCGGATCGTGTGAAGGTCCTGCATGAGGAGCTGTCAGGGATTCGACTGGATCTGAAGAAGGGTCAGCACGAGGCCATGCCGGCCCCCAGGGAGCTGCTGCAGTCCATCGACCAGCGCATTCGCGAACGGTTGGGGGCCACCGAGCGCTTGAGGAGCGAGGTCGAGCAGCGCTTCGACGAGGTCCGCCGGGCGGCGGCGACGGCGCGTAACCTGGCCATCTGGGCCATCCTGGTCAGCCTCGCCATCCTGGGCGGGACGGCGGGTGCTCTTCTCCTCGGGACGCCGTGACTGGCGCTTGGGCCACTTGCAGCATCCAAGGTATCCAACCGGGGCAGGGACGCCAATCCCTTTTCAAAGGCTTACACACGCGAAAGCTGCCCTCTGGGGGCCGTTCCTCAGTTGCCCCAGCCGAGTTGATTGTTGCGCTGGAACTGCCAGGTTCGCGTGATATCCAGGACGTCGGTCTCGGCGGCGATATCGGGGGGGAAGGGGGCGAAGGGGGCCGCCAGCTCGACGATGTGGACCGCCGCCTCGTCGAGAACCGGGAAGCCGGATGGGCGCAAGACCTGGATCTGCTCCACGCTGCCGTCCGCGCGGACGGCGACACGCAGGATCAGATTGCCATAGAGGTGCCTGCGCCGGGCCTCCTCCGGGTAGTTGATGTTGCCGATCTGCTCCACCTTGCGGCGCCATGCCTCCAGGTAGGTGGCGTACTTGTATTCCTTGGTGCTGGAGCTAATCGAGGTGCGGCGCGGCCGGTTGGCAAAGACGCTGGTCCTGTCCTCGACTCGCGCCGCCAGCCTCGCTAGCTCCTGATTGCGGCTGGCAAGGATCTCGGCGGCGCCAACCGGCAGGGGCGCCACCTGGGGAATCCTCTCGGGGCTCGGCGCAGCCCGGGCTGGCATGGGGGCCACCTCTGAGGTGGCCGGCTCAGGTCGCTCGAAAGAAATGGTCCGCGTGTCGTCTTGCGCCGGTGGCTGGGTGGCGGGCGGAGGCTCCTCATCGACGACCGGGTTGGCTGCCTCATCGGGCGTCGCGGCCGCCGGCGGCATCGCAGCGGCATCGGGTGCAGGGATGTCCAGGTCGAGGTCCGGGGCGTTGCTGGGCGGCGGGGCCGGCTCCTGCGGTCCCTCCGCCTCGGCCTGGCGCGTGGTGGCGTCGCGCAGCCCCTCACCGCCGCCGCTCTGAGTGGTCTGCGCCGGCGCGGCCACCTTGTCCGGGATCACGGCCCCTGGTGCGGGTTGGTGCAGGACCACCACCTCGACCGTGCTGGCTGCCCGGCGCTCCGGTCGCGGCGGCTCGATGTGGACGCCCAGGATCAGTAGGATGTGCAGCGCCAGTGCGAGGCTGAGGGTCACGCGAAAGGCGCGATTCGACTCCGCCGGGGCGCCGCTCGGGATGTCCGCCCTGGGGTCGTAATCTGCGGCAAGCGTCGTCATCTCCGGCTGGGGTCGGCGTCGAGGGCATCGGACAGCGGCGGGCTGACCTGGAAATCCTGGCCCTTGTCGAAAAACGCAGCCCGTTTGGCCATCGCCGGGTTCATGACCACCGTTCCCGCTCGGTCGATCAGCAGCACATAGGGCACGCCCAGGCGACGAGCGACCTCGTACCATCCCTCAATACCGGCGATAAACAGGGCGGTGGCCGCGCCCTCTGCGGTGGCGGCATTGCTGTCGATGACCGTGACGCTGCGCGCGCCGGTAGCCGGATAGCCAGTGCGCGGGTCCAGAGGGAGGTAGTAGCGCCGGCCCTCGAAGACGAAGCTGTTCTCGTAGTCGGCCACCGTCGCGATGCTCTCGTCCCCGCGCAGTTGCAGCACCGCAAGCACGCCGGAGCCGCTCGGGCGGCGCACCGTGATCCGCCAGGGCTGACCCGAGCGTTCGCCGATGACGCGTACGGTCGCCCCGGCGGTCACCATGGCGTGACGCACGCCAAGCTCGCGCAGGTGCTCGACGGCCAGATCGATGCCGTAGCCCTTTGTGATGGCGCTGAAGTCGAGGTCGACGGCGGGATTACTGCTGCGCAGCGACAGCCCGTCGATGTGCACGTCATCCATGCCGGGGTTGGCGGCGACGAGTCGGCCGATCTCGCGTGCATCCGGCAGCCGGCGGTCCTTCGGGTCAGCGCTATGGAAACCCCAAAGGTGGTTCAGATGGCCGATCGCGGGGTTGAAGAGACCGCCGCTCTTGTCGTAGAGGGTCTGGCTCAAGCGCACCAGGGGCAGGATCGCGGGGGGGGCGATGAACGGCTCGCCGGTCGGCAGGAGCTGGTTGACGCGCCCCATGGGGCCGGGCTCCCAGGCGTGCCAGGCCCGGTCCATGATGGCGAAGTCCTCTTCCAGGAGCTTCGCGGCGTGATCGGCCGACGCGCGGCTGACGCCGACGATGCTGACATCGATCGGGGTGTCGAAGGCGGTGAAGCGGGCGGTCACGACCGGGGTTTGATCCCGGCAGCCGCCGATCAGTGCCAGGGCTAGGCCGAGGGTCAGAGTCCATGCGGGCGCAAACAACGGCCTGCAACTAGTGCTCACCCAGTTTCTCCTCGATAGCGGCGATCAGGTCTCCGGCGATGTCCAGCCCATACAGGGCGTCCAGCTCGCGGATGCAGGTTGGGCTGGTGATGTTGACCTCGGTTAGGTAGTCGCCAATGACGTCGATCCCGGCAAACAGCACGCCGCGGCGCCTGAGCTCCTCGCCAACCTCGGTGGCAATGGCCCGGTCGCGCTCGCTGAGCGGTCGCCCCTCGGCCGAGGCCCCCGCGGCGAGGTTGCCGCGGCTCTCGCCAGGCGCCGGAATGCGTGCCAGGGCGTAGGGGACCGGGCGCCCGTCGATCAGCAGGATGCGCTTATCCCCATCGGCGATCTCGGGTACATAGCGCTGGGCCATGCAGTAGCGCCGCCCGTGCTTGGTGAGGGTCTCGATGATGACATTCAGGTTCGGATCTCCAACGCGGACCCGAAAGACGGACATGCCGCCCATGCCACCGAGCGGCTTTAGGACGATGTCCCCAGATCTAGCCAGAAACTCCGTAATGTCGCTAGCTCTGCGCGTTACCAGCAGCGGCGGGCAATAGTGGGCGAAACGGGCGGTGAAGACCTTTTCGTTGGCATCGCGCAGCGTCTTTGGACTGTTCACGACCAAGGTTCCGGCCTCCTCGGCCCGCTCCAGGAGATAGGTCGCGTAGATGTACTCCATGTCGAAGGGCGGGTCCTTGCGCATCAGCACGGCCGGCAGACTGGACAGCGGCCGGACCCTGGCGGCCCCAAAACGGTACCAACTGCGCGTATTGTCCTCGACCTGGACCTCGCGCATCCTCGCCAGGCAGTGCTGGGGGGTCAACGCCAGGTCCCCGAGCTCCATATACCAGAGCTGCCAGCCGCGGCGCTGCGCCGCCAGCATCATGGCGAAGGTGCTGTCCTTCTTGATGTTGATGGACCCGATGGGGTCCATGACGATGCCAAGCTCGCGGTTCATCCACCAATCTTACTCCAGTGCGTGACCCCCCCGTGAGATACGCTTGTCCAGCGCTGTTGCTCGATTGATACAAGGCGCCAAGGGGTGTCCGGGTGAGGCGCTTGCGCGGGCCGTCGGCAGTTGCTAGATTGTCACGGTGTCATGCAATCGACCGGCGAGCCGTGCGATGCCGGAGCTGCGGGTTGGGGGGCCGACCCGCTACCAGATCGCCGTCATTCGCGCTGCGCCGTCGGACATGATGCGCCGCGGGACCATTACAAAGGGGGATCGAAAAATCCCGATGAACACCAGTGTCCTTTGTCACCGCTGCCCTTCCGCAGTGGCTCGCTGCGCTGCCGTCGTCCTCCTCATTTCGTCTGCCACCCCCGTATTCGCCGAGTCGAGCGCGGCCGGCTCCACCGGCGAGGCTCGTACGGGGGCCAGCCAGGATGCCGCGCGGTCTGAGTTCGAGCGCCAGCTCGAGCAGCGCGATTTCGGTACCTACATGATGTATAAGAGATTGCCGGCGGCGAGCCGGGATGAGGTGTTCCGATCCTACGGCCAGGGCGCCTCGCCCGAGCAGGTCAAGGCGGCGGTTCTCAATGCATTCCTTCACAAGTAATGAAGGCGGCTCGTGAATCGAATGGGTGCCAATCTGTCGCGGCATACCTTGGTGGACCTGAGTCACCTTGGCCGTCGTCCGGCGAGGTCGGGGGTCGCGTGTGTGGGGGGTGCGATCCTGCGGCCTGGGTTTCCTCCGCGGGTCCCAGGCCTTGGCCCGCCATGCCTTGGGTTCGAGGGCCATGACAACAGTGAACTGGGTCGAGTTCAGCCGGGGGGGACTGTGTGATACTGGTCATTGCTTGCCGAGCGTAGGCGCGCCGCCCAGACCCGGGGGACACCTGCGCGCGGCGCGCCGGGCGGCCCAGGGCCATGGGGATCGCATGCCAGGGACGGTGCCGGGATGCGTGGGGCGGACGGGCCGCAGGGTCGCTTGGTGTCCGCCTTCGGACTGACTGGGGAGTCGAAGCACAGATGGCCATGATGCCGCCGTTGGACATGCATGGCGCCGCCTTTGCGAGTGGCAATGGCAGGCTTAGGGTGTGGGTCGCTTGGGCAACCAGAATCCGTCGCGGGGGCAGGGGGCGTTGATGAGCGGCGACGGCGATTCCAGTGAGCTTTCGGGCTTGAGGGTGCTCGTCATTGATGACAGCAAGACCATCCGGCGTACGGCCGAGAATCTGCTGATCAAGGCCGGTTGTGAGGTCATGACCGCCGGCGATGGCTTCGAGGCACTGGCAAAGCTGATCGATTGGCGCCCGCATGTCGTCTTCATCGATGTCATGATGCCGCGTCTCGATGGTTACCAGACCTGTGCCCTCATCAAAAACAACAGCTCCCTGCGCGATACGCCGGTCATTATGCTGTCGAGTAAGGACGGGCTGTTCGACCGAGCCCGTGGAAGGCTGGTCGGGGCCGAGCAGTATCTCGCCAAGCCGTTTACCCGTGATGAGCTGTTGGAGGCCATTCGCCGTTTTGCCCAGCGCGGGGCATGACGTCGTGGCAGACTCGGGGCAGAATCGAATGCGCATGCTAAAGGTGGAGACATGATCGACTTTTTTAAGAAGCCCCAAGAGCATGTCACTGGTCCAGATGCCCCGGCTGGAGCGGCGACGGTTCTCATTGTGGACGATTCTCCGACCGAGACCACGATCTTCCGCAACGCGCTCCTCAAGGCGGGGTTTCGGGTCGAGACGGCAGTCGACGGGGAGGAGGGTGTGGCAGCTGCCCAAAGGCTCCACCCAGATCTCATCTTGATGGATGTGATCATGCCGGGCCTCAACGGTTTTCAGGCGACACGGATGCTCAAGCGCGATCCGGCGACCGCCCAGATTCCCATCATTGTCGTCACCACCAAGGGTCAGCCGACGGATCGGACCTGGGGTTTGCGTCAGGGGGCAGACGACTATCTGGTCAAGCCCGTCGACCCGAAAGAGCTCATCGCCCGGGTCAAGGTGGCGCTCGGTGGGTGACCCGGCCGTGCCAGCAGGCGTTGCACTCGTGGACGACCCGTTCGCCGCGTTGATCGAGCTCGAGCGGCGCTGCCGGGCGCACGCCGTTGGCCTACCCCAACGGGAAAAGGCCCGTGAGATCTGGGCGGGCATCCTCTTCCATGTGGGTCAGATGCCCCTCCTGGGGGAGCTCTCGGAGATCTCCGAGGTTCTCGAGTTCCCGAAGGACATCACCCCGGTGCCGGCGACCCGCCCCTGGGTGCGAGGGGTTGCCAATAATCGCGGCACGCTATTGCCGATCTTCGACCTGCGGGGTCTGCTGTTCGATGCTCCGACCGTTCGCAATGCAAAAAATCGGGTGATTGTAGTCCGCGATGCGGAGGTGCCATTCGGCCTGCTGGTCAGCGATGTGACGGGCATCCGACACTTCGATGCGGCCGAGCGGCAGGACACGCCGGTCGCGCATGAGGCGATCAGGCCTCTGCTGACCGGAAGTTTTCTGCTCGGACAGGAGCCCTGCCCGATCTTTAGTGTGCGCCAGATGGCCCAGGACTCAAGGCTCAGCAGGGCGGCCGCCTGAGATGCTGGGCAATGGCTCCTCGGGCGATGGGCTGCGGCGCGCAATCGATGGCCTGGTGCAACGGGCAGGCGCTGCGGCCCGACAGCGGTGAAGGGCACGGAGGGAGATGCTGATCAAAGGCCCTCCCGGCATTTGATCCGCTCGCGTCCCGCGACGCGCGCGTCGCGGGACGCTCCCGTTTCAAGGGCTTAAGGCCCTCGAAACGGGCGGGCCATCCCTGGCCCGCACGGGAAGCGCAATCAATCAGCGCTTCCCTGAGGCGGTGCGAGACAAGCTCGGTTTCTGTGATAGGGGGAGATACGATGGCATCCGGAATTGGTACGCGGCGTCAGGGGGGGGCCAATGTGTCGATCATTGTCCTCTCCGTGCTGCTCGCAATCTCGATCGGCCTGGCCTTTGCCAGCTTCCTGTACGGTGAGCGCTGGGCCGACTTTGGCGCCAAGGCCCTCCTGAAGGTGGCGACTCAGCAGACTCAAGCCCAGCAGTTGGCCAAGGAGGCGAGCGAGGCGGTGCGTGTAGACGAGGCGGCCTTTGAACGGCTCGCCCGCCTGCGTGCCGAGCTTCAGACCGGCTTCGACCAGCTCCGCAAGGGTGACCCGAAGGCGGGGCTGCCTCCGGCACCGCCTGAGGTCCTCACCAAGCTTCGGACCGCTGAAGGCGCTTGGGCGGCGGTGCGCGATGGCGCGGATCGCGTCCTCGCGGCGAAGGACGCCATCCTCAAGGTCCCGAGCATGGTCGAGCAGACCCGACAGCAGCTCGACGCCCTTTCCAAGGCGATGGATCAGGTGGCCGAGCTGCTGGCCAGCAAGAAGGAGCCGCAGGTGCGTGTCCTTGCGGCGGGCCGCATGCTGCCGCCGGTCGAGCGCATGTTCCGCGCCCTGGGCGAGCTGCTCGCCGGTGGTCAAGCCACGGAGGATGCAATGCAACGGGGTCTGGACGCTGCCGAGGTGTTCTCCAAAGGCCTGGATGCGCTGATCGAGGGTGATCCCGACCTCGGCCTCGAGCCCGAAAAGGACCCACAAGTCCGCCAGGCGTTGCAGCAGGTCGGTGAGATCTTCCAAGGCATGATGGGCGGAGCGCAGGAGCTCATGACCTCAGTGCCAACCGTGGTCCCCGCGCTGGGCACGCCGGCCGAGATCGCCGCGGACGGCGCCAAGCTCGGCGCGGCTCTGGACGGACTGATTCAGGTCTACCGGCAGACCCCCGGACGCCTGAAGATCGGCCCCGTGACCGCGGGCCCGGATACGGTGTTGGTCTTCGGTATCCTCGCCGGCTTTTTCATGCTGCTTCTGGCGCTACAGCTCATTCGCGACGCGCGTCGGCGTGAGGCGGAGACGAAGGCGCAGAACGATGCCAATCAACAGGCCATCCTGCGCCTGCTCGATGAGATGGGCAGCCTTGCCGACGGTGACCTGACCGTGAACGCGACCGTCACCGAAGAGGTGACCGGGGCCATCGCGGACTCCATCAACTTCACCATCGACGCCCTGCGTGGCCTGGTCACGACCATCAACGACACCTCGGAGAAGGTCGCGGATTCCGCCCTCTCGACCCGGGCGAGGGCCATGGAGCTGGCGGAGGCCAGCGAGGTGCAGGCCCGCGAGATCGCGACGGCCACCGCGGCAATCCAAGCTATGACGAGCGCCATCGACGCCATGGCCCGCGACGCCGGCGAGTCGGCCGAGGTCGCATCCCGCTCGGTTAAGGTCGCCGGACGCGGTGCCGAAACGGTGCGCGCGACCATCCAGGGCATGGATCAGATTCGCGAACAGATCCAGGAGACGGCGAAGCGCATCAAGCGCCTGGGCGAGAGCTCTCAGGAGATCGGTGAGATCGTGGAGCTGATCGACGACATCGCCGACCAGACCAACATCCTGGCGCTGAACGCTGCCATGCAGGCGGCCATGGCCGGCGAGGCCGGCCGGGGATTCGCCGTCGTTGCCGACGAGGTGCAGCGCCTTGCGGAGCGGTCGAGTAATGCCACCAAGCAGATCGACGCCCTGGTTCGCACCATTCAGGCGGACACCAACGAAGCGGTGAGCTCCATGGAGGCGAGCACCTCGGGTGTGGTGGAGGGTGCGAAGCTGGCCGAGAACGCCGGTGCGGCCCTGCAAGAGACCGAGAACGTCTCGAACTACATCGCCGAGCTGACCCGTCGCATCGCCGAGTCCGCCCAACGTGAGTCCCAGCAGGCCAAACAGCTCGACGCCACGGTGAGCGTGGTCAAGGAGATCACCCAGCGCAACACCGCAGGTACGCGCGAGACGGCCGAATCGGTCCAGGCCCTGGCGGACCTCGCGGTGGAGTTGCAGCGTTCCGTGGCCGGCTTCCGGCTGTCCTAGACGTCGGGGCTCAACAACGATCCAGCGGACATGGTCATGCCGGAAACCAGGGCCGTCGGCGGCCTCAAGTGGGTCAAGGGTGAGCTGATCGAGAACCTGCGCCGCGTGCGCGGGCAGCTCGAGGCGCTCATCGCCAATGGCGGGCAGGAGGACTGCAAAGACGCCCTCGCCGCCCTCCATGAGGTGCGTGGGGTGCTGTCGGCGCTCGAGCTCGCCACGCCGGCGCGATTGGCGGAGGAGATGCAGCACCTCCTGGAGGCACTCGCCGCCGGGACCCTGCCCAATCGCGACGAGGCGGCCGAGGCCCTGATGCTGGCCCTGATCCAGCTGCCGAACTATCTGGATCGGCTGGAGGCCGGTCACGCCGATCCTCCGGTCATCCTGCTACCGTCGATCAACGACCTACGGGTCTCGCGGGGGACGCGCCCCCTGAAGGCGGCGGAGTTGTCGGCGCCGTCCCCGGCACTCGTCGGCCAGCAGACGCCAACACCGGAGTTTCTGAGCGCGCTGGCGTCCGTTGTGGTCAAGGTGCGTCCTCACTACCACCGTTACCTGCTCCAGATCCTTCGCGGCGAAACCGGCCAGGGCCTCGTCGGGCTTGGGCGGTTGTTCAACCAGCTCCACCGCTTCTTCGATCACGGTGTCTTCTGTGACGCCTTCAGGGCGGCCGACGCGCTGGTCTCCGGGGTCCTCGGCGGCAGCATCCCACTGGACCCGAGGACGAAGGGCCTGTTGGGCCATGTCGACACCATCTTCAAACCGGTGCTCAACCCGGAGCCGGTGTGGCCCGGACCTCAGGCGCGCCATCTCATCGATGAGCTGTTGCCGGTCCTCGCAGGGTTTTCGCCCGCCTCTGGACTCTTGTCCGACCTGGAGACGAGATATCTCAGCTCCCCCGAGTCCCAGGAATCCTCCGAGGCGGAGGTCGACGAGTACGCGCCTCGCCACGCACTCGGCGGCGACGCCCTCGGCAGCCTTGCGGAGGAGGTGCTTCGCGAGCTGGCGGGGATCGAAGATCGCCTCGATCTCTTCGTGCGGGGCGGAGGCGAGGATCCCCAACAGCTTGGATCGATCGAAGCGGCGCTGCGGCAGCTCGCCAACACCCTGGCCATCGGGGACGAGCCCGACCTGGTCCGCCGGCTCCACGTGCTGGCCGACTTGATCGGCACCGTCGCCAAGGGCACTGCCCGGGTGGACGACACCTTCTTGATGGGCTTCGCCAGGGACCTCCTGGTCGTCGAGGACGCCTTGCGGCGGGTTGCGCCCGCAGCCGAGGCCGGGGTCGGGGATGCCGACGCCCTGCTTGGGGTCACCTTGCGGGAGGCGCGGGCCGATCTCGCCAAGGCGAAACAAGCCATCTCCGACTTTGCGGTTGGGCCTGGGGATCTGGTCAAGCTCGGCGAGGTTCCGGCCCTGCTGCCGGGCGTGGCCGCCGCCTTGCACATGCTCGGCGAGGATGCTGCTGCGGAGGTGGTCGACCAGGTCGGTGCGGTGTTGCGCCGCCGGCTCGGCGAGGGGGACTGGGTCCCATCGTCCAGCGACTTGGACCTGATCGCCGATGCGATTGCCGGTGTCGACCTGTACATGGAGGGCAGGGCACAGGGTGCCTCGTTCGGCGATGGTCTCTTGGCACAGGCCCACCGGGCCGTGGAGACCCTGGGCGCGGGTCAAGCACCCTTGCCCAAACAGGCGCCTGCGTCATCGGGTGCTGCTCGGGACTTTGCCTTCCCGGATCGCGTCGCCTCAAGCGCAACGCCGGCGCCTGCGGTGCCTGCTGCGGTTGCCCCTGAGCCCGGCCCGTCCATGGCCGCGCAGGAGCCGGCCTCGGCTCCCGAGGCCGTCGCCGAGCTGGATTCGGAGTTCCTCGACATCTTCCTCGACGAGGCGCGGGAGGAGCAGCGCCACATCGACGAGGCCCTGGCGCGCTGGGTCGAGACGCCAGACGACCGGGAGAGCCTGACCACCCTCAGGCGGTCGTTCCACACCCTCAAGGGCAGCGGGCGTCTGGTCGGTGCGACCCGGCTGGCGGACGTTGCGGCAGCCACGGAGAGCCTGCTGGATCGGATCCTGTCTGGGGCGATCGTCGCTTCCTCGGCCCTGGTGGCCCAGGTCGTTGCGACCGTGAGGGCACTGCCGGCGCTGGTCGAGGCCGAGGCGAAGGGTCAGGTCGCCGAGGTCGTGGCGCTCTTGGGCGGCACCGCGGACCTATTGGCCTCTTCGGCGGTGGAGTCGGCGCCTGCCGAGGCACCCCTCGTGGAGAGTTCTGCCGCGCCTGAGCACGCCAGGGCAGAGGCCGTCGATGCGGATTCGGAGCTGCTCGGCATCTACTCCACGGAGGCTCGGGGACACCTTGCGACCTTGACGGAGTTCCTCGCCCGGGCCAGGTCCGGCGCGGAGCTGCGGCCCGAGCCTGGCCTGTTGCGGGCCTTGCATACCCTCGCCGGCAGCTCACGCATGACCGGCGTCGATTCGGTTGCCGGTGTCAGCGGCGCGCTCAATCAGCTCTTCTCCGAGATCGACGCACGGGGGCTTGCGGTCGATCCGGCGATCGTGGAGCTCCTCGGGCGCGCCTGTGAGGGGCTCGCGGAGAGGCTCGATCACTTGCCTGACCCGGGACCAGAGATCGCTTCGCTGGCCGAGGTGGCACAGGAGGCGGCCGATTGGACGGAGCGGCTCAGCGCCGCGATGCCAGCGGCTTGGACACATCCAGAGTTCGGTCTGGAAGGCTTGCCGGACACCGAGCTGGTCGGCTTTTCGGAGCTGGTGAGCGGGTTGAGCCGGCCTGCGGCGAAGGCGCCCGCCGCACTGGCAGACTCTGGGCGGGAGGCGCACGCCGAGGCTGGCCCTGAGCCAGCGGAGTCGGGGCCCTCCGAGACGCCGCAGGAGGCGGCGGCGGAGGTCGAGGGGGAGCCGCTCGGTGCGCACATCTTGGGGCAGGTCGAGCCCCAGGTACCCGAGGTCGGGGCTGCGGTGACCCTGGAGGGGTTGGCAGGGGCGGAGCCACAACGGGCGCCGCCGAGCGAGCCGGTAGGCGAGCCCGTCCCCGCGGCAGAGCACGAGGTCGAATCCAGCCCCGCCGCAGGGCTTGCAGAGGCGGAGCCATTGGTCACCGAGGCCGCCCCTGGCGTGCCGGTGATGGTGCCGGGTGGCCTCGCCGCCGAGCTGGAGGCAGCGGTGGAGCCTGCGGTCGCTGGGACGGCTGCGGAGCCAGAGGAGCAGCGCATGGTGGCCGAGGCCGCCGGGGCCGACTCGCCCGCGCCACCACCGGTGCCGACCTTGGCCTCAGAGATGGCCCCCGCGTCCGTGGCGGCAGAAGCCAAACCCGCTGCACCAGCCTTCCAGAGCGAGCTAGCGGCCCTGTTCCTCGAGGATGCCCGCGAGCTCCTCGACCAACTGGACGATGGGCTACGCCGCTGGCAGCAGGCGCCACAGGAGCGCGCCCCGTTGGATGCCATTCAGCGGCGCCTGCATACCCTCAAAGGTAGTGCGCGGCTGTCGGGCCTGCTGGCGATCGGCGATCTGAGCCATGCCTTGGAGGCCACCCTGACGGCTATCACTCGGGGTGAGCTCGCGGTCAGTGACGAGATGCTGGACCTGGCCCAGCGCTCCATGGATGCCTTGTCCGACCAGGTCGATGCGGTCGAGCAAGGGCTCCCCGTTCCCGTGGCGACCGACCTCATCGTCGCCCTCACCGCGCCCCTGGAGGCGCAGGCGGCGCCAGCAGCGGCGCCTGCCGACGCTATCCCGGAGCGGCTCGCCGAGGCGCCTGTCCGCGCGACGGCCGCTGCCCCGACACCGGGTGCGGCGCCCGCCAAGGCACCGACGACGCCAGCAGCACAGATCCGGGTGCGTGCGGATCTGCTCAATCGTCTGGTCAACAATGCGGCCGAGATCAGCATCTACCGCGGTCGGCTGGGCCGGCAGAACAGCGCCCTGGGCTTCAGCCTCGCGGAGCTCGACCGCACGGTGGCGCGGCTGCGCGAGCAGCTGCGCCAGCTCGATGTCGAGACGGAGGCCCAGATCCTCTACCGCTATGAGCGCAACGTGTCGGAGAGCGGCTCGATTGTCCAGAACTTCGATCCCCTGGAGCTGGATCGCTTCTCGGCCCTGCAACAGCGCTCGCGCAGTATCACCGAGACGGTCAACGACCTGGTGAGTGTTAAGAACCTGCTGGCCGACTTGCAGCGTGAGACCGCGGACCTGCTGGTTCAGCAGGAACGTATTGCCGGCGACGTGCAGGATGGCCTGCTGCGGGCGCGGATGGTGCCCTTCGTGCAGATCGTGCCGCGTCTGCAACGGCTGGTCCGTCAGACGGCCGAGAGCCTGGGCAAGCGGGCCACGCTGGAGGTCCGTAACCCGGAGGTCGAGCTCGATCGAGGCATTCTGGACCGTCTGGGTGCCCCGCTGGAGCACCTCCTGCGCAACGCTTTGGCGCATGGCATCGAGGATCCGCAGGCGCGTCGGGAGGCCGGCAAGGACGAACAGGGCGCCGTCGTGCTCACCGTCAGCCGTGAGGGCAACGATGTCCTGATCAGCTTGAGGGATGACGGGGCCGGCATGGACCTGGAGGCGATCCGTCGCCGGGCCCTGGAACGAGGTCTCCTCCAGAGCGGGGTGGCGGTCACCGAGGAGGAGCTGCTCCAGCTGACCATGATCCCCGGCTTCAGCACCGTCGAGCGGGTGACCCAGATCGCCGGGCGCGGCGTCGGTCTCGATGTGGTGGCATCCGAGGTCAAGCGCCTGAGTGGCACCGTTGGGTTGACGTCGAAGCAAGGCGCTGGCACCGAGTTCCTGATCCGCCTCCCCCTGACCCTGGCGATCATCGACGCCGTGATGGTGCAGGTAGGAAACGTGATCCACGCGATCCCCACGGCATCGATTGAGGCCGTGGCACGCATCGGGCGCGATCAGTTGGTCGAATACTACAAGGATCAGTCAAAGGTCTTCGAGTACCTCGGCGAGGACTATCGGGTCATGCACCTGGGCAAGCTCCTCGACCCCGCCGTCACGCCGGAGCTCGTTGACCGACGCTGGCAGCCCTTGCTCCTCGTGCGCACGGCCGATCAGCGGCTGGCCCTCGCTGTGGACAGCCTGGGCGGCACCCAGCGCATTCTCGTCAAGGCCTTGGGTCCGCAGTTGAGCGCCGTGCCCTGGCTCAATGGAGGCACCATCCTTCCTGACGGCCGCGTCGCCATGATCATCGACCTCTTGGCCTTGGCACGCTCGCCTGCGGTCCATGCCTACCGCTCCGCCCTGGCGCAAGTGGCGGCTGCGGAGAAGCATCGGGCTTGCGTGATGGTCGTGGACGATTCGCTGACGGTGCGCCGGGTGACCGAGCGTTTGCTGCGGCGCCAAAACATGGATGTCCTCACGGCAAAGGACGGTGTCGAGGCGCTGACCATGCTGGAGGACCAGCTCCCAGACCTGATGCTGCTCGACATCGAGATGCCGCGCATGGACGGTTACGAGCTCACCCGTCACATCCGCCGCTCGCCGCGGCTACAACACATCCCGATCATCATGATCACCTCGCGCACCGGCGAGAAGCACCGTCGTCTCGCCCTGGAGCTTGGCGTCAACCGCTATCTGGGCAAGCCTTACCAGGAGGCCGAATTGCTCGATGAGATCAGCTCGGTCCTGATGGAGGCACCCGCGTGAGCGGTCGGCCCGAGAGTGGACCCCGGTCCGGTGAGGTGCGCAGCCTGCTTGCGCCGACCGCCCAGGGCAACCTGCTGCTGCCCGCCGCCGCGGTGGCGGAGGTGGTCGCCTACTCCGGGGATGTCCGCAGCCGGGACGGGGGCCCTCCCTGGTTTGCTGGGGTCCTGGACTGGCGCGGCCAGCGCCCGCCGCTCATCCTGCTGGGGATGGTTGGGGAGCAGGGGGTGTCGGACTCAGTGCGGCGCTGGCGGCGCCCTTGCGTGCTGGTCGCGTTTAGTCCCAACGGCAATCCGGATCTGCCGTATATGGGCTTCCTCGTGGCGGACTCCCCGCGCCTGCTGCGGCTTCGTCCAGGGGATCTCACCGCGAGCGCGGCCGTCGAGCGGCCACCCCTGGTCTTGTGCGCGGTGGAGCTTCAGGAGCGATCCGCCTGGATCCCGGATCTCGACGAGGCGGAGCGGCAGCTAGTGGCCCTAAACCCGCGGGGTTGAGCCGCTCGGCCATGCCGCCGCCCGAGTCGGGCCTGTCCTGGTTCCTGGCTGCGATCAGCACCACGGACGCGGCGACTCCGGTCCGGGGACGGGGGCCGTGAGACTGGGCAGGGTCAGACGGAGCTCGGCCCCGGGGTCCCGGTTGGTCAGGTCGATGGCGCCACCCATGGCCTCGACCAGCCCCCGCACCAGGGCCAAGCCGATCCCGGTTCCCAGGGTCTCGCGCCTCAGAGCTCCCTCGGCGCGATAGAAGAGGCGGAAGACCTTCTTGACCTGGTTCGGCGGGACCCCGGGGCCGTGGTCGCGCACCCAGAATTGCAGCGCGCCGCCGCGCACCGCTGCGCAGCCGATCTCCACCTCTTTGACCCGCGCCTTGGAGGAGAACTTTAGGGCGTTGTCGACCAGGTTGATGAAGACCTGGGCAAAGGCATCGGGGTCCACCCGAACGACGAGACGCGCGGCCTCCGGTGGGCAGAGGAGGCGCAGGGCGAAGCCGGCCGCCTCGATGGGGCTTGAGACCTTCGCGCGGACCAGCTCCATGAGCTCGGCACAGGCGAAGGGGCGCAGCTCAAGCCGGTGGTCGCCGTGAGTCATTCTGGCCAGCTGCAGGACATTGTTGATCAGGCGTGACAGGCGCTCGCTCTCATCGTAGATGAACTGGTAATAGCCCGGTCGCTTGTCATCGGGGACCCAGCCCGCGCGCAGCATCTCCCCATACATGCGGATGGAGGTGAGCGGGGTCTTCAACTCGTGGCTAACCGCCGAGACGAAGTCCTGCTGCTGGCGGACCAGGTGGATCTGGCGCACCCCCAGGCGATAGAGGGCGAAGACGCCGCCGCAGAGGACGACGGTCAGCGCCGCCGCCATCCATGCGATGAGTTCGGCCCCTGGACCCAACGGCAGGCGGGCGATGGAGAACCAAAGCCCGACCTCGCCCCAGGGTGCCGAGAGCCGGGTCTGGTAGAGCGGCGTGCCGCTTAGCCCTTGGGGGCCGTAGTCGCGCTCAGGTCGGCCGGCAAACTGCCCCAGGGGCTCCCCCCGCCAGGTCACAGACAGGTCGGTCGCGCGGGCCAAGGTCGCATCGCGAAACGGGGCCGCGAGCAGGTGGTCCACGAAGGGGCCTGGGTCGATCAATGCCCCCTGGGTGTAGCGCTGCCCGTTGCGCCAAACCTTTCGATACAGCACGAGCTGACCATCGGCCAGGCGGCTGACCTCGAAGGGATCGATCTCGCTCTCGAACGTGCGGATGCGGGGGCGCTGGGAGGTCGGATCAGGCTCGCCCTTGGTCTCGGACGCCGCGCCGCGGGACTGGTCGCCGGTTCCGGCTGCCTTTCCTGAGGTTGCCGGTGCGGGCTGAGCCGCCTTGGCCGCCGGGGGGGACGCCGCCGGCCGCGCGGCCCTGGAATCGGTAGATCGTTCTGCCCGTTGGTCGGCCGGCTGCTCGGCCGGCTGCTCGGCCGGCGGCTCCGACTCCGGGAGGACCGTGAGCTCACGTCGGCTCGACCGGGCGATCTGGTTCTGACCCAGGACCTGGCCGCCCCCCCGCCACCCTGTTTCGACTCGTGCCTGCACGGGTCCCTGGGGTAGCATCGGCGGCTGGGCCTGGGACCTGCCGGCGGGAGCCGCGGGTGCCTGGTCCGCCTTGGCTGTGGTGAGCTCGGCCCCGCCCTGTTCCTGGCCCGCGCCGCCGTCCTTGATGCGCGCCTGCCGCTCGTTCAGGCGATCGAAGTTGAGCTGGGCATCCGGCCTTGGGCCAGGCGATGTGGCCAGTGGGGGCGTTGCGGGTCTGCGTCTGGGTCCGACCGTTCCTGGTTTCTCGTGCTCGCCCCGTCGGTCCTCGACCAGCCGGTTGCTGCCAAGGATCTGCTCCAGCCGCCCTTCCGCGGCGCGCCGCTCGGCCACCTCGGTTGCGGAGAGGCCATAGCGGGCAGGATCGATGGAGCCGCGCGGCAGGAGCGGGGAGCTGAACAGCCCCTCGGCATCGACCTGAAAGTAGCCGATCAGCCCTGGGATTTCGGCCCTGGGCGGATACACCGAAAGGGGCGAGCGCTGCAGGTAGCCGGTGTCGGGGTCACCCTCCACCACCAGGAACCCGTAGTCCGCAAAGCCCCGCGCCGATTCCGCATCGACCAATGCCGCCAGGCGCGCGTCGATGCGCCGCGCGAGCCCCTCGGCAAGCACCTGCTGTTGGTGGAAAGCCTCCCATTCGAGCCGCCCGAATGCCTGGTCGATGAGGATGGCGCTCGGCACCGCGAGGGCGAGAAAGAAGGCCATTAGCCCGAGGCGCAGACGCCAACGGTCGAGGCCAGCCAGTGGCGACGCCACCGTCCTACTCCAGGAGCAGCCGGTAACCGGCCCCGCGCACCGTGATGAGGTGCCGAGGCTCTGCGGGATCGGGCTCGATCTTGCGGCGCAGCTTGGCGATATGGATGTCGACGGTGCGGGTCTCGATCCCCGCTCCCCGGGCGTAGCCCCAGACGCGGTGCAGCAGCTCTTCGCGTGGCACCGGGCGCTCGGCATGGGATGCCAGGTATTTCAGCAGCTCGGCCTCACGGCGGGTAAAGGCGAGCGTCTCACCCCCGCGCCGGCCGCTCAGGTTTCTGGTGTCGATCTCCAGCCCGCCACCGAGCTGGATCAGCGCCAGGTCGTCCTGAACACCCCGTGCGCGGCGCAGCACCGCCTGTACCCGCAGCACGAGCTGGGTCACAGAAAAAGGCTTGGCGACATAGTCGTCCGCCCCCAGGGTGAGACCCAGGACGATGTCCTCGTCGCTGGTCTTGGCCGTGAGCAAGATGATGGGCTGCTCGGGATCGGACGCCCGGACCCGGTTGCAGATCTCGAAACCGTCGATCCCAGGCAGCATCACGTCGAGCAACAGGAGCGCATAGCCACCGGACAGGGCCTTGCGCAGGCCGTCCCGTCCATCGGCCGCCGTCTCCACCTCGTAGCCGTGGAAGACAAACAGGTCGGTGAGGCCGACTCGGATGGGGACCTCATCTTCGACGATGAGCAGTCGCGGCTTAGGGTGCATGGGGCGAGGTGGGGCCGATGGCGACCCAGGGGGCATAGGTCTCCAAAGCCTATCAGCTCGACCCTGGCCCGTGTGTAAACTCCCGGCAAAAAAGGCACGGCGTCTGTCGGCACGGCCCCCCTGCGCGTGCACTTGACCAAGGTCAACGCTCGGACGCCCTCTGTGCCCTAGGGTGCGCTCCGGGGACCGCGGGCTGGCGGCGGGGTCCGCCCTTGCCCAGGGTGACCCGCCTGGTGTTCGGGCGACCTCCCCAGTCGCGTCGCCGCGACGTCCGGAACCAGACGGGTCACCTTGGTCCCATCTTGACCTGTGCCAGCCGTGCGGGGAACGACCGCCCGCCCCACTCGAGACGCCTGCGGAGCCTCTACCCCTATGCGCCTGTGCTGGATCCTGACCGCACTGCTGGGCCTCGCCCTCGCCGCTACCCTTTACCTGTTCGTCGTGCGCGGCGCCGTTGCCCCGGCCAGCGACGGACGTACCGCCATCCTGCTGGAGCCGGGCGAGCGCGATCTGGTCCTTGCCGAGATGCGCGCCTTTCTCCGTGCCAGCCAAGGTGTGCTGGTCTCCGCGACCAGCGGCGATCTACCCGCCGCGGCGGATGCGGCGCGCCAGGTCGGTGTGGCGGCTCAGGCTGAGGTCCCGGCCAGCCTGCTGGGCAAGCTGCCACTCGGCTTCAAGACCCTGGGCTTCGACACCCATGGGAGGTTCGATCGGCTCGCCCTCGATGCGCAGGACCTGGGGGACCCCGCTCAGACCCTCAAGGCCCTGGGCGAGCTGATGTCGAACTGCGTCGCCTGCCATGCGGCCTTTCGGATCGATGCGTCACCACCTTGACCGGGCCTTGGCCCTGTCGGCAACTGGCCCTGGTTTCGGCCACCATGGATCAGCCGCTCTGGCTACTGACCGCCGTCCTGGCGAGCGCCCCCACACTGATGGCGGGCGACCGCATCCGCATCGAGTCGGTGGTTGCCTTCCACACCCAATGCGCCAACTGTCATGAGGGGGAGTGCAGCGGGCGCTTGAGCTTCGACCTGGGGCCCACCGTGGCCGACGCCCATATCCGTCGTCATGGCGGGGCGCTCCCCCTTGAGACGGTGCGCGACCTCGCCGAGCTGCTGCGCTATATGAAGGAGCGTTGCGCCTTCTACCCCCTGCCGTTGGCCCTGATCGAGGATCGGACCTGGGGTGTTGACGTGCTCAGACATCTCCGGGCTCCGGACGGGACCGCCTACTTTCTGCCCCTCGGCCGCCTGGCACCCGGTGCCTATCGCCTGTGGCTTGACATGCCGGATCCCGGCCCTGCGGGCAGGCCCGATGCCACTGCCGAGATCATTGCGGCCGACTTCGAGCCGTTGCCGGGTCTGGGCTCGTCCTGGGTGGACGGGCGCTGGCTCCTTCAGTTCCAGGTCGATGGCCCGGCAGAGCACTATGCTCGCTTGAAGGCGGACCGCCCCATAGCCCTGGTGCGGGCCGAGCTCACCCCGGCGCCGGCTGGGCACTTAGGGCCGCCCTGCCCGAATCCGGGCCCTTGAGCCAAGATCGGCCAATTGGCCGAGAGCAGATTTGCGCAAATAACCCGGTGACTGTCGTCGTTCCTGCAGGCCGCCCGCAAGCAGCGTCGAGTGCCGTCGTAAGCAGCGGGTCATTTGTGCTCAGATGCGGCTGAGCTGCTTGTCCCAGGTTGAGCGTAGCGGCTTTGTCCGGTCGGTCCCGCAGGGCGTCTGCGGGACCCTGGCGGGGCTCGGGACCGCTCAGGTCCGGTTGATGGTCTCGAACCGGAAGGGGGCGACCACGATGCCGTTGGGGGTATGGACCATGACCTTGGCCTCCCAACCCATGCGGGAGCGCACGCAGACCGGGAGCGTGGCCGTTCCCTCGAACCGGCCGGCCCGGGTCTCGGTCAGGCTCACTCGGTTGTACCCCATGTTCATGTCGGTCCCCGCGAAGTCGACCTCCACCGAGCGGGCCGCGATGCCCTCCAACTCGGCGGTGACGCGCAGGGGCGAGAGCGGCGGGAGGGTCCGGGGCTCGATGGCGAAACGGACGCTCCCGCCGCCGGGGAAGCGACCCGTGCAGGGCTCGGAGCGCAGGTCGCAGGCGGGGTCGAGGGGGGCCGTGGCCGTCACCACCGGATAGAGCAGGGGCCAGGCCTGATAGACGGCCAGGGTCGCCAGCCCGACCAGGACCAGACCGAAGATCGCCCAGGGCAGGGTCGTGGTCAGGCTGCGGTGGGCGGGCTTGGCGGGTTGGGACAGGGGCTCGGACATGGTGCACACCTCCTGGGGGAGGGTCAGGGCAGGTCGCTGCGCCGGAATAGCACATAGCCGCCAAGGGCGCAAAGGGTTCCCAGGAGGACTGGGTAGCTCAGCGCGTAGGCCATGTAGCCGGCCTCGCCGAAGGTATCCAGGATGACATAGGCAGAGGGGCCGAGCATCACCAACTGCTGGTCCAGCAGCAGCATGGCCCCGGTGCGGAACACCTGGAGCGGATTGGCGAGGGCGAGGGCCACGGCCGTCTCCGGCGGCAGCTGGTGTCGGATCATGACCCCGAGCAGGATCAGATCCAGGAACAGGAGCAAGGTGAGCCAGAGGACGAAGGCCGCTGCTTGGGCGACGTCCGCTGAGCGGGCCAGGGTCGAGAGCAGCATCCCGAGCCCCAGGAAGCACCAGGCGAGTGCCATGAGCAGTCCCGTGTAATAGGTGAACAGGGCCCAGGGCACCTCGGCACCGCGGAGCAGGCCCCAGACGACGGCCCCCAGCATGGCGAGAAAGACGGGCAGGAAGACCACCAGGAAGCGCCCAACGAGCTTGCCCCAATACCAGGCAGCAAGGCCGATTGGCAGGGAGAGGAGGTATTCGTAGACGCCGGCCTCGCGGTCACCGGCGACGGAACGTACCGTGGTGATGAGCACGAACACCGGGAGTATGGCCATGGCGAGCTGGATATAGATCACCATGAGGCGCGACAGGCCGGTAAAGCCCATGATGCGCGACTCGGTCAGGCCAAAGGCAAAGAGCAGCGCCACCAGGCCGCCAAAGATCAGGGTATACGCAAGGAACCACTTGGCCCTGAGGGATTCCAGGACGTCGGTGTGGGCTGTGAGCCAGAGATGGCGCATGGATCGGCCCGGCGCTACTGCTGGATCGAGTCGAGATACAGGGCGATCTCGCGCACCGTGCGCACCTCCAGGTTGGCGCTGAAGACGGGCATCTTGTGCTCGCCGGAGCCGACCTGGTGGCCACCGTCGACCGCGGTCAGGACCCGCTCGGCGACGCTCGGGCCGCCGAGGCGGCGCAGGACCGTCAGATTGCTCGGGGTGACCTTGAGCAATTCCACCATGGGCCCGTGCCCGTCGCCGCTGACGCCGTGGCAATTGGCGCAGAACAGCAGATAGTGGGCCTGGCCGCGCTCCAGCCTTGCCTGGTCGCCCTCGGCCTTGGTTTCGGCGCGAGCGGGGCCGACAAGTGCGCTGGTTAGGGCGCTGGCGGCCAGGGTTGCAGCGATGAGCATCGTTCTTTCGATCATGGTGTTACCTCGGTTGCAAGGTGGGGACTCGCGGCGGCACGTGCTGGGAGGCGATGGGGCCGGAGGAGGCCATCCCGTTGCTCAGCGCTGCGCTGGCGTCACATCCAGATGCCCGCCGTGGACATTAAAGGTGCGCTCGACGTCGAAGACATGGACCTTGGCGGCTGCATAGTCGAGGGTGTCCGCCGCCGCCTCCGGCTGAGCGCCCAGGCCGAACTCCATGGGCGTGACCTGACCCTTCACGTACTGGGCCTTGCGCGCGTCGAGCCAGGCCCCGGTGCGCCAATCCGTCACCCAGATCTCGGTGCGCGGGTCGTCGCGGAACGGTTTGTCCTCCATCCAGACGAGGGCGCAGCCGATGTCGTCGAAGAACAGCACCCGGGAGCGCCCGTTGGGCTCAGGCACCCGGACCTGGGCGGCGTGGTGGCGATCCGACAAGACCATGCGGCAGCGCTCGCAGGCGAAGCGGTCCCACTTGACGTCCAGCGGGCCGCTGCCGGGGTCCCCAGAACAGCCCCCGGCAAGCAAGGGCAGTAGGACCAGGACACCCAGGCGCCGCAAGGCCGATTCACGCACGGACGACGTCCTGCAGCGGGGCTCGGGCCTGCACCTCATCCATTCGGATGTGGGCGAGGAGGGCGGCGTAACGTGAAAGGACCCCGAGGAAGCGCAGCCGGTCCGGACCAGCGACGGTACCCTCCCAGACCAGGCCCGCGGCATCTCCGCTGAAGCCCCACTCGCCGATGGCGCGGGCGAAGGCGTCTTCTGGGCGCAGCAGGCCAACCGAACAGCGCAGGCGGCTGGACAGATCCACCAAGTCGGCGACCCGGTCGTCCAGGACCACCCGGCCCTGGTCCAGCTCGATGACGCGGTTGACCAAGGTGGCGACCTCATCGAGGCGGTGGCTGGAGATGAGCATGGCCGCTGACGCCTGCTTCTCGGCCAGGAGCTGGAAGAAGATGTGGCGGGCCTCGGGATCCAAGTTGGCGGCAGGCTCGTCGAGGACGAGGAGCTCGCTGTCGCGTCCCAGGGCAATGCTGATGAGGAGCTTCTGCTTCTGCCCGCCGGAGAGCTTGACGAAGGGCTGGCGGCGAAAGCGCTCGGCGTCCAACCCGAGCCGCGCAGCCACCTCGACCATCCGCATCGGATCGGCCGCGCAGACCCCGGCCGCGAAGCGCAGGAGCTGTCCCACCGGCATCTTGAGCGGCGGCGGTAGCTGGGGGACGAAGCCGACCCGGGCCAGGACCTCGGTGCGGTGGGCACGTGGGTCATGGCCGTTGACGGTGATGCGCCCGCCGCAGTTGTACTCGCCCAGGAGGCAGCGGATCAGGGTCGTCTTGCCGGCACCGTTGGATCCCACGAGGGCCACCCTGTGGCCGCGCTCGATGTCGAGGTCCAGGGATTGCAGCACCTCGACCCGGCCGAATCGCTTGGTGACCCCTTCGCAGCGGATCATCACAGCACCTTGGCCAGGCCCTTGACCTTGAAGGTCAGGGAGTCGGTGGGACAGACGTCGACGCACAGACCGCAACGGGTGCAGTCCGCCGCCACATCCACCCGGGTGTCCTCGGCCCGGCCCTTGATGGTGATGTCGAGGACATGGGGCACCAGGCAGACCTTGCGGCACTCGCCTTCGTGGTGGCAGGACTCCACGTTGTACTGCACGCGCACCGGGGAGGTCAGACCCACGAGCCCGTAGGTCAGGCCGATGGGGCAGACGTAGCGGCACCAGGCCCGCCGCGAGACGAAGACCTCGAAGAGCAGCAGGGCCAGGACCCAGAACAACGCGAGCCCAGGACCATAGATCAGGGCTCGGCTCGTGATCCCCGTCGGCGAGATGGTCTCGAACACCGTATAGCCGCTGGCGGCGGTGAGCCCGGCGAAGATCAGGTAGAACACGGGGCGCACGGCGCGGTGAAAACGCATATCGCGCACCCACTTGCGGGCGGCGAGGCGCAGGTGGAGCCACTCTGCCCACTCGGCAATGAGATGGTAGGGGCAGGCCCAGGAGCAAAAGCTACGGCCGCCGAGGAGCCACCACAGGACCAGGACCGTCGCGGTGCCAATCAGCAGGTTCAGCACGACGTGCTTGAAGGCGAGCATGACCTGGAGGGCCGAGTTGAGGTCCGCAAAATGGAAGCCCACCACCCGGGACGCGGTCATGGCGCCCTCCACCAGCTGGACGTCGAACTGGTAGGAGACGACGAACAACAGGTTGATGATGAGCAGGGTGGCCCAGCGCCGATTGCGCCACCGGTGGCGCTTCGAGGTGCCGGCATGGGCTGCTTCGATGGCCTCCAGGGTCTCCTTAGTTAAGCGCTCCTGGGCCTTCCTCTCGTAAATGAAGCGAACCTCCTGGGACTGGCGCTCCGGCGCTGGACGCTCGACGGTCAGGCCCAACAGATGGCGCAGGGAGTCAAGCACGTAGCTCATATTGGCGCCTCCGTCACCTTGTCGATGTCGACCACAATGGCGGTGGGCTCCACCGGGCAGATCATCTCGCACACCCCGCAGCCGACGCAGCCGTCCTTGACGACCGGCATCATGCCAACCCCGCCGTCCGGCCTGGGCTCCAAGGCGATGGCGTGGCGCGGCGGGCACTCGTTGCCGACCTTCTCCGCGACGCGGGCGACTTGGCCCGGCTCCGGCGATTTCTCGGCGGCGCACTCGGCGATGCGGATCTCGATGGGGCATTGGCGCACGCACAGGTCGCAGAGCTCCAGGTCGTACGGGTGCTCGGCCACCGGGATCGGGGTCCAGCGGTCCACCTCGGCGTAGCGCAGCTTGCCGCCAAACCCGGGCCCCCGGGCTTGGCCCTTGAACCCCTTACCCTGCATGGCCAGGCAGGCCTCCGGACGGTCCAGCCGGGCGAAGCCCATGCGCGTGTCGGCGGGGAAGTTCAGGTCGTGGGTCAACGCCCCAGTGGGGCAGGCCAGCACACACTGGAGCCCGTCACAGGAAAAATCGCAAGCCTGGTTGCGGGCCTCGATGTGGGGGACGCCCACCCCGACCCCATCGGTCAGGTCCGCCAGGTGGATGGCCTCGACCGGGCAGACCTGCACACACTGGCCGCATTTGATGCAGGCGGCGAGGAAGCGCTGCTCGTCCAGCAAGTCCTTGAGGGCGCCGGGCGGGCGCAGGCGCGCGTTGGCGCCCCCGATGAGGGGGATCAAGCCGGCCAAGGAGATCCCGACCATGCCCACCCCGAGGCCGACGGTGCGCAGGAACTCACGGCGGTTCTGCTCCCGCCGGACCTTGCTCAGCGGCGGTTTGGCCTTCTTGCCTGTCCCTTGTTCGCTCATGATCATGTATCCAGGGGCGTGAAGGCCCGCAAGCCGGATCCGACTACTGACTGCGCTCCAGGGAACTGCGCAGGGCCTCCAGGGCGTCGAAGCCGCCGGAGGGCGGGGCCGGCGCGGGCGCCTGATGGTCGTCTTCGACCGCGTCGCCGTCACCGCCGGCCAGGACCGACCCGGAATCGGCCATGGCGACCTTGACGTCCGACCCCCAGAGGGGCCGCTCATCGCGGACCATCAGGTCGGGCGAGGAGAAGGGGGCCAGGCGCTCCAGGAAGTCCAGCACCTCCAGCATGGGCGAGCCCTTGAAGAACTGGGCTGGGGGCACATCCATCCAGAGGCGATCGGCATAGTTGTAGAGGACATAGGGGGTGTCGCCGATGCCGTTGCCATCCCGGTCGAACCCCTCGTAGTCGTCCCAGAAGTTGCCCTCCCAGTGATTGCGGTTGGCGGTCTTCCCGCCCTCGACGACGATCTGGTTGATGTTGCCCTGAAATTTGTTCCCGATGAAGCTGTTGCCCTGCCAGTCGTTGAGAAAGCGCACGGCCACGCCGTTGTACGCGATGAGGTTGTCGCGGATGCGGTTGGTGGTCCCAGGCTGATAGGGGGAGACATCGAGATAGAGCCCGACCGCACAATAGAGGACGCGGTTGCCCTCAATGGTGACGTCGGAGGTCTCCTTGAAACCGATGCCGACCCCCGTCGTGCCGGCGGCATTGGCGATCAGATTGTTGCGGACGATGACCCCGTCGCTGTACATGAGGAAGATCCCGACGCTGTTGCCCTCGTAGCGGTTGTCCTCGACGACATTGGTCTGGGAATACATGAAGTGCAGCGAGTAGCGCCCACCGCGGGCGTCGTTGCGGGCGATGGTGTTGTCCCTCGAGTACCAGACCACGGTATCGCGGGAGTCGCGGATGATGTTGTCCGTGACCTTGTTGCGGAAACTGTACCAAAGGCGGATGGCGTCACCGCGGAGGCCTAGCTCCACGGGTTTGGAGGAGATGCGGTTGCGCCGCACGATGTTGTCCTCGGACTGCTGGAGGTCGATGCCGAACAGGCAGTCGTCGATGGTGTTGTCCTTGATGACGTTGAAGTTGCCGCGGACCTGTACCCCGGAGTCGACATCGTTGTGGGAGCTGCCCGAGTTGGTGAGGTGCAGTCCCCTCAGCGTCGCCCCGTTGGTGTGGAGCAGGACCACGGTCCCCTTGCCGCCGCCGTCGATGGTCACCTGGCCGCCGCCGTCGATGGTCAGCGGCTTGTCGATGACCACGGGTCCCGCATAGGTCCCCGCAGCCGGGGTCAAGACCGCCCCAGGCTCGGCCGCATCGACCAACGGCTGGAAGGGGGAATGGCCGGTGGTCTCGGCGGCATGGGCCGGGGACGCAAAGCCCCAAAGCAGGCACCAAACAACAGCGATTGGCCCTACGTGCACGCCGAGGGTGTCAAGGCGCCAGTTGCGCGGGCGCGCGGCAACGGCATCCGGGGACTGCCTGGTCTTCATCTGGGTCCGGTTGCGCCCATGTGCCGCAAGCATCTAGCTGCCGCGCAGCTCCTTGCGACGGATCAGGGCCGCCAGGGCGAGCAGGACACTCATGACGAGCATGAGCCCGAATCCGAGGGACGGATAGGAGTGGGTGGCGAACTGGGCCACCTTGCCTTGGCCGAAGACCGTGGGCATGAAGGGCTTGACGGTGAAGGCCCCCATGTCGTTCAAGTTGTGCCCGTACCACCACAGCCAGGCCGAGTAATCGATGACAAAGAACAGGGGCAAGGCCATGGGCACCAGCACCAGCACCCAGTAGAGCGGGCCAGCGTTCCTGCGAGCCCCCCACAGGAGCAGGATCATGGCCCCGATCAGCAGCCAGAACACGCCCTGGGCCGCACCAGTCATGGTCTTGACCATGGGGCCAATCTCGGCAGGGTTGTTGAAGTAGCGCCCGAGACTCTTGTCGTAGTTCCAGGCGAGCATCTGGCGGCCGCTCCCGGTCCAGCGCTCATTGCTGCCACGGCGTTCCTGGTCCTTGAGGAATGTGGTCTTGAGGTTATCCAGGTAGCGCTGCTTGTCGCCCTTGCCAGCCTGGGCAGCAGGTGTGGCGGGTGACTGCTTTCCGGGCATGGACTTCTCCAGCTCTGCCTTGAGGCGGGCGATCAGGGCCTGGCCCGGGGAGAGCTCCTTGGCCTCCGCCTCGCCGGCCGACTGGTCCATGGACGTCACCAAGGCCTCCACATAACCCGTGTTCTGCCACCGAAGGCCGTCCGCTGCGTAAAAATACAGGTACATCCAAGCCGCCAGCGCTGCGAAGGCCAGGCCCATGACCGTCAGTCGAAGCCAGGGGGTCAGGATGGCAAAGCCCACCAGCATGATCCCGAGGAAGGTCACCAGAAAGGGCGAGAAGGCCCGCTCGATCACCCCGCCGGCGGCGATGGGGTACATGCCGACGTAGTGGTTGATGGTGTCCATCTCGTGGACGCAGTCCAGGGCCTCCGTCTCGCTGATCTCTGCCTTCTCGACCTTTGTGCAGCCGTTGAAGACCCCGTTCATGTGGAAGTGGATGCGGACCCCGTCGGGGAAGGCCTCCGGCGGGTAGTTCGGTGCCGTCAGCGAGACCCACCAGATCGGGGTGAAATAGACGGTGGCGAGCAGCGCGACGGCGGCGGCGACGAGCAGTAAGACCAGGGGCTTGGTCTTGCGTTGGGCGACGACATTCATGGCGGGTCCGCAGGCGAGTAGGGGCATCCCTGGCGTGGCCTCCTGGGCGGGCAGGGTCTGCCCGCCAGGGGTCGGCTGGGCGGCTGGTCCGATCACTTGAAGTCTGGATTCTTCCAATCGGCCGATGGGGCGAGCTTGTCCGCCGGGGGCTTGATGCGCGAGGCATAGTCGCAGACGGCGAGCAGTTGCTGTTCGGTGAACTCGTGCACCTGCTTCACCATGTCTGGATTGGCGTTCTTGCGCTGTCCCGCCTTGATCTCGCGGAATTGGCGCAGGATGTACTGGTAGTGCTGGCCCTGGAGCCTGGGGTAGAACTTCTCCTCGTTGCCCTCGCCGTTCTCGCCGTGGCAACGCACACAGTTGTCCTTGTAGAGTTGCTTGCCGAGCTCGAGGTCCGTGCCCGGGCCGACGCCGTTGTCTGGCGTCATGGGCAGGGTGGCAATGTAGGCGACGACGTCCGCGAGGGCCTGGGGCCCGCCGATCTGGCTGGGCAGGGCAAAGGGGTACATGGTGGGGTTGTTACGGTTGAGCGCACGGATGTCCGCCAACTGCTTGATGATCACGCTGTGATGCTGACCGGCGAGCTGGGGGAAGGTTCCATCCTTGCTGCCCCAGCCCTCGGGCAGGTGGCAGGCGGCGCAGACCTCGTAGACATCGCGCCCGGCGGCGGGGTCGCCCTTGAGGTGCAGGGCCTCGTCCTTCTCGCCGCCCTCTTCGTTCCAGGCAAAGGCCGACCCGCCGAGGGCGAGACCGACCGCTACCGCCAAGACCTTCATGACCTGCTGCTTGCTCATCGAAATCTCTCCAGCTTTTCACGCCGGCCCCGCCCTGGGTCTCCACCCTCTGGCATGGCCCTCTGAGAACCGCGACGCGGCGTCTGCCCCGTCTTGTAACCCCGCGCAGTCTAGACCCCTACCCGTCGATTGCCTTGACAATGGTCAACTGGCACTGGGCCACAACCTTATGAATTTCCTGACTAATGTAGGGTCGCCAGCCAATTGGCAATGGTGCGCATCTCCTCTTCGGAGACCAGGTGCATGATCCCCTTCATGGCCGCGGTCTGGCCGTTGTTGCGGGCCCCGCTGGCGATGTCCTTCATCTGGTTGAAGGCGTAGTCGGCGCTCTGCCCGGCGAGCTTCGGATAGGTCGGCAAAATGGGGGACTTGGCGTCCTTGCCGTGGCAGGCGATACACGTCTTCTTGACAAACAGCGTCGCGCCGTCTGCTGCGCCAGGGGCAACCGCTGCCGTTGGGGCGGCCGCAGGAGCAGGGGCCTCGGTGGGTATGGGCGTATCCGCCGCTGTGGCGAGACCGTGCAGGGTGGCGAGGGTCAGGGCGGGGATTGCAACCAATAGACTCTTGCACTTCATGACATTACCTCTCTATGCATGGGGGCTCCGCGCCCCAAAAGCTGGGAGGGGGGCTCGCGCCCCCCTCGGTTAGGGATCACGCAGCCGGCGCAGTCTTACTGAACCTTCTTAGCCCCGCTCTGCTCCAAGAAGGTCTTGGCACGAAGCCCAAGGTCGGCGGCCTTGACTTGATATTGCCACCATTGGTTGGCCCAGAGCATGGCATTTTGCCAATCCTGCTTGGCGGCTGCGGCGTCGGCCTTCGCCTTGGCCTCCTTGGCGAAGCCGAGCTGGTCGGTGGCATCCTCGACCAGGGCCACGACGGTTGGGAACTCCTTGTAGTTGTGGCTCGTGATGAATGTGACCACCATGTCGATCACGCCCTGGGTCTCGACATTGGTCTTGACCTGAGTCTCGTAGTCGGCCTTGGTGTAAGCCACCCCCTCCTTCATGGATACCGCCGTCGCCTGGTAGCCCTTGGGCTTGACCAGGAGGTAGCCCTGCATCTCCAGGTGCAACGCGGAGCAGAACTCGGTGCAGTAGTAGGGATACACACCCGCCTTGTCGGCCTGGATGGTCACCGACGAGGTCTTGCCAGGCTCGATGGAGAGCTGGACCGGGTGCCCATACATGGCAAACCCGTGCACCTCGTCCTCCGCCCGCTCCAGATTGGTTAGGTGGATCTTGACCGTATCCCCCTCCTCCGCCTCGATGATCTCAGGCGTGATGTGGGAGCGGATGACCGTGCCCATGACCGTCACGGTGCATTGGCCCGACGCGTCGCAGGCGCGCTCGGTGGTCTCGCGGCCGGCGCGGGTGCCGAACGGCGACTTCTCGTCGGTGCGGCTGTTCCAGCCGGACTTGTAGCGCACCTCGGGTTTGAGCTTGTCGGCCTTGATGGCGACGACATAGTGTGGCTCGCCGAGCGGCAGCGGCATGTCGTAGAGCAACTGCATCTTGTCGCCGCTGATGTCGATCAACTGGTGGTTCTGCGGATGCAGGGGTCCCACCGGATTAAACCGGTCGATGGCCAGTTTGTTGAGCGCAACCAGGTACTTGCCGTCCGGGTTGACGGTGTCGCCCTCCATGGTCACCAGATGGCCGATGTTGTAGTGGATGGAGATCTTGTCCAGGACCTTGCCCTCGCAGTAGTCCCACTTGGCGACCATGGAGTCCACATAGAGGGACGTGTAGGCGACGCAGGGCTTGGCGTCGAACTGGGTGTGCAGGGGGCCAAGGCCCAGCTCGGTCTGGCCGTGCAGGGCATCCTTCATGGCGATGATGGGGATCCCGTAGGGGTCCTTGCCCTCGAACTTGCCGGCCTTGATGGCGGCCATGATCTTGTCGAAGCTGAACACCGAGGTGTGGCTGTCAAGCTTGCCCGAGACGATGATGTACTTGCCGTCCGGGGTCACGTCCGCCCCGTGGGGGCTCTTGGGCTCGGGGATCAGGTACAGCAGGCCCTCGGCCACCGCCTGCTCCATCGGGATCACGTACATGCCATTGCGCTTGGTGACCTTGCCGGCCTTGACCAGCTCCTCGGCCTTCTTCCAGTTGGTCACGTGCAGGAAGTCGGTGTCTTTGGAGGAACAGCCGGCCTCGAAGGGCGGGCGCCCGCGCTCGATGCCGCCCACGTAGCGCTCGGTGCAGAAGGAGTTGGTGAAGCCCCAGCCCATGCTCGGCCCCTTGCCGGCGTCCGACAGGTCCTGGCTGTAGGGGGGCAGTTCGAAGGTGAAGGAGTTCTCCGGGACGATGCGCCCCTTCTCCTTGTCGAAGGACCAGTAGGTCAGGCCGCCGCGGTACTTGTCGTTGAACTCCTCGAGGGGTACGAAGCCCTGGTCTTTGTAAGGGGCCGCGTACTGGGTCGCCTCCATCACGTACTCGGTGTTGGGGGTGACGAAGGCCCCGCCGTGCTCCGAACGGAACAGGGGGTTGACGACGATCTGCTTGGTCTCGAAGTCCTTGAGGTCGATCACGGCCAGGCGCGGGTTGGCCTTGTCGTTGATGAAGAGGTAACGCCCGTCGTAGTCGCCGTTGGTCTCGGAGAAGGCCGGGTGGTGGGTGTCGCCGTAGTTGAGGTCCTTGCCGTCGATGCGGCCCTGGGCCAGGACGGCCTTGGACTCGTCGTCAAAGCCATAGCCCTGCCAGGGCTCGGGCGTGAAGACGCCGATGTACTTCAGGATGCGCATGGACGGGATGCCGTAGACGATGACCTGTCCACTCTGCCCGCCGGAGCTGAAGGCGAGATACTCGTCCCTGCCGCCCGTGGGCGTGTAGGTCTTGGCGGCCGCCAGGATGTCCTTTTCCGTCAGACCGCGGGCCTTCATGACGTCCTGCAAGCTCTCCGCGGACCAGGCCGCGCTGGTCGCACTGACCGCAAGCGCCATCCCCAAGGTTAGGGACAGGGCGTGCCCTGTGACTGGTTGCATGGTGTTCCCCCAAACAGTGGTTGACGAGGGCCCACCGCAGGACCGGCAAGGTCGGCGATGGGTGAACGCGCCTCGGCGCTTCGCCTGGGGGTCGAGCCCCCTGGTAGGAGGACGGCACGGGACGACCCGCGGCGCGTCCATGCAGCTTAGGGTCTGGCCCAAGGGGGAGACTTGATTTGGATCAAAGCACGCAGGTCATCTGCGATTTGCCGCAGAAGAGACCCTGGGGCGTCAGGGACACCGAAGGGTGGTGGTCAGGCAAAGGCTCGCCGAAGGCGCTGGAGGCGCGCTGGCGCTCAGTCAGCCCTTAGGGACGAGGGGTTGGGGCGGGAGGGGGTGCACGTCCTTGTGCAGGGGGAGGCCAGCCGGTCGGGCCCGGGGGCCCGACGCGAGCCGGCGGGACTCGACCTTACTTGGACTCAGCCGGGGCGGGAGTCGCGGGGACCGCCGGCGCGACGACCGGGGGCACCGCATAGGGGGCACCCCAGCCGTAGGGGCCACCCCAGCCGTAGGGGCCACCCCAGCCGTAGGGGCCATAGCCGCCCCAATAGTCGCCGTAGTAGCGGCCACGTCCATAGCCGTAGCCGCGACCGCGGCCGTACCCGCCACCGCTCATGCTCATGTTGAAGTCGCCGTAGCCGTCGCCGAACCAGTCGTTCAGCCAGTCGCCCCAACCGTCACCCCAGCCACGGTCACCATAGCCGTAGCCAGGACCCCACCAGGCAGAGGCGGAAGCGGAGGCGCCCATCAGGACCGCGATCGCGGCAGCGGTAGCTAGCTTTTTCATTTGGTCTCTCCAAAGTCGGATGTTGTCTGTCGCAGCAAGCGAAGGCGCGGTGTTGCGCTTTCGTGGTGCTTATAATATAAGCATTTCATTAAATAACCAATATCAATTTTCTATCGCGCAACACGCCGGGATAGCTGGCTGGCCGCCCAAGACTCAGCGGCCGTGACCGCGCCCCGCGGCTGAATTTTGCAACTCGCTCAGTTTGCGCGCAACCCGTTGCAGATCCTGCCAGGCCAGCGCCTTCTGGTCCGGTGAACGGAGCAGGTAGGCGGGGTGATAGGTCACCGCCAAGGGGATCTTGTCCGCGCCCAGCTCGAACCACTGTCCGCGCAGCCGCCCGACGGGCGAACCGGTGCGGAGCAGGTTCTGGGCCGAGATCCGCCCAACGGACAGCACCACAGCCGGGCGGACCAGCTCGATCTGACGCAGGAGATAGGGCTCGCAGCGCAGCGCTTCCTCGGGGCTGGGGTCGCGGTTACCGGGGGGGCGGCATTTCAGGATGTTGGCGATGTAGACCTGATCTCGGCGCAGCCCGATGGCGGCGAGCATGAGGTTCAGAAGGCGGCCGGCCCGCCCGACGAACGGCTCTCCCTCGCGGTCCTCGTCGGCCCCCGGGGCCTCCCCGACGATCATTAGGTCGGCCTGCTGGTCGCCGACCCCGAAGACCGCCTGCGTCCGGGTCTCGCAGAGGCCACAGGCACGGCAGCCTAGGACCTCGGCCTTCAGGGCCTCCCAATCCTTCTCTGCCGTGGTACCCAGGGGTTCGCGGCCGGCCTCCGGGGCGGGGTATTGCAGCGGCGTCGTCACCTGGGCACTGGTGGGCAGGTCTCCTCGCGTCGGACCGGCCCCCCCGCCGCGCGGCCGCCACACCTGCACGCCCATGGCGTGCAGGTAACGGCGGCGCAGCTCAGGGTCCATGGGGGCCTAGGGGCACGCTCAACTAGACGTCGCCAGTCTGCGGGTGGGCCCGATCCAGGGGTTGCAGGACCTTGTTGCAGGCATTGATATAGGCCTTGGCAGAGGCGATGACGATGTCGGTGTCCGCCCCCTGGCCATTGACGATGCGCCCACCCTTCTCCAGGCGCACCGTGACCTCGCCCTGGGCGTCGGTTCCGCTGGTGATGGCGTTCACCGAGTAGAGGCGTAGGATGGTCCCGGTGTTGACGATGGATTCGATCGCCTTGAAGGTCGCGTCCACGGGCCCGCCGCCGATGGCCACCCCCGGCTCCTCCTCCCCGTCCATCATGAGGACCACCTCGGCACGAGGGGTCTCGCCGGTCTCGGAGCAGACCCGCAGGGAGACCAGCTTGACGCGCTCGTTGCTGGCGTCGAGGCTGGCGTCCGTGACCAGGGCCTGGAGGTCCTCGTCGAAGATCTCGTGCTTTTTGTCAGCCAGGTCCTTGAAGCGGGAGAACGCCGAGTTGAGGTCGTCCTCGGAGGCAAAGGTCACCCCGAGCTCCTGGAGGCGGCTGCGGAAGGCGTTGCGCCCGGAGTGCTTGCCGAGCACCATGCGATTCTCACTCCAGCCCACGTCCTGTGCGCGCATGATCTCGTAGGTCTCGCGGCTCTTGAGCACCCCGTCCTGGTGGATCCCGGACTCGTGGGCGAAGGCATTGATACCCACGATGGCCTTGTTCGGCTGCACCGCGAAGCCCGTGATGCCCGAGACCAGCCGGGAGCAGTTCACGATCTGGGTGGTGTCGATGCGCGTGTCACAGGGGAAGAGGTCGCGGCGGGTGCGCACCGCCATGACGATCTCCTCCAGGGCCGCGTTGCCGGCACGCTCCCCCAGGCCATTGATGGTGCACTCCACCTGGCGGGCCCCATTGCGCACGGCGGCGAGCGAGTTGGCCGTGGCCAGCCCCAGGTCGTTGTGGCAGTGCACGGAGAAGACCGCCTTGTCAGCGTTCACCACCCGCTCGCGCAGCGTCTTGATGAGGCTGCCGAACTGATCCGGGATGTTGTAACCAACCGTATCCGGGATATTGACGGTGCTCGCCCCGGCGTCGATCACCGCCTCCAGGACCCGGCAGAGGAAGTCGATCTCGGAGCGCCCGGCATCCTCCGGCGAGAACTCCACGTCATCGGTGTAGCGGCGTGCCCTCTGTACCGCCCGCACCGCCTGCTCGACCACCTGGTCGGGGGTCATGCGCAGCTTCTTCTCCATATGGATGGGGGAGGTGGCGATAAAGGTGTGGATGCGCCCGGCATTGGCCCTGGCCAGTGCATCCCCCGCCCGGTCGATGTCCTTGTCCAGGGCGCGGGCCAAGCCGCACACGCGGCTGTCGCGCACCGCCTCGGCCACGGCCTTGACCCCCTCGAAGTCGCCGGGGCTGGCGATGGGGAAGCCGGCCTCGATCACGTCCACCTTGAGCCGCTCCAGGGCCTTGGCGATGCGCACCTTCTCCTCCTTGGTCATGGAGGCGCCGGGGCTCTGCTCGCCGTCGCGGAGCGTCGTATCGAAGACGATCAAATGATCTCGCTGGCTCGTTGAATCGGCCACGGTCGGATGGGTGGTTTCGCTCATTTGGGACCTCGCATCGCCGCGCGGATCTGCACTGTCACCGGGCCTGGCATAGAGGCCGTCAAGAGGGCAGGACCGAACGCGGTCACCTGGGTTGTTCGATCTGGCTGGTTGTTGCGTGAACTGGGCCCCCGCCGGGGCTTGCTTGCGTGTTCTGCCCGTCAGGGCAGCAGCAGACCAGCGAGCGACCACCCAAGGCGTAGCCCCAGGCAGGACGGATTGGCAAGCAGGGCGACCGATGCCGTCCGACCCCATCCCGGGCGGGAAAGGGCGTTGGCGCATGACGGCATGGTCTGAGTGGCGATGGGTCTCATGTCCATCCAGGGTGGTGACGCCCCGACTATATCTCAACCGGAGTCAGCATGCCAAAGGGATCCTGGCCGGCGGTCTGTGGGTTGGGGCATCTCGGTCCTGACCCAGGGCCACACCCTTCGGCGAGGTCTGCTGGCACCGCTCCTGCGCTAGGACCACATCTGCACCAGATGACGAGCTGGCGGCCTGCAACCTCAGTTCGCGACGGGATGCAACTCGAACATGGGCTTGCTGGCGGGTCCGGTGTGATGGTTCATGGGGTCGAGGTAATCGAGCGAAAGGGTCGGCCGGACCTTGAGCGACAGCAGGCTAGGGTCGAGGTACCTCTTGAGCAGGCGTCTGGCCTTGCCGCCGTAGCTCAGGCGTCTGAGGGTCGCCACCTTGCGAACGACCTCGTCGGTCGATTGGGTGCCGCCATTGCGCCTATAGTGACGCACCACGGCATCGGTGTAGTCCAGCGTCTCGGCGTAGGTCACGTTGCTGTTGGTGCGGTCGACGACACCCTCCCCGGCGTTGTACGCCATGATGGCACGCCCGTAGTCGTTGTCGTACTTCTCGAGCAGCCGCTTGAGGTGGCGCACCCCAGTCTTGATGTTAATACTCGGGTCGAACAGCGCCTCGGGGCTGGTGACACCGTAATCGGCTGCGGTGGCTGGCATGATCTGCATGAGGCCGACCGCGCCGGCATGGGAGACGGCGCGCGGATTGTAGGCCGACTCCGCGGCGACCACCGCATGAACGAGGGCCACTTCCACGTTGAGCTGCTTGGCCGTGCGCTCGATGAGGGAAGCGACCTCCGCCCGACTGCTACCTTGGCCGGCACCAGCCCCCTCGGGTTGGGCCATGTCGTCCCCGGGCAACTGGCTGGCCGCCCCACTGCGATCGACAGCAGGGGCGGAGATTGGCTTCAGGCCCTGGCCTCCGGTCCCTGGCGCGCCCTGCGTGGCCGTCCCATGGTCTTTGACCGCCTTGGCGGGCTCGGTCTTACCCCAGAGCGGACCTTGGGCGAGGGCGGTCAGGAGCACCGCCGCCCAGAGAACGGGGTGAGGGAGACGCGGGTTGGGATGGCCAGGCTGCATGCACGGACTCGCACGGGTAGGCTCGCCGCGCCTTGTACCAAAGCGGGCCCCGCGATGCCAGGCCGGGCACCAGCCAATCGGGCCTCCCTCGGGCGCGATCGGCCCAGATTTCACCCAGGTCCGGCCCAGCTTGTGCTGGCCTGCTCGGGGCGACTTGAGGTCAAAGGTAGTGCTCGATCTCATCCTCTAATGGGATGCCCATCATCTCCAAGATGGCGCCGGTGATGGCGCCGCCCAGCATACCGCCGAAGAACCCCCCGGGCAGGGCGGCAAAGACCTGTTGCAGGTCCTCGGCCGCCGAGTGCCCGATACCGGTACTGCCGAGCTCGCTGAGGACGCCGACAGCGGCGCCAACCACGGCGGCGATGACGCCGGCCACCACCGGCGTGCCCACCCCCTTGGGCAGGAAGGTGAAGACTCCTCGGAGGATGTGGGGGCGGGTCATCTGGAACAAGGTGCCGACCAGGGCGACCACGCCCGCGGCGATGACAAAGGGTTTGACGGGCTGTCCGACCAGGTCAAGGCCCCAGGCCACCAGGGCGCCGGCGGCGGCGCCTGCCACAAGGCCGGTCAAGATGACCCCCAGGGGCCGCGCGGTGCCCGGGAGCACCCAGGTGTGAAAGAGTCCTACGACCAGGCCCGTGACCGCACAGACGCTTGAGATCACCGGCAAGACCACCGGTTGGCCGCCCACCACCAGGGTCCCGACGGAGCCCAACATCCCGGCCATGGCACCGATGAGGGCCACGGGCATGGAGCCATAGAAGGCCGAGGTGGTCATAGCGGCCACCGCCCCTCCGGCCACCAGAGGCTGCCAGCCCGCAAGCCCGAGGGCCAACAAGATCTGGTGCAACGCCGTGAAGATGGCCCCGAAGATCCCCCCGGCCAGGGCCCAAACCAAGGCGGCAACGGACACCGCTCCAACTCTACTCAGCATATTGAGCTCGCACCGCCAGACTCCAGGCGAGGTTGAGTCTAGCCTAATCTGCGCCGTCCCCTTAGCCTAACCCGTCATGACACCCGTGTCGCCCCGCCGATGCACAGGCGGCCGTCATGCCCAGGGACCCGACGCCTGAGCAAGGGACAGCGATGCGTAGGAAACGGGGGCGAGGCCTGGTGGTCTCACTCCGTGGCTGGTGGGGGGCGGGCGGTGCGCTGCGGGGGGCTGCTGGGCTTGCAGCTCGACCGCCGACGGCTGGTTTGGACGTGCGACTCTTGGTGGAGCGGATGGTTGGCAGCCCATTGGGTAACTGGAATCGCATGAGGCTCGCGGCGCGGATCGGGCGGCGGCGCGGACGGGCGGCGGCCCGCCTCGCCCGCGGGATGCTGCTTTTCGCACTGGCGTTGGCCAGCGGCTGCGCCGTACCAACGAGACCGCCCGCACCGTCGCAGCAGGGTGGCCGCGGGCTCCCGGTGCTGCCTCCAGTACCAACTCAGCGCGAGCTCGACCGCGACACCCTGCTCACCGCGATGGCGGCCTGCCACCTGCTGCGTGTCTCCCAGGCGCGCGACGCTTCGGCGACGGATACGGCCGTCCTGGCCGCCTTGAGACAATTTGGCGTGACCGCCGAGGAGTTGGCAGACCGGGTGACCGCCCTGGTCTCCGTGGCGGGCGGCCAGGGCAGGGCCCTCGCCACAGCAGGCGAGCAGGCCTGCGAGCGTCTGGCGGCCGACACCGGGGTTCAGTCCCGCCTGGCGCTGCCGCAAGGCCGAGGTGAAGCACAGGTCAGCGGGACCTGGGTGCGCTACGAGGGTGAGATCACCCTCGGCCTGACGGCCGAGCTCGCGGCGCACCTGAGCAAGGAGCGCGCCGTAGGGCTGATCATCAACAGCCCCGGTGGCAATGTCTACGAGGCACGCAAGCTCGGGCGCTACCTGCGTGCCAAGGGTCTGAGCGTTGCCGTCGACCGGGTCTGCGCCTCGGCGTGTATCGACGTCCTGGCGGGCGGTGTGGCCAGGTACATCACCCCCGGTGCCCGCATCGGCATCCACCAGAGCAGCGCCCCGGGCAACGTCGGCAGCCATAGCACGGGTCAGTCTTACGTGGCGGGCTCGGCCCTCTATCTTCGGGAGATGGGCGTCGATCCGGAGGTCGCGCTGGCCGCGGCAAGCGTCCCGCCCAACCGGATGTACTGGTTTTCGACTAGCGAGGCGATCAAGACCGGGCTTGCGACGCGGCTGATCCGCGGGATCTAGGGCTGCGCGGGGTCCAGCCAGTCGCCCAGGTCCTGGCCTTTCAGGTAGGCGCCGGGGCAGGCAGCACGGAGGTCACCGTCGCCACGCCGCCGGCCATCTCCCAGCGCACATCCAGGTCGTAAAGGCGCATGCCGAATGCCCGCCGCTGGGGGTAGCGGTCCATGTAACCCGGCCTTGGGTCTTGCCGCAGCATCTGCGCGATCAATGGGCGGACCTGGCGGCGGCCGTCCGGGTCGGCCCGCAGAATCTGCTCCAGGGCCTGGTCGGTGAAGGCGACCTCCCAGGCGCCCCCCGGCGCTTCCTGGGCGAAGCCGCCCCGCGCCTGGGGCAGGGCATCGGCGTAGGGGACATAGGGCTTGACGTCGAGTACCGGGGTGCCGTCCAGGAGGTCTGCGCCGCGCAGGCGCAGGGCGAGCCTGCGGCCGTCGCGCTCCACACCGAGCAGCTCGACGGCCGAGAGCCCGATGGGGTTTGGCCGGTAGGGGCTGCGGCTGGCAAAGACCCCGACCTTCGCCCGCCCCCCCAGGCGCGGCGGCCGGACGCTGGGACGCCAGCCCGTGCTGAGACAGGTGTGAAAGACGAAGATCAGCCACAGGTGCGAGAAGCCCTCGATCCCACGGAAGGCCTCGGCCCGGGCATAGGGGGGCAGCAGCTCCAGCCGGGCCTCGCCCGCCGTCACCAGCCCGCTCTGGCGGGGGATGCCAAACCTGTCCGTGTATGGGGAGCGGACGTGCCCGATGGGGTCGAACGACAGGGTCAGGTGCGGCCTCCCCCGGCGG
>Ga0272446_1000111_pt1 | contig 110733 bp, 121 predicted proteins | sample YNPCB0061_FD_194587 | JGI IMG/M metagenome (GOLD analysis project Ga0272446, IMG submission 194587) | Hot spring microbial mat communities from Yellowstone National Park, WY, United States - YNP-CB-006-1 | ecosystem: Environmental > Aquatic > Thermal springs > Hot (42-90C) > Sediment | place...
CATGGCCCAAAGGCCAGGGGTTTCTGCCGCATTACGCATCGATCGCTGGCTGACACAGGCAGACCATCTGCCTTCCCCCGCCCTGAACGGCGGGCTTGCCGGGCATCTGGTCAGAAGACCTGTGCCATACCGTTGGGAACACTCGGGGGACAACAAGCGGGGACAATACAGGGACAAATCGGGGACAATTTGGGGACAGTCAGACCCCAAAAAGGGCCATTTTTCTGCGTTGCGGCATGTCTGACGCACAACAACTAAAAACCCGCAAAGCCAGTAACGGCGCGGGTTTCGTGGGGATTTGCTGGTGCCGGCAGTCCGACTCGAACGGACGACCTACCGCTTACAAGGCGGTTGCTCTACCAACTGAGCTATGCCGGCAGTGGGGGATTACCGCGCTGGGGCGCAACGGGCAGCGTTCATTTGACGACCTTGAGGGACGGTCGCCCCTTGGGCGGCGGCGTGGGTTCGTCGCCTGGCGCCGGCGCCGCGCCGGCTTCGCTGGCCGATGGCTCGAAATGCAGGCCCTGGCCGTTTTCGCGGGCGAAGATCGCGGCGACCCGCGCGACCGGAATGGCGATCTCGTGGGACACGCCGCCAAACCGCGCCGAAAACTGGATCCAGTCGTTATCCATCGTCAGATTACGGGTGGCGCCGGCGCTGATGTTGAGGACGATCTTGCCGTCCTTCACGTAGCCGGCGGGAACGCGCGTGTGCGAATCCACCGCCACCAGCAATTGCGGCGTCAGCCCCGAATCCACGCACCATTCGTAGATGGCGCGGATCAGGTAGGGTTTGGTCGGAAGCTCGGCCATGGGCTTACTTGCGGAACGCCTTCTCCGCCGGCGTGAGCGCCCGCACGAAGGCCGGACGGCTGAACAGGCGCTCGCGATACTTGAGCACCGGCGCGGCCATTTTCGGCAGCTCGATGCCGTAATGCTCCAGGCGCCAGAGCAGCGGCGCAATGGCCACGTCGAGCATCGAGAACTCGTCGTTCATCAGATACTTCTGTTTGGTGAGGATGGGCGTCAGCTTGGTCAGGCTGTCGCGAATCTCCTGACGCGCCTTGTCCGCCGCCTTGCCACTGCCGTGCGCCAGGGCATCGACATGAACGAAGAGATCCTGCTCGAAATTGAACAGCACCAGCCGCGCGCGTGCCCGCATGACGGGGTCCGGCGGCATCAGCTGCGGGTGCGGAAAGCGCTCGTCGATGTATTCGTTGATGATGTTCGATTCGGTCAGCACCAGGTCGCGCTCGACCAGGACCGGCACCTTGCCGGTCGGGCTGATACTGGCGATTTCTTCGGGCCTGGCGTGCAGGTCCACGTCGATGACCTCGAAGTCCATATCCTTTTCGTACAGGACGATGCGGCAGCGGTGGCTGAACGGGCAAGTGCTGCCGGAATAAAGCGTCATCATGGGGCGTCACTCCTCAAATCGCATACGTTGCATGCGGAAAAACGGCAACAGCCGGACACCGTCCGGCTGCCGAAAGCGGGTAGAAACACGGTCCTCAAATCAGTGGACGTCTTTCCAGTATTCCTTTTTCAGGTAATAGGCAAAGATGAAGAAAATGCCGAGAAAGGCAAGGACGATGAGGCCGATCTGCATGCGTTGCATCTTGACCGGTTCCCCCATCCACACCAGGTAGTTGACGAGGTCGCCGACCATGGCGTCGTACTCGGCGAGCGTCACGCTGCCGGGACGCGCCAGCTCCAGCCGGGCGACGACTTCGTGTTCGCCGTCCTTCCTGTAGACGGGCCGCATTTCACCCTGCAGGCTCCACATCACGTGCGGCATGCCCACTTTCTCGAACACCGTGTTGTTCCAGCCGGTGGGGCGCGAATCGTCGCGGTAGAAGCCGCGCAGGTAGCTGTACAACCAGTCGGCGCCCCGTGAGCGGGCGATCACCGTCAGATCGGGCGGGGTTGCGCCAAACCACGCTTTGGCATCGGTGCGCGACATCGCCACCCCCATCGTCTCACCCGGCTTTTCCGCGGTGAACAGCAGATTCTGCTTGATCTGGTCCTCGCTAAGCCCGAGATCCTGCAGCCGCGAATAGCGCATGTAGTTCGCGCTGTGGCAGTTGAGGCAGTAGTTCACGAAGATGCGTGCGCCGCGCTGCAAGGATTCCTTGTCGGCCAGATCGACAGGGGCCTTGTCGAGATGCACCGCATGCCCGCCGGAGGCGAACGCGAGCGTCGGCAACACGGCCAGCAGCAGAACGAAGGTTTTCATGGATTTCATCATTTAGCCAGTCACCCTTTCCGGTTCCGGTTTGGTCTTGTCGATGGCGGTGTACCACGGCATCAGCAGGAAAAACAGGAAGTAGAGGATCGAGAAGGCACGCGCGAACATCGTCGCCACCGGCGTCGACGGCTGGGTGCCGAGATAGCCGAGGCCGATGAAGGAGACGACGAATACCGCCAGCATGAATTTGTAGATCGGTCCGCGGTAGCGGATGGACTTGACCTTGCCGCGATCGAGCCAGGGCAGGAAGAACATCAGCACGATCGCCGCGCCCATCGCCACCACCCCCGGAAACTGCGAGCCGAAGAGCGGCGGCACCGCGCGCAGGATGGCGTAGAAGGGCGTGAAGTACCACAGCGGCGCGATGTGCTCAGGGGTTTTCAGGGGGTCGGCGGGAACGAAGTTGTCCCGTTCGAGGAACCAGCCCCCCATCTCGGGCGTGAAGAACACGATGGCCGAAAACACCATCAGGAAGACGACCACGCCGACGATGTCCTTGACCGTGTAGTACGGATGAAACGGAATGCCGTCCAGCGGCTTGCCGTTGGCGTCCTTGTGTTTCTTGATTTCCACGCCGTCGGGGTTGTTGGAGCCCACTTCGTGCAGCGCGACCAGGTGCACCGCGACCAGGGCCAGGAGCACCAGCGGCAGCGCGATCACATGGAAGGCGAAGAAGCGGTTCAAGGTGGCGTCCGAAATCACGTAATCGCCACGGATCCACAACGACAGGTCATCGCCGATGAAGGGCACGGCCGCGAACAGGTTGACGATGACCTGCGCGCCCCAGAACGACATCTGCCCCCACGGCAGCAGATACCCCATGAACGCCTCGGCCATGAGCGCCAGATAGATGAGCACACCGAAAATCCAGATCAGTTCGCGCGGCTTGCGGTACGAACCGTACATCAGGCCACGGAACATGTGCAGATAGACCACGACGAAAAACATCGACGCGCCGGTGGAATGCATGTAGCGGATCATCCAACCCCAGTCGACGTCGCGCATGATGTATTCGACCGACGCGAACGCCAGGCCCGCGTCGGGCTTGTAGTTCATGGTCAGAAAAATGCCGGTGACGATCTGCAGCACCAGCACGAGGAGCGCGAGCGAGCCGAAGAAATACCAGAAATTGAAATTTTTCGGCGCATAGTACTCCGTGAGGTGCGCCCTGATGGTCGCCGTCAGCGGAAAGCGCGCGTCGATCCAGCCAAGCAGTTTCTGCATGCCCGTCATTTGTCCACCCCTCTCTGTGCCTTGAGCGCGCTGCTATCCAGGCCGATCAGCAGTTTGCTGTCGCCAACGAACTGATACGGCGGGATGACCAGATTCACCGGCGCCGGCGAGCCCTTGAAGACCCGCGCCGCGAGGTCGAAGCGCGAGCCATGGCAGGGGCAGAAAAAGCCACCGGGCCAGTCCGCACCGAGGTCCGCCGCGCCCACCTCCTTGCGATACGTCGGCGAACAGCCGAGGTGGGTGCAGATACCGACGGCAACCAGCCACTCGGGCTTGATCGACCGCGTGGGATTCTTGCAGTAGTCAGGCTGCTGCGGCATTTCGCTCTTCGGGTCGCTCAGCTTGTCGTCGTGCTTGCCCAGAAGGTCGAGCATCTCCTTGGTGCGATAGACCACCCAAACCGGCTTGCCGCGCCACTCCACGGCCAGCAGCATGCCCGGTTCGATCTTGCTGATGTCGACTTCCACCGGAGCGCCCGCTGCCTTGGCGCGCGCGCTCGGCATCATGCTCATGACCAAGGGCACGGCGATTCCCGCCGCGGCGACACCGCCGAGGGTGCTCGTCGCCGCAATCAGGAATTTGCGCTTGCCCGGGCTCGCGGCCGAATCACCTTCTCCATGACTCATTTTCTGCCTGACCTGACGATTGAAATAAAACCGGCATTCTACCCAATTTGCGGCCCCGACCGGAAGCCCGGGACGCGGACAAGGCTGCATGACTGCTATACTGAGCGCGTTTTTCCGCAAGCCACGTCCGGATTTTTCTCCATCATGCGCAAATACTGGTTGCTGTTCGCCCAGGTCACGACGATCGCCCTCGGCGTGCTGTTCGTCCTCACGCTTTTCAAGCCGGACCTGCTGCGCCAGGGAGCGCCGCAGCCGCCGACGATCCGCGAGGCACAGCCCATTGCCGGCGGCCAGACGCTACCCCCCAATGCCTTCTCGTTCGCGCCGGCCGCCGAACGGGTGATCCCGACCGTGGTCAACGTTTTCACCCAGCAGGCGGTGCGCGCGCCCAAACATCCGGCGATCAACGATCCGGTGTTCCGCTATTTCTTCGGCGACCGCCTGGACAACAAGCCGCGTCAGGTATCCAACCTCGGCTCGGGCGTCATCGTCAGCCCCAACGGCTATGTGCTGACCAATCACCACGTGGTCGAATCGGCGGACGAAATCCAGGTCGCGCTCTCCAACGGCAAGACGGTCACCGCCCACATCGTCGGCACCGACCCGGAGACCGACCTGGCGGTTCTCAAGATCAAGGCCGAGAATCTCCCGGCGATCACCTTCGCCAAACCCGACAGCCTGCACGTCGGCGACTGGGTGCTGGCGGTGGGCAATCCGTTCGGCGTCGGTCAGACCGTCACCGCCGGGATCGTGAGCGCGCTGGGGCGCACGCATCTGGGCATCAACACGTTCGAGAACTTCATTCAGACCGATGCCGCCATCAACCCGGGCAATTCGGGCGGCGCGCTGGTCGATACCGCCGGCAATCTGGTCGGCATCAACAGCGCGATCTATTCGCGCACCGGCGGGTCGCAGGGCATCGGCTTCGCGATTCCGGTTTCCATCGCCCGCCAGGTCATGGACCAGATCATCAGGGACGGCGGCGTCACACGCGGCTGGGTCGGCATCGAGGTCCAGGACCTGACCCCGGAACTCGCGGAATCGTTCAACCTCAAGAATATCAGCGAAGGCGCATTGATCGCCGGTGTGCTCAAGGACGGCCCGGCGGACAAGGCCGGCGTCAAACCCGGCGACGTGTTGCTGGCGATCAACGGCAATCCAGTCAAGGATTCGTCGTCGCTGCTCAACCTCATCGCCGCGCTCAAGCCGGGCGACACCGCCCGCCTGTCGGTGGCACGCAAGAACCAGTCACTGGAATTGCAGGTCCAGGTCGGCCGCCGCCCGATCCAGCGTCCGCCGCCAAGCGACGAAGGCGACTGAATCCGCGCGGCTCGCGGCGTCGAGCGCCAGGACCCGCCCGGGATAGGCAAACGGCTCGCGCGCTACCGCCTCGGACTGCCAGGCCGCCGCGCGTCGGGCGCGCATGGCCAGGGCACCGTCCCGGGACGCAAGGCTGGCGCGCACGAGCGTTTCCGACGGCGACGGCAACGCGCCATCGGCGATCACCGGCTGCGGCCGGATGGTCGCCAGCAGCGGCCGTGCCTCGCGCTGCCATCCGGAGGCACTTGCAAACGATGCCCAAGCGGTGCGCGCGAGCCGCACCGCCAAAGCGTGCGACCGCGCATTGCCCGTCACCCGCGCATCATCGAGCAGCCCCTGGACGACGTATGCGTAATCGTCGAGTTCGGCATCCGGCAACGTGCGACCGCCCGCCTCCCCTTTCAGCAGCCGATCGCCGCGCACCAGGCGCCTGACGATGAAATCCCTGACCCGGTCGGCGCTGCCTCGCAGTGACGGATCGACCGACTGCCCGAGGCGAAAGGCCGACAGGGCAAGGCCGTTGAGGCCCGCGTTCATCTTGATGTCCCTGGGAATGGCACGCGCATCGCGCGCCCGGCGCAGTGTCCGGTATGCGCCTTCGAGCAGCGCGGCTTCCTGCGCGGTTGGCGCCGCGTACTCGGCCGGCAGATAACCGTGTTCGAATGGCCGCGGCCGGTCGAGTCGCCACACGCGCGCCGCGGCCCGATACGTGTCGGCCGCAAGCAGGCGGCGCAGTTCGGCCGGCTCCCACAGATACACCGCGCCTTCCCGGCCGCGCGCGTCCACCGCGGACGTGCTGCTGTACAGCCCGCCGTGGCGCGCGTCCTGCAGCTCGCGCCGCAGGAAATCGAGGGCCGCGAGCGCCACCGTGCGGTAGCGCGGCCGATCCAGAACGTCCGCCGCACGCAGATAGAGCACCGCGAGCTGCGCGTTGTCGGCGAGCATTTTCTCGAAATGCGGCGTATCCCAGGACGGGTCGATCGTGTAGCGGAAGAAACCGCCACGCACGTGGTCGCGCAGACCCCGTGCCGCCATCTGGTCGAGGGTGAGACGGAGAAACTCGGCACGCTTCGCGTCGGGCTTTCGCGCCTCGGCTTCAAGGAGAACGGCCAGGTGGGGCGCCTTGGGAAACTTGGCAACCGCGCCGAAGCCGCCGTTGAGCGGATCGGCTTCCTGCCAGGCCGCATCGAGGAATGCCTGCCACGCCGCCGCGACACGTGCCGCGCTCAGGGGTTCGCTCACCGGCGCCGGTGCTGGCGGCGCCGCCCGCCGCGCCAGCGCGCGAATGGCTTCGTGCTCGCTGCGCCAGCGTTGCGCAAGGCGCTCGAGCAGCGCACGCAATTCGTCGGGCGGCGCGTACAACACGACGAAGGCGGGATGGCCGTCGGGCGTGACGAAGGCATTGAGCGGCCAGCCCGCGGCGCCGTTCATGCGCGCGGAGAAATCCTGCAGCGCATCATCCAGCCCGCCATTGAGTTCGCGGTCAACCTTGACCGGAATGAAATCCCGGTTCAGCACCTCGGCGATGCGCGGATCGCGAAAGCTCTCGCGTTGCATCACATGACACCAGTGGCACGCGAAATAGCCGACCGAAACGAACAGCAGCTTGTTCTCGCGCTGCGCGCGCGCCAGCGTCGCGGCATTCCATTCCTGCCACGCGACCGGGTCGGCGCCATGCATGGCCAGATAAGGGGCAGGATGGCCGCGAAGCCGGTTGACGAGGGGATCCGCGGCGGCGCCACAGCCCCAGACGAGTGCCGCGATGAGGAGCCAGACGAAGCGTCGCGGCCCCTCAGACCTTGACATACGTCCACCCCTGCTGCAGCCGGGTGACGATTTCTCCGATCGCGGTCGGCGCAACCTTTGCCTCGGGCAGGAGCACGACCGTCTTGCCTTCGCTCTTCAAGCGCGCGATCGACTGGTTGCAGGCGATGAAATGCACATTCGCGTGCTGCCTGGCCAGGCGCGCGATCCGGTCCGCCTCGGGGCTGTAATCGGCGCGCAAAAGGTCGAGGCCGCGACTGTTCGCGATCACCTCGATCTCGATCGTGCGGCCCTCGCGTTCGGCTGCAGCGAGCAGGCCCTCGGCGCGGTCGAGCACGCCATGCAACGCGCGCGGCTCGGCCGAATCGACGTGCAGCATCACCCGCGAGGTATCCGCGGCGCGTACCAGCCGGATCGCGTCGGGCGTGGCCCGCGCCTGGCGCGCAACACCCGGATCCTGCAGATCGCGCACCAGCCAACCCGCGCCAAGACCCAGCGCGAGGATGGCCACGCCCGCCGCGTAGCGCGCGCCAGGGCCCACCGCCAGACCGGCGCCGCGCGTCGGCCGACCGGCAGCCGGCGGATCGGCGTAGGCCACCGCAACCATGCTTTTGAGGTTGCGCAGCCTGCAGACGCGATTGGCGAGCTCGGCATCCTCGCGCAGGCGCGCCAGCAGGGCCTCGCTTTCCGCGACGTCCAGTTCGCCGTCGACGAAGGCGTTGAGTTTTTCGTCCGATAGCGTCGCGTTCATTTGATTCTCCTCAGTTGCGCGCGGGTGCTGTCGCGCAGTGCCGGATCGAGCCAGTCCCTGAGCTGCGCGCGGGCGCGCGAAAGCCGGCTCATCACCGTGCCGATGGGAATTTCCAGGATCGCCGCGACTTCGAGATAGCTGCACGCTTCGAGATCGACGAGGGTCAGCACCTGCCTTTGCGCAGCTGGCAAACGCGCCACTGCCGCACGCACGCAGTCGACGATCTCCCTGCGCTGGCAGAGTCTTTCCGGACCATCGTCGGCGCTTTCGAGGGTTTCGTGCCAGGCATCGATGTCTTCATGCACGTGGCGTGCGCGCAGATGGTCGATCCAGCAGCGGTTGAGGATCTGCAACAGCCAGCCCTTCAGGGCCTTTTCGTCGCGCAACTGGACGCGCGCAAGCCAGGCCTTGGTGAGCGCGTCCTGCGTCAGGTCTTCGGCGAGCGCCGCATCGCCACACCACGCATAGGCCATGCGATAGAGCGCCGGGCGCAGGGCGTTGATTTTCGAGCGGCCAAAGACGAGACGCAGCATCCGTTTTTTCTCCTGAACACACCGCATGACGGCTCGACCGGTTTTTTTATTCCACGGATTTGCAAAAAAACCCGGGAATAAGTCACGCGTGCGGCGCGTCCTGTCACCTGAACGCGAGCCCTCGGGCGACCGCGTCCAGTCCCCCAAACCACCGGAGAAACACCATGCACGCCGTCATGATCGTAGCATTGCTCGCCGCCCTCGTCGCCACCCCGCTCGCGCCCGCTCCGGGCAAGAGCGGCAGCGCGCTGGCCGCACCCGTCACGCAGAGCGAAACCCGCGTCGTCTATCACCTCAACGACAGCGAGAACGCTTTCATCGCCCTGCGCAACATCCAGAACCATCTCGAAGCCGACCCCGGCGTCCGCATCGTCGTCGTCACCCACGGCAAGGGAATCGATTTTCTGCTGAAAGACGCCAAGGACAAGAACGGCAACCCGTACGAGATTCCGGTCCAGTCCCTGAAAGACCGCGGCGTGGATTTCCGCGTCTGCAACAACACGCTCAAGAGCCGCAACCTCGGGCCCGAGGCCGTCATTCCCGAAGCCACCATCGTGCCGTCGGGTGTCGCCGAGATCGGCCGGCTGCAGGCCAAGGAGGGTTTCGTCTACCTGAAGCCCTGACGCACACCGACCCGTTCCGTTCCACATGCCAATCCAGACAGGGAGTCTCATGAAACGCACGCTACTCGCCGCCGGCCTCACCTCCGCACACGCCGCCAACTGGCTGCAGCTACAGGGCAATGAACCCGCCGATACCGGCTATTACCAGTTTTTCGGGTTCCTGCAGCCGACCTACACCTACATCGACGCCGACGCGATCCAGGGGCTCGCCGGCAGCGCAGCGGCCTTCAATGGCCAGCTCACCCTGCCCAACCGCGTCGGCCCCGAACTGACCGACAACACTGAGCTCCACTTCTTTCGCGCCCGGCTGGGCATGCGCGGCAACCTCGTGCCCGGAAAGATCAACTACTTTCTGCTCGCCGAAGCCGGAAAGAACGCCATCACCTCGGAGCGCGACCTGATGATGACGGACGCCTCGATCACCTTCAACTACATCCCGGGCGCCCGCATCCGGGCCGGCCTTTTCAAAGTGCCGACGAGCGAGGAAGCGCTGGTCGCGGTGCATCTCGCCTTCCCTTATGTCTATTTCACGAACGTCGCCAACAACCTGTTGATCGAAAACCAGGTCAGATCCACCGGTCCGGTGGCGCTGAGCGGCGCATCCAACGGCAAGACGGTCAGCGCCGGGTCGGGCTTTCGGGACTGGGGCGTGCAGGTCTACGACTGGTTCGAGCGCGACGCGTGGGAGTTCTCCTACGCCCTGATGGTCTCGAACGGCAACGAAATCGAAGAACTCGGCGACGACGACAGCCACAAGGACATTACCGGCCGGCTGCAGGCGTCATACGTGTTCGGCAAGAGCCGCGGCCCGAACCGGGAAGACGCTTCGGTCTGGATCTGGCATCAGGACGGCAAGCGGCGCTTCGGCACGCAAACCTTCGACCGCATCCGCGAAGGAATCGGTGCGCGCTACCAGAAGGGCCCCTGGCGCGCGACGGCGGAATATCTGCGCGGCGACGGCATGATCGTCTCCGGCCCCAACCCGCCCTTTCCGGGCCAGCCAACCCAGGTCGGCGTGAACGAAAAAGCCGACGGCTGGTACGTCGAAGGCGGCTGGCGCTTCCACAAGGACTGGGAAGTCGACCTGCGCTACGATTACTTCGATCGCATGACCAAGACGGCCGCCCTGGAACGCGAGTTCGACACCACGACGCTCGGCGTGAACTGGTACTTCTACAAGAACACGCGCTTGACGCTCAATTACGAGTGGCGTGATGTCAAGGTGAGCAACCCGTCGGCCATCCCCGCCGGTGCGCAACGCAACAACGCGCTGGCCATCGCCAACAACGTGGGCGACCGGGCCAGCATCGAGCTCACCTGGTTCTTCTGAAGCCGCGGGCGCGGCGTGAAAAGGCAGCCGCGGCTGCCTTTTTTCATTTCCTGGTGTGCCTCTGCGTCACAGCGTGCCCGCGACCCAGTGGCACCGCACCACGTGGCCGTCGCCGACCACGGTCGGGTCGGGGTAGCGCGCCCGGCAGACGTCGCCGGCATGCGGGCAGCGTGGGTGAAAGTGGCATCCGGCGGGCGGGTCGAGCGGCGAAGGCTGGTCGCCTGCCAGGCGGATGCGGGGTCTGTCGCCGTCGGCAGCGATGCGCGGCACGGCAGCAATCAGCGCCTGCGTGTAGGGGTGGCGCGGCGCGCGCAACACCGCCGCGGCAGGCCCCTTTTCGACGATGCGGCCCAGATACATGACCGCGATCTCATGGGCGAGGTACTCGACGACCGCGAGGTTATGGGTGATGAAAAGATAGGCGAGGCCCAGCGTCTCCTGCAGGTCCTTTAGCAAATTCAGGATCTGCGCCTGCACGGACACGTCGAGCGCGCTGGTCGGCTCGTCGCAAATCAGCAGCCGGGGCGAGACGGCGAGCGCGCGGGCGATCGCGATGCGCTGTCGCTGACCGCCGGAAAACGCATGCGGATAACGGCCGCCCGCATCATCGGGCAAGCCCACCTGGCGCAACAGCGCGGCGACCGCCTGGCGGCGCTCGGCCGGCCGCCCGACGCCCTGTGCGTCCATGCCTTCGAGGACGATGTCGGCGACGCGCATGCGCGGGTCGAGCGAGCCGAATGGATCCTGGAACACCATCTGCGCCAGTCGCCGCAACTGCCGGATGCTCGCCGCGTCGCGCCGGTCGATGCGCACGCCGGCGAGCGTCACGCGTCCGGCGGTCGCTTCGACGAGCTGCAGGATGGCCTTGCCGACCGTCGTCTTGCCACAGCCCGATTCGCCCACCAGGGCCAGCGTGCGGCCTTCGCCGATGGCGAAGTCGACGTCGTCCACGGCCTTGACCGCGCCCACCTGGCGCTTCAGGATGCCGCGCCGAACCGGGAAGTGCACCTTGAGCCCGGCCACCTCGAGCAAGGCGGACGCATTGCCGGCGGGGCGCACGGCCCGCACCGGCGCGCGTTGCATCTCTGCCGGCAACTGCCCGGCGAGATGGCAGCGCACGCGCTGGCCGTCGATGTCGCGCCAATCGGGGGACACCTCGCGGCAGCGTTCGATGACATGCGGACAACGCGGCGCGAAGCGGCACCCGGCGAGCGAGCCGTCGAGCGGCGGCACCTGACCGGGAATGCTCACCAGCCGACCGCCGTCGCCGGCGCGCGGCAGACTGGCGAACAGCATGCGGCTGTAGGGATGTTGCGGGGCCGCGAAAAACCCTGCGCGCGTGCCCTCCTCCACCAGCTCGCCGGCATACATGACGCCGACCCGGTCGGCATTTTCGGCGACCACGCCGAGGTCGTGGGTGATGAGCAAGAGGCCCATGCCCTGCTGCGCGCGCAGGGTGCGCAGCAGGTCGAGCACCTGCGCCTGGATGGTCACATCCAGCGCTGTGGTCGGCTCGTCGGCGATCAGCAACCGCGGCCGACCAGCCAGCGCCATGGCGATCATCACCCGCTGGCGCAGGCCACCGGACAATTCGAACGGGTAGCTGGCCAGACGACGGCGCGCGTCGGGAACGCCGACCGCATCGAGGAGCGAACGCGCCACGTCGTCCACCGCGCCGTCAGCTCGGCCATGTACGGCGAGCACCTCGCCGATCTGCGCGCCGACCGTCATCACCGGATTGAGCGCGAGCATCGGTTCCTGGAAGATCATCGCCATGCGCGCGCCGCGCACCCGGCGCATGTCGCGCTCGGGCAGGGCGAGGATCGACTCGCCGTCGAGCAGCACCTGCCCCGCGCGGATCCGCCCGCCGTCGGGCAGCAGCCGCATCAGCGACAGGGCCGTCATCGACTTGCCGCAGCCGGATTCGCCGAGGAGGGCGTAGGTTTCGCCCGCATCGACCTGGAACGAGACCCCGTCGACCGGGCGGATCGCCGCGGCCCCGCTGCCGATCTCGGTGACCAGACCGCGCACCGCGAGCAGGGACACGGTCACCGCGGCCCCCTGCGCGGATCGAACGCGTCGCGCACGCTGTCGGCAAAGAGATTGGCGGCGAGCACCAGTGCGAACATGAACAGGAACGCGGCGCCGAGCTGCCACCACACCGCCGGTTCGCGCGCCAGCTCGAGGCGCGCGCCGTTGATCATGTTGCCCCAGGAGTACATCGACGGATCGACGCCGACACCGACGTAGGACAACACGGCCTCGGCCAGCACCAGGCCGGAAAAGTCCATGACCACCGAGATCAGCACCAGGTGAAAGACATTGGGAAAGATGTGGCGGCCGATGATGCGCCCGTGGGAGACGCCGAACGCGCGCGCGGCGTCGACGTAGTCGAGCGCCGAGAGCTTGAGCGCTTCGCCGCGCAGCAGCCGCGCCAGGCCGGTCCAGCTCGTCACCCCGAGGATGAGGCACAAGGCAAGCAGCCGGATGTCGGCGCGCGCCGCCGCAGTGTCGAACAGCGCCGGATGCGATTCGATCGCGACCTGCACGATCAACACCGCGGCGGCGATGAGCAGCACACCGGGAATGGCGTTGAGGACGGTGTACACATACTGGATGGCGTCGTCCACCCAGCCGCGGAAGTAACCCGCGGCAATCCCCAGCCCGATCGCCAGCGGCAACGTGAAGAGCGTGGTGAGCGTGCCGATGACGAGGCCGGTACGGATGCTCTTGAGGCTGATGTAGAGGACGTCCTGGCCGACCTTGTCGGTGCCGAGCACGTGGTAGCCGCTCGCCAGCGAGACGACGGCGGCGCTGCCGGCGCACAGCAGCACGAGCGTGACCGCGACCGTGCGCGCCGGCCAGTCCAATTCGCCACGCGCCGCGGCCGCGAGATAGGCGCGCAGGCTTTGCCGGCTGCGGTGTGCGCGCCACGCCGCCGCCGCAAGGAGGGCCGCGACCACCGCGAGCAACCCGCTCGCCGCACCCGACACGGCCCGCCGCAGCACGTCGGCAAGATGCGCGCGCGGATCGGCGAGATGCGCCCCGCCGTATTGCAGGCGGGGGAAGTCGCGCACCCGCACGCCATCGCGCTCGATGAATTCCTTGCTGTAAAGGCGGATCGCCAGCGGCGCGGAATAGGTCTTTTCCTGCCGGGTGCGCAGCGGCATGACGAGCGCGTCGAAGGCGCTCAACACGTCCACCGCGTATTGCGGCGCGGCCGGGTCACCCCCCGGCAGGCGCTCCCGATAGTGCAGCGAATCGAGGAGGCCGATGGCGACGAACACCGCGAGCACGATCAGCGAAGCCGCCGCCATCGGCCGCCGCGCCACGCGCTGCCAGGGCTCGGCCAGATGCGGCTGTTTGCGGATGCGCGTCGCGATGAGCACGATGGCGCCGACCATGAGGAAGATCAGCGCATCGGTCCAGAGCACGACGGGCTGGACGTTCATGACAGCCGCACCCGCGGATCGACCCACGAGTAGGAGAGGTCGGTCAGGATCAGCCCGACGATGTACAGGACCGAACCGAGGAACACCATCGCGCGCACGATGGCGAAGTCCTGCGACTGGATGGCGTCGATGGTATAGCTGCCAAGGCCGGGGATGCCGAAAAACGACTCGGTGATGAGGCTGCCCATGAACAGCAGCGGCAGCACCACCACCGCGCCCGTGAGGATGGGGATCATGCCGTTCTTGAGGACATGGCCGAACAGCACGCGCGCCTCGCCGAGCCCCTTGGCACGCGCGGTGCGCACGTAGTCCTTGCCGATCTCCTCGAGGAAAATGGTGCGGTACCAGCGCGCCCCGCTGCCGATGCCGGCGACGACGCTCACCACCACCGGCAGAATGACGAACTTCATCGCATCGATTCCGTCACCGTAGCCCGAGATGGGCAGCAGGTGCCACAGCTTGGCGATGAAATACTGCCCGGCGATGATGTAGAAAAGGCCGGAAATCGACATCAGCACCACGCACAGCACCACACCCCACAGATCGAGGTAGGTGGCGCGAAAGAACACCATGAGCAGCGCGAAAGTGATGTTGACCGCCAGGCCGATGACGAACACCGGCAGCGCGATCGCAAGGCTTGGCCACATGCGCGTCCGGATTTCGTTGGCGATGTCACGCCCGTCATCGGCGCGGCCGAAATCGAACGCGAACATCGCCAGCGAATGCCGGTAGAAAATCGTCTCGGTCACCTTCTCGACGCCCGGCGCGGCGGCATTGACGAACAACGGCTTGTCGTAGCCGTGCTCGGCCTTCCAGCGGGCGACCGCTTCCGGCGTGACGCGCTTGACGCCAAGGTGCAGACGCGCCATGTCGTCCGGCGTGTTGACGACGAAGAACAGCGTGAAGGTGAGCACGTTCACGCCGATCAGGATCGGCACGGCGTACAGCAGCCGGCGCAAAAGATAGGCGATCATGCTGCGCGCCCCGCTTCGCGGCGACGCCACGCGATCCACGCAGGCGCGACGAGCGCCACGCCGAGCGCCGCGGCGAGCGCCAGCGGCCACAGCACCGGCGCATTCCACTCGGCGCGCCGGTGTGCGCGCGCGATGGGGTCGATACGGCGATACTTGAGCGTGTTGTTGGCCATCAGGTTGGGCTTGACGTTGTGCACCCAGGCATGGCGCAGTCCGAAGGACTTGGGATGATAGGCGAAGACCCAGGGCGCGTCGCGGCGCACGATATCGACCATCGCGTCGATCACCCGCTGGCGCGCCGGGCCGTTGGGCATGTCCTTCATCTGCCCGAACAGCCGGTCGAATTCGGGGTTCTCGTAATTGGCCGCGTTCTCGCCACCGCGACCGACCTTGCGATTGGGGCCATATAGGAGGAACAGGAAATTCTCCGGGTCTGGGTAGTCGGCGTTCCAGCCCCACTCGAAGAGCTGCGCATTGCCCTTTTGCATCTTGTCCTGGAAACGGTTGTAGTCGGTGCCGCGCACCACCAGCTGCACCTGGATGCGCGCGAGCTGTTTCTTCATCCAGTCGAGGCGGGCCTTGGCATCCGGCCCCGTCGCCGCGGTGTCGAAATACAGCACCAGCGGCGCGCCGGTCTTCGCGTCACGGCCATCGGGATAGCCGGCCTCGGCGAGCAGCCGGCGGGCGTCGTCGAGCGGCCGGCGCACCGCGTGGCCGTTCACGACCCGGTAGACATAGGGATTGATCCCGGCCGGCCCGTCGACGAAACCGAAGATGCCGGGCGGCAAGGGGCCCTGCGCGGCAATGCCGCGGCCGTTGAGGAAGATGGAAATGAACTCGTCGTAATCGAGCGCGATCGAGATGGCCTGACGCAGCTTGCGTTTCGATTCGTCGAGCCCGCCCACCACCGGGTCGAGCATGTTGAAGCCCACGTAATGCAGGCTCGTCGCCACTGCGGTGACGAGGCCGATCCCCTTGGCGCGCATCTCGTCCGTCAACTCCGGCTCGCCGCCGCTGGAAAAGCGCACTGCCTGATCGAAACTGTCGGAACTGATGCCGGAGCTGTCGTAGTAACCCTGCAGAAATTTGTTCCAGTAGGGGATCGTCTCTTTTTCCAGGCTGAAGACGACCTTGGGCGTCAGCGGCAGCGGTTTGCCGCGGTCGGCGAGCAGGCCCGCTTCGACGTCGCCGGGCTCGCCTTCCGACGGATACGTCTCGCCATGGAAATTAGGGTTCTGCGCCAGCACCATGCGGCGGTTGGGGTCGTTGTGCACGAGGCGGTACGGCCCCGTGCCGACCGGCTGCCAGTCGAGCGTGAAGTTCCTCTCGGCCATTCCCGGCTGCGCGTAGAACGCCTCGGCTTCCCAAGGCACCGGGGCGAAAAACGGCATCGCCAGCCAGTAGACGAACTGCGGGTACTTGCCCTTGATGACGATACGCCAGGTGTAGCGATCGACGGCCTCGGCGCCTGCCAGGGGAAAACGGTTGAGGTCGAGGAACGCGCCCGGATGCGCTTTGGCCGCCGCCGCAAGGCGCTCTCCCAGCTCCTTCAGGCCGACGATGTACTCGCTCATCAGCCCGAAAATCGGCGAGCTCACGCGGGGATCGGCGAGACGCTTGATCTGATAGACATAGTCGGCGGCGGTCAGCTCGCGGGTGCCGGTGTGCGCGAAATCGCCGATCTGCCGTTTGTCGGCGACGTCCGCGCGGCTCAGCGCGTGATAGCGGTAACGCCCGGCCGCATCGCGCGCGAAGGCCGGGTGCGGCTGATAGAGGATGCCCGGGCGCAGCGTGAGCTCGTAAACGCTGCTGGCGATCGCCGCCGTGGGCGCGTCGGCCGGAAGCCTGCGCCCCGCGGCGTCGTAATACTGCGGCGCGGGCACGCGCTCGACGGTGAGCGGCACGAGCGTGTACGGACGCCGCAGGAAGTGATATTGCAGCGGCGGCTCGTAGATCTGCGCGGTAAATTCGGCCTCGTTCGCGCTATAGGACCGCGCGGGGTCGAGGTGCTTGGGGCGCTCTTCGAACGAGGTGTAGAGAATCGGCGCGACGCGCTCGGCGCGCGGATAGGGATTGTTCCAGGTGTCGGAACACCCCGTGAGGACGGCCACGGCAAACAGCACGGCGAAAAGGATGCGCACCATGGCGGCAAGTGTACCGAAGGCCGCCATCACCGTCAGCCGTTATAATTCACGCCTCACCGTCATCCAGGAACGACCATGGGATTTCTTGCTGGCAAGCGCCTGCTCATCACCGGCGTGATTTCGAACCGCTCCATCGCCTACGGCATCGCCAACGCGTGCAAGCGCGAAGGCGCCGAGCTTGCCTTCACCTACCAGGGCGAACGCATCAAGGACCGGGTCACCGATCTGGCCGCCGGCCTGGGATCGAATCTGGTCTTTCCCTGCGACGTGTCGAGCGACGAGCAGATCGCCGCGCTGTTCGAGTCGCTTCGCCAGCACTGGGACGGCTTCGACGGCTTCGTGCATTCCATCGCCTACGCGCCCAAGGACGCGCTCGCCGGCGATTTTCTGGATTCGGTCACCCGCGAGAACTTCCGCATCGCGCACGAAATCAGCGCCTACAGCTTCGCCGCGCTCGCCAAGGCCGCGCTGCCGATGATGCTCGGCCGCAAGGCGGCGCTGCTCACGCTCACCTACCTCGGCGCGATCCGCTCGGCACCCAACTACAACGTCATGGGGCTCGCCAAAGCCAGCCTCGAATCCAGCGTCTATTACATGGCGCAAAGCCTGGGTCCCAAGGGAATCCGCGTCAACGCCATCTCGGCCGGGCCGATCAAGACGCTGGCCGCCAGCGGTATCGCGAACTTCAACGAGAAACTCGACATCGTCGCCAAGCATGCGCCGCTGCGCCGCAACGTCACCATCGAGGAAGTCGGCAACGCCGCGGCGTTTCTGCTCTCCGACCTCGCTTCCGGGATCAGCGCCGAAATCACCTACGTCGACGCCGGCTTCAACACCACGATGGGCGCGGAATCCTGAGCGCCCGCCGCCCCGAAAAAAGAAAGCGCCGCACGGGCGCTTTCTTTTTTCGGGGCACGGAAGAACCGCTTACTTGCTTTCCAGCGCGCCCGGGCGGATTTCGACCTTCTGTCCCGCCTTGATGAGCGCGATCATCGCCTTCATGTCGGCACGCTGAACCGCACGGGCGAGGCCGGTCTCGATCGATGCCATCAGCGCAGGATCGGGCGCCGGCGCCTCGATGACCCGCGTGACGCGCACGATGCGATACGCGCCGCTCGGCAAGAGAAACCCGGTGTATGCCGGCAACTTGTCGGTGCCGACGCGGAAGATCGCGGCCAGCGCCGAAGGCTCGAAACCTTCCGGCTTCTGGCGGCTGACGATCTTGAAATCCGACCAGCGCGTCCCGGTCTCCTGACCGCGCGCGAGCTGGTCCTGCAATGCGCGGCCCTGCTGTTCCAACAATGCGCGGGTCCGCTCGCGCCGCAGCCGGGCCTCAATCTCGCCAGCGACCTCCTTGAGAGGCCGCACCGCTGCAGGGCGATGGTCGACGACGCGCGCAGCGACCAGCGTTCCCGGCGCGACCTCGATCGCCTCGGTATTCTGCCGGCTCTTGATGGCATCCGCAGCAAACAGGGCCTGCAGGAGTTTCGGATGGCGCAGCGGCGGCGGCGCCGTGGCGGCGGACATCCAGTCGGTCGTCCGCACGTCGAGTTTCAAGGCGTCAGCCGCCGGCTTGAGGCTGTCGGCCTTCTCGTACACGAGGTTACTGAACGTCTCAGCCAGTTCGGAAAACTTCTTCTGCGCCTTCTGCTTGCGAATCTCCGCCTCGATCTCGGCACGCACGGCGTCGAGCGGCGCGGTCTTTGCGGCCTGCACAGCGTCGAGACGGATGACGTGGTAGCCGAAGTCGGTCTCGACCGGACCGCGGATCTCGCCGGGTTTCATGCTGAAGACCGCGTCCTCGAACGGCTTGACCATCGCCCCGCGGCCGAAACTGCCGAGACTGCCGCCCTGTGCGGCCGACCCCGGATCCTGCGATTCCTTGCGCGCCACGTCGGCAAAGCTTTGCGGCGCTTTCCTGACGGCTTCGGCGAGCTGTTCGGCCCGGGCACGCGCCTTGGCGCGCGTCGCCGCGTCCGCGTTCTTCGGCACCGCAATCAGGATATGGCTGGCGGTGCGCGTTTCGGGCTCGGCGAAGCGCGCGCCATTGGCCTGGTAGTACGCCTTGATCTCCTCCTCGCCGACCGGTGTCTGCGAGGCCAGGGCATCGATCGACAAGACCACGTACTCGGCACGGACGCGCTCCGGCTCGGTGAACTCGGCCTTGTGTGCGGCGTAGTACGCCTCGACGTCGGCCGGGGACACCGCGACCTTGGCGCTCACCGCTGCCGGGTCGAGGTCGAACCACGACGTCTCGCGGGCCTGCGTCACCAGCCGCGCAATGCCCTCGACCGCAGTGCGCGCCACGAAGCTGGCATGCGTTGCGGGGCTCAGCAACACATCCAGGAGATATGCCTGGCGGAGCTCGTTTTCGAACTGCACCGGCGTCAGGCCGCGTTGGCGCAGCAACGCCTCATAGCGTGCGACGGAAAACTGGCCATTCTCCTGGAATGCGGGAATCTGCATCAACACGTTCTGGATGTAGCTCGCGGGCACCCGGAAACCCTGCGCCTCGGCCGCCACCAGCAGTGCCTTCCTTTCCAGGAGCGAATCCAGAACCTTTTTTCTGAACTCGGGCGTCTCGGTCGCCGCACGATCGAAATTCGGCCCCAGTGCCTCGCGCATGCGCTCGGCTTCTTCCTGCAGGGTGCGGGCGAATTCCTTGCGCGAAACCTTGGCATCGCCGACCGAGGCAATGGTGTCTGGATCGCCGGCGTTGCGGATATACGAGTCCACGCCCCACAGGGCGAACGGGATCGTGATCAGGGCCAGAATCAGCTTGGCCAGCCAGCCTTGCGCGTGGGTGCGGATCGCTTCGAGCATGTGTATTCTCGTCTCTCAAACCCCGGGGTTCGGGTCTGGCGGCGTTGCCCGACACCGGAGGCCCGGCTCGATGAAAAAAGGCGAACCTGGGTTCGCCTTTTTGGGTATTGGCGGAGTGGACGGGACTCGAACCCGCGACCCCCGGCGTGACAGGCCGGTATTCTAACCAACTGAACTACCACTCCAGAACTGCTGCGTTATCGGGAACTCGGCTGGTGGGTGCTGAGGGGTTCGAACCCCCGACATTCGCCTTGTAAGGGCGACGCTCTACCAGCTGAGCTAAGCACCCGACAAAGTCCGCTATTCTACAGCAACCCGTCGGGCGTTGCCAACCAAAAACTTCGCGGCAGGCTCAGTTGAGGGCGTCTTTCAGGCCCTTGCCCGCGCGAAACTTCGGTACCTTGGCCGCCTTGATCTTGATGGCCGCGCCGGTGCGCGGATTGCGGCCGGTGCGCGGCGCGCGTTTGCCGACGTAAAAAGTGCCGAACCCCACCAGCGTCACCGTATCTCCCTTCTTCAGGGCTTTCTTGACGGCTTCCACCGCGCCGTCCAGCGCGCGCCCCGCGGCCGCCTTGGAGATATCGGCAGACGCGGCGATGGCGTCGATCAATTCGGATTTGTTCACGTGTCGTCCCCTTCCATGAAGTCGCACAGGAAAGCCCTGCGAGCGCTTTTATAAAACCCGCAAAACCTCGTGTCAAGGCGCATTTCCGGCGCCCCCGAAAAAAATCCCGCGGCATGCGCGGGATTTCGGGTCGCGAAACAGACAGCGCCGCGTCAGTGCTTGAGCGCGGACAGCGTCTCGGCGTCTTCCTCGGCGACCGGGAGGCATTCGGCGGGCGCGGCGGGCACCTCCGGCAAGGGCTCCGGGAGGCGTTCCAGCGCCAGCTCGAGGACCTGGTCGATCCACTTCACCGGATGGATGTCGAGCCTGTTCTTGATGTTGTCCGGGATCTCGGTGAGATCCTTGACGTTCTCTTCCGGGATCAGCACCGTCTTGATGCCGCCGCGATGGGCCGCCAGGAGCTTTTCCTTCAATCCCCCGATCGGCAGGACTTCACCGCGCAGCGTGATTTCCCCGGTCATGGCGACGTCGGCGCGCACCGGGATTCCGGTGAGGATCGACACCATGGCGGTGCAAATGGCGATGCCGGCCGACGGACCGTCTTTCGGCGTCGCCCCCTCCGGCAGGTGAATGTGCATGTCGCGCTTCTGGTAGAAATCCTCGGCGATGCCGAGCTTGCGCGCGCGCGAGCGCACCACGGAGAGCGCCGCCTGGATCGACTCCTGCATCACCTCGCCGAGCTTCCCGGTGGTCGTCATCTTGCCGCGCCCGGGGAAGGAAACCGCCTCGATGGTGAGGAGCTCGCCGCCGACCTCCGTCCATGCCAGCCCGGTCACCTGCCCGACCTGGTTGTGCTTTTCGGCGATGCCGAAGCTGAAACGCCGCACCCCGAGGAACTTGTCGAGATTGCGCGAGGTGACCAGGATCTTGCCCTTGTGTTTCTTGAGCAGGAGCATCTTGACCGCCTTGCGGCAGATCTTGGAAATCTCCCGCTCGAGGCTGCGCACCCCGGCCTCGCGGGTGTAGTAGCGCACGATGTCGCGCAGCGCCGATTCGGCGATCGACAGCTCGGTCTCCTTGACGCCATTCACCTTCATCTGCTTGGGCACCAAGTAACGCTCGGCTATGCTGATCTTCTCGTCTTCCGTATAGCCCGACAGGCGAATGACCTCCATCCGGTCGAGCAGCGGCGCCGGCAGGTTCAGCGAATTGGCCGTGGCGACGAACATGACGTCGGACAGATCGAACTCGACCTCGATGTAGTGATCCTGGAAGGTATGGTTCTGTTCCGGGTCGAGGACCTCGAGCAACGCCGACGAAGGATCGCCGCGGAAATCCATGCCCATCTTGTCGACCTCGTCGAGCAGGAAGAGCGGGTTGCGCACGCCGACCTTGGTGAGACTCTGCAAAATCTTGCCCGGCATGGAACCGATATAGGTGCGCCGGTGGCCGCGGATCTCGGCTTCGTCGCGCACGCCACCCAGCGCCATGCGCACGAACTTGCGGTTCGTCGCGCGGGCGATGGACTGCCCCAGCGAGGTCTTACCGACGCCCGGGGGGCCGACCAGGCAGAGGATCGGCGCCTTGACCTTGTCGACGCGCTGCTGCACCGCGAGATATTCGAGGATGCGCTCCTTGACCTTGTCGAGCCCGTAATGGTCCTCGTCGAGGACTTTCTCGGCCTTGGCCAGATCCTTGCTGATCTTGGTCTTTTTCTTCCACGGCAGGCCGACCAGCGCCTCGATGTAGCTGCGCACCACCGTCGCCTCCGCGGACATCGGCGACATCATCCGCAGCTTCTTCAGTTCATTCAGGGCCTTGGTTTCGGCCTCCTTCGACATCTTCGCTTCCTTGATGCGCTTTTCGAGCTCTTCGAGTTCCGCACCCTCCTCGAGGTCGCCCAGTTCCTTCTGGATCGCCTTGACCTGCTCGTTGAGGTAGTACTCGCGCTGGCTCTTCTCCATCTGGCGCTTGACGCGGCCGCGGATGCGCTTTTCGACCTGGAGGATGTCGAGTTCGCCTTCGAGGAGCGCCAGCAAATGCTCGAGCCGCTTGTCCACCTCGACCATTTCGAGGATTTCCTGCTTCTGTTCGAGCTTGAGCGGCAGGTGCGCAACGATGGTATCGGCCAGGCGGCCGCCTTCGTCGATACCGGTCAGCGAGGTGAGGATCTCCGGCGGGATCTTCTTGTTGAGCTTGACGTACTGGTCGAACTGGGCGAGCAGCGCGCGGCGCATCGCCTCGACCTCGACGCGGTCTTCACCGACCGGCGGCACGATCTCGGCGGTCGCCATCAGGAACATGCCGTTATCCGTGACCTGCGCGATGCGCGCGCGCTGGTTGCCCTCGACCAGCACCTTGACCGTGCCGTCGGGCAGCTTCAGCATCTGCAGCACGGTCGCCACCGTGCCGGTCGAGTAGACGTCGCTGGGCGACGGATCATCCTGCGCAGCGGCCTTCTGGGCGACCAGAAGAATGCTCTTGCCCGCCTCCATGGCGGCTTCCAAAGCCTTGATCGACTTGGGCCGTCCGACGAAGAGCGGGATCACCATGTGCGGAAAAACCACGACATCGCGCAGCGGCAGTAATGGCAGGCTGACCTGTTCGGGTGTTGGGTTGACGTTCATGGCTTATCCTGTCTTGAAGTGTGGGTAAGGGTCTCGAATGCAAACAAGCCCCGATCATAAGATGGGGCTTGTTCGTCTTGGTTCAACCGCGCTCGACCGGCTGCGTGAAAAAACCGTCATCCACCGGCGGCACGGGGTTGCTCCGCCTGATCGGAATAGATCAACAGCGGCTTGGATTCGCCGTTGATCACCCCCTCGTCGACGACCACCTTGGTCACACCTTTCAGGGACGGCAGATCGTACATCGTGTCGAGAAGCGCGTGCTCGATGATCGAGCGCAGGCCGCGCGCGCCGGTGCGGCGCTCCAGGGCACGCTTGGCGATGGACTTGAGCGCGGAGTCGCGAAACTCGAGCTCCACCCCCTCCATCTTGAACAGCTTGGCAAACTGCTTGGTCAGCGCGTTTTTCGGTTCGGTCAGGATCTGCATCAGCGCCGCCTCGTCCAGCTCGTCCAGCGTCGTGACGACGGGCAGCCTGCCGACGAATTCCGGGATCAGGCCGTACTTGATCAAGTCCTCCGGCTCGACCTGGTGCAACAGCTCCACGTCACGCTTGGTTTCGTCGACGTTCTTGACCTGCGCGCCGAAGCCGATGCCGCCCTTTTCGGTGCGCCGGCGGATGACCTTTTCCAGGCCGCTGAACGCGCCGCCGCAGATGAAGAGGATGTTGGTGGTATCGACCTGGACGAATTCCTGATTGGGGTGCTTGCGCCCACCCTGCGGCGGAATCGACGCGATCGTGCCCTCGATCAGCTTGAGCAGCGCCTGTTGCACACCTTCGCCGGAAACGTCGCGGGTGATCGACGGGTTGTCCGATTTGCGGCTGATCTTGTCGATCTCGTCGATGTAGACGATGCCCTGCTTGGCTTTCTCGACGTCGTAATCGCACTTCTGCAAAAGCTTCTGGATGATGTTCTCGACATCCTCGCCGACGTAACCGGCCTCGGTCAGCGTCGTCGCATCGGCGATCACGAAAGGCACGTTGAGCAGGCGCGCCAGCGTCTGCGCCAAGAGCGTCTTGCCCGAACCGGTCGGCCCGATCAGCAGGATGTTGCTCTTGGCCAGCTCGACGTCCGCGTTGGCCGTGCTGCTGCGCAGCCGCTTGTAATGGTTGTATACCGCGACCGCGAGCGATTTCTTCGCTTCCGCCTGGCCGATCACGTACTGGTCGAGGATGGCGCTGATTTCGTGCGGGGTGGGCAATTCCGAACCGCCGTTCTTCTGCGTCTGTGCCTGCTGGATTTCCTCGCGGATGATGTCGTTGCACAGTTCCACGCACTCGTCGCAAATGAACACCGACGGGCCGGCGATCAGCTTGCGGACTTCATGCTGGCTCTTGCCGCAAAAGGAGCAATAAAGAAGTTTTTCGCCAGAGCTTTTTTCTGCCATTGCCTTATCCCCCGATGAACCTCAAGTCCCGCTCGCTTCGCCGCGGCTGGTCAGGACCTTGTCGATCAGCCCGTATTTCACCGAATCCTCCGCGCCCATGAAGTTGTCGCGATCGGTATCGCGCTCGATCACCGCCAGCGGCTGGCCGGTGTGGAAGGCCAGCAGTTCGTTCAGGTGCGCTTTCAGATAAAGGATCTCGCGGGCATGGATTTCGATGTCCGACGCCTGTCCCTGAAAGCCGCCGAGCGGCTGATGGATCATGATCCGCGAATTGGGCAGACAGAAACGCTTGCCCTTGGCGCCGGCAGCCAGCAAAAAGGCGCCCATGCTCGCCGCCTGGCCGATGCACAGGGTCGACACGTCCGGCTTGATGAACTGCATGGTGTCGTAGATCGCCATTCCCGCCGATACCGAGCCGCCGGGCGAGTTGATGTAGAAATAAATGTCCTTGTCCGGGTTCTCCGACTCGAGGAACAGCATTTGTGCGACCACGAGGTTGGCGACCGCATCGTTCACCGGTCCGACCAGGAAGATGACGCGCTCTTTGAGCAGGCGCGAGTAGATGTCGTAGGCGCGTTCGCCACGACCGCTCTGCTCGATCACCATGGGCACCAGGCCCAGCGCCTGCGGTTCGAGCGGGTTTTGATTCATAGCATTCCACTGCATCAGGCACGTCCCATCAGTTCGTCAAAAGAGGTCACCACGTCTTCAACCTGAGCCTGACCCATGACCCATGCTACCACATTCTCTTCGAGCGCCAGGGACTCGATTTCCTGCATCCGCTCGGGGTTCTGGTAGTACCAGTGCACGACTTCCTCGGGCTCCTCGTAGCTCTGCGCCTGTTCCTCGACGAGGGCGCGAACCTGTTCCGGTCCGGCCTTGATATCCTGCTTCTGGATGATGTCGGCCAGAATCAGCCCCAAGCGCACGCGCCGTTCGGCCTGCTCCTGGAACATATCGGCAGAAAGCTTCATGCTCTGAAGACCCCGTGCCTGCATGTCGGCCTCGGTCATGCGCCTGAGCCGCTCGATCTCCATCTCCACCAGACTCTGCGGGACGTCGAAATTCGTGCTCTGTACGAGCAGATCCATCACCTGCTCCTTGAGCCGGGTTTTGACACGCCGCCCGACTTCGCGTTCCAGATTCGCCTTCACCTCGGCGCGCAGTTTCTCCACGTCGCCATCCTCGACACCGAGCGCTTGGGCAAACGCGCTGTCCACCGCCGGCAGCACCGGCGCCTGCACTTCCTTCACCGCCACCGAGAAATGCGCGGTCTTGCCGGCGATTTCCTTGGCCGCATAATCGGCCGGGAAGGTGAGGTCGAATTCACGCGTCTCGCCCGCCTTGATGCCAACCAGATTCTGCTCGAAATCCTTGAGCAGTCGCCCTTCGCCGATGACGGCGGTAAAGTCCTGCCCCTCGCCGCCGGGGAAAGGCTGGCCGTCGATCGTGGCATGGTAATCGAACTTGACCAGATCGCCCGTTTCCGCGGCACGGTCCACCGCCTCGAAGCTGCGCCGCTGCTTCTGCAGCACCGCCAGGGTCTTGTCCACTTCGCTGTCGGCCACCGTCACCACCGGCCGGACGATCTTTCCTGCACCGAGTTCGCCCATGGCGACGTCGGGATAGACTTCGAAGCGCGCATCGAAGACCAGATTCTCGTCGCCCTCGCCGGCGGGTCGGCTCTCGAAGCGCGGATAGCCCGCCACGCGCAAGCCGAGCTGGGCGACGGCCTCGGAGAACCGCTTTTGCAGCAGTTCGCCCAGCACCTCCTGGCGCACCCCCGGTGCGTACTGCCGGGCGACGAGCGCGGCGGGCGCCTTGCCGGGCCGGAAACCGGGTACCTTGACGTTTTTTGCCAGCGCCTTGAGCCTGCGTTGCACTTCGGCCTCGACTTCGGCGCGCGGCACGGAAATTTCCAGACGTCGGGCCAGGCCCTCGAGAACTTCAAGATTTGCTTGCATGTGAGACTTTCTGGCAAAAAATTAACAAAGGTCGATGAAACCGGCAAAAATCCGGGTGGTGCGAAAGGGGGGACTCGAACCCCCACGCCTTGCGGCGCTGGAACCTAAATCCAGTGCGTCTACCAATTCCGCCACTTTCGCGGCTGCGCCGCAAAAAACTGAATCGCAAATTGTAATATAATCAATGCGATGCTGTCAGCCAGCCGGGCGGGCGGGCGGCCTAAGTCATTGATTCCCGTTCCGCTTTTTATTCCCCGTGAGCACCGCCCATTACGAAAACTTCCCCGTCGCCTCGCTCCTTCTGCCGAAACGGCTGCGCCGCCCGGTAATGGCCATCTACCGTTTCGCGCGCAGCGCCGACGACCTCGCCGACGAGGGCGATGCCACGCCCGAGGCGCGCCTGGCTGCGCTCGCCGGCTACGCACGCCGGCTCGACGCCATCGAAGCCGGGGAAACGCCCGATGACCCCGTGTTTGCGCCGCTGGCGCAGGTCATCCGCGTCCACCATCTGCCGATCGCGCCCTTCCGCGAGCTCCTGTCGGCGTTTGCCCAGGACGTCGAAAAACACCGCTACGCGGACTTTGGCGAGCTCATGGCCTACTGCCGCCGCTCCGCCAATCCCATCGGCCGCCTGCTGATGCAGCTGTTCGGCGACACCGACCCGCGGCACCTGGCATACGCGGACGCCATCTGCAGCAGCCTGCAGCTCATCAACTTCCTGCAGGACATCGCCGTCGACTACGGCAAAGGCCGCATCTACCTTCCCCAGGACGAGATGGCCGCGCACCACATCGACGAAGCCCAGATCGCCAGCGGCAACCCGCGCGGACTGTGGCACCTGTTCATGAACCGGCAGATCGAACGCGCGCGCAAGATGCTGGCCGCCGGCGCCCCGCTGGGGCGGCTGCTCGGTGGCCGCATCGGGCTGGAGCTGCGGCTCACCGTCCTCGGCGGCGAAGCGATCCTGCGCAAGCTTCACGCCGACCCGACCTGCGTGTTCCACGACCGGCCCGTGCTCACGCGGCGCGACTGGGTCTTCCTGCTCGGCCGCGCCATCGTCGGCCGATGACCCCGCACGAATACTGCGCAGCACGCGCCGCGGCCAGCGGCTCGAGCTTCTATTACAGCTTTCGCTTTCTCGCGCCCGAACCGCGCCGCGCCATCACCGCGCTGTATGCCCTGTGCCGCGAACTGGACGACGTCGTCGACGACTGCCACGACACAGCGCTGGCAGCGACCACGCTGGACTGGTGGCGCGGCGAGCTCGAACGCATGGCGGCCGGCACCGCGCAGCATCCCGTCACCCGTGCGCTCGCCGACACGGCCGCGGGACGCGCGATGGCGATCGAGCTCTTGCAGGAAATCGTCGACGGCATGGCCATGGACCTCGTGTTCACGCGTTATTCCGACTTCAAGACGCTGACGCTCTACTGTCACCGCGTCGCCGGGGTGGTCGGCGAGCTGTCCGCGGGGATTTTCGGCTACACCGAGCGCGCCACGCGTCAGTACGCCCACACCCTGGGTCTCGCCTTCCAGCTCACCAACATCATTCGCGATGTCGGCGAGGACGCGCGGCGCGGGCGCATCTATCTGCCGCAGGACGAACTGGCCCGCTTCGGCGTGCCGGAGGCGGACATCCTGAATGCCCGCGCCACGCCCGCGTTCCGCGCGCTGATGGCGTTCCAGTACCAGCGCGCCCAGGCACTCTACGCGGGAGCGCTCGCCGCGCTGCCCGCGGCCGACCGCAAGGCGCAGCGGCCCGGGCTCGCCATGGCCGCGATCTATCGCGCCCTGCTCGACGAAATCCACCGCGACGATTTCCCGGTGCTCACGGCGCGCGTCTCGCTCACCCCGATCCGCAAGCTGTGGCTTGCCAGCAAGGCCTGGTTCAGCGCATGACCCGACGCGTCGCGGTCATCGGCGGCGGCTGGGCGGGCTGCGCCGCCGCGCTGACACTGGCGCAGGCCGGCTGCCGGGTCAGCGTGTTCGAGGCCGCCGACCGGCTCGGGGGGCGCGCCCGCACGGTCACCCTCGATGACCGCGAACTCGACAACGGCCAGCACATCCTGTCCGGCGCCTATACACAAACCCTGGACCTCATCGCCCGCGTCGGCGTCGACAGCGCTGCCCTGTTGCGGCTGCCGTTCGCGCTCGACTGTCCGGGGGAATTTACCGTGCGCTGTCCGCGTCTTCCCGCGCCCTGGCACCTCGTCGCCGGGCTTGCGGCGGCACGCGGATTTAGCCTGCGCGAAAAGGCCGCCGCGCTTCGCTGGGCAGGGAAAGCCCTCGGCGGCGCGCCCCCGGCGGCGCGGCAGACTGCCGCGGAGTGGCTCGCCGGACAACCGCAGCGGCTGCGGGAACGGCTGTGGGAACCGCTGTGCATCGCCGCACTCAACACCCCGCCCGCGCGCGCGTCCGCCGCAAGCCTGCACGCCGTGCTGGTCGCCAGCCTGTCGGGCCGGCGCGCGAACAGCGACCTCATCCTGCCGCGCGTCAACCTCGGCGCGCTGTTTCCGGCCCCCGCCGCGCGGCGCATCGCCGAACTCGGCGGGAGCGTTCACCTGCGAACCCGCGTGCGCGCGCTGACTGCAGCGCGCGACGGCGTTACGGTCGTCACCGCGACGGCCGCGATGCCCTTCGATCACGCCATCATCGCCGTCGCGCCGCAGCACCTCAAGCCGCTCGTCAGGGCGATTGCGGCCCTCGACGCGACCGTCGCGACGGTCGGCGCGCTCGCCTTTGAGCCGATCGCCACCGCCTACCTGCAATACCCGCCCGGCACACGCCTCGACCGCCCCATGCTCGCGCTCGCCGGACAGCCCGCGCAGTTCGTCTTCGACCGCGGACAGACCCACGGCCAGGACGGGCTCTTCGCCGCGGTGGCGAGCGCGGCCAGCGCGCTCATCGGGCAATCGCGCACCGCATGGCTGGACGCGATCGAGCGCCAGCTCACGCGCGTCGCGCGCCTGCCGCGGCCGTCGTGGCGCCGTGGCGTCATCGAAAAACAGGCGACCTGGTCGTGCCGGCCGGGCATCGTCCGCCCCGGCACGAGAACCGCCCATGCACGCGTTTTTCTCGCCGGCGACTACCTTCACGGCGCCTATCCCGCGACCCTCGAAAGCGCCACGCTTGCCGGCGTACAATCGGCACAGGCCCTCCTGGAAGCGTCATGAATCCCTACACGCCCGCGCCCGATTTGCTCAAAGATCGCGTCGTTCTGGTCACCGGTGCCAGTTCCGGACTGGGACGCGCCGCGAGCCTCGCTTTCGCGCGCCACGGCGCGACCGTCGCCCTGCTCGCGCGTGACGAGCGCAAGCTGGAAGCCGTCTACGACGAGATCGTCGCGGCCGCAGCGCCGGAGCCGGCGATGTTTCCCTTCGATCTCGAAGCCGCCGACGACGCCGGCTTCGAACGCCTGGCGGGCGCCATCGGCCACCATCTCGGCCGCCTCGACGGCATCCTGCACAGCGCCCACGCCTTCACCGCGCTCACCCCGCTCGCCCTGCAAACGCTGGCGCAATGGCAAACGCTGCTGCGCGTCAACCTGATCGCGCCGTTCGCGCTGACCCGCGCCTGCCTGCCGCTGCTGCAGGCCGCGCCGGATGCGTCGGTGGTCTTTACCGGCGAGACGCACGGCCACCGGCCGAGCGCCTACTGGGGCGGCTATGCGGTGGCCAAGGCCGGGCTCGAAGCGCTCACGCGCATCTGGGCGGAAGAGCTCGAACAAGGCGCACGGGTGCGCGTCAACACGCTCGTCCCCGGCCCGGCCGCCACCCCTTTCCGTGCGCGCACGCATCCCGGCCAGTCGGCCGAAACGCTCCCGCAGCCCGCCGCGCTGATGCCCTGCTATCTGTATCTGATGGGGCCGGACAGCCGGGACGTGCGCGGCCAGGTCGTGCCATGCCAGGGCTGAAACTCAATCGCACGTTCCGCATCGGCCGCTACGAGGTCCAGGCCATCCTGGGCCAGGGCGCGATGGCGACGGTTTACAAGGCGCTCGACCCGCTGATCGAGCGCATCGTCGCCATCAAGACGGTGCCCATCGCGCGCCTCAAGGAAGAAGGGCCCGAATTCGAGGCCCGCTTCCTGCGCGAAGCCCAGAGCGCCGGTCGGCTGTCGCATCCGCATATCGTCACCATCTATGACGTGGGCGAGACCGAGGACGTGGCCTACATCGCCATGGAGTACCTCGACGGTCCCACGCTGCGCGAAATCATGGACCGGGGGCCGATGCCGCTCGACCTCGCGCTCGACACCGCCCGGCAGATGGCCGAGGCGCTGGCCTTCGCGCACCGCCACGGCGTGATCCACCGCGACGTCAAACCTGCCAACGTCGTCGTCACCGGCCAGCGCGGCATGGTCAAGCTCACCGATTTCGGCATCGCCCACCTCGCCAGCAGCGAACGCACCCAGAGCGGCCTGATGCTCGGCTCGCCCCGCTACATGTCGCCGGAACAGGCAATGGGGCGCGAAATCGACGGCCGTTCGGACATCTTTTCCCTGGGCGCGCTGCTCTATGAAATGCTCAGCGGCGAATACGCGTTCGACGGCGACAGCCTGCCGAGCATCCTCTATCGCGTCGTCAACGAAAACCCGCCCACCCTGTCGCGGCGGCGCGCCGCGGTCACACCCGAACTCGAACGGCTGGTCGCGCGCATGCTCGCCAAGAATCCGGCCGACCGGCCGGACGCCCGCGAAGTGGTCGAAGCGCTGCAGCACCAGGCCCAGCCCGCGCTCCCTGCGGCGCGCAAGGCGCGTTTCCCCCGCGCCCTCGTCGCGCTGGCGTTCGCGACGCCGCTGCTCGTCTTCCTGCTGATCGGGCTCGGCATCATCGTCATCAGCTACTTCGTCACCCCGAGGCCTGCCGCGCGCCCGCCGGCCGCCCCGCCGCCGGCCCCCGTCCCCGCCGCACGCGACACCCAGGACGCCGAAACGCCCGCACGCGCCGCTGCGCCACCGGCGAGCCGTGCGCCCGCCACGGCCAAAGCGCCCAAAAAAGCGCCCGCCTCAGCCAAGCCCCGCACCGCAGCCGGCGACGACCCATTCCTGGAAAGCCTCAAACAGAAGGAGGTCGAGCTCAGGATCAAACGCACCGAGCTCCTCCTCAAGTACACCGAGCAGCATCCGGACGTGGTCCTGATCGATCGCCAGCTCGAACAGCTCGAAGCCGAGCGCCGCCGCTACTTGCGGCACGCCCGGTAGCGTGCGATCAGCGCATTGGTCGAGGCATCGTGCCCGGGCGGCGCGTCGCTGCTCAGCTCCGGCAGGATGCGGCCGGCCAGCACCTTGCCCAGTTCGACGCCCCACTGGTCGAACGAGTTGAGATTCCAGATCACGCCCTGTACGAAAATCTTGTGCTCATAGAGCGCGATGAGCGCACCCAGCGCGCGTGGCGTCAGGCCATCGAGCAGGATCGCGTTGCTCGGGCGATTGCCTTCGAACACCTTGTGTGCGATAAATTCGCTGGTCGTCGCCGCGGTCTCCTCGCGTGTGCGGCCGCGCATGAGCGCCTCGGTCTGGGCCAGGAAATTGGCGACCAGAATGTCGTGGTGCGGCTCGAGCGCGGTCGGCGCGGCACAGGTGACGATGAAATCCGCGGGAACCAGCCGCGTGCCCTGATGCAGCAACTGATAGAACGCGTGCTGGCCGTTGATCCCCGTGGCGCCCCAGATCACCGGGCCCGTCGGGTAATCGACGACGCATCCCTCGCGGTCGACCGACTTGCCGTTGCTCTCCATGTCGGCCTGCTGGAGATAGGCCGGCAGGCTGCGCAGGTCGTGGTCGTAAGGCAGGATCGCGTGCGACCCGGCGCCCCAGAAATTGTTGTACCAGACACCGATCAGCGCCAGGAGCACCGGCAGGTTTTCGGCCAGGGGCGCGTCGCGGAAATGCAGGTCCATCGCATGCGCGCCTTCGAGCAGCTCGACGAAACGCTCGAAACCCGCTGCCAGGACGATCGGCAGCCCGATCGCTGACCACAGCGAGTAACGTCCGCCGACCCAGTCCCAGAATTCGAACATCTGTTCGGGATCGATCCCGAAGCGCGTCACCGCCTCGCGGTTGGTCGAGACCGCGACGAAGTGGCGCGCGATGTGCGCCTCGTTTTGCGCACGACCGAGGAACCAGCGCCGCGCCGTGTGCGCGTTGGTCAGCGTCTCCTGCGTGGTGAACGTCTTCGAAGCGACGATGAAAAGCGTCGTCTCGGGATCGAGCGCCTCGAGGATCTCCTGCACGTGCGCGCCATCGACGTTGGACATGAAGTGCGCGCGCAGGCGCGGGTGGCGATAGGCCCTGAGCGCCTCGGTGACCATCTTCGGCCCCAGATCCGAGCCGCCGATGCCGATGTTCACCACGTCCGTGATCGGCCTGCCGGTGAAGCCCAGCCACGCGCCGCTGCGCACCGCGTCGGCGAACCGCTCGATGCGCGCGAGCACGGCATTGACTTGCGGCATCACGTCCTCGCCATCGACGCGTATCGGCGTATTGCTGCGGTTGCGCAGCGCGACGTGGAGCACGGCGCGGTTCTCGGTGTGATTGATCTTCTCGCCGCGAAACATGCGCTCACGCCATCCCGCGACGTCGGCCGCCTCGGCCAGCCGCACCAGCAGCGCGACGGTCTCGTCGGTGATCCGGTTCTTGGAAAAATCCACCAGCAACTCGCCCACGCGCATCGAAAACCGCTCGGCGCGCTGCGCATCGGCAGCGAACAGCTCGCGCATGTGCACGCCACGCAGTGCCTCGCGGTGGGCGCGCAGCCTGTCGGCGATCGACGCCTCGCCCGTGGCCGGGCGGTTGGACTCGCTCAAAACGGAACGCATCGGGCCTCCCCAAAGACAAGCGACAGGGCGGTGATGATACAGGAGGGACATTGCGACACTGGTGCCGGGAGGGGGACTCGAACCCCCACACCATCGCTGGCGGCGGATTTTGAGTCCGCTGCGTCTACCGATTCCGCCATCCCGGCAAGGGCGCCGGGCTTGTGCGACGCCGACGCTGCGAAAGCGCGCATTATCGCCACATCGGACAGCTTTGGGCAAGCGCTTGCCTGGCGGAAACGGCGGTTCCCCACGCGCAACGCCGGAACGCGGCGCGCGTGCGTTGGGCGATGGTTTTCAGGATAATCCCCGCCCCATGCGCGTTGCCGACTTCGATTTCGACCTCCCTGCCGAACTCATCGCCCAGTATCCGCCTGCCGAACGGGGCAGCAGCCGGCTGCTGCATGTCGCCGGCGGGCGACTCGCGGATCGCTGGTTCCGCGACCTGCCGGCACTGCTGCGCCCGGCCGACCTGCTGGTGCTGAACGACACGCGCGTCATCAAGGCGCGGCTTTTCGGCCGCAAGGCGTCGGGCGGGCGCGTGGAGATTCTCGTCGAGCGGGTGACCCACACAGACCAGGCGCTGGCCTTCGTGCGCGCAAGCCACGCACCCCGGCCGGGAACGCGCATCGTGCTCGACGACGGCGTCGCACTCGAGGTGATCGAGCGCCAAGACGATCTCGTGCGCCTGCGCTTTCCGCAGCCGGTCCTGGAGGTGCTCGAACGCGTGGGACGATTGCCGCTACCGCCCTACATCGGGCGCGATCCCGCGGCGGATGACGAGGCGCGCTACCAGACGGTGTACGCGCGTGAACCCGGCGCGGTCGCCGCGCCGACCGCCGGCCTGCATTTCGACGCGGCGCTGTTCGCCACGCTCAACGCGCTGGGCGTGGCCACTGCCCATGTGACCCTGCATGTCGGCGCGGGCACCTTCCAGCCCGTGCGCGTCGAAACGGTCGCCGAACACCGGATGCACAGCGAGCGCTACACCCTGCCGCAGGCGACCGTCGATGCGATCCACGCGGCACGCGCACGTGGCGGGCGGGTGGTAGCGGTCGGCACGACCACGCTGCGCGCGCTCGAAGCGGCAGCCGGAAAGGGCGATCTGGCGGCGACGACGGACGAGACGGACATCTTCATTACGCCCGGCTACGACTTCCGCGTCGTCGATGCACTCATCACCAACTTCCATCTGCCGCGCTCGACGCTCTTGATGCTGGTGTCCGCCTTCGCCGGCTGCGAGGCGATCCGCAGCGCCTACGCGCATGCGATCCGCGAACGCTACCGTTTCTTCAGCTACGGCGACGCGATGTTCCTGGAGCGCGCATGCGTTTCGAGCTGATCGCCCGCGACGGCGGCGCGCGGCGCGGCCGCCTGCACCTTGCCCACGGCACGGTGGAAACGCCGGCCTTCATGCCGGTCGGCACCTATGGCACGGTGAAGGCGATGTCGCCCGCGGAGCTGACCACGATCGGTTTCGAGATGGTGCTCTCCAACACCTTCCACTTGTGGCTGCGGCCCGGCCTCGAGGTCATCGCCGCGCATGGCGGCCTGCATCGTTTCATGGGCTGGGAGCGGCCAATCCTCACCGATTCGGGGGGATTCCAGGTGTTCAGCCTGGGCGCGCTGCGCAGGATCACCGAGGACGGCGTGACCTTTGCCTCGCCCATCAACGGCGACAAACTCCACCTCACGCCGGAAATCTCGATGGCGATCCAGGCCACACTCGACGCCGACATCGTGATGATCTTCGACGAATGCACGCCCTACCCGGCCACCGAGCAGGAAGCGGCGGATTCGATGCGGCTTTCGCTGCGCTGGGCCGCGCGCTCGAAAGCCGCGCACGGCGACAATCCCAACGCGCTCTACGGCATCGTCCAGGGCGGCATGTACGAAGCGCTGCGTGACGAGTCGGTGCGCGAACTCGTCGCCATGGGGTTCGACGGCTACGCCATCGGCGGCCTGAGCGTCGGCGAACCCAAGGCCGACATGACGCGCATCCTTGCCCACACCGCGCCGCAGTTGCCCGTACACAAGCCGCGCTACCTGATGGGCGTCGGCACGCCGTCCGATCTCGTCGCGGCGGTGGCTGCCGGAATCGACCAGTTCGACTGCGTGCTGCCGACCCGCAACGCGCGCCACGGCATCCTGTTCACGCGCCGCGGCGAAATGAAGATCCGCAATGCGCGCTGGAAAACCGACACCCGGCCCGTCGACGAGGCCTGTGCCTGCTATGCGTGCCGCAACTTCAGCCGCGCCTACCTGCATCACCTGCTGCGTGCCGGGGAAATTCTCGGCGCGCGCCTGGCCACGCTGCACAACCTGCACTATTACCACGGCCTCATGGCCGACATGCGCGCGGCCATCGAAAGCGGGCGCTTTTCCGGCTTCGTCGCCCGCTTTCATGAAGAACGTGCACTCGGATGGTAGAATCGGCGCGTTCCGGCCCGGCTGACGGGCCGCTTTCCTGCCATCGACGGAGCACCCCATGATTTCACTCGCCCACGCCGCCGCTGCGGCGCCCGGCCCGGCCGACATGATTCAGCAGTTCCTGCCGCTCATCATCATTTTCGTTCTGTTCTGGTTCATGCTCATCCGCCCGCAGATGAAACGCGCCAAGGAACAGCGCAAGCTCATCGCCGAGCTGCAGAAGGGCGACGAAGTGCTTACCGCCAGCGGCCTTGCCGGGCGCATCGTGAAGATCGGCGATCAGTACATCGGCCTCGAAATCGCCGACGGCGTCGTCGTCAACGTCCAGAAACAGACCGTGCAAACCCTGTTGCCCAAGGGAACGCTCAAATCGCTGTGAGGAACGCGGGAGGAGGGGCCCGGGGGCAGGGAAACCCTGGCCCGGCTGCTCCCTTCCCTGGCCCCTGAATCCGAGTCCCTGTCGCCTACCCCAATGAACCGCTACCCGCTCTGGAAATACGCCCTCATCGCCGCCACCCTGGTGATCGCGTTCATTTACGCCTTGCCGAATTTTTATGGCGAAGTCCCGGCGGTCCAGCTCTCTCCGGTGCGCGCCGCCGAAAAGGTCGACAACGCGCTGCTGGCGCGGGCCGAGGCGGCATTGAAGGCACAGGGGATCCCCTACACGGCGGCCGAGATCGCCGGCAACACGGTGCGTATCCGCTTCACCAGTCCCGAAGTTCAGCTCAAGGCCAAGGACGTCCTGCAGGGCGCGCTCGGCGACGGCTACACGGTCGCGCTCAACCTCGTCTCCGCCTCGCCGGCCTGGCTCACGGCGATCGGTGCACGGCCGATGTACCTCGGCCTCGACCTGCGGGGCGGCGTCCATTTCCTGCTGGAAGTGGACATGGCCGCAGCGCTGGACAAGGCCGCCAGCCGCTACCAGAACGATTTCCGCACTGAACTGCGCAGCGAAAAGATCCGCTACAGCCGGATCGAGAAAGCCGGCCAGAGCGTGATCGTGCACTTCGGCACCCGCGACCAGCGCGACGCCGCGCTCGCCAAACTGTCCGCGACCTTCACCGATCTTGCGTTCGAAACCCAGGATGGCGCCGACGAATTCACGCTCACCGCGCGTCTCAAACCCGAAGCGGCCAAACGCATCCAGGAATTCGCGCTGCAACAGAACATCACCACGCTCAGGAACCGCATCAACGAACTGGGCGTGGCCGAACCGGTGATCCAGCAGCAGGGCGCCAACCGCATCGTCGTCCAGCTACCGGGCGTGCAGGATACCGCGAAGGCCAAGGACATCCTCGGCCGCACCGCCACGCTGGAAATCCGCATGGTCGATGAACTGGCCGACCCGACCCAGCTCGCCGCCGGCGTCGTGCCGTTCGGTGACGAGCTGGTGCCGAGCCGCGAAGGCCACCCGATCGCGGTCAAGAAAGACGTGGTGCTGACCGGCGATTCGATCACCGATGCCTCGCCCGGCTTCGACAACACCTCGGGCCAGCCCGCCGTCCATGTCAACCTCGACAACAAGGGCGCGCGCATCTTCCGCGACGTCACACGCGAAAACGTCGGCAAGCGCATGGCCATCCTGCTGATCGAAAAAGGGCGCGCGGAAGTCATCACCGCCCCGGTCATCCGCGAGGAAATCGGCGGCGGACGGGTACAGATCACCGGCATGGATTCGCCGCAGGAGGCGTCCGACGTCGCGCTGCTGCTGCGTGCGGGAGCGCTCGCCGCGCCGATGCAGATCGTGGAAGAACGCACCGTCGGGCCGAGCATGGGCGCGGACAACATCCGCAAAGGCTTCCAGTCCAACCTTTGGGGCTTCCTCGCGGTCGCCGCGTTCATCGTGTTCTACTACCGCCTGTTCGGCGTGTTCTCGACGCTCGCGCTGGCCATCAACGGCCTCTATCTCATCGCCCTGCTGTCGATGCTGCAGGCGACGCTGACGCTGCCGGGACTGGCCGGCATCGCGCTGACGCTCGGCATGGCGATCGACGCCAACGTGCTCATCAACGAACGCATCCGCGAGGAGCTGCGCAACGGCAGCACGCCGCAGGCCGCCATCCACGCCGGCTATGACCGTGCCTGGGGGACGATCCTCGACTCCAACCTGACCACGCTGATCGCAGGTATCGCGCTTTTCTGGCTGGGCTCCGGGCCGGTACGCGGTTTCGCCGTCGTGCTCTGCCTGGGCATCCTGACCTCCATGTTCAGCGCCGTGACAGTGTCGCGCGCCATGGTCAATCTGTATTACGGCCGCCGTGCACGGCTCGCCAGCGTTTCCATCTGAGGCCGCACCATGATCGAATTCTTCCCGTTCAAGAAAGACATCCCCTTCATGAGCTGGGGAAAGGTGACGACCGCCATTTCGCTCATCACCTTCCTGTTTTCCGTCTGGGCCCTGGCGGTCAAGGGTCTGAACCTTGGCGTGGACTTTACCGGCGGTACCGTCATGGAAGTTGCCTACCCGGCACCGGCAAACCTCGCTGCCATCCGCGCCACGCTCGAAAAAACCGGCCTGGCCGAAGTCTCGGTGCAGAACTTCGGCACCAGCCGCGACGTCCTCATTCGCCTGCCGCTCAAAGGCCAGACCGACGCCGCGCAGCTCAGCAACCGCATCTTTCTGGCCCTGAAGGCGGAAACCCCTGCGGTCGAACTCAAGCGCGTCGACTTCGTCGGCCCGCAGGTCGGCAAGGAGCTGTACGACAACGGCGCACTGGCGCTGCTGGTCGTTGCCGCCGGCATCCTCGCCTATCTTGCCTTGCGTTTCGAGTGGCGTTTCGCACTCGCGGCGATCATCGCCAACATGCACGACGTCGTCATCATCCTGGGCCTGTTCGCCTTCTTCCAGTGGGAATTCACGCTCACCGTGCTGGCCGGGGTGCTCGCCGTACTGGGCTACTCGGTCAACGAATCGGTCGTCGTCTTCGACCGGATCCGTGAAAACATCCGCAAGATGCGCGGCGCCACCATCCCGACCATCATCGACAACGCCATCACCACGACCATGAGCCGCACCATCATCACCCACGGCTCGACACAGATCATGGTGCTCTCCATGCTGCTGTTCGGCGGCGAGGCGCTGCACAATTTCGCGCTCGCACTGACCATCGGCATCCTCTTCGGCATCTACTCCTCGGTACTGGTGGCAAGCCCCCTGCTCCTGATGTTCGGCGTCAAGCGCGAGCACTTCATCAAGCCCGTCGTGAAGAAGGAAGAAGCCGTCGTCTAGCGCGTCGCGCCATGCTCCACGACTTCATCGCCTGGACTCTGGCCACCGTTCACGACTGGGGCTATGCCGGAATCTTCATCCTCATGGCGCTGGAATCCACGGTCCTTCCGGTTCCCAGCGAGCTGGTCCTGATTCCCGCCGGCTACCTCGCGCACCAGGGGCAGATGAACTTTGCCCTGATCTTCCTCGCGGCAACCGTCGGCAGCCTGTGCGGCGCCGCATTCAACTACGCTTTCGCCCTCTGGGTCGGGCGGCCCTTTCTGGAACGCTGGGGTCGCTATTTCTTCGTCCGCCCCGAACTCCTGCACAAGACCGACGCGTTCTTCGACCGGCACGGCGCGATTTCCACCTTCACCGGCCGCCTGATTCCCGGCATCCGCCACCTGATCTCCCTGCCGGCGGGCCTCGCGCGCATGAACCTCGCCGCCTTCGCGCTCTATACCAGCCTGGGGGCTGGGCTGTGGTCGGCCGTGCTCATCGCCTTCGGCTGGTTCATCGGCGGCAACGAAGCGCTCATCCGCGAGTACCAGCACGTCATCACCGCCGGCGTGATCCTTTTCGTCGCCGCGGTCATCGGTGCTTATGTCTGGTGGCAGAAGCGCGGCTAGACGTCGGCGAGCTCGATCCACACCGGCTGATGATCGGACGCCTGGGTGTCGGGATCGACGCCGTGATCGCACACGCGTGGCGCGAGGTCTGCGGTGATGAAAACGAAATCGAAACACGCCGGCGCATCCACGAAATCCACCGGATGAATGCCGACCGTCGGCGCATGCGGAAGCGCCGGGTGGCGCACCGACCAGCTGTCGAGGAACACCGGCGTGGCGTCGTCGAAGGGGGCCAGCAGGCGCGTGCGCTCGGCAGCCGTCGCCGGAAAGTTCATGTCGCCACACAGCACCGCTGACAGCGGGCGCGGCGCGACCTCGAAACTGCCACCCGCTTCTTCGGGGCCGGGGCGCGGGTTCCTGGCGTGCGCACACGCTTCGACGTGCAGGCTGCGGATCGCGTCGATCTGCGCTTCGCGCTGGCGGCGCGAATAGTATTCGAGATGGGTCGTCTGCACGCGCAGCGCGCCGAACGGCGCCTGCACCACGGCCTCGATCATCACCCGCTGCATGCTCGGCACCGTCGAATCGGCAGGCCACGGCAGGAGGTGACGCCAGACCTGCCCGACGGGCAGGCGCGACAACAGGAGGTTTCCGAACGTCCGCCGGCCCAGCGGCCCGCCCGGCAGATCGGTCGCCACCGCCCATACCGGCACATATCCGGGAAAGCCACGCGCCAGGAGCGCGACTTCGTCTTCACCACGGCTGCCCGGCAGGCCGTCGAAACCGACCGCCACTTCCTGCAGGCAGATGACGTCGAAGGCGCCCAGGGCCCGCACGGTGTCGATGATGCGCGCGATATCGACGCGCCCGTCCATGCCGCGCCCCCACTGGATGTTCCAGGTCAAAAGCCGCATCGCCCGCCCACCCGCGACCTGTCCGAACCGCTTGCCCTCGTCATGCAACCTCCTTGCGCTTCTTCATAGATAGACGAATCTGCCGGAAAATACAGCCCTGCCCGCTCACGGAGACCGCATCATGATCGACAAGCAAGCCATCCTCGACGCGTTTCACTTTCGCCACGCCTGCAAGGCTTTCGATCCGCAGCGCAAGATCAGCGCGGACGATTTCGCCTTCATCCTCGAAACCGGCCGGCTTTCGCCGAGCTCGTTCGGTTACGAGCCATGGCGTTTCGTGGTGATCCAGGACATGGCGCTGCGCGAAAAGCTGCTTCCCGTCACCTGGGGCGCGCAGGGCCAGTTCCCGACCGCGAGCCATGTCGTCGCCATCCTTGCCCGCGGCGAGGACATGCGCCCCGGCTCCGCCTATGTGGAACACATGATGCGCGACATCCAGAAGCTGCCGGACGAGGCGGTCGCGCGGCGGCGCACGTTCTACCAGCAATTCCACGAAGTCGACTTCGAGCTGCAGGATCCGCGCTGCCTTTTCGAATGGAGTGCCCGGCAGACCTATCTTGCGCTCGCCAACATGATGACCGCCGCGGCGATGCTCGGGATCGACTCCTGCCCCATCGAAGGCTTCAACCGCAAGGGTGCCGAGGCCGTGCTCGACGCCGCCGGCCTTCTGGACAACGGTCGCTTCGGGCTGTCGGTGATGGTCGCCTTCGGCTACCGTGCAAAGCCGCAGCCGGAAAAGAAACGTCAGCCGCTCGACGATATCGTGCGCTGGGTGTGAAGTGCGCGCCGCGCCTCGACCATCAGCCGCTTCATCTCCGCCACCGCCGCGTGCCAGCCGACGAACAGCGCCTGGGCGACGATCGCGTGGCCGATGTTGAGCTCGGCGATGCCGGCGAGCGCGGCGACTGGCTGCACGTTGTGATAGGTGAGGCCATGCCCGGCGTTGACGACAAGGCCGATGCCCCGGCCATACGCCACGGCGCGACGCACGCGATCGAGCTCGGCGTCGCGCGCCGCGGGGGTTGCGGCGTCGGCGTAATGGCCGGTGTGGATTTCCACCACCGGTGCGCCACACGCGCGCGCGGCGTCGAGCTGGGCGAAATCGGCATCGATGAAGAGCGAGACGCGAATCCCGGCCGCGGCGAGCTGCGCGCACGCAGCCGCGATGCGGCTGCTCTGCGCGGCGACATCGAGGCCGCCCTCGGTGGTCAGCTCCGCACGCTTTTCCGGCACCAGGCAGACGTCGTGCGGACGGATCCGGCAGGCGATGGCAAGCATCTCGTCGGTGACGGCCATTTCCAGATTCATGCGCGTTTTCAGCGTCTGGCGGAGGATTTCGACGTCCGCATCCTGGATGTGGCGGCGGTCTTCCCGCAGATGCAGGGTGATGGAATCGGCACCGGCGGTTTCGGCCTGCAAGGCGGCCTCCACCGGGCTCGGGTAACGCGTCTTGCGCGCCTCGCGCAAGGTGGCGACGTGGTCGATGTTGACGCCGAGATGGATGCTCATAGTTCGGTCAGTTCGCGCAGGAGTCTGCGAGTATAAAGCGGCTTGCCGGCGAGATAGTGGTCGATGAGGGCGCGCATCAGCGGCTTGGCCTGCGCCAGGGTCGCGCGGTCGTCGAACCGCCCGCTGGCGAGATCGACCAGGGTTTTGCCGGACACCGCGATCCCCTCGTGCCCGGCCGCGGCGGGTGCCGGGCCGCGCTCCGGCTGGAAGGTGTAGCGCGCGGCGACGTCGACGCGCCGGCCGCTTGCCGCTTCGACATCGAAGGTCGGCGCGTAGCCGATCTCGGCGAGCAGGGCTTTCTCGAAGCGCCTGAGGATCGACTCGAAGCCGTAGGTGTCGCGTGCGTCGCCGAGCGCGACGAGCGCGCGCCGGTAGGTATCGAACAGCGCCGCGTGAGGATCGTTGCGCGCCAAAAGACGCAGCAGCAGTTCGTTCAGATAGAACCCGCACATCAGTGCCCGGCCCTGAAGGGCGGGCAGCCCGCCGCTCCATTCCGCGCCATGCAGGGTCTTGAGTTCGGCCTTGCCGAACCAGGACAGCAACAGCGGGGTGAAAGGCTGGACCAGCCCGCGCAGCGCCGAAGCCGGCCGCCGCGCCCCGCGCGCGATCACGGCGATACGCCCGTAGTCGGGCGTGAAGAGCTCGGCGACCACACTCGTTTCCTTGAACGGCGAGGTGTGCAGCACGAAGCCGGGCTCGTTGTTGACGCGCGCGTCGCTGGCCATGCCCGGAAAACCTATTCGTAGCCCAGTTCGCGCAACATCCGCACGTCGTCGGCCCAGCCGCCCTTGACCTTGACCCACACCTCGAGATAGACCCGCCCACCAAAGGTGCGCTCCATGTCGAGGCGCGCCTGGGTGGAGATCTCCTTGAGCTTCTCACCGCCGCGCCCGATGACGATGGCCTTGTGGCTGTCGCGATCGACCAGGATGGTGGCGAAGATGCGCCGCAGCGCGCCCTCCTGCTCGAATTTTTCGATGGTGACGGCGACTGCATAGGGAATCTCGTCGCCACACAGGCGAAACACCTTTTCGCGGATGAGCTCGGCGGCGAGCTGCCGCTCGCTCTGGTCGGTGATGTCGTCGGCATCGAAAAGCGGCGGGCCCTCGGGGAGATAGCGCTCGATCGTCCGCAGGAGCTCGTCGACATTGTGTCCCGCCTTGGCCGATACCGGCACGATCTCGGCGAAAGGCCGCAGCGCGGAAACCTCGGCGACGAAGCGCATCAGCGCCGCGCGATCCTTCACCCGGTCGATCTTGTTGACGACCAGGAACACCGGCCGCGTCTCCGGCAATAAGGCCATGACCTGGCGGTCCTCCGCGGTCAGCCGCCCGGCCTCGACGAGCATCAGCACCACGTCCGTATCGGACAGCGCCTCGCGCACGCGCTTGTTCATCGCCCGGTTGAGTGCGCTGGTGTGGCGCGTCTGGAAGCCGGGGGTGTCGACGAAAACGCACTGTGCGCTGTCGCGGGTATGGATGCCGAGGATGCGCTGGCGCGTCGTTTGCGCCTTCTTCGAGGTGATGCTGACCTTTTGCCCGACCAGACGGTTCATGAGCGTCGACTTGCCGACGTTGGGCCGCCCGACGATCGCGACCAGGCCGCAGCGCGGCGTGTCGCTCATTTCTGGAGCTGTGCGCATGCCTGGCGCGCGGCGTCCTGCTCGGCAGCGCGGCGGCTCTTGCCCTGACCGCGCGTGGTGATCTTCGGATTGCCCAGGGTGCATTCGACGATGAAGTCCTGGTCGTGCGCACAACCCCGGGTGTCGACGAGCCGGTATTCGGGCAGGGGCAGGCGGCGCGCCTGGAGAAGCTCCTGCAATTCGGTTTTCGGGTCCTTGCCCGACGCCTTGGGGTCGATGGTGCGGATGATGGGTTCGAACAGCCGCCGCACGACGGCCTGGGCAGCGTCGAAGCCGGCATCCAGGAACACTGCGCCGATGATCGATTCGAGCGCATCGGCGAGGATCGACGGGCGGCGGAATCCACCGCTTTTCAGTTCGCCCTCGCCGAGCCGCAGCGCGTCGCCAAGCCGCAGCTGAACGGCGATCTCGGCGAGCGTCTCCTGGCGGACCAGGTTCGCGCGCAGCCGCGACAGCCCGCCCTCGGGAACGCTCGGGAAGGCGTCGAACAGCGCCCGCGCGACCGCGCAGTTCAAAACCGAATCACCGAGAAATTCGAGCCGTTCGTTGTTGGGCGAGCCGAAGCTGCGGTGCGTGAGCGCCTGGGTGAGCAGTTCGGCGCGTTTGAACGCGTAACCCAGCTGCCCTTGGAGTTGGCGGGTCGTGTGCGTGTTATTCAACCGTTTGCGACGCGGACGCGTCGGAAGAAGCCTTGAAATCGACCACCAGGCCGACGTTTGCCACGAGCGGCGTGCGGTATTCGTATTCGACCGAGATCACTGGCGCACCGCCCGAACGCTCGATGATCAGATCTTCGGCCTTCACCGTGGTGACGTAGCCGGTTTCGGCGCGCTTACCGAAGGAGGAACGGATTTCGGCGTTGCTCATCGACTTGATCGCCGGATCCTGCGCCAGGCCGGAAAGGATTTTCTTCACCGAAAAGAACTCGACGTATGCGGGAACGAGCTTCATCGCCAGCATGGCGACGAAAAACACCACCAGCCCCGCGAACAGGAAGCCGACCAGGCTCAGGCCGCGCTGTGACGTGTGCATTGGATTCCCCCTCATTTGATCCGCTTGCCGATACGGCTGAAGTCGTCGAAGCTCATCCAGATCAGGAATGCGCGCCCGACGATGTTCTCGTCCGGGACGAAGCCCCAGTAACGGCTGTCGTTACTGGCGTCGCGGTTGTCGCCCATCATGAAGTAATGACCCGCCGGCACCTTGCAAACGAACCCCGACCCGTCCGCATTGTAAGTGCAGTTCTCGCGGTGCGGAAAGCTGTCCAGGACCTGGTTCGGAAACACCGCGGGCAGCCCCGGCTGCACCATGGCTTTGTGCTCCGTCTCGCCCAGCTTCTCGTCGTAGACCAGCGCCGTGATGTAGTTCAGGCCGTTGCCGACGTAGCTGTAGGTCCCGGCCTGGCGTTGCGGCACCGGTATGCCATTGATGAAGAGCTTCTTGTCGCGGTATTCCACCGTGTCGCCGGGCGTGCCGACGACGCGCTTGATGTAATCGAGCGAGGGATCCTGCGGATAGCGGAACACCATGACGTCGCCGCGCGCCGGGTCGTTGATCTCGATCACTTTCTTGTTGATGACCGGCAGGCGGATGCCGTACGTGAACTTGTTGACGAGGATGAAATCGCCGACAAGCAACGTCGGCATCATCGAACCCGAGGGAATCTTGAACGGCTCGACCAGGAAGGAGCGCAGGCCGAAAACGATGAGGATGACCGGAAAGAAGCTGCGCGAGTACTCGACGAGCAGCGGCTCCTTGTCTTCCGCCGCGCGCCGTTTTTTCAACAGCAGCACGTCCAGCAGCCAGATGCCGCCGGTGACGACGAGCGCAACGAAGAGGATCAGGGCGAAGTTCATGTCATTTGTCCGAGACTTGCAGGATGGCGAGGAACGCCTCCTGCGGGATTTCGACGTTGCCGACCTGCTTCATGCGACGCTTGCCGGCCTTCTGCTTTTCGAGCAGTTTTTTCTTACGCGTGATGTCACCGCCGTAGCACTTGGCGAGCACGTTCTTGCGCAGCGCCTTGACGTTTTCCCGGGCGATGATGTTCGCGCCGATCGCGGCCTGCACGGCAACGTCGAACATCTGGCGCGGAATCAGCTCGCGCATCTTGGCGACGAGCTCCCGGCCGCGATGGACCGCCGAGGCACGATGCACGATGAGCGACAGCGCATCGACCTTCTCGCCGTTGACGAGGATGTCGAGCTTGACCAGATCGGCAGGCCGGAACGCTTTGAATTCGTAATCGAGCGACGCATAGCCGCGGCTGGTCGACTTCAGCTTGTCGAAGAAGTCCATCACCACTTCGTTCATCGGCAGGTCGTATTGCAGCATGACCTGGCGGCCGTGGTACTGCATGTTGGTCTGCATGCCGCGCTTCTGGTTGCACAGCGTGATGACATTGCCGACGAATTCCTCGGGGACGAAAATCGTCGCGGCGATGATCGGCTCGCGGATCTCCTGGATTTTCGACGGGTCCGGAAGCTTGGACGGGTTCTCGATGTTGACGAGGGTGCCATCCTTGAGCAGAACCTCGTAGACCACCGTCGGCGCGGTGGTGATGAGGTTCATCCCATACTCGCGCTCCAGGCGCTCCTGCACGATGTCCATGTGCAAAAGGCCGAGAAAGCCGCAGCGGAAGCCGAAGCCCAGCGCCTGGGACACTTCCGGCTCGAACTGCAGCGCCGCATCGTTGAGCTGGAGCTTGGTCAGCGCATCGCGCAGGGCCTCGAAGTCGTGCGATTCGACCGGATACAGCCCGGCGAACACCTGCGACTGCACCTTCTTGAAGCCGGGCAGGGGCGCCGCCGCGGGCCGGTCGGCGAGCGTGATGGTGTCGCCGACCTGGGCGGCCTTGAGCTCCTTGATGCCGGCGATCACGAAGCCCACCTCGCCCGCCGCGAGCTGCGGCCGATCGACCGCCTTGGGCGTGAACACGCCGACGTTTTCCGTCAGGTACTGCGCGCCGGTCGCCATGAAACGGATCTTGTCCTTGGGCTTCAGGACACCGTCGACGACCCGCACCAGCATCACCACACCGACGTAGTTGTCGAACCACGAATCGATGATGAGCGCCTTCAGCGGCGCCGATTCATCGCCGCGCGGCGGCGGCACCTTGCGGATCACTTCCTCGAGGATTTCGCCGATCCCGATACCGGTCTTGGCGGACGCGCGCACGGCGTCGGTCGCGTCGATGCCGACGATGTCCTCGATCTCCTGGGCGACGCGGTCGGGATCGGCCGCGGGCAGATCGATCTTGTTGAGCACCGGGATGACCTCGACGCCCAGATCGATAGCCGTGTAACAGTTGGCGACGGTCTGCGCTTCGACGCCCTGTGAGGCATCGACCACCAGCAAAGCGCCCTCGCAGGCCGACAGCGAGCGCGAAACCTCGTAGGAAAAATCGACGTGGCCAGGGGTGTCGATGAGGTTGAGGAGGTAAGTCTCGCCATCCCGCGCCTTGTAGGTGAGCGCGGCGGTCTGCGCCTTGATGGTGATGCCGCGCTCCTTCTCCAGGTCCATGGAGTCGAGGACCTGCGCTTCCATTTCGCGTTCGGTCAGCCCGCCGCAAAACTGGATCAGGCGATCCGCCAGCGTCGACTTGCCGTGGTCGATGTGGGCGATGATGGAAAAATTGCGGATGCGGTTTTGCTGCACAACAAAAACGGGCACTTGCGCGCCCGGTCGATTGAGATAACTCTTCGGATTTTAACGGATTTCAGCACACTTCGGTGAGCCACGCGCGAACCGCCGCAGGGTCGAGGTGATAGCGGCAGATTTCGCGCTCACCATCGAACAGCAACGGCACGCTCGCGCCGAAGCGCGCGGCAAGCGCCGCGTCGCTGTCGACGTCCACGCTGCGCAGCGCGACGCCCGCCTTGCCGAATAGCTCACCGAAGGCGGCTGCCATATCTTCGCAAAGATGGCAGCCTGCCCGGCCGTACAGCGTCAGCACCCGCTCATTCACCGGAGATCTTGAGCGGCAGATAGAGCGAACTCTCGCCGCGCCGCACGAGGATCGCGGCGCTCTTGCCGGTGGGCACCGCAGCGATCGCCTTGCGGAAAGCCTCGACGGTCCTGACCTCGGTATTGTTGACCGCAAGGATGATGTCGCCGGTGCGGATGCCCGCGCGTGCCGCGTCACCGGTCGCCTCCTCGACCAGAAGCCCGCCCTTGATGTTGAGCTCGTTGCGCTGACTGTCCGTCAGCTCGGAAAGCACCAGCCCGCCCCGCGAGACCGAACGGCTACTCTTGCTCGTCGTCAGTTTCGCTTCGCCCGGCAGGTCGCCGAGAACGACGCTGATTTCCTTGACTGCGCCACGCCGCCAGACCTGCAGCTGCACCTTGCTTCCCGGCTTGGTCGCACCGACCATGCGCGGCAGATCGGCGGAATTTTCCACCGGCTTGCCGTCGAACTTCAGGATCACGTCGCTCACCTGCAACCCCGCCTTCTCGGCCGGGCCGCCCTCCTGCACCTGCGCGACGAGCGCGCCGCGCGGACGATCGAGCCCGAAGGACTCGGCGAGGTCCGCCGTCACTTCCTGGATCGCAACGCCCAGCCAGCCGCGGGCAATCTTGCCGCCGCTCTTGAGTTGTTCGGCCACTTCCATCGCCACGTCGATGGGGATCGCGAAGGAGACACCCTGGTAGCCCCCGCTACGACTGTAGATCTGGGAGTTGATGCCGACCACTTCGCCGCGCATGTTGAACAACGGACCGCCGGAGTTGCCAGGGTTGATGGGCACATCGGTCTGGATATAGGGCACATAGTTGTCGTCCGGCAGCGACCGGCCTTTCGCGGACACGATCCCGGCCGTCACCGAGTTCTCGAAACCGAAGGGCGAGCCGACCGCGACCACCGGTTCGCCGACGCGCAGCTTGCTCGGGTCGCCGAGCTTGACGACCGGCAGGTTGTTTGCCTGGATCTTCAGCACCGCGACGTCGGTGCGCTCGTCGGTCCCCAGCACCTTGGCGGTGAACGTGCGCTTGTCGATCAGCTTGACGGTGACCTCATCCGCGCCGTCGACGACATGCGCATTGGTGAGGATGGTACCGTCGGGGCTGACGATAAAACCCGAGCCGGTCCCGCGCCGGGGAATCTCCTGGATGGGTCCGCGTCGCCCCTGCGCGTTGGGCGGAAAGAAACGGCGGAAGAATTCCTGCATGTCCTCCTCGTCCGGCATCGCGAACGGGAAGCCCTCGGGAGCCCGCTTGACGAGCTTGGTCGTGCTGATGTTGACCACCGCCGGGCCGTGCTTTTCGACCAGGTCGGCGACATCGAGCACATCCTTTGCCATCGCCGGCGCAATCAGACCTGCCAGCATGGCCATCATGGCCAGAAACGTTTTCATGTCAGCTTTCCCTCCTAAGAAAAAAGTCTTCACGTCGCAAAACAATCGGCTGCATCGCGCGCGCGTGGCGCCGGCCGGATGCCCTGGCCACGCCCCACGCGACGAGTCCGCCGCAGACGGCGCCGAGCGCGGCGGCAAAGTCGCCCGGCTGCCAGGCGTTCCCCGCCAACGCCCCGGCAAAGACCAGCAAAAGCGGCACCCCGTAGGCCTGAAACGCGGCACGCAGCACACCGCCGTGCGCAATGCCCACGACGACACGCTCGCCGGCAGCCAGCGGCAATTCCGAGGCGACGCGAAAATGCCGCGGACGGCGCTGGAAGATCTCGGCGATCTGGCGCGTCGAACAGCCATTGCCGCCGCAGGTTCCGCAGCCCGAAGGCTCTACGGCCTCGACCCAGACGCCGTCCTCGGCCACCCGCACTACGCGCGCGTGCTGTTCGAGCATCATCGCTTCAAGCGCACCGAATTTCCGGTTTCGATCAGCGCCGCATTCGGCACTTCGCCGAGCGTCGTCACCCTGAAACCGTCGATCTCACGGGCATAGACGCCGATCGCGCCTTCGGCCGCAAGGCCGACGAGACTGTCCTGACGTCCGTCGGCCGGCTCGATGAACAGGGACATGACGTTCAAGCCGTCCGAGTAGACCAGGTGCGTGACCGGCGCCTTCTTGCCCGGCATGGGGCGCGCGGCTTCGAGGACGCGCGCGTAACCGGGCGGCGGCGTGACCTCCCAGGCGGCGGCCGCCGGTTGCGCGACACCGGCGAGCTGGACCTTCTTGCCCGCCAGTTCGGGCCGGAACAGCGCCGCATCGGGCGCGCGGCCGATCTGCACCTCGGAGAACACGAACATCGAAACCACCGCGCCATTGGCATTGATGATGCGCGACTTGAGCGGCAGCGCGGTGCGCTTGTCGAGCCACAATTCGAAAGCGTGCCGATAGCCGTCACGCGGTTCGAGCACGACGACCTGACAACTGTGGCCGGCGACGCGCTCGCTCCCGCCGAGCTTGACGGCGTAGAAGGCGGTGAGCGCCTCCGGCTTTTCCGGCAGGATCGCCGGGAAGAAACGCCGCGACGCGTTCCTCTCGACGCGCACCGTCTTGCCGTCGGCGAGGTGGCAATAAACATCGTTGTTGACGCGCAGGAACTGGCGCGGCGTGTCGTCGAGCACCTCGATGCGCTCCAGCTCGCCCGCGGCGTCGCGGCGATGCGCGACGCGCATCACCTCCACGTGTTCGCCGTGGTGGTATACATAGACCCCGCCGTAATTGAGCTGCCGTGCCGCTGCCGCGGCGCGATTGAGCCAGTCGAGCGCCTCGTCGGCAAAAGCCAGCGGCGCGAAGATCAGCGTGCCGAGGGCCAGCCACGCCAGCAGCCGGCCGTGCGCCAGGCCGCGAACCGCGATTTCCGGCATCAGCGCTGCTCCTCGATGACCGCGACGGCGCGCTGATACGGAGACGCCACCGCGACCGGCGCGAATTCCTGGTGCGCCACGAGATACGGTGCCAGGCGGGTTTCTTCGGCAGCCGCAACGGCCGGCGGCCGCGCCGCGCCGGCGATCGTGTCACCGCCCGCCGGCTTTTGCGTCTGGCCGACGAGGAAGACCACGCCGACGACCGCGAGCGTGGCCACGGAGGCCGCCGCCAGCCGCGGCATCCATACCGAAGCGCGCGGTGCGAGCACGGTCGGCTCGGCTTCCAGGCGGCGGGCAAAGCGTGCGCCGAAATCCATCGCACCGGCATCGTGGCCGCGCATCACTTCGCCGATCAGGTGATACTCCGCCCAGCGCCGGCCGATGTCCTCGTCGCGTCGCAGGCGTTCCAGGCAGGCCGCGGTCTCGCGCGCACCGGCTTCGGCATCGACCATGGCCGACAGACTGGCCCAGATCGCGTCGATCTCGGCCTCGGGATGGGTTTTCCTGTGTGCTGACATGCTTACCACCTCGTGTTCTTGCTGGTGCCCAACAAGGGGCGGATTCTCTCGGCGATGGCTTCGCGCGCGCGAAAGATCCGCGAACGCACGGTACCGATCGGACAGTCCATCATCTGCGCGATCTCGTCATAGCTCAAACCCTCGATCTCGCGCAGCGTGATCGCGTTGCGCAATTCCTCCGGCAGCGCCTCGACCGCGGCATTCACGGCCTGCGCGATCTGCTTGCTCTGCAGCTCGGCATCGGGCGTCGCCACGTCGCGCAGCAGCTCGCCTTCTTCGTAATTCTCGGCGTCTTCGGACTGGACCTCGGAGGCGACCGGCTGCCGTTTGCGCGTCGCCAGGTAGTTCTTGGCGGTGTTGACCGCGATCCGGTACAGCCATGTGTAGAAGGCACTCTCCCCGCGGAACTGCGGCAACGCCCGATACGCCTTGATGAATGCTTCCTGCGTAATATCCTCCACCTCCGCCGCATCGCGCACCATGCGCGACAACAAACGCTCGACCTTGCGGCGATACTTCATCACCAGCAACTCGAAAGCGCGTTTGTCGCCCTTCTGGGCGCGTTCGACCAGAGCCTGGTCCAGTTCGCGGTCTGACATATCTCCCTGCTCGTTCGTATTTGTCGTTATGAGTATACGTGAGCCCCAACGTCTGTTCCTGTGAGCGGCGCACCCGGAAAAAGTTCACGGACTGCTATCATCGCCGCATGCAAACCTTCGACGTCCTCATCATCGGCAGCGGACTCGCGGCGCTCACGACCGCCCTGCATCTGGCAGACCAGCGCCGCGTGGCGATCGTCACCAAGCGCACGCTGATGGACAGCGCGACCGACTGGGCGCAGGGCGGAATCGCCGCCGTGCTCGACAGCACCGATTCGATCGAGGCCCATGTGCACGACACGCTGGTCGCGGGCGCCGGTCTGTGCGACGAGGCGGTCACGCGCTTCGTCGTCGGCCAGAGCCGCGAAATGATCGACTGGCTCATGGCCCGGGGCGTGCGCTTCACGCCGGATGCCGACTCGCCCGGCATGCCGCACCTGACGCGCGAAGGGGGACACTCGGCGCGACGCGTGGTGCACAGCGTGGACGCCACCGGACACGCGGTGCAGACTACACTGGTCGGCCAGGTCCGCGCCCATCCCAACATCTCGCTGTTCGAACAGCATGTCGCCATCGACCTGATCCGCGGGCGCATCGCCGGTGGCGACGAGCGCCGCATCCACGGCGTGTATGCGCTCGACAAGGCAAGCGACCGGGTGGAGACGTTCGCCGCCGGGCATACGGTCCTCGCGACCGGCGGCGCAGGCAAGGTGTATCTGTACACGACCAACCCCGACACCGCGACCGGCGACGGCATCGCCATGGCGTGGCGCGCAGGCTGCCGGGTGGCCAACCTGGAATTCGTGCAGTTTCACCCCACCTGCCTCTATCACCCGCATGCCAAGTCCTTCCTCATCACCGAAGCGGTACGCGGCGAGGGCGGCGTCCTCAAATTGCCGGACGGCACCCGCTTCATGCCGCTGCACGACCCGCGCGCGGAGCTCGCGCCGCGCGATGTGGTGGCACGGGCGATCGACTTCGAAATGAAGAAACGCGGCATCGACTGCGTCTATCTGGACATTTCGCACAAGCCGGCGTCGTTCATCCTCGAACACTTCCCGACCATCCACCGCCGCTGCCTGGAGCTCGGCATCGACATCACCCGCCAGCCGATCCCGGTCGTGCCCGCAGCCCACTACACCTGCGGCGGCGTCGTCACGGACATCCACGCCCGCACCGACCTGTGCAATCTCTATGCGGTTGGCGAAGTCACGTTCACCGGCCTGCACGGCGCCAACCGTCTGGCGTCCAACTCGCTGCTCGAATGCCTGGTTTTCGGCCGCGCCGCGGCCCGCGACATCCTCGCCACCCCGCCCGCCCCGCGGCTGCCGCTGCCCCCCTGGGACGAGTCGCGGGTCACCGACGCCGACGAGGAAATCGTCATCTCGCACAACTGGGACGAGCTGCGGCGCTTCATGTGGGACTATGTCGGCATCGTGCGCACCAACAAGCGCCTGATGCGCGCCGCGCACCGCATCCGGCTGCTGCACGACGAGATCGACGAGTTCTACCGCAACTTTCGCGTCAGCAATGACCTCATCGAGCTGCGCAACCTGGTGCAGACGGCCGACCTGATCGTCCGTTCCGCACAGCTCCGGCACGAGAGCCGCGGCCTGCACTTCAGCCGTGACTACCCCGAGATGCTGCCCGTCGCCGGCAATACCGTCCTCAACCCGCAGCCGGGCTTCGTGTGTCCGAGCGTGTGTGGGGCCCCCAGCGAAGCAGCACCCTGAGCCTGCGCAAGGCGTCGGGCGGAGCGCTGTCGGGCAGCAGGGTGAGCGCGATGCGCCGCCCGTCGGGGAGCGCGAGGCGCACCACGCACCAGGTGACGGCAACGAAACTCTCCGGCAACACCACCGCTGGCTGCCAGCTGCCGTCGGCGCCACGTACCCTGAGCGTACCGCCAGCGTCGATCGCGAGCGCCGGCAAGGGGCGCCGCTGCGCGCGCAGCCATGCCGCGAACACAGCGATCACGAGCGCCCCCGCGCCGAACCTGACTGCCGGCGCCAGCGCCGCGATGCCGATCGCCACCAGCGCGGCCAGCGTCGCCGCCAGCACCAGGCCGCGCAGCAGGCGCGACGCGCGCGGTTCAAACTGCGTCGTCAGCATGTAAACTTCCCCGCGTCCGCTTTCATTTACTGCCGACCATGATCGATTCCTGGAAAACCTTTCTGCAAAGCCAAGGCGCTGTCATCGAAGGCGCCACCGTGCGGCATTTCGGCAACCCGGACGCGGCGTTCGCGGCCGGCCGCGCCGGCAGCATCGTCGCCGACCTGTCGCATCTGGGGGTGCTCGCGGTTCGCGGCGAGGATAGCGTGAGCTTCCTGCAGGGGCAACTGACCAACGACGTACGCGCGCTCGACGCAAACACCGCGCAATGGAGCGGCATCTGCACCCCCAAGGGGCGGCTGCTGGGGAATTTCCTCATGTGGCGCAAGGGCGACGACATCCTCCTGCAGATGTCCGCGGACATTCTGCCCGCCATCCACAAGCGGCTGGCGATGTTCGTCCTGCGCTCGCGCGTCACGCTGCGCGACGCCAGCGACGAGGCCGTGCGCCTGGTGGTCGCCGGGCCGGACGCGCCGCAGGCGGTCGCCGCTGCAACCGGCTGCCTTCCGGACGACGCGATGAAAACGGCGCTCGGCCCCGCCGCCCAGGTGGTCCGCGTCGGCGCCGACAAGTTCGTGCTGGTACTCGCGCCGGACGCCGCCCCGCAGATATGGCAGACGCTCGTCGGCACGGTCACGCCGGTCGGCGCCCAGGTGTGGGACGGCCTGCGCCTGCGCGCCGGCATTCCCATGATCACCGCGGCGACCCAGGACCAGTTCGTGCCGCAAATGGTCAACCTGGAGGTCATCGGCGGCGTGAGCTTCCAGAAGGGCTGCTACACCGGGCAGGAGATCGTCGCGCGCAGCCAGTACCTGGGCAAGCTCAAGCGCCGCATGTACCGTTTCCATAGCGATGCGCCCGCGCAGGCCGGCGACAGCGTTTTCAGCCCCGACCTCGCCGACCAGGCTGCCGGCATGGTCGTCAACGCCGCGCCAGCACCCGAAGGCGGCTACGACCTCCTGGCGGTGGTACGGGTGGAGAGCGCCCAAGCCGGCGACCTGCATCTCAATGCGCCCGACGGTCCCCGGCTCAGGCGTGAATCGCTGCCGTATGCCGTCCCGGAATGAGCCCTTGGTCGCGCTTTACGTCTATTACCGCATCGACCCGGGCCATGCCGCCGACGCCGAGGCCGCGCTGCGCGCTCTCCTCGCGCGCCTTGGCGAGCGCACGGGGATCCATGGCGAACACCTGAAAAAATGCGACGAGCCGCTGTTGTGGATGGAGGTATATCGCAACGTGGCCGATCGATTGGCATTCGAAGTCGAGCTCGCGCATGCGGTCACGACGGAAGGCCTCGGCAACTTCATCCTCGGCGCGCGACACGTCGAGTGCTTCGCATCGCAGCCGTGAAAAAGCCGGGACATCCCGGCTTTTTCGGTGGGCCGCAGCACGCCGCTACTTCCTGACCATCACCTTCTCGACCCAGCCTTCGCCGTCGTTGCCCTGCACCGACAGGAAGCCATTGTCCTCATGCCCGGTGTAGATGACTTCTTCGCCCTTGGCCAGGGTGGCGACGATTTTCGACTTCTTGTTCGGCTGCGCATAGACCTTCAGCCCGCCGATCTTGCCGGTCAGCGTGTCGCCCTCGTTGAACACGGCACCGGCCTTGCCGGGCTGGCCGGATGCGCCCTTGAGGTTGATGTCCTGGCGCGCCATTTGCGGATTGTTGCGGATCGCGCGCACGATATTGTTCCAGTTGTCGAGATAACTGGCGGCGATGACCTTGCCCTCCGGCGTGTTGCTGTACGCCCCGAGCCCGCCCACGCCGCCGCCGCCGACCAACAGGCCGCCGATGCTCCAGTCGGTCTTCTCCGCCGAGCCGGTGGCCGAGGCGAGCTGCAACGACGTACGCGCATCCGCAAGCAGCATGCTGGTCTGCGCCGACTTGAATTTCAGTCCGCCGGCGACGAGGCCCGCCACCGCGCCGAATACGCCGAGTCCGCCCAGTGCGCCGCCGACGCCGCCCGAATCCTTGCTGGAGAACACCGCGTCCGGCGTCAGCACGTAGTCGGCGGTCACCATCTGGCCCTTGCCCATGTTGGAGCCGCCGCGCAATTCGCCGGACTGGGCGAGCTCACGCTCCTGCATGAGGTTCTGCATGCCGCGGCCGCGTTCCACGACCACGAAGCAGTTCGACTGCTGGACCATCATGCGGATGAGCCCGGTGGGCGACGGCAGCCCGTAGTGCAGCAGGTGGGAAACCACTTCGCTCTGCGGCTCGACGACCGCCAGCGTGCCATAGGGCTTGTCGCATTTTTCCAGTTCCTTGGCCTCGCCCGTCGCGCCGTCGGGGCCCGCCGCGCCGGACGGCTGGCCTGCCTCTTTCTTGTCGCTGTCCGAGCCGAGCTTGAAGTCGAAGAAGCCCGCATGAACGGGATTGACCGCCTGTGTCAGGAACAGGCCGATGACGAGGGTACGCAGCGTGGTGTTCATGTCTTCCTCCCTGTGTTCGGAAATACCATTCTAGCCCGTAAACTTGCGCCATGAACAAGACACTCCGCGCTCAGGGGCGGTTCTGGCTGACGCTGGACAAGCGCAATTTTCTCGGTCGTGGACGCATCGAGCTCCTGCAGCACATCCACGACACCGGCTCCATCGCGCAGGCGGCGCGGGCGATGAGGATGAGCTACAAGGCCGCGTGGGACGCGGTCGATGCGATGAATTCGGCGTGGGGATCAGCCCTGGTGGAAAAAGGCCCGGCGGGCAGCGTCCTCACGGCCGATGCCCACCGCCTGATGCGCGCCTACCGCGAAGGCGAGGCGCGGCTGCAGGCGCTCATGGACGAGCTGACGGACACGCTGACCGGGCGCGGGGCGGGGCCTGACGAACCTTGATCTCGGTCCACAGGCGCGACAGCACGCGGCGCTGCCGGTAGTCGAGGTCGCGCAGCATTTCCAGACGCGCCAGTGTCTCGGGGCGGGGGAATATCGCCTCGCTGGCGAGAATGGCCGGATCGATGTAGCGCCGTGCGGCGCGGTTCGGGTTTCCGGAACCCGTGGTGTTGGTGAGCTCGGCGGAATGCTCGCCGTCGAGCATGAAGTCGATGAAGCGATGCGCCAGATCCGGGCGCGCCCCGCCGCGGTGGATCACCATCGAATCGAGGGCGAGCACCGCGCCTTCGCGCGGGATCGAGGCCTCGATATGGAACGGGCGCCGCGCGTGCAGGGCGTCCTGGCTCGCCTGGAACATATCGTTCGAATAGCCGTGCACGAGCCAGATGTCGCCGACGGTCAGCGCCTTGATGTAGCTCGATGCATTGAATGCCGCCCAGTAGGGCTTGGCGCGGAGGATGAGGTCGCGGGCCTGGCGCCAGTGACATTCGTCACGGTCGTTGGCCGAATAGCCGAGGTATTTCAAGGCCGCCGCCATCAGCTCGCGCTGCGAATCCAGAACCGTCACGCGCCCTTTCACCTTTTGCAGGTACTTCGGCTCGAAGATCACCGCCCAGGTGTCGGTGGGCAGGCCGTGTTCGCGCATCTTCTCGACGTTGTAGCCGATCAGCGTGATGGTGTAGGCGTAGGGTACGGAATAGTGGTTGCCGGGATCGAATGGCGTATCGAGATAGGCTGGGTCGATATTCCCGAGATGCGGCAGCAGCCGCTTGTCGAGCGCGCGCAGCTGTCGCGAACGGATCAGGGCTTCGACGGCATTGCCCGTCGGCACGATGACATCGTAGCCGACCGCGCCGGCAGCGAGCTTGGCGAGCATTTCCTCGTTGTCGGCATAGTAGTCACGCACCAGGCGGCAGCCACACGCCGCCTCGAAACGCTGCGCGGTACGGTCCGAGAGGTAGTTGTTCCAGTTGTAGAGGTAAAGCACGTCGGCAGCGTGTGCCATGCCGGCCCAGGCGATCAGCACGACGATCGCGATGCGTTTCGTCATCGCAATGCGGCGAGCGCACCGCGGCTCATGCGCGAGGCGATCACGATGAGGCTCAGCGTGAGTGCCATCATGAGCGTCGAGACGGCATTGACCTCCGGCGTGACGGCGATGCGGATCATCGAATAGATCTCCAGCGGCAGGGTGGTGACCCCGACGCCCGCGGTGAAAAAAGTGATCACGAAGTCATCGATCGACAGCGCGAAGGCCATCAGCGCACCCGCGAAAACCGCAGGGCGAATGAGCGGCCAGGTCACGTACCGGAAGGTCTGCCCCGGCGTTGCACCGAGGTCGCGCGCCGCCTCGAAAAGGCTCGGGTCGAGCCCCATGAGGCTGACGCGCACGATGATGGCGACGAAACCGAGCGAGAACGTGATGTGTGCGACGATGACCGACCACAGGCCGAGCTCCAGCCCGAGCCAGGGGCGCACGATGAGGTTGAAGAACAGTAGCAGAGCCACCCCCAGCAGAACCTCCGGCATGGCCACCGGCGCGATCGCCAGCACCGGGAGGACGCGCAGCCGGTAACGGTGCATCGCGATGCCGGCGAGTGTGCCGAGCACGCTTGCGGCGAGGCTGGACACCAGCGCGATGAGGACCGAGTTGCGTGCCGCGAGCAACATGTCGGCATCGTCGAACAGCGTCCGGTACCACGCCAGCGTAAATCCCACCCACTCGGCGTTCAGCCGCGAATCGTTGAAGGAGTAAACCACCACCACGACCAGCGGCAGATACAGGAAAGCGTACACGCCAAGCGCGGCCAGCGTCAGCCACGTCTTACGCATAGCGCCCCCCAAGGCGCCGCGCCGCGCGTGCGCCAACCCAGGCGACGACGAGCACCGCGCCGGTCAGGAGCATCGAGAGCGCGCTGCCGAACGGCCAGTCGCGGGTGGCGAGAAACTGTTCCTTGATGAGATTGCCGATCAGGATGTCACCCGTGCCGCCGAGAATTTCCGGAATCGCGAACACGCCGAGAACCGGGATGAATACCAGCACCGAGCCCGCCAGAACCCCGGGCAGCGACAACGGCCAGGTGATGCGCCAGAAGCTCTGCCACGGCGTTGCGCCAAGATCGCGCGCGGCATCGAGCAGGACCGGGTCGTGGCGCTCGAGATTGGTATAGAGCGGCAGGATCATGAAGGGCAGGTGCACGTACACCATGCCGACCAGCACCGCGAACGACGAATACAGCAGGGATACCGGCTCATGGCCCAGCCAGCCCAAGAACGTGTTGACCAGCACGGACGGCATCGCCTGCGGGCCGAGGATGATCATCCACGCATAGACGCGAATGAGGAAATTGCTGGCAAACGGCAGGATCGCCAGCAACAGCATGAGGTCGCGATGACGGCGGCGCGCATGCACGATCTTCCACGCCAGCGGGTAGGCGAGCACCACGCACGCCAGCGTGGTCACGAACGCGAATGCGAACGACTTGAGGAAGATCCAGGTGTAGATGAAATCGCTGAAAAAGAACTGGTAGGTCTCCAGCGTGAGCTGCACGCGGCCATCGGCGACGAGCGGCGCAAGCCCGCCATACTCGCCCGGATAACGCAGCGAAGCGAGGGCGATGATGACGCCCGGCGCGACGAAGAACACCCACAGGAAGAGCGTGGGCGGCAGGGTGACGAACCAGCGGGCGAGCCGGCTACGCATCGAGAAACACCCCGACGTCCCCCGACCAGGCGACGACGACCGGCGCGCCGGCGGCAAACGCCATGGCGCGGCCAGGCTGCGTGTTGGGGAGCAGCGCCTCGACCGTCACCGCCGGCGCGAGCTCGACGGTATACGTCGTGACGTTGCCGACGTAGATGGCATCGCGCACGACGCCGGCGAAACGGTTGTCGGCCGGCGTTGCCGCACCCTGGCCGAGAAGCCGCAGCTGCTCCGGGCGAATCGCCAGCCAGCCGCGCTGCCCGGCACGCACGCCGGGCCGCGCCCGAGCGACGATCGTGCCCAGCGGCGGGCATAGCAGGCGCAGCCCGTCCGCGTGCGCCGCCGCGACCTCGACCTCGAAGAGGTTGATGTTGCCGATGAAGTCGGCGACGAAACGGTTGCGCGGAAACTCGTAGATCCGCGCCGGCGTGTCGATCTGCTCGATGCGTCCGCGGTCGAGCACGGCGATGCGGTGGGACAACGCCAGCGCCTCGTCCTGTGCGTGCGTGACGTAGACGAACGTGATGCCGACCTCGCGCTGCAGGTCGATGAGCTCGCGCTGCATGGCCTCGCGCAGCTTGGCGTCGAGTGCCGCCAGCGGTTCGTCGAGCAGGACCAGGCGCGGGCGGCCGACCAGCGCGCGGGCCAGCGCCACGCGCTGCCTCTGGCCGCCGGACAGCTCATGCGGGTAGGCATCGGCACGCTCGGCCAGGCGCACGTCGGCAAGCGCGCCCGCGACCCGTGCGCGCAGCTCGGGCGCCGGAACGCCCGCCATGCGCAGCGGAAAGGCGACGTTTTCGCCGACCGTCAGATGGGGAAACAACGCGTAGCTCTGGAACACCGTGTGCAGCGGCCGCTTTTCGGGCGGCAGGCTGGTGATATCGCGGCCATCGAGGCGCACCTGCCCGGTGTCGGGCCGATCCAGCCCCGCGATCAGGCGCAGGAGCGTCGTCTTGCCGCAGCCGGACGGCCCCAACAGGGTGAGGAATTCGCCGGCCTTGACGTCGAGGCTGACCGCGTCGACCGCCAGCCGTTCGCCGAAGCGGCGGGTCAGGCCCCGCAGTTCGAGCAACGGGGCGCGCGGCGCGTCGTGTGTGACCGGCGTCACGACCAGCGCTGGGCGGCCGATTCGTCGCTGGCGCGCGCGTCCACCCAGCGCACGCCATCCGGCGTTTCTTCCTTCTTCCAGAACGGCGCGCGGGTCTTGAGGTAATCCATGAGGAACTCGCAGGCGGCAAAGGCATCGCCGCGGTGCGCGCTGGCGACGGCGACGAGGACGATGGGGTCACCTGGCGACAGCCGCCCGATGCGGTGAATCACCGTCACATCCTGCACGGCCCAGCGCTGCGCCGCCTGGGCGACGATGTCGGCCAGCGCCTTCTCCGTCATGCCGGGGTAATGCTCGAGCGTCAGCGCGGCGACACCGGCGCCGTCGTTGTGGTCGCGCGCATACCCGACGAAGCTCGCGATCGCGCCGATGTCGGTCCGGCCACGGCGCAGCGCCTCGACTTCGGCACCGAGATCGAACCCTGCGCTTTGTACGGCGATCTTCACGGATTCACCCTCCGGTCACGGGCGGGAAGATGGCCACTTCCGCGCCCTCCGCGAGGCCCGTTTCCGGCATCGCGAGCGTCTGGTCGACGGCCACCCGGAACAGCCTGCCCTCACCCAGTTCCTCGGCCCACACACCGCCACGCGCACGCAGCTGGGCGAGCAGCTCGGCCACGGTCGCCCCGGCGAAATCGACGTTCTCTTCGGCGGTGCCGAACCGTTCGCGCAAGCGCGCAAAATAAAGCAGCCTGAGTTTCATGCCAAAAGCTCCGCAAAGGGCAGAAAACGAACCCAGTCGCCGGGTGCGACGGTCTGACCGATGGCGATGTCGACCAGCCCATGCGCCCACGCGCACGAAGTCAGCACCCCCGAACTCTGATTGGGGAACAGCTCGGCGCGGCCGTCGGCAGCGACGCGCGCGCGCAGGAACTCGCGCCGGCTGCCCGGCCGCGTCCACGAAAACCCCGCCTGCAGTGGATAGGCGCGATAAAGGACGTCCTTCTCGCCCATGCGCCTGCGCAGGAACGGGCGAACGAAGAGACAGAAGGTGACGAAGGCCGACACCGGGTTACCCGGCAGACCGACGAAATCGGCGTCGCCGACGCGCCCGTAGACGATCGGTTTGCCGGGCTTCATGGCGACTTTCCAGATGTCGATGCGGCCGAGGGTTTCCAGCGCGGCCTTGACGTAATCCGCTTCGCCGACCGACACGCCGCCGCTGGTGATGACCACGTCTGCGCAGTCGGCCGCATCCCGGACGGCGTCGATGGTATCCGCGAGCGTGTCGGGAACGATGCCCATGTCGACGAGATCGCAGCCCAGCCCCGTTAATAGGCCGGTGAGCGTGTAGCGGTTGGAATTGTAGATCTGCCCCGGGCCCAGCGCCTGGCCGGGGCTGACCAGCTCGTCGCCGGTGAAAAAGCAGGCCACCCGCAGCCGCCTCACGACCGGCAGCGCAGCCAAGCCGACCGACGCGGCCAGCCCCATTTCCGCCGGGCCGAGTCGCGTTCCCGCGGCGAGGATCTCGTCACCGGCGCGGATGTCCTCGCCGGCACGGCGGATGTTTTCACCGGGGCGCGGCACTTTGCCGATGCGCACGCCGCCATCGGCCTCGCTGCAGTCTTCCTGCATCAACACCGCATCGGCCCCGGGGGGTACCGGCGCGCCGGTGAAAATCCGCGCCGCGCTGCCCGGTTCGAGCGGCTGGCCAACGCTGCCGGCGAGGATGCGTTGGCTCACGGGTAACACCGCACCGGGCGCGGGAACGTCGGCGACACGCACCGCGTACCCGTCCATCGCGCTGTTGTCGAGCGGCGGCACGGTGATCGCCGCACGCTGACCCGCTGCCAGCACGCGCCCGAGCACGCCGGAAAGCGGCAGGGTTTCGGACCCGCCGACCGGTTCGGCACGCGCCAGCAGTTCATCGAGGAGTTGTTCGGCTGTGAGCATGATCGATTATGAATTGGCAGATGGAAGCAATATCGTCGAGGTCGAAGCGCCGCACCGCTTGCGGCGGCGGGCAGTCGCTCGCCACGGCGAGGATATGCGGGTCGTCCGGAAAAAGCCAGGGCTTGCCGGTGGCGGCGCGATGCACCTCGAGTCTGGGGACGGGCTCGCGCTTGTAGCCCTCGACGAGTACCAGGTCGCATGCGCCGAGCCGCGCGAGCAGCGCATCCAGCGAGGCACCCGCGGGCGTTTCCGCCAGCAGGGCCCAGCGCCGCTCGGATGCGAGCAGCACCTCGCCCGCGCCGGCGGCACGCAAGCGCCAGCTATCCTTTCCCGGCGTGTCGAGATCGAAGTCGTGATGGGTGTGCTTGATGACCGAAACCCGCAGACCACGGCCGGCGAGCTGCGGCAGCAGACGCTCGATGAGCGTCGTCTTGCCGCTGCCAGAAAATCCGCTGATGCCGAAAATCCTCATTGCGCGTTCCCGTCGATGAGGTTATATTTTTTCATATATAACCCAGCGCTGCAAAACACACGACGCCATCGCCATGCACACCACGCTCGTCGACCGCTACGGACGCCGCATCGAATACGTCCGGCTTTCCGTCACCGACCGCTGCGACCTGCGCTGCAGCTATTGCATGCCCGAGGGATTCAAGGACTTCGAGGAACCGGCGAGCTGGCTCGATTTCGACGAGATCGAACGGCTGGTCGGCGCGTTCGCGCGGCTGGGCGTGCGCCGCATCCGGCTGACCGGCGGCGAGCCCCTGCTGCGGCGCAACATCAGCGAACTCGCCGCGCGCATCGCCGCGCTCCCCGGGGTCGAAGACCTGGCGCTGTCGACCAACGCCACCCAGCTCGAAAAACACGCCCATGCGCTGAAGGCCGCAGGCGTGACGCGCATCAACGTCAGTCTCGATTCGCTGCAAAAGGCGCGGGTGGAGAGAATCAACGGCCGCGACGTCCTCGACCGCATCATGGCCGGTCTCGCGGCGGCGCAGGACGCGGGCTTCGCGCCGATCAAGCTCAACATGGTCGCGCTCGCCGGCACCAACGACGACGAAATCGACGCGATGGTCGCCTTCTGCATGGCGCGCGGCTTCGTCCTGCGCCTCATCGAAACCATGCCCATGGGCGATACCGGCCGCAACGCCGGCTTTCTCGACCTGCAGCCGGTCAAGGCGCGGCTGCAGAAACAATTCGGGCTGATCGAAACCGCCCAACCAGGCGGCGGGCCGGCACGCTACCTCGGCACGCCGGACGGGCGCTTCAACATCGGCTTCATCACGCCGCTCTCCCAGCATTTCTGCCAAACCTGCAACCGCGTGCGCGTCGCGGTCGACGGCACGGCCTACATGTGCCTCGGGCAGGACGAGCGGTTCGAATTCCGCCCGCTGCTGCGCGGCGGTTGTACCGATGCCGAACTCGACGCCGCCATCGTCGACGCGATCAACCTCAAACCCGAACGCCACGAATTCAGCGAAGCGCCGCACAAGATCCTGCGCTTCATGTCGATGACCGGGGGCTGATCGCACAGCGAAAAAAAGCCACGCTTCGCGTGGCTGTGGGACGTCGCCGCCCGGCGTCTCATTCGAGCCGGTAGTTGGGCGCTTCCTTGGTGATCTGCACGTCGTGGACGTGCGACTCGCGGACCCCGGCGGAGGTGATCTCGACGAATTCGGCGCGTGCGTGCATTTCCTCGATGCTGGCAACCCCGAGATATCCCATGCTCGAACGCAGGCCGCCCATCAACTGATGGATGACGTTGAGGACGCTGCCCTTGTACGGCACGCGGCCCTCGATCCCCTCCGGCACGAGCTTTTCGGCGCTCTTCTCGCTGTCCTGGAAATAGCGGTCGGACGAACCCTGCTGCATGGCGCCGAGCGAACCCATGCCGCGGTAGGACTTGTACGAGCGCCCCTGGAACAGCTCGACCTCGCCCGGCGCCTCCTCGGTGCCGGCGAGCAGGCCGCCGAGCATGACACAGTCGGCGCCGGCGGCCAGCGCCTTGGCGATGTCGCCCGAGTAGCGGATGCCGCCATCGGCGATCACACCGACGTCGCTGCCCACGAGCGCGTCGGCGACATTGGCGACGGCGGTGATCTGCGGCACGCCGACGCCGGCGACCATGCGCGTGGTGCAGATCGAACCGGGGCCGATACCGACCTTGACCGCGTCGGCGCCGTGTTCGACCAGCGCCGCGGCAGCGGCCGCGGTGGCGATGTTGCCGCCGATGACCTGCACGTGCGGGTAGGTTTGCTTGACCCAGCGCACGCGGTCGAGCACGCCCTTGGAATGACCGTGCGCGGTATCCACGACGATGACGTCGACGCCGGCCTCGACCAGCAGGGCGACGCGCGCTTCGGTGCCCTCGCCCGTGCCGACTGCCGCGCCGGCGCGCAGGCGGCCCATCGCATCCTTGCAGGCGAGCGGGTGCTCGGTCGATTTCTGGATGTCCTTGACGGTGATGAGGCCCTTGAGCCGGAATGCGTCATCGACCACCAGCACGCGCTCCAGCCGGTGCTTGTGCAGGAGCGCGAGCGCTTCCTCGCGCGACGCGCCCTCCTTGACCGTCACCAGGCGTTCCTGCGGCGTCATGATGTTGGCGATGGGCTGGTCGAGCTGCGTTTCGAAGCGCAGGTCGCGGTTGGTGACGATGCCGACGACGGTTTCGCCATCGACCACCGGCAGGCCCGAGATGCGTTTGTTGCGGGTGATGTCGAGAACCTGGCGCACCGTCATCTGCGGGGCGACGGTGATCGGGTCTTTGACCACGCCCGACTCGAAGCGTTTGACCGCCGCCACCTGCGCCGCCTGCATCTCGGCGCTCATGTTCTTGTGGATGATGCCGATGCCGCCTTCCTGCGCCAGCGCAATCGCCAGGCGCGCCTCGGTCACGGTATCCATGGCCGCGGACAGGAGCGGCAGATTGAGGGTGATGGTGCGGGTCAGCCGCGTGGCGAGGCTGACGTCGCGCGGCAGGACGGTCGAGTGGGCGGGAACGAGCAGCACATCGTCGAACGTCAGCGCTTTCTGGATGACACGCATGGGCTTAACCTCTGCACAAAGCGAAATTATACGCGCCCGGCCGGATCGCCGTAAATTGCGCTTTCCGCATCCGCTTCGTGCACCGGCACCCGCGGCGCGAGCGCGCACAGCAGCTCGTAACTGATCGTCCCCGCCGCGCGCGCGACGTCGTCGACCGGCAGCCCCTCGCCCCACAGCACCACCGGCGTTCCCACGCCGGCAGCCGGCAGCGTCTCCAGATCGACACACAGCATGTCCATCGACACCCGCCCCAGGGTGCGGGTCAACGCCCCGCCGACCTGCACGGGCGTGCCGGTCGGCGCGTGGCGCGGGTAGCCGTCGGCATAGCCGCAGGCGACGATGCCGACGCGCAGATCGCGCTCCGCCCGGAACGCCAGGCCATAGCCGAGCCCTTCGCCGCGCCGCACGCGCTGCACGGCGATGATCTCCGACTGCAGCGTCATGGCCGGGCGCAGGCCGAATCGCGCCGCGGGCCGGTCGACGAACGGCGAGGCGCCATAGAGCATGATGCCGGGGCGCGCCCAGTCGCCCTGCAGGCCCGCCATGCGCAGGATGGCGGCGGAATTTGCGACGCTCCAGGGCAGGCCGGTCGGCCCGGCGAGCGCCAGAAAGGGCTCGCTCTGCCATCCCCAGCCGGCCTCTTCGTCCGCCTGCGCGAAATGCGTCATCAGGCTCACGCCGGCGATCGCCTCCATCGCCAGCGCGCGCTCGACCGTGGCGCCAAACGCGCTCAAGGGAAAGCCCAGCCGGTGCATGCCGCTGTCGAACTTGAGAAACACTTGCAGCGGCCGCCGCGGCGCATGGCGCGCGAGCCAGTCGAGCTGCCGTGCCTGGTGGATCACCGGCCACACGTCGAGCTCGGCGCAGATCGCCAGCTCATCCGCGTGGAACGGGCCCTCGAGCAGCAGGACCGGGGCTTTCACGCCCATCAGCCGCAGGTTGGCCGCCTCTTCGAGCGTCAGCACCGCAAAGCCGTCGGCGGCGGCGAGCCCGCGCGCCGCGCGCGACAAGCCATGCCCATAGGCGTTGGCCTTGACCACCGCGAAGAGCTTCGCGCCGAGCGCAGCCTCGCGCGCCACGCGCAGGTTGTGCGCCATGGCATCGATGGAAATGACGGCCTTGAGCGGGCGCACGCTTGGGCGCGGCTGCGGTCAGTAGGAGCCCGGTGGCGCCAGGCTTTCGAAGCGCGTGTATTCGCCGAGGAAGGCCAGACGCACGGTACCGATCGGACCGTTGCGCTGCTTGCTGATGATGATCTCGGCGGTCCCCTTTTCCTGCGTGTCCGGGTTGTAGACCTCGTCGCGGTAGATGAAGAGGATCACGTCGGCATCCTGCTCGATGGCGCCGGATTCGCGCAGGTCGGACATCACCGGCCGCTTGTTGGGGCGCTGCTCGAGCCCGCGGTTGAGCTGCGAGAGCGCCACCACGGGCACCTGCAATTCCTTGGCGAGCCCCTTCAGGGCCCGCGAGATTTCGGAGATCTCGGTGGCGCGGTTCTCGCCCGAACTCGCCGCCGACATCAATTGCAAGTAGTCGATCACGATGAGCCCCAGCTTGCCGCACTGACGCTGCAGCCGGCGCGCGCGCGCGCGCAGCTCGAGGACGTTGAGCCCGGGTGTTTCGTCGATGAACACCGGCGCGTCGTTGAGCTTGCCGAGTGCGTAGGTCAAGCGCTGCCAGTCGTCTTCGCCCAGCTTGCCGGTGCGCAGGCGGTGCTGGTCGAGCTTGCCCACCGAGCCGATCATGCGCATCACCAGCTGCTGGCCGCCCATTTCCATGGAAAACACCGCGACCGGCAGGCCGGTGTCGAGCGCCACGTTCTCGGCAATGTTGAGCGAGAAGGCGGTCTTGCCCATCGACGGGCGCCCCGCGACGATGATGAGATCGCCGGGCTGCAGGCCGGAAGTCTTCTGGTCCAGATCGTGGAATCCCGTCGGCACGCCGGTCACGCCGGAATCGTTGTCGCGGTGATAGAGCTCGTCGATGCGCTCGACGACCGCCTTCAGAAGCGGCTTGATTTCGCTGAAGCCGGCCTGACCCCGGCTGCCGGATTCGGCGATCTCGAACACCCGCGCCTCGGCTTCGTCGAGGAGCTGGGAAGCGCTCCGCCCGTTCGGCGAGTAGGCACTGTCGGCGATGCCGGTGGCCACCTCCGCCAGCCGGCGCATGACCGCACGCTCGCGCACGATCTCGGCATAGCGGCGGATGTTCGCCGCCGACGGCGTATTGCTCGCCAGCGCCACGATATACGCCAGACCGCCGACCGCTTCGAGCTCGCCGGTCGACTGCAGCGACTCGGCCACCGTGACGGCGTCGGCCGGCCGGTTCTCGGCGATCTGCTTGAGAATCGCGCGCAGGATCTGGCGATGATCCTGGCGATAGAAGTCGGCTTCGGAAACGACGTCACCGATCCGGTCCCAGGCGCTGTTTTCCAGCAGCAGCCCGCCCAGGACCGCCTGCTCGGCCTCGAGCGAATGCGGGGGCAGGCGCATCTGCGCGAGCTGCGGGTCGGTCGTCTGCGGGGAAAAGGGATGTACGGTTGCCATCGCAGGATTCTATTCCCGCGTTGCGGCCACGCAAAGGGACAAGCTTGTGGATAAGCGGTGGAAATCGCCGCCACGGGGCAAAACGACGCGAGGCGCCATGCGGCGCCTCGCGTCGGGGACGGGCAAAGCCCGCTCAGTGCTGGCCGAGTACCGAGACCGTGATATTGGCCGTGACGTCGTGGTGCAGGGCAACGACGACCGGATAATCGCCAACCGCCTTGAACGGACCTTCCGGCATGCGGATTTCCGCCTTGCTCACCTCGAATCCCGATGCCTTGAGCGCCTCGGCGATGTCGGCATTGGTCACCGAACCGAACAGGCGACCATCGACACCGGCGGCCTGGGTGATCTGCACCATGAACCCTTCGAGCTTCGCTGCGCGGGCCTGCGCGTCGGCCAGCTTTTCCGCGGCGCGGCGTTCGAGCTCGGCCTTCTGCGCTGCAAACGCTTCGATGTTGGCCGGCGTCGCGCGGCTGGCGCGCCCAGTCGGAATCAGGTAGTTGCGGGCGTAACCGTCCTTGACCTTGACCACGTCACCGAGGTTGCCGAGCTTGCCGACTTTGTCCAAAAGTATGACTTGCATGGTCGCCTCCTCAATGCAGATCGGTGTAGGGCATCAGCGCCAAAAAGCGCGCACGCTTGATGGCCGTCGACAACTGGCGCTGATAGTGGGATTTGGTGCCGGTGATGCGCGCCGGAATGATGCGGGCGTTTTCGGCGATGAATTCCTTCAGCACTTCGACATCCTTGTAATCGATCTCTTCCACCTTCTCGGCGGTGAAGCGGCAGAACTTGCGGCGCTTGAACAGCCCGCGGTTAGCACCACCTTCGCGTTTCTTGGCGCCGAACTTGCCGCCGGCCTTGCCACCCATGGGACGTGCCATGATTTACTCCTTTTCCATTTCGTTCAGTATCAATATCAGCTTCGCGCTTCTCACGCTGCGTCGATTCAGCGCACCGGTGATCCGCAGCCGCGTACCGGGCAGACACGCGGCGAGGCGTTTCGCCAGGTCGCCGCTCGCCTGCACCGCCAGCTCGCACGTCAGGGCGCGCTCCACGCCTGCGACCGTCTGCTTCGAGTGATGCAGGAGCGTCGCTTCGGCGATCGGCACACCGGCCGGCGTGTGGCGCAGCGGTTCGATCGCGGTGATCTCGCCGTCGATCGCGACCCGGTTCACCGCGGCGCTCAGGCCGCGGCCGGCTCCGTCGCCTCGGCCGGTGCTGCCGCCGTCTCCAGGAGATCGCGCGACTTTTCTTCCTTCATCATCGGCGAAGGCGTGGTCACCGCCTTGTCGCGCTTGATGGTGAGATGCCGCAGGATCGCGTCGTTGAACTTGAAGCCATGTTCGAGTTCGTTGAGCGTCTCCAGGTCGCACTCGATGTTCATCAGCACGTAATGTGCCTTGTGGACCTTCTGGATCGGATACGCGAGCTGCCGCCGCCCCCAGTCCTCCAGGCGATGGATGTTGCCGCCGCGCCCGGTGATGTTGGCCCGGTAGCGCTCGATCATCGCCGGCACCTGCTCGCTCTGGTCGGGGTGGACGATGAAAACGATTTCGTAATGCCGCATGGAATCTCCTTGTGGTTTGAGCCCCCCGCTGCGGGGCGGTGGAGCAAGGCCGTCAACAAAAAAACAATCCCCGACCACCCGGATCGGGGACACGGCACTATACGCCTTTTCTGCGCAAAATCAATCCGTTCGCGCGGCGCACGCCCGCGCCGTGGCGCTGGTCGGAATCTACCAAGCGCGGCGCCCCATGCGGCGATTGACTCGGCAAGCCCAAGCCGCTAACTTTGCAGACGCTGTTGATCACGCTGGCGCGCCGGGCCGTCAGGGCCGCAACGCGCTGACCATTACACCGCACCGTCGAGGAGAAAAGACGCATGACGCAAAACTATCTGCTGGCCCTGGCCTGTGCAACCCTGGTCGGCCTGTCCGGCTGCGCCGCGACCGGCGGCACGGCCCAGACCGAGGCGAAACCCGCCGCTCAAGCCAAACCCGCCATCAGCCCGGAAGCACAAGCCGCGCTCGAAAAAGCGCAAGCCGACGTCAAGGCGGCGCGCGCCAAGAACGCGCTGTGGACCACCGCCGAAAACGCCCTCAAGGCCGCCGAAGCGGCCGCTGTGGCCGGCGACAGCGCAACGGTCCTGAAACAGGCCAAGCTCGCCAGCGAACACGTCAGACTCGGCCTCGAACAGCTCAACTACCCGCCGCTCAAGGTCGGCGACTGAGCTCGGCCGCAGCCGCCGGGGCCCCGCTCAGACGGGCGCTCCGGCGGTGCCGTCAGGGGTTTCGCTGCCTGCCGGCTCACCTTTCGCTTCACCCCCGCCCTTTTTCATCACCTTACCCGCTTCGGCACGTTTGCGCCGTACCTCCTTGGGGTCGGCGATCAACGGCCTGTAGATTTCGACGCGATCCTTGTCGCGCACTTTCTCGTCGAGCTTGACGAGCTTGCTGTAAATGCCGACCTTGTTGCGGGCCAGGTCGATTTCCGGAAACTTCTCGAGAATGCCCGACTGCCGGATGGCATCCTCGACCGTCGCGCCTTCCGGGAGGGTGACGGTGAGCAGGGTCTGTTGCTGCGGCAGCGCGTAGACGACTTCCACGCTCACGGTCTGGCTCATGCGACGAAGACCTCGTCGGCGCGACGCACGAAGGCATCGACGAAGGTATTGGTGATGTGGCTGAAGACGGGGGTCAGAAGCGACTCCAGCACGCGGCTGGAAAACGTGTAATCGAGGCGAAAATCGATCTTGCAGGCCGCGTCGCCCAGGGGCGTGAACAGCCAATCACCCTCCAGATGCGAAAACGGCCCTTCCTTGAGCGTGATGTGCATTGTCCGCGGCGGCGCCTTGGCGTTTTCGGTGGTGAAGCTCTGGCGGATGCCGAGATAGGCGATATGGATGGTGGCCACGGTGGTCTGCGCATCGCGCCACTTGAGCTCGGTACCCCCGCACCACGGCAGGAACAGCGGGTAATCCTCGACCCGGTCGACCAGTTCGAACATGCGCTCCGGCGGATGCGCCACCAGCACGCTTTTCTCGACACGCGCCATGATGCGAAAGCCTTGTAAAATCGCGTATTCTACGCAAGGCGCGCGCCATGAGCATCGCTGACAACAAAAAAGCCTTCCACGATTACTTCATCGAGGAAAAATTCGAAGCGGGCATCGCCCTCGAGGGCTGGGAGGTGAAGGCGATCCGCGCTGGCCGCGTACAGCTCAAGGAAGCCTACGTGGTGATCAAGAACGGCGAGGTGTTTCTGATCGGCTGCCACATCAGCCCGCTGCCGACGGCCTCGACGCATGTCAAGCCCGACCCCACGCGCACGCGCAAGCTGCTGCTGCACGCCGAAGAGATCATGAAGCTCATCGGCAAGACCGAACGCGCCGGCTACACCCTGGTTCCCCTCGACCTGCATTACGCCAAGGGGCGCATCAAGCTCACCATCGGCCTCGCCAAGGGCAAGAAGCAATACGACAAGCGCGCCGCCGAGAAGGAACGCGAATGGCAGCGCGAAAAACAGCGCCTGGTGCGCGAGGCGCATCGCTGACGCGGCACGCGTAAAATCTTGTAAAGTGCGGATATTCCGACTAAACTTGTTAAGTAATTGACAACATAGAGTCACGCGATGTCCGCGCTGCCCATTTATCAGGTCGAATTCATTCCGCTCGAGCGTCGCCTGGGTGACCGGCGTGTCGCCCCACGCAACGCCGCCCTGCCGCCCGGCCTCAGCGCCGATCGGCGCAAGGCTCCCGGTCGTCGTGCGGAAGACCGCAAGACCCAGCATCTGAAGTCAGTCTGAAACCCCGACGACGATGCGGGGCTCGCCGGCGTCGAGCACGCCGATGCGCCGCGCAGCGTCAAATCCTGCCGCTTCGAAGCGCGCCATGACCGCATCCGCTGCCTCGCTGGCACACGCCACCAGCAGCCCGCCGCTGGTTTGCGGATCGCACAGAAGTTTTTTCTGCCACTCGGCGATCGCGGGCGCCACCGTCACCGCATCGCCGTAGCTCGCCCAATTGCGCTCCGCGGCGCCCGTGGCATAGCCTGCCATGGCCAGCGCCCGCGCTTCGCCGAGAACGGGCACGGACGAAAAATCGATGCGTGCGGCAAGGCGCGAACCGCGCGCGATTTCCAGCAGGTGGCCGAGAAGCCCGAAGCCGGTGACGTCGGTCATCGCATGCACGTCGGGCATGGCGCCGAGCGCTGCGCCGACGCTGTTCAACTGCGTGGTCGTCGCGACCATCTGCCGGTAGCCGGCTTCGCTCAGGGCATCTTTCTTCAACGCCGCCGAGAGCACGCCCACGCCGAGGGGCTTGCCCAGGATCAGCACGTCGCCGGGCTGTGCCCGGTCGTTGCGCTTGATGCGATCGGGGTGCACCACGCCGATGCCGACCAGGCCGTAGATCGGCTCCTCAGAGTCGATCGAATGCCCGCCGGCGATGGGGATGTTGGCCGCCTCGCACACCGCCGCGCCACCGGCCAGGATCGCGCGGATCGTCTCGACCGGCAGCCTGTTGACCGGCATGCCGACGATCGCCAGCGCGAACAGCGGCGTGCCCCCCATCGCGTAAATGTCGGACAGCGCATTGGTCGCGGCGATGCGCCCGAAATCGAAGGCGTCATCGACGATGGGCATGAAGAAATCGGTCGTGGCGACGATCGCCTGCTGGTCATTGAGGCGATAGACCGCGGCGTCGTCGCTGGATTCCGTGCCCACCAGCAGGTCCCCGAAGCCGGCGGCGAGCGGGGCATGGGCGAGAATGTCGCGCAACAGCGCCGGTGCGATTTTGCAGCCACAGCCGCCGCCATGGGAGAATTGGGTCAAGCGGATCGTTTCCATGGTGAGTATCGAGTGGCCATTTCGCGCGCCGCAACCGTAGCAGATATCGACGCCTTTGACGAGGTCATCGACGCCCGTTCGCCAGGCGAGTTCGCGCTCGACCACGTCCCGGGCGCCATCAACCTGCCGGTGCTCGACGATGCCGAGCGCGCGCGCATCGGCACGCTCTACAAACAGGTCTCGGCGTTCGCCGCCAAGAAAGCCGGCGCCGCCTGCGTGTCGCGCAACATCGCGGCCCACCTCGAATCCCATTTCGCCGACAAACCGAAGCACTACCGCCCCCTGATCTATTGCTGGCGCGGCGGGAACCGCAGTGGCGCGTTGACGCACGTGCTGCAGAAGATCGGCTTCGACGCGCGCCAACTCGAGGGCGGCTACAAGGCTTATCGGCGCGCGGTGATCGCCGACCTCGACACCCTGCCGGCACGGCTGCGCTTCCAGGTGGTCAGCGGCCCGACCGGCGCTGGCAAGAGTCGCCTGCTGCGCGCGCTCGCCGAGGCCGGCGCGCAGGTGCTCGACCTCGAAGCCCTGGCCGCACACCGCGGATCGGTGCTCGGCGGTCTGCCGGGCACGCCGCAACCCAGCCAGAAGGGGTTCGAAACCGCCCTGCGCCAGGCGCTGCTGCGCTTCGACACCGGGCGCGTCGTTTTCGTCGAGTCGGAAAGCAAGAAGATCGGCAACCTGCGCGTTCCCGAGGCCCTGATGACCGCGATCCGGCAAAGCCCCTGCATCCGCCTGGACGTGCCGCGCGACCTGCGCGCGCAGCTCCTGGTCCAAGAATACGGCCATTTCCTCGCGGCGCCGGAAAGCCTGACGCAGCTCCTCGCCTGCCTGAACGGCCAGCAAAGTGCGCAAACCGTGGCGCGCTGGCAGGATCTGGTCGCGCAAGGTGCCTGGGAAACCCTCGTCGACGAGTTGCTCGAACTGCACTACGATCCGGCCTACCTCAAGTCCATCGGCAGGAATTTCCCGCCCACCGCGCGCGACCGGACGATCGCGCTTTGCGACATCGCGACGGCCGCCTACCAGCAACTGGCGCGGCAGATCGCCGACGCGGTTTGATCCCCGGCGGCGCTCCTGTTAAATTGGATCGTCTCGTCCGCTTCCACAAACCCAACGGAGAAATCATGACAACGACCTGGATTCTGGTATCCAACGCTTCCACCGCCCGGCTGTACGCCAAGGAAAGCGGCAAGCGGGGGCTGACCCTGGTGAAGACCTTCGAGCACCCCGAGAGCCGGGAAAAAGCCAGTGAACTGGTCAGCGACCAGCCCGGCCACTACATGGGCCAGGGCAAGGGGCGCGGCGCATTCGTCGAGGCCAACCCCAAGGAAGTCGAAATGGAGCGATTCGCGCTGGAGCTCGCCAAGGAACTGGAAGCCGGTCGCACGCACCAGGCCTACGGCCGGCTGATCCTGGTCGCCTCGCCGCACTTCATGGGGCTTCTCAAGGCCCGCCTGTCATCGCATGTGCTCGACCTCGTGAGCGACACGGTCGAGAAGGACTACAGCCACGACACCGAAAAAGAACTCATCAAGCACCTGGAGCCGGTGATCCTGATCTGAGCGGCCACTCGGCGAGGATCCGGTAGCGCGCGCCGTTCGCCTCGGTCACCGAGGCGACGAGCGCAAACGCGGTCACCGGCCAGACGATCGGCACGATCGCCGGCGGCGCGGTGCATTGCGCGCGGCGCAGCAGCGTCACATGCGGCGTGAAAGCGCGCGCATCGAGCGCGAAACCGGCGCCCGACAGCGCGCCGGCAAGCCGGCCCGCGAGATCGGCAAGCGCGGTCGGTACACACTGCGCACCCAGCCAGCCCACCCGGTTGTGGCCCCAGCAGCCCGCCTGGTCGAGCGTCAGCTCGAACGGCTCGGCCTGGATCGCCTGGGCGATGTCGCACAGCAAAGGCAGCCGCTGCGCAGGCACCGCGCCGAGGAACGCCAGGGTGATGTGCAGGGTCTCGGGCGCCATGCGCCGCCCGCCCCAGTGCTTGTGCAACCACCTGCCAGTCCGGGCAAGCGCGCGCCGCGTGTCGGCATCCGGCCAGAGCGCAAAAAACAGCCGCAGGGTTTCGTCAGGCGTCACGGTACAGGAGGGCGACCGCCTCGGCGGCGATGCCTTCGCCGCGCCCGGTGAAGCCCAGCTTCTCGGTCGTCGTCGCCTTGACGTTGACCCGCTGGCCACTGATGCCCAGGTCGGCGGCGATGTGCCCCACCATGGCGGCGATGTGCGGCGCCATTTTCGGCGCCTGGGCAATGATGGTCGCGTCCACGTTGCCGACCCGCCACCCCAGCGCGGCGATGCGCGCGCCCACGTCACGCAGCAGTTCACGGCTGTCGATGCCCGCATAGCGCGGATCGCTATCGGGAAAGTGGTTGCCGATGTCGCCGAGGGCCGCAGCGCCCAGCAAGGCGTCGCAAATCGCGTGCAGCAGCACGTCGGCGTCCGAATGGCCGAGCAGACCGCGCGGGTGCGGGATTTTCACCCCGCCGATCACCAGCTCACGGCCTTCGCAAAAGGCATGGACATCGAAACCGTGTCCCACGCGAATGTCACTCATCGAGGTGCTCCAGAATCAGCTCCGCGAGCTGCAGATCGCGCGGAAACGTCACTTTGAGATTGCGGCTGTCGGCCTCGACGAGCAAGGGCGCGAGCCCGAGCCGCTCGATTGCCGACGACTCGTCGGTGACCTCGGCGCCGGCCGCGTCCAGCGCCCGTCGCAAGGTGGCGTAGCGGAACATCTGCGGCGTTTGCGCCTGCCACAGTCCGGCGCGCGGCTCGGTGGCGAGGACGCGCCCGCTGTCGCTGGCCCGCTTCAGGGTATCCGCCACCGGTACGGCCAGAAGCCCTCCCACCGGGTCGCGCCCGGCCTCGTCGATGAGCCGCGCGAGCAGCGGGCGCGCCAGGCACGGCCGCGCCGCATCGTGCACCAGCACCCAGTCGTCGTCCTCGCAGCCGCCAGCCATCGCCGCCAGGCCGTTGCGTACCGATTCGGCGCGGCTTGCCCCGCCCACGCGCACAACGTCCAGGCGCCCGGCCCACTCCGACCAGTCATACCCGGCCCAATGGCGGTCCGTGCCGGCGAGGACGACCACGATGCGCGCGATGCGCGGCTCACGCGCGAGGGCGCGCAGGGCATGCGCGATCAGCGGCTCGCCGCGCAGCGGCAGGTACTGCTTGGGCACGCCGGCGGCCATCCGGCTACCCGCGCCGGCGGCGGGGATCAGCGCGACGTGACGGGGAGAAATTTCTTCCATTTTTTGAACATGGGAACTTGCAATGGGTCTATCCCACCATATTTACCATTGACAAACAAAGCGAAGGAGACTCCATGCACAGCACACGACCCGCCGCCGTTGCGGGAATGTTCTATCCAGCCAATCCGCACGAACTGGATCGCGCGGTCAGGGGCTTTCTCGCGCAGGCGCGCCCGCTCGACGCGCCCCGCCCGCCCAAGGCGCTGATCGTCCCTCACGCGGGCTATGTCTATTCCGGGCCGATCGCCGCCAGCGCCTATGTGCAGCTCGCGGGACTGGCCGGGCGCATCCGCCGCGTCGTGCTGCTGGGACCGACGCATCGGGTGTACGTGCGCGGCATGGCGTTGCCCGATGCCGACACGTTCGCAACGCCGCTCGGGCCGGTGCCGCTGGACCAGGCGGCGATGCGCAGTCTCGCCGATCTGCCCTATGTTGGCAAGAACGCGGCGGCGCACCAGCTCGAGCATTCGCTGGAAGTGCAACTGCCGTTCCTGCAGGAAGTGCTGGGCGACTTCGCGCTGGTGCCGATCGCGGTGGGCGAGGCGAGCGCGGATGAAGTGGCCGAAGTGCTGGAGCGGCTGTGGGACGGCGACGAGACGCTGATCGTCGTCAGCTCCGATTTGTCGCATTACCTTCCGGACGCGATCGCGCGCCGGGTCGACGCGGCCACCGCCCAGGGCGTCCTCGCGCTCGATCCGCGCCTCAGTCACGAACAGGCGTGCGGCGCCACGCCGGTCAATGGCCTGCTGCTCGCCGCACGCCGGCACGGGCTGCAGCCGGTCGCGCTCGACCTGCGCAATTCCAGCGACACGGCCGGCGATCCGGAGCGCGTCGTCGGTTACGCCGCCTTCGCGTTCTATCCGCAGGGCGAAGCCCGGCAACCCAAAGAGGCATACCATGGCTGAACAGAACACGCTGAGAACCGACACCGCGGCGGACGTCTCCCACGAGGAAAAAGGCCGAACGCTGCTGACCCTCGCGCGCGGCGAGATCGGCAGGCACCTCGGTCTGCCGGCGCCTGCCGTGCCCGAGAAACCCTGGCTGCAGAAACCCGGCGCGACCTTCGTCACCCTGACGCGGGAAGGCGACCTGCGCGGCTGCATCGGCTCGCTCGAAGCGCATCGCCCGCTGGTCATCGACGTGCGCGTCAACGCTGTCGCCGCCGCATTCCAGGACCCGCGCTTTCCGCCCGTGCGATACGAAGAGTTCGAACTGATCCGCGTTGAGGTCTCGCTGCTCACGCCGGCCGAGCCCCTCGTCGCCGCAAGCGAGGCCGAGGCATTGCGCCGCCTGCGTCCAGGCGTGGATGGCGTGATCTTCGAATACGGCCGCTACCGCAGCACGTTCCTGCCGCAGGTGTGGGAGCAACTGCCGGACCCCGCCGAGTTCCTGGCGCATCTCAAGCGCAAGGCCGGCTTGCCCGCGGACTTCTGGGCCGAGGGCGTGCGGCTGTCGCGCTATGGCGTCGTCAAATGGAAGGAGGAAACCCGATGAGCATTCCCGAATCGCATTACCCCGCACGCTGGTGGCATGCCCTGCCCGACGGCCGCATCCAGTGCGACCTGTGTCCGCGCGACTGCAAGCTGCACGAGGGGCAGCGCGGCGCGTGCTTCGTGCGCAAGATGGAAGGCGGGCAGATGATCCTGACCACCTATGGGCGCTCGTCGGGCTTCTGCATCGACCCGATCGAGAAAAAGCCGCTCAACCACTTCTACCCCGGGTCGTCGGTGTTCTCCTTCGGCACCGCGGGCTGCAACCTGGCGTGCAAGTTCTGCCAGAACTGGGACATTTCCAAGTCGCGCGAGACCGACACGCTGATGGACCAGGCGCAGCCCGACGAAATCGCCGCCGCCGCGGAACGCAGCGGCTGCAAGAGCGTGGCCTTCACCTACAACGACCCGGTCATCTTCGCCGAATACGCGATGGACGTCGCCGACGCCTGTCATGCGCGCGGCATCAAGACCGTCGCCGTCACCGCTGGCTACATCCACGAAGCGCCACGGCGCGAATTTTTCGCCAAGATGGACGCCGCCAACGTCGACCTGAAAGCCTTCACCGAGGAGTTCTATTTCAAGCTCACCGGCGCGCATCTGCAGCCGGTCCTCGATACGCTCGTGTATCTGAAGCGGGAGACCGACGTGTGGTTCGAGATCACCACCCTCCTCATCCCCGGCCACAACGACAGCGACACGGAGATCGCGGCGATGTGCGAATGGATCATGCGCGAGCTGGGACCGGACGTGCCGCTGCATTTTTCCGCATTCCACCCCGACTGGAAAATGCGCGACGTCCCGCCGACGCCGCCTGCGACACTCACCCGCGCGCGCCAGATCGCGCTCAAGGCCGGCCTGCATTATGTCTATACCGGCAACGTCCACGATCCCGAGGGCGGCACCACGTTCTGCCCCGGCTGCCATGCGCCGGTCATCGTGCGCGACTGGTACGACATCGTCCGCTATGACCTGACGCCCGACGGCCACTGCCCGCACTGCAAGGCGGCGATCGCCGGCCACTTCGAACCCGTCGCGCACGCTTTCGGCAACCGCCGCATCCCCGTCGCCCTGCACCGGAGTCTCTGACATGAGCCACGCCAGCCTCGTCCACATCCCCGCCGGTGGCATGTCCATCGAAGGCATGCTCGAACTCCCCGACACACCCCGCGGCCTGGTGCTGTTCGCCCATGGCAGCGGCTCATCGCGGCATTCGCCACGCAACAACTATGTCGCCGGCGTGCTGCGCGCCGCAGGCATCGGCACCCTGCTGATGGACCTCCTGAGCCCGGAGGAGGACCGCGACTATGCGCGCCGTTTCGACATTCCGCTCCTCACCGGGCGCCTGTTGACCGCTGCCGAGTGGGTCGCGCAGCAGGCGCCGACACGCGCTCTGCCGCTGGGGTTCTTCGGTGCGAGCACGGGCGCGGCAGCGGCGATCGAGGCCGCGGCGCGCCTGGGTGACGCGGCGCGTGCCGTGGTGTCGCGCGGCGGACGTCCCGACCTGGCCAGCGCGCACGCGCTGCGCACGCTGCGCGCGCCGACGCTGCTTCTCGTCGGTGAACTCGATCACGTCGTCATCGACCTCAACCAGGCCGCGTACGCGCTCATCGAGTGCGAGAAGGAGCTGGTCATCGTTCCCGGCGCGACCCATCTGTTCGAGGAGCCGGGCACGCTCGAAGAGGTCGCGCGGCTCGCCGCGCTGTGGTTCAGTCGCTACCTGCCGCAGCAGCCCTGAGGATGGCCTCGACCTCAGCGTCGGAAACCTGCGGGAAATCGGCGTAGAACTGCCCGACCGCCTGGAAGTTCGCGGGGGCGTACAGGCACACGACCTCGTCCGCGTAAGGGCGGATCTTTTCCAGCGTGTCGGGCGGCGCCACCGGCACGGCGCACACCAGGCGCGCCGGATGGCGGGCCCTGAGCGCGTGCAGCGCGGAGATCATGGTCGCGCCGGTGGCGAGCCCGTCATCGACCACGATGACGATGCGCCCGGCAGGGTCGATGGGCGGTCGCAAGGGCGTGTACTGCGCCCGGCGCGCGCGGATGACCGCGAGCTGCGCGCGCTTTTCCTGCTCGATGTATTCGGGTGTCGCGCCGGCCTGCGCGGCATAATCGGCGACATACGTCCAGCCCGACTCGTCCACCGAGCCGATCGCGAATTCCGGATTGAACGGCGCGCCGAGCTTGCGCACCAGCACGACGTCCAGATCGCCGCCCAGCGCCTTGGCCAGATGCTGCCCCATGGCCACCGCGCCGCGGGGAATGGCCAGGATCAGCGGCCGCTGACCCCGGTAATGTGCGAGCGCCTTGGCGAGCAGCTCGGCGGCCTGTTTGCGGTCGGCAAAAACCATGTCACCCCTCCTTTGATCGAAGTTCGATTGTAGACAAGCCGGCCGGCGACGGCGACGGAATATAATCCGCCTTTTTCGATGTTTTTTCCCCAGGAACTTCCCGCGCCCGGGCACAGGCGCCGCGTCACCGGCCTTGCCGGCGCCGCCGATGCGCTTTGCCTGACCGAGCTCGCCGCGCTTGGCCGGCCGCTGGCGGTCGTCTGCGCGAGCGCCTGGGATGCACAGCGCCTGGCCGACGAAGCGCGCTGGTTCGATCCCCGGCTCCGGGTCTGCGTCTTCCCGGACTGGGAAACGCTGCCCTACGACAACTTTTCGCCCCACCCCGACCTCATCTCCGAGCGGCTCGCCACGCTCTACCGCATCCTGCAAGGCGACTTCGACATCGTTCTCAGCGCGCTCGGTACGGTGCTCTCGAAGCTCGCGCCCCCGTCTTTTCTGGCCGCGCACACCTTTTTCCTCAAGCAGAAGGACACGCTCGACGAGGCGGCTTTCCGCAAGCAGATGCTGCTGGGCGGCTATCACCCTGTGAACCAGGTCTACTCGCCCGGCGAATTCTCCATCCGCGGCGGCCTCATCGACCTGTTCCCGATGGGCAGCGCGCTGCCCTACCGTATCGACCTGTTCGACAACGAGATCGAGACGCTGCGCGCCTTCGACGTCGACACCCAGCGCAGTCTCTATCCCGTCCCGGAAATACGCCTTCTGCCGGCGCGTGAGTTTCCGCTCGACGAGAGCGGCGTCACGCGCTTCCGGCAGAATTTCCGCGAGACCTTCGAAGGCGACCCGTCGAAGTCCAAACTCTACAAGGACGTCAGCAACCAGCTCGCGCCCGGCGGCATCGAGTACTACCTGCCGCTGTTCTTCGACGAAACCGCGACGTTCTTCGACTACCTGCCCGCCGCCACGGTACTCGTCACGCAGGGTGCGCTGGAGGCCGCCGGCAACGAATTCTGGGACGACACCCGCAACCGCTTCCGGCTGCTGTCCGGCGACCGCGACCGGCCGCTTCTGCCGCCCGAGCGGCTGTTCCTGTCGACGGAAGCCTTTTTCACCCGTGCCAAGGCCTATCCGCGCGTCGATCTCGCGCACGATGGCGCAGGGCCGACGACGGCGCCCCCGCCCATCGCGATCGATCGTCGCGCCGCGCGACCGGCGGAAAAGCTCGGCACATGGCTCGCCGGCTTCGATGGGCGGGCGATCATCGTCGCACCCTCGGCCGGCCGCCGCGAGACCTTGGGCGAATACCTCGCCGAACAGGGCGTGACGAGCCGCGCGCTCGACGACTGGCGCGCGTGTCTGGCGGCGACCGACAAGGTCTGCCTGACCCACGGCCCGCTCGCGGCCGGTTTCGTGCACGACAGCGCGCGCGTCGCGCTCATCACGGAAACCGAGCTTTACGCCACGCCGCCGAAGCTGCGGCGCGCGCGCGAGGCGGCCGCCACGTCGGTCGACAGCCTCCTGCGCGACCTCTCCGAGCTCAAGCCCGGCGACCCGGTCGTCCACGCCCAGCATGGCGTCGGCCGTTATCAGGGCCTGGTCAGCATGGACCTCGGCGATGGGGCAACCGAGTTCCTGCTGCTCGAATACGCGGGCGGCGACAAGCTCTACGTGCCGGTCGCCAGCCTGCATCTGATCTCGCGCTACAGCGGCGCCGGCGACGAAGCGGCGCCGCTCCACAAGCTCGGCAGCGAACAATGGGAAAAAGCGCGCCGGCGCGCGCTCGCCGCGGCACGCGACACTGCCGCGGAACTCCTCAACCTGTATGCCCAGCGCGCCGCGCGCCAGGGCCATGCGTTTGCCTGCTCTGCGCACGACTACGACGCCTTCGTCGAAGGCTTTGGCTTCGAGGAAACGCCGGACCAGGCGGCGGCGATCGCCGCCGTTCTCGACGACATGCGTTCCGGCAGGCCGATGGATCGCCTGGTCTGCGGCGACGTCGGCTTCGGCAAGACCGAAGTCGCGCTGCGCGCCGCCTTCATGGCCGTGATGGGCGGCCGTCAGGTCGCCGTGCTGGTGCCGACCACCCTGCTCGCCGAACAGCACTATCAGAAGTTTTGCGACCGCTTTGCCGCCTGGCCGGTGAAAATCGCCGAACTGTCGCGCTTCCGCACCGCCCGGGAACAGGCCGAGGCGCTCGCCGCGCTGGCCGAGGGCCGGCTCGACATCGTCATCGGCACGCACCGCCTGCTGCAAAAGGACGTCCGGTTCGCGCGCCTGGGGCTGGTCATCATCGACGAGGAGCACCGCTTCGGCGTGCGCCAGAAAGAGCAGCTCAAGGCGCTGCGCGCCGAAGTCGACGTGCTGACGCTGACCGCCACGCCGATTCCGCGCACGCTGGCGATGTCCCTCGAAGGCATTCGCGACTTTTCCGTCATCGCAACCGCGCCGCAGCGCCGCCTGGCGATCAAGACCTTCGTTCAGCCGTTTTCCTGGGGCCTGGTGCGCGAAGCGGTCCTGCGCGAGATGAAGCGCGGCGGTCAGGTGTATTTCCTGCACAACGAAGTCGAGAGCATCGAACGCATGCGCGAGGCGCTCGCCGCGCACCTGCCGGAGGCGCGCATCCGCGTCGGTCACGGGCAGATGCACGAACGCGAGCTGGAACAGGTGATGCGCGATTTCTACCAGCAGCGTTTCGACATCCTGCTGTGCACGACGATCATCGAGACCGGCATCGACGTGCCCAACGCCAACACCATCCTCATCAACCGCGCCGACAAGTTCGGCCTCGCCCAGTTGCACCAGTTGCGCGGCCGCGTCGGACGCTCGCATCACCAGGCTTTCGCCTATCTCTTGGTCGACGCCGAGCGCACGCTCACCCCGCAGGCGCAAAAGCGGCTCGAAGCCATCCAGCTCATGGAGGAGCTTGGCGCAGGCTTCCAGCTCGCCATGCACGACCTGGAAATCCGCGGCGCCGGCGAAGTGCTGGGCGACAAGCAGAGCGGCGAGATGACCGAGGTCGGCTTCGCCCTGTTCAACGAAATGCTCGCGGCGGCCGTGAAGTCACTCAAAGCCGGACAGGAACCGGGAATCGACGCGCCGCTCGCGGTCGTTTCCGAAATCAACCTGCACACGCCCGCACTTCTGCCCCAGGACTACTGCCCCGACATCCAGGTGCGCCTGGTGCTCTACAAGCGCCTGGCGAGCTGCCAGACGCTCGACGCGCTGGCGCGCATGCAGGAAGAACTCATCGACCGCTTCGGCGAACTGCCCGAGGTGGCGCGCGCGCTGCTCGCCGTGCACCGCCTGCGCATTCTCACCCAGCCCTACGGCATCACGCGCCTGGACGTTTCCAGCGAGGGCATGAGCGTGCAATTCGTCCCCAACCCGCCCGTCGATCCGGGTAAAATCATTGCCCTGATCCAGGGTCGCGCCGGCTACAAGCTCGCCGGGCCGGACCGCGTCAAGCTCGCTGCCAGATTCCCCGGACTGGCCGAGCGCGTCGGCGCGGTCACCGCGTTTCTCGCCGCCCTGGGCGACCCCGTCACCGCTCACTGACCCGACACCATGAACCTGATCCAGCCCTTCGCCGCCCTGAGACCCGCGCCCGGCCGCGCCGCCGACGTCATCGCACCGCCCTACGACGTCCTCTCGACCGAGGAAGCGCGGCAGCGCGCGCAAGGGCGCCCGTGGAGTTTTCTGCACATCTCCAAGCCGGAGATCGACCTGCCGCCCGGCACCGACCCCTACGCACCCGAGGTCTATGCCAAGGCGCGCGAGAACCTCGACGCGATGCTCGCCGCCGGGGTGCTGGCGCGCGACGCCGCCCCGGCGTATTACGTCTACCGCATGGTCATGAACGGCCACACGCAGACCGGGATCGTCGCCGCCGCCTCGGTCGCCGACTACGACACCAACCGCATCCGCAAGCACGAATTCACCCGCCCGGACAAGGAAGACGACCGCGTGCGCCAGATCGAGGCGGTCAACGCCCAGACCGGCCCGGTGCTGCTCGCCTACCCCGACACGCCGGCGGTGGACGCGCTGCTGGCGGAAGCCGCCGGCGGCCCGCCGGACGCCGACGCCGAGCTCGACGGCGTCCGTCACAGCCTGTGGCCGATTCGCGATCCCGCGCTGATCGCGCGCCTCACCGCGCTGTTCGACGCCATGCCGGCGCTGTATATCGCCGATGGCCACCACCGCTCCGCGGCGGCGTCGCGTATCGCCGCCCGGCGCCGCGCGGCGAATCCGCACCATACCGGGCGCGAGTCGTACAACGCCTTCCTGGCGGTGATTTTTCCCGCGCACGCGATGCGCATCATGGATTACAACCGCGTCGTCGCCGACCTCAACGGTCTGGACGTCGACGCTTTCCTCGCGCGCGTGCGCGAGGCCTTCGCGGTCGAAGCGGCCGACGCGGCCGTCCACCCGCCGGCACCCGGTCATTTCGGCATGTATCTTTCCGGCCGCTGGTACCACCTGCGCATCGACCCGCAGCGCGTGCCGGCCGACCCGGTCGGCCGCCTCGACGTCAGCCTGCTGCAGGACAATCTCATCGGCCCCGTGCTCGGCATCGGCGATCCGCGGCGCGACAAACGCATCGATTTCGTCGGCGGCATCCGGGGGCTCGGCGAGCTCGAGAAGCGTGTCGACAGTGGCGAAATGGCCGTCGCATTCTCGCTCCACCCGACCCGCATGGAAGACCTGATGCGCGTCGCCGACGCCAACGCCGTCATGCCGCCCAAATCCACCTGGTTCGAGCCCAAGCTGGCCGACGGCATGGCGTCCCACGTACTCGATTGATGGGGTCCGGGCTAAAGTTTTTCCGGCGGGTGCCGATTGAACACGTCAAGCCGCTCGGGTTCGCCACCCCTCCGATCATGCGGGTTTCCAGGACAGACACGTGAAAATCGACAAACGCATCCCGGCCCCAACCGCCACCAAGACCGGCGCCGTCAAGAGCCGCGCCGGGGCCAAGGCAGGCGGTGCGGCCGCCCCCGGCGGCGAAAGCCTCACGCTCACGGAAGCGAGCGCCCAGGTGCGCATCCTGGAAGCCGAGCTCGCCCAGATCGACGTCACCGACACGCAAAAAATCGCCGCGGTGAAGGATGCCCTCGCCAAGGGCACCTTCGAAGTCAACGCCGAGGTCGTCGCCGACCGGCTCATCGACCACACCAAGGAAACCCTGCGCAAGCGCGGGCGCAAGAAGTAGGCCGGCGGCGATGCAACACGGTTCGAACGACGGCGACGTCATGCAGGAAATCGTCCTGCCCATCACTGGCATGCACTGCGGCGGCTGCGTGAAGAGCGTGACCGCCGTGCTCGCCGCGCTGCCTGGCGTCGACAGCGTCGCGGTCTCGCTCGAGGCCGCGCAGGCGCGCGTGCGCTACGACTCCCGGCGTGTCGCGCCCGACGCCATGCGCCAGGCCGTGATCGACGCGGGGTTCGGCGTCGGCACTCAGCCGGGCTGAGCGCCGGCACCCCCGCACAAGGTTTCCAGCGGTTGCGGTGCGTGCAGGAAGTTGCCCTGCGCGTAATCGACGCCGATCGCCCGAAGCGCTGCCAGAATCGCCGCCGACTCGACATATTCGGCCACCGTCACGAGCCCCATCTGATGACCGATGCGGTGGATCGCCTCGACCATCGAGCGGTCGAGCGCGTTGTCAGCCAGGTCGCGGACGAAGGCGCCGTCGATCTTGAGGTAGTCCACCTTGAGATTCTTGAGGTAGGTGAACGACGACAGGCCGCTGCCGAAATCGTCGAGCGCGAAACGGCAGCCGAATTCGCGCATCGCCTCGATGAAGCCGTTGACGACGATGAAGTTGCCGATCGCCGCCGTTTCCGTGATCTCGAAGCACAGGTGCGGACCGGCCTCGGGCTGCGCGCGCAGGGCGTCGAGCAGGACGCGTCGGAACTGCGGGTCCTTGAGTGACGCGCCCGAGAGGTTGATCGCAAACAGGCAGTGCGTGCCGGTTGCGTCGGCCATGTAGCGTTTGCACACGGCGAGCGCCTGTTCGACGACCCAGCCGTCGAGCGCCGGCATGATGAGGTAGCGCTCGGCGGCGGGGATGAAGGCCATCGGCAGGATCTGCACCCCGTCCTCGCCCTTCATGCGTAACAGCAGTTCGACATGGCGGTAGCCGTCGCGCACGCCGTCGACGCGCACCAGTTCCTGCCAGTACAGGTGGAGCTGGCCGTTTTCCAGCGCCTCGTGGATGCGGGTGACCCACTGCATTTCGCTGCGGTGGCGCACGAGATCGCCATCGCGGGGCTCATAGACGTGGATCTGGTTGCGGCCACGGTCCTTGGCGACGTAACACGCGGCGTCCGCTGCCGACATGAGCGCGGCGATGGACTCGCTGGTGGCGTCGATCTGCACCACCCCGATACTCATCCCGACCGAAAACACCCGCTCTTCCCACTTGAAGCGGAAACGCTGCACCTCGCTGCGCATCTTTTCCGCAACGCCCAGCGCGTCGGCGAGCGAGCAGTTCTCCAGGAGCAGCGCGAACTCGTCGCCACCGAGACGCGCCAGCGTATCGCGCTCGCGCAGGTCGCACTTGAGCAGCAGCGCCAGTTGGCGCAACAGTTCGTCGCCGGCGCCATGGCCCGAGGTGTCGTTGATGACCTTGAACTGGTCCAGATCCATGTAGCACAGGACGTGCTCGCGCCCCTGCTGCAACGCCGAGGCCAGCGCGCGTTCGAGCCGGTGCTCGAATTCGCGGCGGTTGATGAGGCCGGTGAGCGAGTCGTGGCTCGCCTGATAGACCAGACGCGCGGTCACCTGGTCGATACGCTCCTGCATCCCCTCGTGCATCGACTGCAGATGCGCCGCCATGCTGTTGACCCCGCGCTGCAGCACCCCGAACTCGGCGCTTTCGTGCACCGGACCCCGGGTGTCGAGATGCCCTTCGCCGATGCGGCTCACGGTGTGCGCCAGGGAAAGGATCGGTCGGGTGATCTGCCGCCCCAGCCACCAGGCCAGCAGAAAGCTCGCCACGAGCCCGGCGAGGAGGATGCCGACGGCACGCAGCACCGCGTCGCGCTGGCTCTGCAAGGTGGCGTTGCGCGAGACATCCAGCCCCACCCAGCCGATCACGCGCGGCACCGCCCGCGGCGCAGCACGCGACCGGCTGCCGACCGCCAGAAAGTCATCGACCTCGACCTCGGTGCGCACGATCGGCACGTAGTAGACCAGATGGTCGGCGAACTCGATTTCGCGCATCTGCCCACCAGGCCGCGTCGGCGGCCCGGCCTCGACCCAGCGCCCAACGCCTGCCTGGGCGAGCGTCTCGCCGCGCTCGGAGAAAACCGCGACACCCTGCACGTCCGGCTCAACCGCGGCCTTCGCGATCACCGCGCGCAGCACCTCCAGATTGCCCGAGGAGACCCCGTACTCGGTCGCCGGGGCGAGCTGCCGCGCCATGGACGCCGCACGCTCGCGCAGCGCCTGATCGAGGTCGGCGATCTTGCCGGCGATGAGATGGAACAGCAGCACGCTGCCGATGACCGCCACCGGAAGAATGGCCAAGCCCAGCACCCGGGCACGTATCCCTGGCATCCTAATCATCCCCACCTCCCTGCAGACGCCGCAGGAGTTCGCTCTCCGGCGGCAGATCGAAGCCCAGCGAGCGCGCGACCTGGCGATTGATGCTGAGGGTGAATTCCGCCGGCGCTTCCGGCGGCGGCAGGCGCCCGTGCGGCGCCTCCAGCGCCCGCGCTACGACCTCGGCGGCCTGGCGGCCGATCTGCGCCGGCGTCGAGTAGAGCGACAACATGGCGCCGGCACGCGCCAGCGACTGCGAATAGCCCACCACCGGGTCGCGGTAGCGGTAGGACGTCAGGAGGATGGTCTGCGCAGTGCTGCGGTTGAAGATCTCGGGATCCGGCACGGCGAGCAGCACGTCCGCCGCGGTGAACACCCGTTCCAGTGGCTCGACCAGCTTCTGCTCCGACGAAACGATCTCGGCGACCAGACCGAGCCCCTGGCCGCGCAGCGCGGCCTCGATCTCGTCGGCCAGCCCGGCCTGGCCCGGACTCAAGAGGACGCCGACTTTTTTCGCGCCCGGGAAGGCCAGGCGGATCAGGCGCGCCTGGCGCTCGAACGGCTGATCCAGATAGATGGCGCTGACCGGGCGCCGCTCTGCGCCCGCGAGCCGTGCGCGGCCGGTCTTCAGGTACCAGTCGCGCGGCACCAGCACCGCCAGCACCGGCGTCCTGCCGCGCCAGTTGGCGACCGCCTCGGCTGCGCGCACGCCGACGACGACCCAGAGGCGCGCAGCCGTCGCCGCATCGCTTGGGGCGTCGGCGTAGACGCGCTCGACGCTCACGTCGCGCGCCGCGAGCTGCGTGCGCAAGGCCTCGAACACCTCCTGATACGGCGCCGCGTCGTCCGACAGGACGACACGGACCGCGGCCGCCACGGCCAGACCCGGCGCGCAGGCGAGGAGCAGCAAAAAGAGGCCGCGCCGAATCACGCCCCGCACCCCCAAGCCAGCCGCGCGCGCAAGGGACATCGGGCGCTCAGGGTGCAAGCCACAGGCAGGCCCCGCCGCTTTCTTCCTGCAGGCGGGCGAGAAGCGCGGTGTGCGCCGCCAGTTCCGCATCCGTTGCGGGCCCGAGCAGCGGCCGCGGCCGCGCCGCGGCGGCAGGCGCGGCATCGCCCGGCTCGGCATCGATGCCGATCGACAGGCTTTCCTGCCCGCGTGTCAGGGCGAGATAGACCTGCGCGAGCAGTTCGCAGTCGAGCAGCGCGCCATGCAGGGTGCGTGTGGTGTTGTCGACGCCGTAGCGCTTGCACAGCGCGTCGAGGTTGTTGCGTTGCCCGGGGTGTAGCGACTTGGCCATGACGAGCGTGTCGACCACGCCGGCGCACCAGTGCGCGAGCGGCGCGACGCCCGCGAGCCTGAGTTCGAGGTCGAGGAAACCGACGTCGAACGGCGCATTGTGGATGATGAGCTCGGCGCCACGGATGAACTCGGTGAACTCGGCGGCGATGTCTGGAAAACGCGGCTTGTCCTGCAGAAATTCGGCGGTGATGCCATGCACCGCGACCGCGCCGGCATCGATCTCGCGATCCGGATTGAGGTAGCGATGGAAATGGTTGCCGGTCAGCCGCCGGTTGCGCATCTCCACCGCCGCCACCTCGATCACGCGGTGGCCCTGGTTGGGGTCCAGGCCCGTGGTCTCGGTATCGAGGATGATCTGGCGCATGTCAGATGCCCGCGCCTGCGGCCTGCTCGCGCGCAGGACACGCCGCCTCGACGCCCTGGTTGGCGAGAAAGTCCGCGCGTTCGTTCTCGGGGTGACCGGCATGGCCGCGCACCCACTTCCATTCGATGCTGTGCACGCGCGAGAGCGCGTCGAGTTCCTGCCACAGGTCCTGATTCTTGACCGGTGCGCCGGACGCCGTCTTCCAGTTGCGCCGCTTCCAGCCGGCCAGCCATTCGGAAACGCCCTTCTGCACGTACTGCGAATCCGTGTGCACGCGCACCCGCGACGGGCGCTTGAGGCGCTCGAGCGCGCGGATCACGGCCATCATCTCCATGCGGTTGTTGGTGGTGTGCGCCTCGCCGCCACAAATCTCCAGGCGATGCGTGCCGGCGACCAGCAGCGCCCCCCAGCCGCCGCGGCCGGGGTTGCCCTTGCAGGCGCCGTCGCTGTAGATGTCGACGATGTCAGAATTTTTCACGGCGTGAACGTTCGTGCGAGAGATTGACGATCTTGCGTGCCGCGGGCGTGAGGAGCGACGCCGCGGCAATGGGCTTTTTCCATGCCGGCATGATGACACGCATGCCGTGGACGCGCTTGATCGCCTGTAGAAAATACACCCCGCCGCCCATCGCCCACCAGCGATCGCCCGCGGGCTCCATGAAGCGCAGGCGGCGCAGCCAGGATTCGCGGTTGATGGGCGGGCGATAGCAGCACATGCTGCCGGCGGCGACTTCCAGCCCCAAAAGCACCATCCAGTCCTTGACGCGCGACACGTTGAGAAAATTCCCACACCACGGATACCCCCGCTCCGAACCGAACACCAGGCGCGCCAGCCCCCACAAACTGCGCGGATTGAAGCCCGACAGCACCAGGCGCCCCTCGGGCCGCAACACGCGCTCCGCCTCGCGCAGGACCTGATGCGGGTGCGCGGAAAATTCCAGCACGTGCGGCATGACCACGAGGTCGAGCGATTGCGAATCGAACGGCAGAAACATCGGGTCGGCGCGCACCCGGGCCGGCGCCTCCACGGCGCACGTCACCCGCAGCGGGATACGGCTGTTGCGCAGGAAATCGACCTGCGGGAGCCCGATCTGCACGGCGTTGAAGCCGAACACGTCGGAAACCGCATGATCGAAATAATTCCGTTCGCGGAACAGCAAATGCGCGCCGAGCGGCGTATCGAACCAGGCTGCATCGAGTTTGGATAGCATGATGGTTTTACCTCACGAGACGACACCGCATGACCACCCTGACGCCCGTTCCCGCATTCACGGACAACTACATCTGGGTCATCGCGCGCGCCGGGCACGCGATCGCCGTCGACCCCGGCGACGCCGCGCCGCTCGCCGCCTTCCTCGACGCGCAGCGACTCGACCTGGCCGCCATCCTCGTCACGCATCATCATCGCGACCACACCGGCGGGATCGCGGCGCTCGTCGCCCGCCACCGCTGTCCGGTTCATGGCCCCGGCAGCATCGGCGCGACGACCCACCCGGTGCGCGAGGGCGACCGCCTGGCGTTTGCCGCCCTTGGGATCACGTTCGAGGTGCTGGAAACGCCCGGCCACACGCGCGATCACGTGGCCTATTATGGCGCAAACCTGTTGTTCTGTGGCGACACGCTGTTCGGCTGCGGCTGCGGCAAACTCTTCGAAGGCAGCCCGGCCGAGATGACCGCGAGCCTCGACAAGATCCTCGCGCTGCCGGACACGACGCAGGTGTGCGCCGCGCACGAATACACCCTCGCCAACATCGCGTTCGCAAGGCGCATCGACCCCGCCAACGCAGCGCTTTGCCAACGCGAACGCGACGACCGCGCGGCGCGCGCAGCCGGTCTTCCCACCCTGCCGTCGACGCTGGCGCTGGAAAAGGCCACCAACCCGTTCCTGCGTTTTCGTCATCCGGACATGATCGCCTTTGCCGAAGGTTGCCTCGGCCGGCGCGACCTCACCGCGGCCGAGGTCTTTGCCGCGATCCGCGCGGCAAAGGATGCCGCCGACGGCTGAAGGGGCAGGAAACGAAAAGCCCACCGCGCAGGTGGGCCGGGATCGACGCGCGAATCAGCGCCGTCGTGGACGCAAGGTGCGCGCCGCAGTCAGCGCGAGGAACGCGCCGAGCAGCAGCATCGCCCATTGCGACAGCGTCGGAATCGCTGCCGGCGGCGCGACCTGCCTGCGCGGCACGCTCGCCGTGGCGCTGTTGTTGGCGGGGTTTGAATCGCCCGGCGCGGACACGATGGCCGGATGCGATAAAGCGCCGCATCCAGCCATGCACCCACGTATGGCCCGATCCCGCGCTGTCAGGCGACGCTGCGCCGGACTGCGCCCGCCCTTGACCCGCAGCCTCGGATCATCCATTACCCACTGGGTTTTCAAATGAGGCATTTCTCACTTGCCCCTGCCCCCCCAGGATCGGGTGCCCGGATCAGCGGCCCCGGGCGGGCCAGTCTGGTCATGCTGGCACGCATTATCGTACCGTCCTATTCGCGTTCGTATATACGTTGCACGATCTCGTCTCGCCGCATGCGCTTGAAGAATTTGGGATTGGGTACGAGTTCCATGGTCAGGATTCATGCGCGTAATCGATTACTCGCAGGTCAGTATTTCAGCGTGAAAGAGTCTGCCCTGAAGGCGAAGCCGTCCCTGGCCGGTGAAGACCATAGTGAAGCTGGTCGCTTCAAATCAGGCTGAGTGCGGCGCGATGGGAAGACGAACTTGGTAAAGGCCTTGATCCAGCGAGGGGCGTTGCGTTGAACGGACAGCGCTTCGTCGTCGGTGGCGGAGTCCCGGTAATGTTCGCGCCGTTTGAGCATGAAGAAGATAGTGCGGAGGATCTTGTGGCCGATGGCTTGCGTCCCGGGACATTCTTGACGTGCCTGGCTTTGACCACCTTGGCGCGGATACCGACCGCTTCCAGTGCCGCGTACGGGCTCTTCCAGTAGATGCCGGTGCTTTCCATGACGACTTCGTCGGGTCGCAACGATGCAACCCAATCCGCCAGTTCCCGACGATCCCGGCACGCTTATCCGCTCATCAACGTTGGCAATGCGCTGCGCGCGGTCAAACACGTCACCGAGGCCGAAAGCGCCTACCGCCGCGCGCTGGACCGCGACCCCGAAAACGCCGATGCATTCTACAACCTCGGCCTGTTGATGGCCGGATGCGAGCGACCCGACGCCGGCGATCCGAACGCCCCGCCGCTTTCGTGCGTCAGGGCGATCGGCCACGTCCTCAGGCGCAGGCCCCGCTCATGCGCCGTGCGGCAGAAATCCAGATCGTAGAAATGGAACGCGAAACGCGGATCGAAGGCGACGCCGCGCGATCGCAAGACGCTCGCGCGCGCGGCGAATGACTCCGGCGGGCGCGCCGCCGGCAAGCGGCCGTCATGCGCCCCCGCTCACAGGAGCGTCCTGTATCGCTGGTACAGGCGCAACACCTTTGGGACATACAGGCGGGTCTCGCGGTAGGCCGGGATCTGCATCCCGGCGCGAACGACGGCATTTTCCCCGGCGTTGTACGCGGCAACCGCGAGCGCGACATCGTTGCCGAACAGGTCCAGGAGATCGCGCAGATAGCGCGTGCCGCCCCGGATGTTCTGGCGCGGATCGAATACGTCGCGCACCGCATAACGGCGCGCGGTTTCGGGCATGAGCTGCATCAGGCCGCGCGCGCCGGCGCGCGACACGGCCGTGGGGTTGTAACCCGATTCGGCGGTGATGACGGCGTGCACCAGAGCCGGGTCGACCCCGGCCTCGGCGGCCGCCGCATCGATGTGCGGGGCGAAAACCGCGACATTGGCGGGCAGCGCGGCGGCGCCGGCGCGAGTGCGCATGCCCGGTTCGTCGAGCAGGCGCGAGATATTCTGGTACAGCCCGCTGTCGGGCGCATTGGTGAAGTGGGCGACGCCGTCGGCGTCGGTGAAGGTATAGACGTCCGCGCGCGCCGCCAGCGGGCCGACGGCCAGGCCCGCCACGGCCATCGCTGCCGCGACGCGGCACACGGACGATCTCAGGTAAGGATGCACACAGGCCATGGCACGATTTTACGCCATTGCGCGCGGCATGCACGGGTCGGCAAGGTGGGGACGCCCCGCCCCGGCTGCGCTGCGCCCGTCCAGCCGTCACTTCCTGGGCTTCGCCGCGGGCGGGGTGACCTTGCGTTTGGAGGTCAGGGCGAGTTCCGCATCGGGGTCGACGGGTTTGAACTCGACCGCCTTCAGCAGGCGTTCGAGGCCGGTCATCCGCGCACGGTACTCGCGGGTGATGGCCTCGGCGTCCGGGGTGTCGGCGATGACGCGCGGCGTGATGAGAATGATGAGCTCGGTGCGGTTGTCGGCCCAGTTCTGGGTACCGAACAGCCCGCCGAGGAGCGGGATGCTGGCCAGCAAGGGCAGGCCTTCCGTGCCTTTGGATTTTTCTTCCTTGATCAGGCCGGCGAGGACGATGGTCTCGTCGGAACGCACGGTCACCGTGCTCTGCGCTGCGCGTTTCTGGATGGTCGGCGAATCGATGCCGGATGACGTGGTGGGCACGGCGTTGCTGACCTCCTGGTTGATTTCCATCGTCACCTGCCCGCCGGCGTTGACACGCGGCGTGACCGAGAGCATAACGCCGGTCTCGGTGTACTCCACGGTGCTAATGATGCCGGTCGCCGTGGTGGTGCTGGGAACCGTCTGCGTCTGCGCGATGGTCGGCACGCGGTCGCCGACCTGGATCTTGGCGGTCTGGTTGTCGGCCACGGTGATGTGCGGCGAGGACACGATCTTGAGTTTGGAATCGGTCGCCAGCGCATTGAGCATGGCCGTGATGTCGCCGGCGCGGCTCACCCACGAGTAGGAAAAGCCGGGAACCAGCGCGGCGATCCCCGAGCTCCCGGTATCGAGCTTGCCGTTGATCCGCGCGCCGTTCTTGAACGCCCATTCCAGACCGTACTTGAGCTCGTCCTTGAGGGTGACCTCGGCGATGGTGACCTCGATCAGCACCTGCCGGACCGCGGTATCGAGCCTGCGGATCGCGGCCTCGATGTGCTCGTAGTCGGCGGGCGCGGCGAGAATCAGAAGCGCGTTGTTGTCCTTGTCGGCGATGACCCTGACATCGTGCGGCACGCTCACGCCGCTGCCGGCCGCCACCTCGGCCTTGGGTGCCGCCGGGGCGGCGGCCTTGTCGCCCGCGGCCGGCTCGGCCGACTTGACTTCCGCGGGTTTGGCGCCCGGCGCCAGCGTCGCGGCCGGCGGGGTGCCCTGCGAGGACTTTTTGCCGAACACGTCGTTGAGCAGGGTGGCGAGATTCTCGGCCTTGCCGTTCTGCACCGGATAGACGTAGAGCCTTTGTCCGCCCGTCCCGGTTCCCGGCCGGTCGAGGCGCTCGACCCAGGTGCGCGCCTGTTCGATGAACTTCTGCTGCGGCGACACCACGAGCAGCGCGTTCAGCCGCTCCAGCGGCACGATGCGCACCGCACCCGCCAGCGGTCCCAGGTTCTTGTCGCCGAACAGCTTCTCCAGATCGCCCATCACCGTCTTGACATCCACGCTCTGCAGGGTGAAGAGACCGACCGACATGCCGGATATCCAGTCGACATCGAACATGTCCACGGTTTCCAGCATGTGTTTCAACTGCAATTGCGTACCGGCGAGGACGAGGAGATTGCGCAGGGGGTCCATGCGCACGGCGGCGCCTTCGCCGGCGAGCGGCTCGAGGATTTTCGCCATGTCGGCGACGCCGATGTGCTTGAGCGGCACGACCTGGATGCTGTACCCGGGGGGCAGCGGCTTGCCCGCCTCGGCGAGCTGCGGGGTGGTATTGCCCTTGCCTGCGACCGCGACGGGCACGATGCGGAACACGCCGTCGGCTTCGCGCACCATCACCGCGCCATTCATGCGCAGCACCTCTTCCAGCGTGTGCATGACCGCGCCACGCGGAATGGGCTTGGCGGTGCGCAGCGTGATGCTGCCCCCGACGCGCGGATCGACGACGTAGTTTTCCCTGAGGATGTCGCCCAGAAGCGTGCGCAACACCTCGCGCAGATCCGCGCCCTCGAAATTGAGCGTGAGATTGCCGCCGCTGTCCGCCGTCGCCGCGGGCGCCTCTGGCGCCGGCTTCACCACCACGCCATTGCCCAGGTACACCTTGTAGCGCTCCTCGGCATCGCGCTTCGCGGTTTGCGCGGCCGGTTCCGCGGCAGCCGCCTGCGGCGGCGCTGGCTCGGCTGCCGCCTGGTCAGTGCGCGGCGTCGAGGCGCACCCGCTGGCGAGCGTTGCCAGCAGCACGGAAACGGCCAGGGAAACGGGCCTGACTGGAAACGGATCGAAGGTTTTCATGCTCGGCTTCCGGATTGATCGTTCGAACAGTGGGCGACTCGGGGCCGCCGCGGGCGGGCGTTGCGATGCGCGCACGGCATCATTTGTAGAAATCCTTGAGCAGCGGGTTTTTCAGGCGGTCCTGCATGGTCATCGGCTTGGCCGGCTCCGGGGGCGGACGCTGCGTCGCGCCCGCCGGCGGGAGCGCACGCGGCGTCCATGCGGGCGCGCCTGTGCCACCGCTTGCCGCTGCCGCAGGGGCGGCTGCGGGCGGCTGGCCGGCCACCGCCGGTTTTGGCGCGGGTTTGGGGCTGCGCTGCAGTTTGAGCGCGATCTCCTCGTGGTCGCCGTACTGCGTGAACACGATGCGGTCCGGCTCGACACGTTCCAGTTGCAGCCCGTTGATGGTGAAGCCCTCGACGACCAGACGTTCCTTGCCGCTCGCGACTTCGCGCACGATGGCGGCCTTCATCTCGTCGGTGATGAGCGTGCCGACCAGCAGGAACTGGCCCTTCTGCATGGTCGGCGGCGGCGGCGGCGGTGGCGGCGGCATGGGAGGCGGCTTGCGCCGGCTGGGAACGAACAGCGGCCGCTCCAGGGCGACGGCGAAGGCGCGCTCGCGCGGCGGCAGCCGGAAGTCGGGCAGCGGTTCGATCGCCACCGCCGCCGGCGGCACCGCGTGCGCCACGCCCTGCGGAAGTGGGATGTCGTGCCGCCATTCGGCGCCGATCGCGGCGAGCAGACCCCCGTTGACCAGCCCCCAGGTCACGACGGCCAGGTGTCTGACGTCGAAGGCCATGCTCACGGCTTCTTCCTCGCGTCCGGCGCCGGCAGGCGCGCGTAGGCGTAAACGTCGAACTGCACCTGGATATCCGGTTCGACCCCCGGCATGTGCCGGAAGGCGCGGGTGACGCCGGACAGGATGGACAGATTCTCCAGGTAGAGATACGGCACGGTCGATTCGATTTCGTAGAGCGCCTTGTGCACCGCGGGCCAAGGTCCGGTGAGGCGGAAATTGACCGTGACCCGGCGCCGCCAGCCTTCGTCCTTGTGCGTCCCGATCTGGGTGCTCTCGACCTTGAGCGCATTGGCTTCGACGATCGCCTGGGCCTTCTGCTGGATTTCCGACGCCGCGAGCGCTGGCGCGCTCGCCGTGAGATAGAAGCGGCCGGCGTTGCGCTTGCGCAATGCCGCGATGTTCGCTTCGATGCTCGCACGCTGCGCCGCGATGCGCCGGTAGCGGGCGAGGTGGTCGAGGGTGTCCTCGATGGCGGCGTCGTAACGCGCATGCGCCTGCTTCCAGGGCAGATAGACCGCGAACCCGGCGGCGGCGAGCACGGCGACGAGCAGCGCCACCGCCAGCAGGCGGCTCTCGGTGGGGGTCAACGGACGCTTCATGAGCGCTTGCCTCCCGGCTTCGGCCTGCGGCCGGCATCCTCGCGCACGGCCCGCTGCCGGGCCAGCGCCTGGGCGATGTCCTGCGTGCGGATCGTGGCATCGAGCTGGAAGCGCTCCTCGCTCCCCTGGATCTTGGTCAGCGGCGATTTGTAATGCGCGTTCTCGAACAGCGCCGACTTCTCGAACAAGCCGATCAGCCGCGCCGATGCGCTGGTGTAGCCCTGCATGGAAACCTCGGCGCCGCGAATGTCGATCTGCTGCAGCCAGGTATTGTCGGGCAGGATGCGCGCAAGCTCCTCGAGAACGGCGATCCGGGCCGGCTGGGCGAGCTTCTGCTCGGTCGGGAAGTTGTATTCCGTGAGCAGCCGCGTCTGCTCCTGGCGCAGCCGCTCGACCGCCTCGGCCTGCTGGCGCGCCGCAGCCAGGGCCGGCTGCAGGGCGATCACGGCTTCGCGCTTTTTCCAAATGGGAAGGGCGAGCAGCAGGGCGAACAGCGCCAAGGTGGTCGGCGCCATCGCCAGCGCGATGAAGCGCCCCCGCCGGTGGGGTTTGGGACGCAGCGCGGGCGGCAAAAGATCGAGGCAGTCCCCACCGCTCTCCAGCTCGTCGCGCACGGCGGCGAACTCCGCCGCGAGGTCCCACTCGGCCAGGCGCGCGAGCGGCTCGTCGACGACCGGCCGCGGCACCACGCCGATCCGGACCTGAAGCGCATTGTGTGCGCGGTCCTCGCCCAGCACGACGTGATCGAAATACGCCTGATCCGGGGTGAAGGGCGTCAGCCGCGGCAATTCGAAACTCAAGACCTGGGGAAGATTCCCGGCTGCGGCGAGCGGCAGCGAAACCGTCCTGCGCAAGACCCGGGCGGGATCGAGGCAGATGCCGAGGGAGCGCGCGCCGCTCTTGCCGAGCAGGGCGCCGAGCGCGATCTTGTGATCCATCGTCTCGCCGACGCCGAGATCGACCCGCCCGACCTCGGCCAGCGCGCGGCCGGCGAGGCGCGACACGACGAGCCGCGATCCATCGAACACCAGCCACAGCATGCCGCCGGGCGGGCGTCGCCGGGGACGTAGCGCCGCCGGAACGAGCGCCGCCAGCTCGCCGCCCCACCAGCGCAGGAAGCGCGCGACAGCCGACCGCCTGCGCGGCCGGGCGCGCAAGGTGCTCACGCCGGCCATCGGCTTGCGGCGCTGGCGGGCACGCCTGTCACGGTGACGATCCTTCTTGCCATTGCAGAAATTGGAAAGGCTGCCTGGGGTCCGCCGTCAGCCGCGCGGATGCCTCGCGCGCGTAGCGTGTTCCGTCCGCAGCCGTTGCGAAAGATTGCACATTGTATACTTGCGTCCCGGCGCCCACCTCGAAGCCCTTGGCCAGGAGAAAAGGCGCCGGCGTCTGTCCCGCCGCGAGCGCCTGCTCGCGCTCGGCGAGATAGGCGTCGACGTCTTCCGGCTGCGCACCGGGAATCGCCAGCAGCACCTGGCGGGAGGCCAGCGTGCTGGTGATGCCCGGCTGATGCGAATGGACGGTCAGCGCACCGGCCAGCCTGCGATACAGGTCGGGGGTCATGCCGACCACCTTGAGCAGTTCGTCGACCGACTGGAACGGCGCGTTGGCCGGGATGTAGGGCAGGCCGAGCGCCTCGTAGCGGTCGCGCTCGGCACCCTGCGGGCGCGCCAGATCGTCCGCGTCGCGCCAGTCGAGAATCGCGTCGCGCAGTTGCGCAGCGTGATCCGCATCGAGCCCGGCGGCGCGCAGGAGCCCTTCGAGCAGGGCATCGCTGGCGGTGTTGAGGTCGATCTTTGCAGACTCGTCCCGCACCACCACGCGCACCTCGCCGCCATCCAGCGTGAACACGTGTACCCGGCCGTCGGCTTTCCACGCGTCGGCTTCGTTCCCCGCCCGGGCGATCTCATACAGTCCGCGGAACACCCCGGCGTCGGCCAGCGCGCGCGCGCGGGCGACGGCGACGACGTTGCCCGCGACCAGCGCCGAACTGCGGGCCGCGTAGACGAAACTGCCGGCGATGACGGTGAGCAGCACGACCACCCAGAGCACCAGGATCAGCGCGACGCCACGCGCGCCGCGCACCGTGGCTGCCACGGCCCGGGGTTGCCGCAGACGCGGACGCACGTTCATGACGCGGGCCGCTGGCGCGGCGCGACGACGATGTCCGGCCACGGCGCGTCGTCATCCGGCTCGATGCGCAGACGGATCAGGTCCGGCAGCACCTTGCGCGCCAGCCAGCGGTCGTGCCACGCCGGCTCGTCGCTGGCCGACTCGGCGCCGAAGTAGGCGAAACGCACGGCCTTGACCTGCTTCACGATCACCTTGGGTGGCGCGCTGTCGAGCGGGCCGAAGCCGGGCGCGCGCGGGTCCGGCCACTGCCAGCGCACGACCAGGTCGCGCCCCTGCCCGCCGGGCGCGAGCTCGATCGCCAGCAACTGCTTGGCCGCCGTCCCCGCGCTTCTCGCCAGCGGTCCGGCGAAGCGCAGCGACTCGGCCTCGCCGGCGAACGCCAGCACGTCCTCGTCGTCCTTGCGCCACATGAGCGGCCAGGCGCCCTCGAGGGTGCGGCGCAGGAAATCGTCCACCACCGCCTGCCGGGACGCGCCGTTCATGCGCCGTTCACCCGCGTCCCAGCTGCGCGTGCCGAGATCGAGGCCGGCGAAGAGCAGCGTCATGATGAAGCCGAGCAGCACCAGGGCGATGAGCAGTTCGAGGAGCGTGATGCCCCGCTGGCGCCCGGGCGCGCTCATGAGCGCGCCACCCGCAGGCTGGTGAGCCGCACGCTGCGTGGCCGGCGCGGGTCGCCAAAGCTGACCGTCACGTCGACCTGATAGAGTTGCAAGGGCGGCGTCGCGCCCGGCTCGGCGGGGTCTGCCGGCGCAGCGGGCTCGATGCGCATGCGCCAGGCGTAGCCGGGCGCCGCCTCGCCGGACGTCTCCCCGACCGCGAGCGGCGTCTCGATCCCGGCGGCGGCGAGCGTCGATTCGGCGATGGCGACGGCGCGGCTATAGTCGGCGGCCGCGCCGATGTTGCGCAGCCCGCCGGAGAAGATGCGCATCAGCACCCCGATGGTGAGGGCGAGGATGACGAAGGCGACCAGCACCTCGATGAGCGAAAATCCGCCGCAGCGACGGTTCACGGCGCACCCTGGATGTCCACCTGGCCGGTGAGCCAGTCGACGTCGACGTCGAACCGGCGTTCGCCCATGGCGAGGGTGACACGCCCCCCCGTCGAGCTGCCGTCCGGATAGAAGCGGATCGCCGCGGACGTCGCATCGGCGACCTCGCCCTCGGCAGTCAGCACCTTGACGCTCGCGGCGCGCGGCAGGCGGCGGCGCGCGGGATCGCCGGCGACGGTGAATGCACGCGCTTCGACGTCGATGGTCAACGTCGTTTCGGCGCGCTGCGCGATCGCCAGCGAGCGCGCCTTGCGCAGGCCGGCCGCGACCTGGCGCGCGGCAGCCTTGAGTTCTGCGGTCGAGCCGCCGCTCGTGAAGCGCGGGCCGACCAGCGCGTAGGTCAGGCCGATCAGGACCAGGACCACCAGCAGTTCCAGAAGCGTGAAGCCGCCCTGGCGCGCCTTCACCAATTCACGATGTCCTTGTCCTCGCCCTCGCCGCCCTCGCGCTTGTCGGCGCCGAGTGAATAGAGGTCGAAGGTCGCCGTGTTGTGCTGGCCGGGCGCTGCGTAGTGGTAGTCCTCGCCCCACGGATCCTTGGGCACCGCCTTTTTCTTGAGGTAGGGCCCGTTCCAGGCGGTCGCCCCGGGCGGGGCCTCGACCAGCGCCTGCAGGCCCTCCTGGCTGGTCGGATAGCGGCCGTTTTCGAGTTTGTACATGTCGAGCGCCGCGGACAGCTCCTCCACCTGGAGCTTGGCCGTATCCGACTTGGCGCCGGACACGTACTTCATCACCCGCGGCCCGGCCACGGCCGCGAGCAGGCCGAGGATGACGAGCACGACCAGCAGCTCGAGCAGCGTGAAGCCGCGCTGCGGGTTGGATTTCGGTCCTGGATTCGAATGGAACATGCTTGACTCCTGTTGCGGGGTTGGACGGGTCGCGGCGCTCAGGCCGCCAGTTCGTTGACGCTGAGGATCGCCACCAGGATGGACATGATGATCGCCCCGATGACGAGCCCGAGCCCGAGGATCAGCACCGGTTCGAGCAGGCTCAGGGTGCGCTTCACGGCGGCCTGCACCTCGCGGTCGAAAATGTCGGCGACCTGGATGAGCATGGCCGAGAGGCGGCCGGTCTCCTCGCCCACCATGACCATGTGCACGCCCAGCCTGGGGAACACCTCGGCCTCCAGCAGGGCCGCGCCCAGGCCGCGGCCTTCGCGCAGCTTGAGGGCGACCTCGTCGAGCCGTTCGGCCATGACGCTGTTGCCGAGCGTTTCCCGGACGATGGACAACGCGCGCAGCAGGGACACGCCGTTGTCGAGCAAAGTTCCCAGGGTGCGCGAGAAGCGCGCCATTTCGATGCGCGCGACCAGCTCGCCGATCAGCGGCAGGGCGAGGATGCGCTCGTCCCAGCGGTAGCGGCTGTCGGGGTCGGCGAGCTGTCGTTTCATGAAGGCATAGAGCAGCAACGCGCCGCCCAGCAAGGCCCACCACCAGGCGCGGACGAACTCGCCGGTCGCGACGACGATCTGCGTGGGCAGGGGCAGCGCCTTGCCGGATTCCTCGAACATCTGGGTGAACTGCGGGACGACGAAAATCAGCAGCACCATGACCGAGATGACCGCGACCAGCACCAGGATGGTCGGGTAGACGAGCGCCGACTTCACCGTCTCGCGGAGCTCCTTGGCGCGCGCCATGAAGTCGCTCAGGCGGTCCATCACCACGCCCAGCGCCCCGCCCGCCTCGCCGGCGCGCACCATGTTGAGGTAGAAACGCGAGAACACGCCCTTCTGGGCCTCGAGCGCGGCGTGCAGGGACGCGCCGCCGCGCACGTCCTGGCGCACCGCGGCGAGAATCGCGGCGACTTCCTCGCGCGTCGCCAGGTTGATGACGATTTCCAGCGCACGGTCGAGCGGGAGTCCGGCACGCAGGAGCGTGGCGAGCTCGCGCGTCATCATGGCGATGTCGTCGTCGCTGACCCGCGCCCGCCCGAAGCCGAACCAGCCGCCGCCCGCAGCGGGCAGCGCCTCCTCGACGGCGATCGGCAGGTAGCCCTGCGCGTGCAGATGCTCGGCGAGCGCCTCGGGCGAGCGCGCCTCCATTTCGCCCTCGATGAGGGCGCCGGTCGCGTCGGCAGCCTTGTACGAAAACAGCGGCACGCTAGTCTTCCCGTGTCACGCGCAGCACTTCCTCGAGCGTGACGATGCCGGCGAGGACCTTGCGCAGGCCGTCCTCGTACAGGGTTTCCATCCCTTCGGCAATGGCCTGGCGGCGGATGTCGCCCGCCACGGCGTGGCGCATGACGAGGCTGCGGATCGTGTCCGTCATCGGCATCATTTCCATGATCCCCAGCCGCCCCGCATAACCGGTGCCGCGGCAGGCGTCGCAGCCGACCGGGCGGTAGAGCGTGATCGGCCCGTCACCGGCGTAGCGCCCGAGGTCGAACTCGCGGACCACTTCGGGCAGCGGCCGATACGCCTCGCGGCACACCTTGCACAGCGCGCGCACCAGGCGCTGGGCCAGGATGCCGTTCACCGTCGAGGTCAGCAGGTAATCCTCCACCCCCATGTCGAGCAGGCGGTTGACCGTGCTCGGCGCATCGTTGGTGTGCAGGGTGGAAAGCACGAGGTGGCCGGTGAGCGCCGACTGCACGGCGATCTGCGCGGTCTCCAGGTCGCGGATCTCGCCGATCATGATGACGTCTGGGTCCTGGCGCACGATGGCGCGCAGCGCGCTGGCGAAGGTCAGACCGATCTGCGGCTTGACCTGGATCTGGTTCACCCCCTCCATCTGGTACTCGACCGGATCCTCGACGGTCAGGATCTTCACGTCCGGCTGGTTGAGGCGGTGCAGGGCGGTATAGAGCGTCGTCGTCTTGCCGGAACCGGTCGGGCCGGTGACGAGCACGATGCCATGCGGCTCGCCGAGCGCGTGCAGGAACCGGGCCAGGGTTTCCGGCTGGAAACCGAGCGCATCGAAGTCGAGCGGCACGCCACCCTTGTCGAGCACGCGCATCACCACGCTTTCGCCATGCAGGGTCGGCACGGTCGAGATGCGCATGTCCACCTCCTTGTTCTTGACCCTGAGCTTGATGCGGCCGTCCTGCGGCAGCCGGCGCTCGGCGATGTCGAGATTGGCCATGATCTTGATGCGCGAAATGACCGCGGCGGACAGCCGGCGCGGGGGCGACTCGACTTCCTGCATCACGCCGTCGACGCGGTAGCGCACGATGAGCCGGCTTTCGAAGGGCTCGATGTGGATGTCGGACGCACGCAGGTCGAGCGCGCGGTCGATGAGCAGGTTCACCACCCGGATCACCGGCGCTTCGCTGGCCATGTCCTTGAGGTGCTGCAGATCGCCGCGCTCCTCGGTGTCTGGGGGCCCTTCGGCCTCGCCGACGATCTGGCCGATACTGCCGCGGCCCTCGACATACAGACGCTCGAAGGCCGCGTCGATATCGCCCGGCAGGCCGAGCCGCACGGTCACGCTGCGGCCGCTCACCAGCCGCCACGCCTCGATCACGTAACGGTCGAGCGGATCGGCCATGGCCAGCGTCAGCGCATGCTGATCCTCGCTGAGCGGCAAGGCGCGGGTTTCCTGGATGAAGCGCGGCGACACGCGCTCTTCCAGCACCGGCAGCGCCGGATAGTCGGCGCGTTGCGCGAGCGGTATGCCGAGCTGGTCGGCGAGCGTCGCGTACAGGTCGGCTTCCGACACCGCCCCCGCGCGCACCAGCAGCGTCCCGAGGCGCTCCGTGCCGCCACCCTGTGCTTGCGCCGCGAGCGCCGCCTCGACCGCGGCACGATCGGCGAGGCGGCGGGCGATGAGCATTTCTCCGAGACGTTGCTGAGACAAACCGGGCTTCCCTGAGTCTGGAACCGGACACTGCGGCGACGACACCGCCCGCAAGCGCCGGCATGGAAAAAGCGTCATTATCCTAGAAACCGCAGTTGCCCGGTCGCGCTCCTCGCCCGGGCCGCGGTCGCGGCGTTTTTTCCCGCCTGGGCGGGAGAGGTCGAGCAGGCGGGGACCACGCTCGCGCTCGTCACGCACCTGGAAGTCTCCGGGATTGCCGGCGGCGCGCCGGGGGCCAGCGCGGTGCTGAGTTTCGAAACCGACTCCCTCAAATATGGCTACGGCCTGCCGCTTTTTCTGGCACTGCTGGTCGCGGCGCGGACACCGCGGCTTGCGCTGCGCGCCGCGACCGGCTGGGCGCTTCTGCTGCCGGCGCAGGTGTGGGGCGTCTGTTTCGACTGGCTCAAGCAGGCGGTGATCGACAGCGACGCGGGGGCCTTCGCCCCGCTCGCGCGCGAGGCAGTCGCGCTGGGCTATCAGTTCGGTTACCTGGTGCTGCCCACGCTCGTCCCGGTGCTGGTCTGGGCGGCGATGAACCGGCGCGCGCTCGCCGCGTTCATGCGCGTGTCCGGCAGCGGCGCGGGCGGTCAGGCGCAGGACTGAGGGCCGTCCTCGCCGACGACGCCGAAGGTCGCCGGGATGCGGGCGTAGAACGCGCGCAGGTTTTCCGCGTGCAGACGTTCCAGGAGCCGCGCCGATTCGGCCTCGGTGACGACGAACTCGACCTCGACGGCGATATCGCCGGCGAGCTCGAAGAAGCGCTGCTCGACCAGATGGTGCTGGTGTCCGAACCCGCCCATGGCGCGAAACGCGGTGCCGCCGCGGATGCCGAGTTCGCGCGCGGCGTCGAGCAGCCACTCCCAGGCGAGCCGGCCGTGGCAGCGCTGGTTCTCGTGCAGGTAGAAACGCAAAAAGCAGCCTTCCATCAGGGTCTCCTGTGAGCGCTGGTCAGAGCGTGCGCGCCCAGTGCACGGTGTACAGGCCGGCCGCGGTCGCGACGAGCGAACCGGCGACGTGGGCGGCGATGCCGGCGAGCGCCCAGCCGGGCCGCCCTTCCTGGAGCAGGGTCGCGATCTCGGCGGAAAAGGTCGAGAACGTCGTCAGCCCGCCGCAGAATCCGGTGATGACCAGCAGGCGCCACTCCGGCGCGAGGCTCGGCAACGCGGCGAAAAAGGCGATCGCAAGGCCGATGACGTAACCGCCGATGAGGTTGGCCGCGAGCGTGCCGGGCGGCAGGGTGGGAAAAACGGCATTGAGCCGCGCGCCCAGTTGCCAGCGCAACAGCGCGCCGAGCGCCGCGCCGACGGCGATCGCGATCACGGACTTCCACATGCAGCCATCCTCGGGGTCGGGGTTTCGGCCCGGCGGCATCCCGCGCCGGGCAGCAAAATTATCCCACGCATCGCGCCACGCCGTTATGTCTCTGTTGACATAGCGATCACGCGCCCTTATGCTCGCGCTTCCTTTCCGCCCCGGAGAACGCCGCATGCAGGCACTTCGTTCCGCACTGGTTTTCGCCCTCTTCGCTCTGGCAGGCGGCGCGTCCGCCGCCGGCCGCCTGCTGGTCTACGCGGGCGCCGCGTCCAAACCCCCAACCGAGGAAGCCGCCAGGGCGTATGAACGCAAGACCGGCGTGAGGGTCGATGTCGTCTTCGGCGGCTCGGGGTATGTGCTCTCGCAGATGAAGCTGGCGAAACAGGGCGACCTCTACTTTCCCGGTTCGTCGGATTACATGGAGAAAGCCAAGCGCGACGGCGACGTGTTCGCCGATACCGAAAAGGTGATCGTCTATCTGGTCCCGGCCATCAACGTGCAGAAGGGCAACCCCCACAACATCAGGACGCTCAAGGATTTGACCCGGCCGGGGCTGCGCGTGGCCATCGCCAACCCGGAAGGGGTGTGCGTGGGCGCCTACGCGGTGGAGATCATCGAGAAAGCATTCAGCCCCGGCGAGAAGGCCGCCTTCAGGAAGAATCTGGCCAACTACACCGAGAGCTGCGAGAAAACCGCGACCGCGATTTCACTCAAGATGGCGGATGCAGTGATCGGCTGGCGGGTGTTCGAACACTGGGATCCGGCGCGTATCGAAACCATCCGCCTGCCCGCCGCGCAGATTCCGCGCATCGGCTACATTCCCGTCGCCGTCTCCCGTTTCACCCGCGATCGTGCCGCCGCGCAGAAGTTCATCGACTTCCTCACCGGGCCGGCGGGGCAGCAAATCTTCGCCAAGTACCACTACTTCGCTACGCCCGAGGACGCTTTCGCCTGGCTGGGCGCAAGGAAACCGGTCGGCGGCGAGTACGTGGTGCCGGCCGACTGGCGCACACCGTGAGCCGCGCGTGCGCCTGAAACACACGACCATCGCCGCTGCGCTGGCTGTGCTGGCGCTCTACGGCGGATTGATCGCCTCGCTCGTCTGGTTTTTCGACGCAGCCACGTTCCGCGCCGCGCTCGCGTCCGAACGCACGCTGTTTTCCGTGCGCCTGTCGCTGATCGCCGCCACGGTCTCCACGCTGCTCGCGCTGCTCTTCGCCGTCCCGGCGGCCTACGCGCTGTCGCGTTTTCCCTTCCGCGGCCGCGAGGCGGTGGAGACCGTGCTCGAATTCCCCATCATCGTGTCGCCCGCTGCGCTCGGCGCGATCCTCCTCATCTTCTTCAACAACCCGCTGGGCGAATGGCTCCAGGCGAACGTGATCCATTTCGTGTTCGCCTTTGCCGGCATCGTGCTGGCGCAGTTCGTCACCATCCTCGGCGTGGCGGTGCGCATGTTGAAGACCGCTTTCGATGCGGTGCCGGTGGAACTGGAGACGGTCGCGCGCACGCTCGGCGCGCCGCCGCGGCACGCGTTCTTCACGATCACCCTGCCGCTGGCGAAAAACGGCCTCATCGCCGCCTTCATCCTCACCTGGGCCAAGGCGCTGGGCGAGTTCGGCGCCACGCTGATGGTCGCCGGCACCATGGCGATGCGCACCGAGACCCTGCCCATCGCCATCTTCATGCGGCTGGCTTCCGCCGACATCGAGGGCACGGTGGCGCTGATCCTGGTGCTGGTCGCCATCGGCCTTGGCGCGCTGTTCGTCGCCCGGCGCCTGCTGCGAAGCGCCGCCCATGCTTGACATCGAGGGACTCGCGGCGCGCGCCGGCAGCTTTACGCTCGCCGACGTCCGGCTCGCCATCGACGCAGGCCGCTGCCACGCCCTGCTCGGGCCCTCGGGCGCCGGCAAGAGCACGCTGCTGGCCGCCGTGCTCGGCACCCTGCCCATCGTCCGCGGCCGCATCCGGCTGGCGGGCGCCGACATCACCGCGCTGCCGGTCGAAGCGCGCCGCATCGGCTATGTTCCGCAACGCCTCGGCCTGTTTCCGCACCTGACCGTGGCCGACAACCTCGCCTACAGCGCGCGGGCGCGCAAGCTGCAGGCGCGCGACTTCCAGCCCCTGCTGAACCGGCTGATCGAAATCACCGGCATCGGCGCGCTGCTCGGGCGCCGGCCCGCGACGCTTTCCGGCGGCGAGCGCCAGCGCGTGGCGCTGGTGCGCGCGCTCGCCGCCGATCCGCGCCTGGTGCTGTTCGACGAGCCGTTCACGGCGCTCGACGAAGGCCTGCGCCGCGAACTGTGGTGGCTGGTCAAGGACCTGCAGGAGGCACGCGGACTGACCGTGCTGCTGGTCACCCACGACCTTGCCGAGGCGCATTTCCTGGCCGACCGGATCACCGTGCTCATCGCCGGCCGCGTCGCGCAGAGCGGCGCCAGCACGGCGCTCTACCGGCGCCCCGCGAACCTTGCGGTGGCGCGTTTCCTGGGCCTCAGGAACCTGTTCCCGGCGCGCATCGTGGCGCCCGGCAAGGTGCACTGCGCGGCGCTCGGCGGAACCCTTGCGGCGGCGACGGACGGGCGCGGCGCGGGCAAGGTCTGGCTCGCGATCCGCGCCGAACACGTCGCGCTGCGCCTGCCCGACACGCCGCCGCGCGCCGATGCGCAGCGCCTGGTCGGGCGTTTCGACGCCGTGCTCGATCTGGGCGAGTCCGCCGTCCTGCATTTCCGCGCCGCGACCGGCGCCCGGCTCGAAATCCGCTGCGGCAGCCGGGTGCTGCGCAAATACGGCTTTGCGGCCGGGCAGGCGGCGGAAATCGACCTGCCCGCGGGCGACTGCTTCGTACTGCCCGACGCGCCGCCCGCCGACGCCTGAGCCTCAGCCCGCCGCGTCGGTCTCGTCGAGCAACGCCCGGAACGCCGCGAGTTCCGCCCGCGCGGCGTCGTTCAGCCGCGCCTGCAGGCCGTCGTAGGCGGCGACCAGACGCTTGCCCAGCGGCGTGAGCCGCGCGCCGCCGCCGCCCCTGCCGCCGGTGGCGGTCTGCGCCACGGGGCGGCCGAAGCCCTGATTGAGGGTGTCGAGCAAAAGCCAGGCACGCTTGTAGGGCATGCCCAGCTCGCGCGCTGCGGCGCTGATCGAACCGGTACGGCCGAGAGCGCGCAACAGCTCGATCTTGCCAGGACCGATCGACAGCCCCTCGCCGAGGTAAAGGCGCGGGCGCAGCAGGATGGAAGGCGCGGACATGGGCCCATTATCGACAAAGCGCGCGCGCGCGGCCAGCGCGGCCTAGTCCGGCGCCCGCCAAACGCCTACAATGTCCGGTCTTTGAGCGCAGGATTCACGCATGTTCACCGGCATCATCCAGGCCATCGGCCGCATCCACGACTACGCGGCGCACGGCGCCGACGCGCGCATGACGGTCCACGGCGGCGGGCTGGATCTTCGCGACGTGGCGATCGGGGACAGCATCGCCGTCGACGGCGTGTGCCTGACTGCGGTGGCGCTCGATGCGGAGGGCTTCGTGGCCGACGTCTCGGCCGAGACGCTGGCCGTCACCCGTGGCTTCGTGCCCGGCGCCGAGGTCAATCTGGAAAAGGCGCTGCGGCTCGCCGACCGCCTCGGCGGACACCTGGTTTCCGGCCATGTCGACGGCGTCGGCGAGGTGCTGCGCTTCGAACCCGTCGGCGAATCGCACCTGTTGGAAATCGCCGCACCCGCGGCGCTCGCCCGCTACGTGCTGCGCAAGGGTTCGATCACCGTCAACGGCGTGTCGCTGACGGTCAATCACGTCGATGGCGTGCGCTTCGTGGTCAACCTCATCCCGCACACCCTCGCCCACACCAACCTCCGGCAGCTCGCGCCCGGCAGCCGCGTCAACCTCGAAGCCGACATGATCGCGCGCTACGTCGAGCGCCTGACGCAATTCATCGACCCAACCGACAAAGACTGAGCATGAGCCTTGCCCCCATTACCGACATCATCGACGAACTCAAAGCGGGCCGCATGGTCGTGCTCGTCGACGAGGAAGACCGCGAGAACGAAGGCGACCTGGTGATGGCCGCCGAGCACGTCACCGCGGACGCGATCAACTTCATGGCCAAGTACGGGCGCGGCCTGATCTGCCTGACCCTCACCGACGAGCGCTGCCGCCAGCTCGGCCTCAAGCAGATGGTGGGCGACAACCAGACCCCGCACGGCACCGCGTTCACGGTCTCGATCGAGGCGGCCGAAGGCGTGACCACCGGCATCTCCGCGCAGGATCGCGCAGTGACGATCAAGACCGCGGTGGCGCGCAACGCCAAGCCCAGCGACATCATCCAGCCCGGCCATGTGTTTCCGCTGCGCGCCCAGCCCGGCGGCGTGCTGGTGCGCGCCGGCCACACCGAGGCAGGCTGCGACCTGGCCGCGCTGGCCGGGCTCGAACCCGCCGCGGTCATCTGCGAGATCCTCAAGGACGACGGCACCATGGCGCGGCTGCCGGACCTCGTTCCCTTCGCTGCGGAACACGGCCTGAAGATCGGCGCGATCGCCGACCTCATCCACTACCGCAGCCAGACCGAGACGCTCGTCGAGCGTGTCGCCGACCGTCTGATCCAGACCGTCTACGGCGCCTTCCGCCTCATCGCCTACCGCGACAAGAGCGCGCGCGAAACGCATCTGGCGCTGGTCAAGGGCGAAATCCACGCCGACCGCGAAACGCTGGTGCGGGTGCACGAACCCCTGTCGGTGATGGATTTCCTGGATGTCACCGGCAGCGGCCATTCGTGGCCGATCCTGGGCGCGATGGAGCGCATCGCCGAATCGCAGTCCGGCGTGATCGTGCTCCTGCACCGCCCGGAAACCGCCGACGCGCTCCTGGCGCGCATCAATCCGGCGGCCAGCACGCCGCGCAAGTACGACCTGCGCGACTATGGCATCGGCGCGCAGATTTTGCGCGACCTGGGCGTCGGCAAGATGCGCCTTCTGGCCAGCCCGCGCAAGATGCCGGCGATGGACGGCTTCGGTCTCGAAGTCACCGGCTACGCCGAGCGTTCCTGAGCGCATTTCCCCACCTCCGAGGAGTCCCCCATGTCCAGCACATCCATCAAGGAATACGATCCCACCCTGAACGGCGCCGGCCTCAGGGTCGGCATCGTCACCAGCCGCTTCAACAAGGCCATCTGCGACGGCCTGCTGTCGGCCTGCGAGATCGAGCTCAAGCGGCTCGCCGTCGGCGAAGTCACGGTCGTCAACATCCCCGGCGCGCTCGAACATCCGCTGGTGCTGCAGAAGATGGCGCAGTCCGGCCGGTACGACGCGCTCATCGCCATCGGCGCCGTGGTGCGCGGCGAGACCTATCACTTCGAGATCGTCGCCAACGAATCCGCGCGCGGCATCCTCGACGTGCAGCTCGAAACCGGCGTGCCCATCGCCAACGCCATCCTCACCACCGAGAACGAGGACCAGGCCTACGCCCGCATGCACGAGAAGGGGGCCGACGCCGCGCGCGTGGCGATCGAGATGGCCACCCTCCTGAAGCGGCTCTGACGTGGCCGGTTCGCGCAGGATCGCCCGCGAGTTCGCGGTGCAGGGCCTTTATGCCTGGCTGGTCGGCGGCGCCGACGCCACGCTCGTCGCCGCGCACCTCGCGGAGGACGAGCATTTCCGCCACGCCGACGCGGACTACTTCCGCACCCTGTTGTACGGCGTCGTCGCTGCCCATGACCAGCTCGCCGCCGACATCGCGCCCTATCTGGACCGGCCGGTCGCCGAGCTGTCGCCCGTCGAGCGCGCCATCCTCCTCATCGGTGCCTACGAGCTGCGGCACTGCCCCGACGTGCCGTGGCGCGTCGTCATCAACGAAGGCGTCGAGCTCGCCAAGAAGTTCGGCGGCACCGACGGACACAAGTACATCAACGGCGTTCTCGACAAACTGGCCCAGGCCATGCGGGCCGTGGAGATCGCGGCAGCGAAGCGCAAGGCCTAGCGCGCGCATGGAATTCGACCTCATCGCCCGCTATTTCACCCGCCCCGCGCCGCACGCAGTGCTGGGGGTGGGCGACGACTGCGCGCTGCTGGCGCCGACGCCGGGCATGGAGCTCGCCGTGTCTTCGG